>Ga0182749_1002365_pt1 | contig 13844 bp, 8 predicted proteins | sample eDN3rd37CKraftMG_FD_128875 | JGI IMG/M metagenome (GOLD analysis project Ga0182749, IMG submission 128875) | Enriched Miracle-Growth compost microbial communities from Emeryville, California, USA - eDNA 3rd pass 37_C Kraft MG (version 2) (version 2) ...
CAACCCGCTGGGCGCCCGCGCGCTTTATCTCGGTCATACCGAATATCGCATCCACGGCACCAACGACCCGTCCACCATCGGCAAGCGCGTGTCGTCGGGCTGTATCCGTCTGACCAACGCCGATATTGCGGACCTTTATTCGCGCGTCGGCGTCGGGACCAAGGTCGTCGTGCTGCCGGACCTCTCCCATCGCGTCGCGACGCGCTGACGGGCTATTTCGGCATGGCGTCGACGACGCGCATGGTCAGCGGGTCGATCAGCACGACCTGATCCTTGACCATCGTGTACTTGAGGTTCTTCGCCTCCGGCGCGCGATCCAGCGCACTGTCGGGAATGGGATAGAGCTCGATCGAAGGCGGCGCCATGGCGCCGGCTTTGGGCTCGAACGCGATGGGCGGCGTGACCGGCTTGCCCTGTTGCCGGATCGAGTCGGCGATGAGGGTCTTCTGCTCGGGTGTGAGATGGATTTCCGAGGCCTCGCCCTGGCTGGCGATGGGTGCGTTGGCTCCCGGCGTCCCGCCGGTACCGGGAAGCGTCTGAGCTGCCGCGGCAACGGTCGTCGCAACGGCCATGCCCGTGACGAGCAGTGTTTTCACCATTCGTCCTCCTTTGAGCGATTTGGATCAGGCGTGAACGCCGGATGCGCCTGGCTGTTCCGCAAAGCGAAAATAGCGGAACCAGGCCGCGCATCGGCCGTTTCATGTTACAGGCGCCCGCATCTGGCAGCTGGGGAAGCATGGCCAAAGACAATTCGACGTCGTCCTCGCCGATCAGTCATGGTGCCAGCCGTCTGCCGGCGGTAACGGTGGACAGCTATAACGCCGAAATACGGGACGAGGAGGGCTTCATCGGCGACCGGGCCAACAAGTCGGCGTTCCGCACGCTGCTCGACGACTGGCGCAAGATGCTGCGCAAGCTCGGCGACGATCCGTTCGGCGAGACGCCAAGCGAAGAGATCTCCAAGACGGCGCTCGACAAAGTCCTCATGAGCGGCGACGCGGAAGCCGCCGCCGTCATCCAGAGCGCCATCGAGGAATTCGCCAAGGAACTGACTTATGTCATCCGCCGCTTTCTCAAGCTCAAGGACTGGCAGGATACCGAGCGGCTCGTGATCGGAGGCGGTTTCCGGGGCGGGCGCATCGGCGAGCTCGCCATCGGCCGCGCCTCCGTCATGCTCAAGGCCGGAGACGTCGACCTCGACATCGTGCCCATTCGCGCCGACCCGGACGAGGCCGGGCTCATCGGCGCGATCCATCTCGCGCCGTCATGGATCTTCAATGCCCACGAGGCGATCATCGGCGTGGACATCGGCGGAACCAACATCCGCGCTGGCCTCGTGGCGCTCAACGCGAAGCGGGCCAAGAACCTCTCGAAGGCCGAGGTCCTGAAATCCGACCTGTGGCGCCACGCCGACGACAAGCCGAAGCGCGACTCCGCGGTGGACCGCCTGATCGACATGCTGGAGAAGCTGATCGACAGGGCGAAGAAGGAGAAGATCGCCCTTGCCCCCTTCATCGGGATCGGCTGCCCGGGCCGCATCGAGGCGGACGGCTCGATCGAGACCGGTGCGCAGAACCTGCCCGGAAACTGGGAGGCGAAGACCTTCAACCTGCCATCCTGCATCGTCGGGGCCATTCCGAGGATCGGCGGTCACGACACGCTGGTGGTGATGCACAACGACGCCGTGGTGCAGGGCCTGAGCGAAGTCCCGTTCATGCAGGACGTGGAGCACTGGGGCATCTTCACGATCGGCACCGGGCTCGGAAACGCCCGCTTCACGAACCGGCGCGACGATTAGGGCGTCGTGCCCATGGCGAGGATTTCGAGCCAGCGGCGGACGTCGCGCGGCTCGCCGAAATGGCCGCGCACGCCCGGAATGCGGCGGCCGACCGAGAAGCCGATGCCGCCCAGTTCGGCGATGACCGGGAACACGGGCTCGTCGGTGGTGTCGTCGCCGAGGAAGACCGGCCGCCGCCCGTTGAACGGCCGCCGCTTCATGATCTCGCGCACCGCCGTGGCCTTGTTGAAGCCGACCTGCTTCACCTCGACGACGGACTTTCCCTCGAGCAGTTCGAGCGGCATGTCCAGTTCGTCGCGCACCACCGCGGCCGCCTTGCGGACGTAGCTCTCCTGGTCCGGCGCCAGGCGATAGTGCAGGGCGATCGAGTGCGACTTGTCCTCGACGATGATGCCGGGGCTTTCTTCCGCAATGGCCGCGAAGCGACGTTTCACCGCCGCCGGCAGCGGGGCGAGGCCGACGGGCTCGACCGACTCCGCCGGATCGAGCCGGAATTCCGCGCCGTGGCCGCCGACGGCCGGCAGCGCCAGCGGCGCGAACATCAGGTCGAGCTCGGAGACCGGGCGCCCGCTGACGAAGGCGACGGCGCCGCCGAGGCGCTTGTGGAGCGCGGCGAGCGACAGGCGCAGGTCGCGCGGCACGAACACCTCGCGCGGCGTCGGCGCGAGATCGACCAGCGTCCCGTCCACGTCGAGCAGCAGTGCGCAGGCCTCGAGCGGATAGGGCAGGCGCGGCGATGGCGACTCGTCACTCATGATCCACCCACGACAGCGGCCGCGCCACCGCCTCCAGCGACTTGCCTTCCGCGTCGACGCCGTAGCGCGCCTGCGCGGCGGCGGCGGCGATCATGGCCGCGGCGCCGATCAGGTAGCCCGCAAAGACACCGGGGCGCGAGCCGGTGTCGATGAGCAGGCCGAACAGCCACGGCGCGGCGACGCCGCCCAGCGCGGTGCCGATGGCGTAGAAGAAGGCGATGGTGAGCGCGCGGATTTCGAGCGGAAAGCACTCGCTCACCGTGAGATAGGCGGAGCTCGCCGCCGCCGACGCGACGAAGAACACCACCATCCACGCGACGGTCTGCCCGGTCGCCGACAGCGCTTCGATGCTGAACAGCCAGCCGGCGGCGGCGAGCAGCACCCCGGAGAGGCCGTAGGTCAGGGAGATCATGACGCGCCGGCCGAGCGTGTCGAACAGGCGGCCGAGCAGCAGCGGTCCGAGGAAATTTCCCGCGGCGAAGGGCAGGAGATACCAGCCGACCTGGTCGGCGGGCACTCCGTAGAAATCGGTGAGCACGAGCGCATAGGTGAAGAAGATAGCGTTGTAGAAGAACGCCTGCGCCGCCATTAGCGCAAGCCCGACGAGCGTGCGCCGGCCGTGGGTCTTGAACAACGTCTCGAACACCTCCGACAGCGGCGTGAAGCGCTGCGGCCGGATCGCCTGCGCGGGGCCGGGCGGCTGCTGCGGCACGCCGACGCGGCGCTCGATGCCGGCGACGATCGCCTCGGCCTCCTCGCCGCGGCCATGGGCGACGAGCCAGCGCGGGCTTTCCGGGATCCACAAGCGCATGAAGATGATGACGAGGCTGATGACGGAGCCGGACAGGAAGGCGAGCCGCCAGCCGAGGTCCGGGCCGACATGTTGCGGGTCGAGCAGCAGCACCGAGCCCGCGGCGCCCGCCGCCGCGCCGAGCCAGAAGCTGCCGTTGATGGCGAGGTCGGTATGGCCGCGCACGCGCGCCGGGACGAGCTCCTGGATCGTGGAGTTGATCGCGGCGTATTCGCCACCGATGCCCGCGCCGGTGAAGAAGCGGAAGGTGGCGAAGCTTGCGATGTCCCAGGAGGCGGCCGTGGCGGCGGTGGCGACGAGATAGATCGCGAGCGTGATGAAGAACAGCCTCTTGCGGCCGCAGCGGTCGGTCAGCCAGCCGAAGAACGCGGCGCCGAGCACCGCGCCGGCGAGATAGGCGCTGCTGGCGAGGCCGACCTCGGCGTTGGTGAAGCGGAGCGTGGGGCTCTCCTTCAGCGCGCCGGCGAGCGAGCCGACCAGCGTCACCTCGAGGCCGTCGAGGATCCAGGTGACGCCGAGCGCGACGACGACGAGCGTGTGAAACCGGCTCCACGGCAGGCGGTCGAGCCGCGCGGCGACCGTGCTGGCGACCGTGGGCCCGCTCATGCCGCCCTCGCGCGCAGCACGGCGACGGGCGCGGCGGCGAACAGGTCCGACAATGCGGCCGAGGGCAGCGGCCCGCCGAGCGCGTTCTCCGTCAGGCGCAAGCCGTCGAGCGCGATCGATCCCTGCCAGTCGCCGGCCTGCGGCCAGCGCCGCCCGCCGTCGGTGAGCGATGCGAAGTGCCGTCCCACGGCGACGATGACGGCGTCGTCGCGATCGACCCGCGCGAAGGCGACGACGTGGCCGCGATGCTCGCCGGCCACGCCGAGCGGCCGGTGGGCGCCGAGCGCGAACAGCCGCGGCAGCGCCGCGCGCAGGGCGAGCAGCCGTCGCGTCAGCGCCATCTTGACCCTCCCGTCGCGCCGCTCCTGCGCCAGCGCCGGAGCATCGCCGATGCCGTCCAGCATCGTCCGCCGCGCGGCGAAATCGACCGGCCGGCGGTTATCGGGGTCGACCAGCGCCGTGTCCCATAATTCGGTGCCCTGGTAGAAGTCGGGCACGCCGGGAATGGTCGCCTTCAGCACGAGCTGCGACAGACTGTTGAGCGCGCCGATCAGGCCGGCGCGGACGACGAAGCCGGAGAACGCGGCGATGAATTCGCCGGACTTGCCGGCGTCGAGAACGCTTGCCACGAAATCCCTCAGCGCCGTCTCGTAGGCGTCGTCCGGGTTGACCCAGCTCGTCTCCTGCTTGCCTTCGCGCGCGGCCTTCACGGCATAGGCCTGCATCCGCTCGACGAAGGCGGCGTCGGGCCCGCCGTCGGGCCACGCGCCGAGGAGCGCCTGGTAAAGCATGTATTCGTGGGCGCGGGAGGGCGCGCGGCGGCGGCCCGGCGCGACGAGGCCCGCGTTGAGGGCGGTGAAGCCGCGCACGGCCTCCGCCCAGTCCTGCGCCAGCTCGGCGAGCGCGAGGATGCGCATGCGCGCGTCCTCGCCGCGCTTGGTGTCGTGGGTCGCGCTGGCGGTCATGGCGTGCGGCGTCTCGCGCGCGCGGGCCGCCATCAGCGCATGGAAGTCCTCGACGGCCAGGGCGGGCTGCGAGGGATCGTTGCCGACCTCGTTGAGCGCGAGCAGGCGGTGATAGCGATAGAACGCGGTGTCCTCGACCGCCTTGGCTGTCACCGGCCCGGTGAACTGCTGCACCTTGGCCGCGAAGCGGGAGACGCGCGCGCTGGAATAGCCGATGCGCCCGGGCGCGACGAGGTCGAGGGTGAGCGCGTCCTGCAGGAAGTCGAAGATGGCGGCGTCGGGGCCGTACCAGCGCTCGCGCGCGGAGGCGATGGCGCGGGCGATGATGCCGCGGTCGTGGTCGGAGACCACGCCGCGCGCGATGTAGGTGCGATAGACCGGAAAGCGCACGACGAACAGCTCGAACGCGGCGCGCAGCCGGTCGAAGGTGTAGTCGCGGCTCGGCCAGTGGCCCGCGGCGATGCGCGCCAGGAGGCGGACCAGCACGGTGAACTCGCTCGCCATCGAGGCTTCGATCATCCGCGTGCGGCCGTCCTCCACCATCTGCTCGAAGTTGCGGCTCGGCGCGGCCTGGGTCTGCCACGTCTGCTCAAGCGCGGAGAGCCCGCCGCCGTCGAGCAGCACGCGCATGATCGCCGCCAGCGCATCGTAGCCGGTGGTGCCGGCGATGCCGGGCAGCCGCGGCAGGGGCTCGCCCGGCGCGAGGATTTTCTCCACCACCACGTAGAGGGGCGCCGCGCGCTTCGGCCGGCTGTGGCGAATCAGCCGCTGCAGCCTGAGGCAATACTGCGCGGGATCGTAGAGCCCGTCGATGTGGTCGAGGCGCAGCCCGTGCAGCGTCCCGGCGGCGATGAGCTCGGCGACCTTGCGGTGGACCATACGGAAGGTGTGGAAGTCCTCGACGCGAATGCCGGCGAGGTCGTTGATGTCGAAGAAGCGGCGGTAGTTGATCTCGCTGATGGAGACGCGCCAGTGCGCCACGCGGTAGTGCTGGCGCTCCAGCAGCCGGTGCAGCATGACCACGCGGGCGCGGTCGCCGGCGTCGGGGCGGTAGGCGTCGAGCCCCGCTTCGATCACCGCGCCGCCGCCGGGCACCGCGGCGATGGCCGCCTTCAGCGCCGGCGCCTCGCGATAAGTCGGCCGGCGCGGGTCCGCGTATTGCCGCGCGATGGCGAGCAGCGCGCGGCCCGCCTCGCTGTCGGCGGCGCCGGCATGGGCGACGGCCGCGCGCAGGATTTCGGGGTAGCGGCTCGGCCGCACCGGCAGCTTGTGGTCGTAGTACCAGAACGCGAAGCTGCCGGCGGCGGCATCGTAGGCGAGCCGGATCTCGCCCCGCTCCAGGGCCTCGCCGTAGGGCTCGCCGAGGATCGGGAGGAGCAGGCCGCCGCCCGGCCGGTAAGGCAGCGTTTCCCAGTCGATGTCGAAGCATGGCGCGTAGGGCGAGCGCGGCCCCCATTCGAGCACGTCGAGCCACCAGGCGTTGTCGGCGTGGCCGACGCCCATGTGGTTGGGCACGAAATCGAGGATCAGCCCCATGTCGTGGCGGGCCAGCGCCTCCGACAGTAGCGCGAAGCCGTCCTCGCCACCGAATTCGGGATTGAGCGCGTTGTGGTCGATGATGTCGTAGCCGTGGGTCGAGCCGGCGCGCGCCTTCAGGAACGGCGAGGCATAGAGATGGCTGATGCCCAGCGCATGGAGGTAGGGAACGATCGCGGCGGCGTCGGCGAAGCCGAACTTGGCCGTGAGCTGCAGGCGGTAGGTGGCGCGCGGCACCGCGGGAGGCACGTCAGCCCTCCCATGTCCACGTCACCGACCACGGCGGCATCGGGCCGGGCGGCAGCCCGTTCCAGATGACGCGCCCCGGCGGCCGCTCGGCGGCAGCGGGCTCGTCGCCGAGATTGGCGACGAGATGCAGCGTGCCGCCGTCGAGACGCCAGTCGGCGCGGATCAGCCGCCGCTCGTGCCGGGCGTTCGCGCTCCATGATTCGAGATTCGCAAGCCGCGGCACGATCTCGGCCTGCCGGATGTGGAGCAGCCGGCTCACGTAGTCGCGCCGCTTGCTGGACGCGGGGCGGTTGAGAACGGCGGCCTCGTAAGTGAGCTCGGAGATCGGGTCGTGCGGCTCGACGTCGCCGCGATAGGCGAACTCGCGGCGGCGGCCTTCGCGCACGGCCGCGGCAAGCTCCCCCTTGAAATCACAGAAAAACGGGAACGGCTTGGTCTCGCCCCAGTCCTCGCCCTGAAACATCAGCGGCGGCATTGGCGCGAGCAGCAGCACCGCGAGGGCGGCCTCGATGGCCGCCGCGGGCGCGGTTGCCGATCTGGTCATGGTTCTGGAGGAACGACACGAACGCGGTCGGCGGCAGGTGGCCGCTCGGCTCGCCCCGCGGCCGGCCGCGATGGATCGAGGCCTCGCCCTGGTAGGCGAAGCCGGAGGCGAGCACGCGGGCGAGATGGCCGAGCCATTCCTGGGCGTAGTCGCGATAGTAGCCGTGGTGCTCGCCGGTGAGCAGCACGTGCCAGGCGTGATGGTAGTCGTCGTTCCATTGGGCGCGATATTTGCCGGCGGGCGGATCGGTGAGGGGATCGAGCAGCGCGGCGTTGTTGTCGTCGTTCTCCAGCACGAGGTGGATGTGCCGCCCGCTCTCGGCCGCGAACGCGCCTGCGGCCTCGCTGATGGCCTGCAGGATCGACGGCTCGCCGCGCCTCGCGATGGCGTGCACCGCGTCGAGCCGCAGGCCGTCGAAGCGATAGTCCCGCAGCCAATGAAGCACGTTCTCGACCGCGAAGGCGCGCACCTCCGGTACGCCGTAGTCGATGGCCGCGCCCCACGGGGTCTGCGCCCCGGCATCGAAGAACGACGGCGCGTAGCGGCCGAGGAAGTTCCCCTCGGGACCGAAGTGGTTGTAGACCACGTCGAGGAACACCATGAGCCCGAGGCCGTGGGCGGCGTCGATCAGCGCCTTGAGGTCTTCGGGGCGGCCGTAGGCGCTGTCGGGCGCGAACCACAGCGCGCCGTCGTAGCCCCAGTTCCAGCGCCCGGAGCTGTCGGCGAGCGGCATCAGCTCGATGGCCGTGAAGCCGGTGTCGGCGATCGCCTTGAGTTCGGGAATCGCGGCGCGGAACGTGCCGCCGGGCGTCAGCGTGCCGATGTGCAGTTCGAGGATCGATGCCTCGTGCCACGGCCGGCCGCGCCAGTCCTCGTGCGTCCAGGGATAGCGGTGGTCGATGACCTCGCTCGGTCCCAGCACGTCCTCGGGCTGGAACGCGGACGCGGGGTCGGGCACGTCGGTGTCGCCATCGATGCGGAACTTGTAGCGCGTGCCCGGCCCGGCCTCGGACAACACACGCTCGTACCAGCCGCCGCCCACGGCCTGCATCGGGAAGGCGCGCGGCGCGAGGATGTCCACCGACTTCGCCGCGGGCGCCCACAGGCGGAACAGCGTCCCGCCGCCAGGCGCCGGCCGCGGGCCGAACAGCACCGCGGCGCTCATGGCGCGCCCGCGAATACGGCGATGGATCGCCGCGCCGCCAGACGCTTCGCGCCGGCGTGGAACAGCTTGTCGCCGGCGTCGGACGGATCGGTGCAGAGCACTTCCGACCAGCTCCGCCAGTTTGCGAATTCCGGAAAGGTGAATTCGACATCCACCTCCCCTCCGTTCATGACGACGAACAGCGGCGCACCGTGCTCGTCGACCGGGGCCAGCACGTAAGACAGAAAGTGCGCCTCCGGAAACTGCCAGTCTTTCTCCTGCATCTCGGTAGCGGCGGGCGTGAGCCAGAGAATGTCGGGCGGCTTGCCGCCCTCCCTGCCGTCGAGCCAGTGATGCGGCTGAAGCTGCTTGAACTGGCGGCGCAGCGCAATGAGCCGCGACACCAGGCCGGTCATGTCCTCGCCGGCCTTGCCGAGGCCCGTCCAATCGATCCAGCCCACCTCATTGTCCTGGCAATAGGCATTGTTATTGCCGTACTGGCTGTTGCTCACCTCGTCGCCGGCGAGCAGCAGCGGCACGCCGCGCGCCAGCAGCAGCGAGGCCAGCATGTTGCGGCGCGCTCGGCGGCGCAGCTCGAGGATGGCGGCGTCCTCAGTCGGGCCCTCGACGCCCCAGTTCGCGCTTTCGTTGTCGTCGGAGCCGTCGCGGTTGTTCTCGCCGTTGGCTTCGTTGTGCTTCTGGGCATAGCTCGTGACGTCGGCCAGCGTGAAGCCGTCGTGTACGGTGATGAAGTTGATGCTGGAGCGCGGCGCGCGGCCGCGGTGGCGGAAGATGTCGGCGGAGCCGGTCATGCGGCCGGCCACCTCGCCGATCATGTTGGGCTCGCCGCGCCAGTAGCGCCGCATGGCGTGACGGAACTTGTCGTTCCACTCCGACCAGCCCGGCGGGAACGCGCCGACCTGGTAGCCGCCGAGCCCCACGTCCCACGGCTCGGCGATCAGCTTGACGCGGCTCAGCACCGGGTCCTGCGCCACCGCCGCGAAGAAGCCGACCTTCGGGTCGAAGCCGTTGGGGCCGCGGCCGAGCGTGGTGGCGAGATCGAAGCGGAAGCCGTCGACGTGGCATTGCTCGACCCAGTAGCGCAGCGAGTCCATCACCATCTGGAGGACGCGGGGGTGGGTGAGGTTGAGCGAGTTGCCGGTGCCGGTGAAGTCGTCGTAGTAGCGCGGCGCGTCCGGCTTCAGCCAGTAGTAGGACGCGTTGTCGATGCCGCGGAACGACAGCGTCGGGCCGAGCTCGTTGCCTTCGGCGGTGTGGTTGTAGACCACGTCGAGGATGACCTCGAAGCCGGCCTCGTGAAGCTGCAGCACCGTCCATTTGAAAGCGTTGAGCGGGTCGTCCATCCCGTAGCGCCGCTCCGGCGCGAAGAAGCCGAGCGTGTTGTAGCCCCAGTAGTTCTTGAGGCCGCGCTGGACGAGGTAGCGGTCGTCGAGGAAGGCGTGAATCGGCAGGAGCTCGACGGTGGTGACGCCGAGCGTCTGCAGGTGGCGGACGATCTCGGGCGAGGCGAGCGCGCGATAGGTGCCGCGCAGGTTCGGCCGCAGGTCGGCGCGCGCGGCTGTGAGGCCCTTGACGTGGGTCTCGTAGATGACGGTCTCGTGCCAGGGCGTCTCCGGCGCGCGATCGCGGCCCCAGGTGAAGGCGTCGTCCACCACCACGCCCTTGACCATGCCGCGGGCGTTGTCGCGCTTGTCGAAGGTGAGGTCGGCCTTGCTGCCGCGGACGTGGTAGCCGAAATGGGCGTCGCTCCAGACGAACGTGCCGGCGAGCTTCTTGGCGTAGGGATCGAGCAGCAGCTTGTACGGGTTGAAGCGATGGCCCTCCTCGGGGGCGTAGGGGCCATGGACCCGGTAGCCGTAGAGCTGGCCCGGCGCGATGTCGGGGAAATAGCCGTGCCAGACGTCGTCGGAGCGCTCGGGCAGCGGGACGCGCTCGGTCTCGCGCCGGCCGCCGGGATCGAACAGGCACAACTCGACCTTCTCGGCATTGGCCGAGAACAGCGCGAAATTGGTGCCGCGCCCGTCCCAGGTGGCGCCGAGGCGGTGAGGCGTGCCTTCACGAATGCGCATCAGGTCTCCGGTACAAGCATCAGCCCGGCGAGCGGCGGCAGGGTGAGGGCGAGTTCGCCGCCGGTACCGGCTTCAACGGCGATGACATTGCCGTCGTTCCCGACATTGGTGCCGCCGTAGAGGAAGGAATCGCTGTTGAAGATTTCGCGCCACGGCCCGGCCATCGGCACCTTGATGCGGTAGCCGTGAAGCACCTGCGGCGTGAAGTTCATGACGACGAGACAGCGCGAACCGGGTGCGCGGCCGTTGCGCAGCCAGGCGAATACGCTGTTGTCGGTGTCGTCGGCGATGAGCCAGGTGAAACCCTCGCCCTCGCAGTCGAGCTCGTGCAGCGCCGGCGTCGCACGGTAGAGCCGGTTGAGGTCGCGCACGAGCTTGCGGATGCCGTCGTGCTCGGGCGCGTCGAGCAGGTGCCAGTCGAGGCTTTGCTCGTGATTCCACTCCCGCTCCTGGCCGAACTCGCAGCCCATGAACAGCAGCTTCTTGCCGGGGTGGCCGAACATGAAGGTGTAGTAGGCGCGCAGGTTGGCGAACCGCTGCCAGCGGTCGCCGGGCATGCGGCCGAGGATCGAGTGCTTGCCGTGCACCACCTCGTCGTGGCTGAGCGGCAGGACGAAGTTCTCGAAGAAGGCGTAGTGCAGCCCGAACACGATGTCGCCGTGGTGATGCTTGCGGTAGATCGGGTCCTTGGCGATGTAGTTCAGGGTGTCGTGCATCCAGCCCATGTTCCACTTGTAGCCGAAGCCGAGACCGCCGGCGCTCACCGGCCGCGACACCATCGGCCAGGCGGTCGATTCCTCCGCGATCGTGGTGGCGGCGGGAAAGCGCCCGAACACCTCGGTATTGACGCGGCGCAGGAGGTCGATGGCCTCGAGGTTCTCGCGGCCGCCGAAGCGGTTGGGAATCCAGCCGCCGGAGGGCCGGCTGTAATCGAGGTAGATCATGGAGGCGACCGCATCGACCCGCAGGCCGTCCACGCCGTAGCGCCGCAGCCAGAACAGCGCGTTGGCGAGGAGGAAGTTCGAGACCTCGCGCCGTCCGTAGTTGTAGATCAGCGTGTTCCAGTCGAGATGACGGCCCTGGCGCGGGTCGGCGTGCTCGTAGAGCGCGGTGCCGTCGAACCGCGCGAGGCCGTGCGGGTCGTCGGGGAAATGGCCCGGCACCCAGTCGAGGATGACGCCGAGGCCCTTGGCGTGCAGCGCCTCGACGAGCGCGAGGAAGTCCCGCGGCGTGCCGAAGCGGCTGGTCGGCGCGTAGAGGCCGGTCGGCTGGTAGCCCCACGAGCCGTCGAACGGATGCTCCATAACCGGCAGGAGCTCGACGTGGGTGAAGCCCATGTCCGCGGCATAGGCCGGCAGTTCCTCGGCCAGCTCGCGGTAGGTGAGCCAGCGGTTGTTGTCCTCCGGGCGGCGTCGCCACGAGCCGAGATGCACCTCGTAGATGGAGATGGGCGCGCTGCGGTTGTTGGCCGTCTCGGGCAGATGGTGCGCCGGCGCGAACGTCGAGATGTCCGCGACGATCGAGGCCGTGGCGGGGCGCAACTCGGCGGCGAAGGCGTAGGGGTCGGACTTGAGCGGCAGCAGCGCGCCGTCGGAGCCGACGATCTCGTACTTGTAGGCCTGGCCCACGATGGCGCCGGGGACGAAGATCTCCCAGAAGCCGTTGCCGCGCACGCGCATGGCGTGGCGGCGGCCGTCCCAGTCGTTGAACTCGCCGACCACGCTGACGCGCCTGGCGTTGGGCGCGAACACGACGAAGCCGACGCCGGCAACGCCGTCGTGGGTCATCGGATGCGCGCCGAGCCGGTCGTAGGCCTCGAGGTGCGTGCCCTCGCCGAGGAGATAGAGGTCGAAGTCGGACAGCACCGGCGGGAAGCGATAGGGGTCCTCGATCTCCGCCACGTGGCCGTCCCAGCGCGCCTTGAGGCGATAGCGGACGAGGCCGGGCGCGACCTCCCCGGCGAACAGCCCGGCCTTGTCGAGCTGCTGCAGCGGCGTCTCCCGCCCGTCGCCGACGACGGCGGCCTCGTCCGCGCCGGGCAGGAAGGCGCGCACCACGCGCCGGCCGCCTTCGTCGTGGGGGCCGAGATAGCGGAACGGGTCGGCGTGATAGCCGCCGATGACCGCCTGGGCTTCGGGCGACAACTCAGTCATGACGAGCCCTTCTGTTCGCCGAAGATGGTACGCAGCGCCCCCGCGAGCGGAACCGAGACCCAGTCGGGCCGGTTCGCGAGCTCGTAGCCGATCTCGTAGATCGCCTTCTCGACCACGAAGAACCGAAGGAGGCGCTGCGCCGTCTCGTCGTCGGCGGGCCACAGCCGGCTCTCCCTGGTGGTCTCGCGCAGGCCGCCGAGGAATGCGGCCTCGGCCTGCGCGCGCCATTCCGCGAGCGCGCGGGAGAGCTTCGCTTCCTCCTCGGGCGAGGTCTTCAAGGTGCTGTTGAGCGCGGCCGTCGCCGCGTAATCGAGCGAACGGATGAGGCCGGCGGCGTCGCGCGCGGAGGCGGATTTCATCTGCCGCTCCTCTTCGCCGCGCTGCGGCTCGCCCTCGAAGTCGATGATGACCACGTCGTCCTTCACCGCCAGCACCTGTCCGAGGTGGAGGTCGCCGTGCAGGCGGATGCGGTCGGCGTCGACGCGCGCCGGCAGCAGGCGGCGGATCTCGCGCAACACGTTGCGGCGCTCGGCGAGCAGCCGGCCGGCAAGCTCCTGCGCCTTGGCATCGAGCCGGTCGCGCGCCTCGCGCAGCCGCCCGAATATCTGCTCGGCCTCGGCGAGGAGGCGCGTGGTCCATGCCTTGAGGTCGCGCGCCGTGATCGGCTCGGGCGCGAAAGCCGGCAGGTCCGGGCGGCTCGCCAGCGCCACGTGCATTTCGCCGAGCCGGCGGCCGAGCAGGGCGGCGCGGTTGAGGAAGGCCTCGTGGCGCTCCGGCGTGTCGGTCGCCTCTGCGGCGAGCAGGCGGTATTCCTCGAGCTGCCGGGCGAGGTAGGCCGTGGTCAGGGTCCAGCCGTCGCCCTGATTGTCGATGAAGGCATGCATCACCGCGACGGTGGAGCGGCCCGCCTTTTCGACGAGCTCGATGGTGCCGAGCAGCGCCGGGGCGTTGGCATAGCCCACGTCGTCGGTGAGAAAGCGCCCCATCTCCACCTCGGGGTTGGTGCCGCTCCGCAGCCGGCGATAAAACTTGAGCACCATGGCCTGGTCGATGATGACGGTGGAGTTCGACTGCTCGCTGCGGATGGCTTCGACGGCGCCGATCTCGGCGAGCGGCGTCGCCGCAAAGCGGCGCGAGGCGCGGAACTCGATCTGCGCGCTTTCCAGGTCGATGGTCTCGTTGGCGTGGATCTG
>Ga0182749_1002371_pt1 | contig 13817 bp, 15 predicted proteins | sample eDN3rd37CKraftMG_FD_128875 | JGI IMG/M metagenome (GOLD analysis project Ga0182749, IMG submission 128875) | Enriched Miracle-Growth compost microbial communities from Emeryville, California, USA - eDNA 3rd pass 37_C Kraft MG (version 2) (version 2) ...
ATAGATCAGCCCCTGCGTCACCTCGCCCCGGCCGCCGCCGGGACGCGGCTCCTCCACCGCGATCGAGATCGCGAAATGGGGAATGCCGTGAAGGAAATTCGACGTGCCGTCGAGCGGATCGATGATCCAGCGCGGCTTGGCGGGATCGCCCGCGACCTCGCCGCCCTCCTCCATCAGGAAGCCCCAGTCGGGCCGCGCCTTGCGCAGCTCCTCGAACAGGGTCTCCTCGGCGCGGCGGTCGGCCATCGAGACGAAGTCGGCGGGCCCCTTGCGGCTCACCTGGAGCTGCTGGACCTCGTTGAAGTCGCGCCGCAGCCGGGGCGCCGCCTTGCGCGCGGCGCGCTCCATGACGGTGATGAGGCCGGAATGGGAAACCATCGCATTGCTCCCGCCTCCCGTCGGCGGGAGGGAATGGTTGGGCTCGATCGATCGGGCGATGGACGTTCGAGCCGGACATCCACCTCCTGAACCCCTTTCCCGCGCCGGAGAAGGGGCGGAAGCGGATTCAGTCGGCCCGCTTCACATATTCCTGGCTGTAGACGTCGACGACGATCCGCGTGCCGCTGCTGATATGCGGCGGCACCATCACGCGCACGCCATTGTCCAGGATCGCGGGCTTGTAGCTGGACGAGGCGGTCTGCCCCTTCACCACCGCGTCGGCCTCGACGATGGTTGCCTCGATCTGGTCGGGAAGCTGGACCGAGATCGGCTTTTCATCGTGCAGTTCCATCACCACGTCCATGCCGTCCTGCAGGAAGGCCGCCGCGTCGCCCAGCAGGTCGCGCGGCAGGGTGATCTGCTCGTACGTGTCCTTGTCCATGAAGGTCAGCATCTCGCCGTCGGCGAACAGGAACTGGAAATCCTTGGTGTCGAGGCGCACCCGCTCCACCGTCTCGGCCGAGCGGAAGCGGACGTTGGTCTTGCGGCCGTCGATGAGGTTCTTCATCTCGACCTGCATATAGGCGCCGCCCTTGCCGGGCTGGGTGTGCTGGATCTTCACGGCGCGCCAGATGCCGCCTTCATATTCGATGATATTGCCGGGACGAATGTCCACGCCGCTGATCTTCATGCTGCACCTGATGTGAATATAGAAAGAGCCGGGCGCGGCCCTTAGCCTAGCCGAGCACCGCCGTAAAGCGCCGCACCGCCGCCGCCTCGCCCTCGGGATCGTTCCACACCGCGCCCGACACCGCGAGGAAATCGGCCCCCGCCTCCACCAGCGGCCGCGCATTGGCGGGCGTGATCCCGCCGATCGCGACGCAGGGAATGGAAAACAGCGTCGTCCACCAGGACAGGATCGACGGGTCCGGGCGGTGCCGCACCTCCTTGGTGGTGGTGGGATGGAAGGCGCCGAACGCCACATAATCGGCGCCCGCCTCCCCCGCCTCCATCGCGAGGTGGCGGCTGTCGTGGCAGGTCACGCCGATCTGCGCATCGCGGCCCAGCACCTGGCGCGCCTCGCGCGGGTCGCCGTCCTCCTGCCCCAGATGCACGCCGTCGGCCCCCAGTCGCCTGGCGAGGCCGATCGAATCGTTGATGATGAAGGCGACGTCACGCGCCGCGCAGATCGCCTGGAGCGGTTCGGCCAGCCGCGCGATCGCATGGTCGTCGATCCCCTTCAGCCGGAGCTGGAACGCCGCGACCGGCCCGGCGTCGAGCGCGGCGGCCAGCCGATCGCCGAACCCCGCGTCGATCGTGGGGGGCGAGATCAGATAGAGCTGGCAGGGCGGCTTGGGATCATGATCGAACCGATCGGCGAAATGCGGGTCGAGGGGGATATCGTCGGCATCGTCTTCCATCGGCCGGCCTTATCCCGACTCCTGCCCCGGCGAAAGCCCGGCGCGGCCCGATCCACCAACCATGGATAAGCGGCCGCGCCGGGAGCCCCTTATTCCTCGCCCTTGTAGATGCGGACCAGCTTGTCGAGCATCGCCAGCGCCTCGTCACGCGGGCGCTGGAAGGTGTTGCGGCCGATGATCGAGCCGTTGCCGCCGCCGTCGCGGATGTCGCGCGCGTCCTGATAGACCGCGTCGGCCCCCTTCGCCGCGCCACCCGAGAAGACGACGATGCGGCGGCCCGCGAAGCAGCTTTGCACGACATGCTTCACGCGGTCCGACTGCTTCGACCAGTCGGTGCCCTCATAGGCCTTCTGCGCATCCTTCTGCTCGATGTGCGCGGTCGGCAGCTTCACCTTGATGATGTGCGCGCCGATCAGCGCCGCCATGTGCGCGGCATAGGCGCCGACGTCGAGCGCCAGCTCGCCCTCCTTCGACAGGTTGCCGCCGCGCGGATAGGACCAGATCACCGTCGCGATGCCCACCGAAGCCGCCTCGGCGCGCAGTTCCTTGATCTCCTCGATCATCTCGAAGATGGCGTCCGAGCCCGGATAGATGGTGAAGCCGATCGCCGCGCAGCCGAGCCGCAGCGCATCGTCGACCGAGCCCGTCACCGCCTGGTCGATCGAGGTCGCCCAGCTATTGGAGCTGTTGAGCTTCAGGATCGTCGGGATCTGCCCGGCGAAGGTGTCGGCCCCCGCCTCCAGCATGCCGAGCGGGGCGGCATAGGCCGACAGCCCCGCATCGATGGCGAGCTGGTAATGGTAATGCGGGTCGTAAGCCGGCGGATTGATCGCGAAGCTGCGCGCCGGGCCATGCTCGAAGCCCTGATCGACGGGCAGGATGATGAGCTTGCCCGTGCCGCCCAGGCGGCCATGCGTCAGGATGCGGGCGAGATTGGCCTTCGTGCCGGGATTGTCGCTCTCATATTTGCCGAGGATGTTTCGGACGGTCGGCGTGAAGGTCATTGTTCGTCTCCAGTCGGCTGTTCGCGGGGGCCATATCCGCACCCGCTTCGATTCGGCAATGTCGGCGGGCTCAGGCCGCGCCGGCGGGGCGTTGGGGCGGCCAGGGCGGGCCCTTCAGCTCCAGCATGTTCCCCTCGGGATCGTGGAGGTAGATCGAGGGCCCCTCGCCATCCGCCCCGTAGCGCGAATAGACCTTGCCCCGGATCCCGTGGGCATCGAGATGGGCGAGGATCGCCGCCTCGTCCCACGGCAGGACGCGGAAGCAGACATGATCGACATTGCGCCCCTCGCGTCCCGGCGCGGCGCCGCCCTCGCGCCCGATCGGGCCGTCGACGGGCACCAGATCGATCAGCGACGTGCCGACGCGCATCTGATAGAGGCCGACGTCCCGCTGATGCTTCTCGAACGAGGCGCCCAGCACCTCCGCATAGAAACGCGCCATGCGATCGAGGTCGGCCACACGGAACACGACATGATCGATGTCGCGGATCGCGATCATCGCGCGGCCGCCTCCTCCAGCGCCCTGACGCCGGGCAGTTCCTTGCCCTCCATCCATTCGAGGAAGGCGCCCCCGGCGGTCGAGACGAAGGTGAAATCGTCCGCCACGCCGGCATGGTTCAGCGCCGCCACCGTATCGCCCCCGCCCGCGACCGAGACGAGCGCCCCGCTGGTCGTCAGCGCCGCCGCCGTGCGCGCGAGCGCCACCGTCGCGGCGTCGAAGGGCGGCGTCTCGAACGCGCCGAGCGGGCCGTTCCACACCAGGGTCCGGCAGGTCTTGAGCGCGTCGCCCAGCGACTCCACCGCCGCCGGGCCGACGTCGAGGATCATCTCGTCCGCCGCCACCTCGTGGACGTTGACGGTGCGCGTCGGCGGATTGGCGCGGAATTCCTTCGCCACCACCACGTCATAGGGCAGATGGACGATGCAGTTCGCCCTGTCCGCGGCGTCCAGTATCTCGATCGCCGTTCCGGTCAGGTCGTGCTCGCACAGCGACTTGCCGACATCGACGCCGCGCGCGGCGAGGAAGGTGTTGGCCATGCCGCCGCCGATGATCAGATGATCGACCTTCGCGACCAGATGGCGCAGCACGTCGAGCTTGGTCGACACCTTCGCGCCGCCGACCACCGCCGCCACCGGATGCTCGGGCCTGCCCAGCGCCTTTTCCAGCGCCTCCAGCTCCGCCTGCATCGATCGGCCGGCGAAGGCGGGGAGCACATGCGCCAGCCCCTCGGTCGTCGCATGGGCGCGATGCGCGGCGGAGAAGGCGTCGTTGACGTAGATGTCGCCCAGCTTCGCGATTTCCGCCACGAGCGCGGGATCGTTCTTCTCCTCGCCCGCGTGGTAGCGCGTGTTTTCCAGCACCGCGATCGCGCCCGGCCGAAGCGCCGATATCGCCTGGAGCGCCGCGTCGCCGCAGATATCGTCGACGAAATGCGTCTCGCGGCCCAGCACGTCGCCCAGCGGACCGGCGATGGTGGACAGCGACATGGCGGGATCGCGCCGTCCCTTCGGGCGGCCGAAATGGGCGAGGACGAGGACGATCGCGCCCTTGTCCGACAGTTCGGAGAGCGTCGGCGCGGCGGCGCGCAAGCGGGTGTCGTCGGTCACGCGCGCGCCGTCCATCGGCACGTTGAGGTCCTCGCGCACGAGGACCCTCTTGCCGCGAATGTCCCCGATATCGTCCAGCGTCCGGAACGCGCTCATGCCGTCTCCACTTTCACTTCATCACCGATCGCGACCCCGCCGCGCGCGATCATCCGCGTCGTCACGCCGCCGCGCCGGCCGGAGACGAGCGCGGCGTTCAGCCTCATGCCACTCGCCCACCCGCCGGCCGGATCGTATCGCCGGTGATCTCCAGCCGCGCCGGCGTGGCGACCGGAAGGCGATCACCCACGCGGCGGCCGGACCGACACCTCGACCGGCAGGTTCGCACGCCGCGACGTTCGCGGCAATGCGGCGCCCAACGCCTCACCGGCATCCCGCCAGTCCTCGGCGCGTGGCGCGCCGACGGGCGGCCGCCATCCTCAGATAAGCTTCGCCATCGCCGAGGCGGTGTCGACCATCCGGTTCGAGAAGCCCCACTCATTATCGTACCAGGAGACGACGCGGACCAGCTTGCCCTCCAGCACCGCCGTTTCCAGGCTGTCGACCGTCGAGGAGGCCGGGCAGCCGTTGAGATCGATCGAGACCAGCGGCTCGTCGGTATAAGCGAGGATGCCCTTGAGCGGCCCGCTCTCCGACGCGGCCTTGAGAAGGGCGTTGACCTCCTCGCGCGTCGTGTCGCGCTTCGGCGTGAAGGTGAGGTCGACCAGGCTGACATTCGGCGTCGGCACGCGGATCGCCGATCCGTCGAGCTTGCCCTTCAGCTCCGGCAGCACCTCGCCCACCGCGCGCGCCGCGCCCGTCGTCGTCGGGATGATCGACATCGCGGCGGCGCGCGCGCGGCGCAGGTCGGGGTGGATCTGGTCCAGGATCTTCTGGTCGTTGGTATAGGCGTGCACCGTGGTCATCAGCCCGCGCTCGATGCCCAGCGTGTCGTTCATCACCTTGGCGACCGGCGCCAGGCAGTTGGTCGTGCACGACGCGTTGGAGACGACAACATGGTCGGCGGTCAGCTTGTCGTGGTTGACGCCATAGACGACGGTGAGGTCGACGCCCTTCGCGGGGGCGGAGATCAGCACCCGCTTCGCGCCCGCCGCCAGATGCTTGCCCGCCGACTCGCGATCGGTGAAGAAGCCGGTGCATTCCAGCGCGATGTCGACGCCGTTGGCGGCGTGCGGCAGCTTCGCGGGATCGCGCTCGGCGGTCACATGGATGCGCCGGCCGTCGATGACGAGATCGTTGCCGTCGGTGCCGACCGTGCCGGCATAGGTGCCGTGGACCGAATCGCGCTTGAACAGCAGGGCGTTCGACTTCGCATCGGCGAGGTCGTTGATCGCCACCAGTTCGAGCCCGCTGTCCGGGTTCGCCAGTATCGCCCGCGCGACAAGCCGCCCGATCCGCCCGAAACCGTTGATCGCAACCTTCGTCATTCCGCCAGTCTCCCTTGGATGTCACCGAGCGCCGCGAGCACCCGCGGCGCGATCTTGCCGGGCGTCAGCCCGAAATGGTCGTAAAGGTCGGGCGCGGGCGCCGAGGCGCCGTAGCCGTCTACGCCGAAGCGCAGCCCGCGCGTCGTCGTATAACGTTCCCAGCCCATCGTCGCCCCCGCCTCGATCGAGACGCGCAGGATGTCCGATGCCGGAAGGTCCGGCAGGATATCGTCGCGATAGGCCGCCGGCTGCGCGTCGAAGCGCGACCAGCAGGGCATGGAGACGACGTCCGCGCCCACGCCCGCCGCTTCCAGCGCCTCCGCCACGCCCAGCGCGATCTCCACCTCCGAGCCCGTGGCGATCAGGATCACCCGGCGCGGGGCGGCGGCGGCGCGCAGCCGGTAAGCCCCCTTCGCGCAGAGATTTTCACCCGCCTTGTCACGTACTTGCGGAAGATTCTGGCGAGACAGCGCGAGCAACGAAGGACCGTCCTTGCGCGCCAGCGCCAGTTCCCAGCATTCGGCGGTCTCCACCACGTCGGCCGGGCGGAAAACGTCGAGGCCGGGAATCAGGCGCAGCGCGTTCAGATGCTCGACGGGCTGGTGCGTCGGGCCATCCTCGCCCAGCCCGATCGAGTCGTGCGTCATCACATAGACGACGCGCGCCTGCTGGAGCGCGGACAGGCGGATCGCCGGGCGGGCGTAATCCGAAAAGACCAGGAAGGTGCCGCCATATGGGATCACGCCACCATGCAGCGCCATCCCGTTCATCGCCGCGCCCATGCCGAATTCGCGGATGCCGTAATAGATGTAGCGGCCGGAATAATCCTCCGCTGTCAAAGGCTTCTGACCCTTTGTTTTGGTATTGTTCGAACCCGTGAGGTCCGCCGATCCGCCCAGCGTCTCGGGCAGTTGCGCGTTGATCGCCTCCAGCGCCATTTCGGACGCCTTGCGCGTGGCCACCTTCCGCGGGTCGGCGAGCAGGCCGTCGATATAGGCTTCGAGCGAGAAGCCGGCCGGCAGGTCGCCCGCCATCCGCCGCTCGAACTCCGCACGGTCGGCGTGGGCGGCGAGGCGTGCTTCCCATGCCGCCCGTTCGGGCCGCGCCCGCGCGCCCGCCTCGGCCCAGGCCGCGCGGATATCGTCGGGAATCTCGAAGGGCGCGGCGTTCCAGCCCAGCGCGACGCGCGCGGCGGCCACCTCGGCATCGCCCAGCGCCGAACCGTGGGTGGCCGACGTGCCCTGCTTGCTGGGCGCGCCGTAGCCGATGATCGTGCGGCACGCGACGAGCGAGGGGCGCGGATCGGCCAGCGCCTCGTCGATCGCGCGCGCGATGTCGGCGGGATCGTGGCCGTCGCACGCCACCGTGTGCCAGCCCGACGAATCATAGCGGCCAAGCACATTCTCGCTTGACGACAGATCGACCGCGCCGTCGATGGTGATGCGATTGTCGTCCCACAGGACGATCAGCCGGCCGAGCCTCAGATGGCCGGCCAGCCCCACCGCCTCATGGTTGATCCCCTCCATCAGGCAGCCGTCGCCCGCGATCACCCAGGTCCGGTGGTCGACCAGGCCGTCGCCGAAGGTCGCGTTCAGATGACGCTCCGCCACCGCCATGCCCACCGCCATGGCGAGTCCCTGGCCGAGCGGACCGGTCGTCACCTCGACGCCCTCCAGCTCGAAATTCTCCGGATGGCCGGCGCACGGGCTGCCCAGCTGACGGAAATTGCGGATGTCGCCGATCGTCGGGCGCGCATAGCCGGTCAGGTGCAGCAGCGAATAAGCCAGCATCGATCCATGCCCCGCCGACAGCACGAAGCGATCGCGGTCCGCCCAGCGCGGCGAGTGCGGATCATGCTTCAGATAGCGGGTGAAGAGCGTGGTGGCGACGTCGGCCATGCCCATCGGCATCCCCGGATGGCCGGAATCGGCGGCCTGCACCGCATCCATAGACAGCGCGCGGATGGCGTTGGCGAGCTGCCTGGGTTTGACGGTCATGCGGTGGGAGCCCTCGTTGTTGATGTGGACGGGTGGAACGGAAAATGGATCGACAGGACGGGAATGCCGGTCCCTTTGTCGCGCGCGCGCCATATCGTCAACCTGACGGGGGTAAAGTGAGGCGTGACATCGCGACACGGCGTGCGGTCCGGGTCCATCCATCTTGCCGCGCGGCCACACCATGCTATGCCCTGACGGCGATGACCGACGAACGCCTCATCCTCGCGATCGGCCGGATCGAGCGCGCGCTGTCGCGGATCGAATCCCGCGCCTGGCCCGCGCCGACGCAGGAGCTGCAACGCCGCTACGACCGGCTGGACGAGCGGCACAGGAAGCTCAAGGCGCGCACGTCGGAAGCGGTCGACCAGCTCGGCCTGCTCCTCGAAACCCCCAAGGCGGGCTGAACGGCGATGGCCGTGGTCGATATCGTCATCGCCGGCCGCCATTACGGCCTCCACTGCCGCGACGGCGAGGAGGCGCATCTGCGCATGATCGCCGGGCTGGTGGACGCCAAGGCGCTCGACGCCGCGCGCTCGATGGGCGGGCTCAGCGAGGTGCGCCAGCTTCTCTTCGCGGCGCTGCTGCTCGCCGATGAGCTTGCCGACCTGCGCGCCGGCGCGATGAAGGCCGCGCCAGCCGCTCCTGCTCCGGCGGCCCCGCCGCCAGCCGAATCGCCGGCCGAATCGAACGGCGCGCTCGCCACCGCGCTGGAGCGGCTCGCCGAACGGATGGAAAAGCTCGCGAGCAGGGTTGAGACCGCGCCGCCCAGCGCCTAAATATGGCGCGACGGGTACTGCCCGGTACGAGCCGCACGAAAATCCCTGAGGCTATTCATCATCCATGGGAGCTGTCCCTGATCGGATCCAGGTCTGATAAACACGGCGCCCACCTGACGTTACCGGCGTCAGAGGATATTCCGGCAAACGGCCATGGCGGTCCCGTCACCCCTTCCGCCATGCCCGCCACTCCCGCATCCCCGAAAGCGACGCTGCGCGCCGGACTGCGACAAAGGCGCCGGGAGCATGTGGCGCGGCTGCGCGACGAGGGCCGGCTCATCGAGGCGACTGGCGCGCTCGCCCGGCGCGTCATCGATCGTTTCGGGACGGCGGCGACCATTGCGGCCTATCTTTCCGACGGCGACGAGCCCGATCCCCTGCCCATCCTCGCCGCCGCCGCCGCGCGGGGACTGCGCACCGCGCTTCCCAGCGTGACGCGACGCGGCGAGCCGATGCGTTTCCACCTCTGGTCGCCGGGCGACGCGCTGGTTTGCGGCCCCTTCGGCCTCAGCCAGCCCCCCGCCGACACGCCCGAGGCGACGCCCGACCTGATCCTCGCCCCGTTGGTGGGCTTCGACCGGGCGATGACACGGCTCGGCCAGGGCGGCGGCTTCTACGACCGCATGTTCGCCGCCTGCCCCGATGCGCGCCGGGTGGGGCTCGCCTGGTCGGCGCAGTTGTGCGAAGCGCTGCCCGTCGACCCCTGGGACATGCCGCTCCACGGCGTCGCGACCGAGCTTGAATGGATCGAAAGGAATCCGGCGCCATGACGCCCAGTTGGCGCAAGCCCTTCGGAATGATGCTCATCCTTGCGCTGATCGCCCTGTGGGCGGCGCTGATCGTCAGCTTCTCGGGCGTGATCGGGCGGCTGCCGGGGCTGGCGCAGGCGCCGGTCTATATCCTGCTCGGCATCGTCTGGATCGCGCCGCTGCGGCCGCTGCTGCTGTGGATGGAGACCGGCCGCTGGCGGGTGTGAACGCCGGCGCGGGCACACTTCGCACCGCGCGCGAGCTTCAGGAATTATCTGTTTGATTTAGCGCTTATTACTGGCGCCACACCCTCCCTTCGATGGAGAGGATGGCGCGAGTGACGGGGCTCGAACCCGCGACCTCCGGCGTGACAGGCCGGCGCTCTAACCAACTGAGCTACACCCGCTTGGAAGCGTTGAGGTGGCGCACCTAGTGGAGCCCCCCACCCCCTGTCAAGCGATCGATCCGCCTGTCGTTCCGCCGATGTGCGGAATATCGTCGGGCATGGCGGTGCTGAGCGTTCCCTCCTCGAACAGAAAGCCCGCGATGTCGGGCTTGCCGACCGCGTCCAGCAGGGTCTTGAGGATGATGAGCAGCGGCACCGCGAGCAGCGCGCCCGTCGTTCCCCACACCCATCCCCAGTAACTCAGCGCCACCAGAATCAGCAGCGGATTGATCGTCAGCCGCCGCCCCACGAGCGTCGGGGTGAGCAGATTCGCCTCCAGCAGGTGCATGCCGATGAAGATCGCCGCCGGGACGAAGGCGTACCACACGTCCGAAAATGTCATCAGCCCGCCCAGCACGAGCAGCAGCGCCGCCACGATCGGTCCCAGATAGGGAACATAGTTCAGCAGCGCGACGATCCCGCCCCACATCAGCGGCGTCGGCATCCCCACGGTCCACAGCGCGCCGGCAACCAGCAGGCCCAGCGTCAGGTTGATGAGCGTGATCGTGCCCAGATAGGCCGACGTCGCGTCGACGACCTCCTGGATCACTCGCGCCGTCGCCATCGCGCTGGAGAAGCTCGACCGGCTCTGGATCGTGCGGCGGCGCATCCGCGTCCAGCCCGACAGGAAGAAGAAGATCACCAGGATCGCGAACGCCGCCTGGACGAGGGCGTGGGGCGCCGTGCTCGCGATCAGGCCGAAGAGCGAGTTGGGCGCCTCCAGCGCGATCGTGTTGGGCGTCGCGCCGGGCTCGCGCGCGATCATCGCGGCGGTCTCGTCGATGAACTGCTCCACGCTGGCATAGATCTCGATCAGCGGGGACAGCGTCGCGCGGACGCGCCCGATCCGGTCCGGCAGCAGGGCGAACCAGTCGGTGGCGGGCACCAGGATCGACGCCACCGCCACATTGGCGACGGTCAGGAAGAAGCCGAGGCAGAGCAGCGCCGCCAGCGGCGACGGCACACGCCGCCGTTCGAGCCATTCGAGCAGCGGGACCAGCGCCACCGCGATGACCAGCGCCGCCGTCACCGGCAGGAAGAATTCCGCCCCCGCGCGCAACGCGAAGGGAACGCCGAGGAACAGCCCCACGCCCGCGATCAGCGTCAGCGCGGAGAGCAGCCTGTCGCGGCGATAGGCGATCAGCGCATTGTCGGCGAACGTTTCGTCGATTGTCTGCGCCGGTCGCTCGTCCGCGGGAGCGGCGGGATCGGGTTGGTGGACGTTCATCGCCGCGCCGGGCCTCCTTCCTCACGCCCTATTCGCAGCTTTTCGGGCGCTTCGCGAGTCCCTGGGTGGCCGCGACTCGACAGGCGCGAAAGTCTCCCGGCCAGCCGCCCGGCGGCGGCGGTTCCACTTTTGAGACAGTCCCGGGACGCGCGCTGTCGCACGACCGTAACGATTCGTCGTGGATGGGTTGCATGTTGCAGCGCACAAGAGAGATAGGAGCGCATCCGGTCGTTCCGGGACGTGCGTGGGTCTGTTTCATACCTGTCGCCTGCGCGCCCGTTCACGACAAGACGTGAAAGTCCAGCCACGCCCATGTGTTGTTTTGGGGCGGGGTCAGGCTTTTGCGCATTCTGTGGAGTGGTGGATGTCCGTCTTCGGACATAATAAGAGACTCGCCCTTGCCGCGGCCGCACTCGCGCTCGGCAGCGTCGCGATCCCGGCGTCATATGCGCATGACGCCCTGCTCGCCGCCACGATGGGCGTCGCGAGCACTCCGCTCACCGCCGACCAGGCCCGCGACGCGATGCTCGCCGCCGGAACGCGGCTCGCCTATACGATCGACAATGATGGCGACGAGACCGTCACGGCGTCTTCCGACCAGCCGGACGAGGATGGCGAGGCCGGGCAATCGGCCGCCCTCGATCCCGAGCTGGAATGCATGGCGAAGGTCGTCCATCACGAGGCGGCGAACCAGCCGCGCGAGGGACAGCTCGCCGTCGCCCAGCTCATCATGAACCGCATCCGTTCCGGCCGCTTCCCCGACACGATCTGCGGGGTCGCCAACCAGCCGGGCCAGTTCTTCCACACCGCCAGCTATCATCCGAACAGGAGCAGCGCATCCTGGGCGCGCGCGATCGAGGTCTCGCGCGAGGCACGCAACGGCACCGCCGGGGATGTGGCGGAAGGCGCGATCTTCTATCATGCCGCCTATCAGCGGGCGACGGCCTTCTTCCGCACCCGCCCCCGTGTGATGACGCTGGGCGACCACATCTTCTATCGCTGATCCCGTCGCGGGGCCGTCTTGCGCGTCGCTCCAGCTCCCGGCTGGAGCGTAAGGGCGTGAAGCGCGCCCTGCGGCGACGGCGCTAAATTCCGATCGCCAAAGCCGCGCGTCCCTTACCCGCGCGCGGCGGCGGCCATCCCGGCGCTGCGCCGCGCGGCGGCGGCAAGCGTTTCCCGCATCAGCGCGGCGAGCGCTTCGTCCGCGTCGAGCACGTTCAGCCCCTCGCGCGTGGCCCCGCCCGGCGAGGCGACGCGATCGGCGAGCGTGGCGGGATCGACATCGCTTCCCGCCGCCATCAGCGCCGAGCCCTCGACGGTGGAGAGCGCCAGCCGCGCCGCCTGGTCATGCGGCAGGCCGAGCGCCACGCCCGCCTGCGCCAGCGTGTCGATGAAGCGGAAGAGGAAGGCCGGGCCGCAGCCCGAAAGGGCGGTCAGCGCGTCGAACAGATCTTCCCGGTCGAGCCATTCGACATGGCCGAGCGGCCCGATCAGCGCCTCTGCATCGGCGCGCACGGCCGGAGCGAGCGCCCCGCCGTCGCGTCCCTCGCCATAGAGCCCGGTCACGCCCTTGCCGATCGCGGCGGGCAGATTCGGCATGACCCGGACGACGGCGTCGGGCGCGGGGAAACGCGCGCGCAGCGAGGCGATCTCGACACCCGCGAGAATCGAGAGCAGCAGCGTCTCCTCCTCCAGCGCAGGCGCCAGCACCGGCGCGACAGCATCGAGCAGTTGCGGCTTGACCGCGAGCATCAGGATCGCCGGGGCCGCCCCGTCAGGCGGCGGCGCCGGGAAATGGAGCACGCCGTCCGGCAGGTTCCCGGCACCCGGATCGATGACCGTCACGCGCGCGGGGTCGATCCCCGCCCCGATCCAGCCGCGCAATATCGCCCCGCCCATATGGCCCGCGCCGACCAGCCAGATCGGGCCGTCGGGAAGCTGCCCGGCGGATGTGCTCATGCCTCGCCCTGCGTCTCGATCAGGGCGGCGGCGATCGCCTCCTGCGGGGTCTTGTCGGCCCACAGCACGAACTGGAACACCGGATAGAAGCGCTCGCATTCGTCGATCGCGGCCTCCACCAGCGTCTCCGTCTGCTCGATCGTCAGCGCGGCGTCCGCATTGCCGTCGAGCAGCGCCGCATGGCGGAAAAGGAGCATTCCCGACGATGCCCACATTTCGAAATGGCCGATCCAGAGCTGCTCGTTGATCAGGCCCATCGTCTCGTAAAGCTGGGGCCGCTTGTCGGCGGGAACGCGGATGTCCGGCAGCGCGAGGAACTGGAGGACGCGATCCTCCTCCCGCCAGATCGCGCGCAACTCATATTGCGCCCAGCTTCCCTGGAAATTGGCGACGATCTCCTCGTCGCCGGTGCGCTCATGATTCCAGCCATGGGCGCGGAAATAGGTTTCCAGCATATCGATCGGCGCGCTTGCATCGCGGCCCGCTTCATAATCATCGACCATCATGACCGTCCTCCCCGGCCGCCCTGCGAACGGACGTGAACGGCCGGAAGATGACTGGCAAGACCGAAGCGCCGGACACCGCCAGAAAACTGTGGATGAAACGCTTATTCCGTGGATTCGGCCCCCGGAACGGCCTTCCGCGCCGTTGCCGGGGCGGTATTTCCGGTGGCGGCTTCCAGCGCGGCCAGACGCTCCTTGAGCGCATCGACCTCGTCGCGCGCGGCGGCGGCCATCGCCTTCACCGCCTCGAACTCGTCGCGGCTGACGAAATCGAGCCCGCCGATCCATTCCTTCGCGCGTTCCTTGACGGCGGCCTCGCCCTCGC
>Ga0182749_1002373_pt1 | contig 13802 bp, 15 predicted proteins | sample eDN3rd37CKraftMG_FD_128875 | JGI IMG/M metagenome (GOLD analysis project Ga0182749, IMG submission 128875) | Enriched Miracle-Growth compost microbial communities from Emeryville, California, USA - eDNA 3rd pass 37_C Kraft MG (version 2) (version 2) ...
ACGCCGCTCAAATAGCCCGGACTGCGCAAGCTTGTCCGGGTGTGGAGCGCCGGAAGGCGCATTCCTCCGATCGCAAGGAGGAACGGGACGTTTCGCAAGACGTCCCACCCGGGTGGTTTCGCCGACCACCCATCGGGGGCCTCGCACGCCCCCGCGTCTGCCGGCGCTCCGCTCCCCTCGTTGGGGGCAGGGAATTGCAATTCGGAAGAGGGCCTGCCCGGGGCCGACATCAAGAACACGGGCGATGACGCATGTCCGCCGTCTGGTCATTCCGGGATCGTCCGTCGTCACTCCGGCGCGCTCGCGCCCGAGCGCATCGCCGGCGCCGAGACCGGCGGTCGTCAGCACACCGCGACGCTCGAGGACGCCTCGATTCAATCTCGCCGCCACCTTCTAGCGTTTCATCGAGGGGAAAGACGGACTGACGGCGTGACGGTCCGTCGGACAGGCGTCCCGGTGTCGTTCGGAGCGCTGGCGATCCCGCTCTAGACGGCCTCGGCCATCGTCTGCGCGGTGCCGGCGAGCCGCTCGCTCGCGGCCGCCATGCACACGAGAAATATGGCGCGGCGGGCGAGCCGCCAAATGTCGCATTCGCCGCGGCGCGCGCACTGCACGAGATGGCGTGCGGCGAGCCGCTGCATCCGCTCGATATTGGTGGCATCGAGCACGCCGGCGCGGATCAACCGCGCGCAGGCAATATCGAAGGCCTGCCCCATGGCGTGGACGGTGACGTCATCCAACCCGACCTTCTCGACCGAGCGCATGCTCTTACACTCCGCGTTTTCCTGAAGAACTCGGACGGAAAAGCAAGGTTCCTGCGTCATGCCAATTGCGACCGAGTCGGTGCTTGAGGCAGATCAATGTTGCGCGATCACATTGAGCGACAAGGTCTCACGCGCCACTCTGAGGGCATCACGATCGGGATTGGCGGGTTAGCCGTTTGATGGGCGCGAGGGGAAGGTCATGTCGATCCGCAATCTCGACCGCATGTTCCGCCCCCGCTCGGTGGCGGTGATCGGGGCCTCCGACAGGCCGCGCTCGGTCGGTTCGGCGTTGATGCGCAATCTCACGCAGGGCGGCTTCCAGGGGCCGGTCCTGCCGGTCAATCCGCGCGCGGCGGCGGTGCACGGCATCATGGCCTACAAGGACGTGGCCGGTCTGCCGATGGTGCCCGACCTCGCGGTGATCGCGACGCCGCCCGACACCATCGCGCCGCTCGTCGACGAACTCGCCCGGCGCGGCACGCGCGCGGCCGTCATCCTCACCGCCGGCTTCGCCGAGGGCGAGGCGAAGGTCGGCCGCGAGCGCGAGACGCAGCTGCTCAACGCCGCGCGGCCGTATCTGTTTCGCATTGTCGGCCCGAACTGCCTCGGCCTTGCTGTGCCGGGCGTCGGGCTGAACGCCACGTTCGCGCCGGCGGGCGCATTGTCCGGCAACATCGCCTTCCTCACCCAATCGGGCGCGATGGCGACGACCGTGCTCGATTGGGCGCTGCCGCGCGGCATCGGCTTCTCCGCCGTCGTCTCGATGGGCGACATGGCGGACGTCGATTTCGGCGATCTGCTCGATTATTTCGCGCTCGACGACGCGACCGGCGCCATCCTCATCTACGCCGAGGCCATCACCCACGCGCGCAAGTTCATGTCGGCCGCGCGCCGCGCTTCTCGCATCAAGCCGGTGATCGTCGTCAAAGGCGGCCGCGCCGAAGAGGGCGCACGCGCCGCGACCTCGCACACCGGCGCGCTTGCCGGCGCCGACATCGTCTACGACGCCGCCTTCCGTCGCGCCGGCATGCTGCGCGTCAACGAGGTGGAGGAATTGTTCGACGCCGCCGCGACGCTCGCCAGAATGTCGCCGACCGGCGGCAACCGCCTCGCCATCGTCACCAATGGCGGCGGCGCGGGCGTGCTCGCCACGGATCGCCTGATCGAGGAGGGCGGCAAGCTCGCCGCGCTGAGCGCCGCGACAGTCGCGAGACTCGACGCCGTGCTGCCGCCGACCTGGAGCCGTGCCAACCCGGTCGACATCATCGGCGACGCCGATGCCGGGCGCTACGCGCGCGCCGTCGACGTGCTGATGACGGACGACGAGGTCGACGCGTTGCTCGTCTCCTATTGCCCGACGGCGATCGTCACCGCCGAGGAGGCCGCCAGGGGTCTCGTCGGCGCGCTGACGAAGGATGGCCCGCCGAAGAAGAACGTCTTTGCCTGCTGGATGGGCGCGGCCAATCTCGCCGCCGGGCGCGCCGTGCTTGCCGCCGCCAGGGTGCCGGATTTCGAGACGCCGGAGCGCGCGGTGCGTGCCTTCATGTACCTGGTGCGCTATCGGCAGAGCCAGGCGCTGCTGCTGGAGACGCCGTCGTCGGCGCCGGCGCTGCCGGCCGATACCGACAAGGCGCGTGCGCTCGTTGCGGCCGCGCTCGCCGATGGCCGCGAATGGCTCGATCCGGCGGAGTGCGCCGCGTTCTTCGCCTGTTACGGCGTGCCCTTCGCGCGCACCGAGGCCGTCGCCGACGCCAAGGCGGCCGCCGCCTTCGCCGCCGGGATCGACGGGCCGGTGGCGCTGAAGATCCGCTCGCGCGACATCACCCACAAGTCCGACGTCGGCGGCGTCGCGCTCGATCTCGGCACGCCGCAGGCGGTCGAGGCGGCGGCCGCCGAGATGCAGGCGCGCGTTGCCCGTGCGCGGCCGAAGGCGCGGCTGGAAGGCTTCATCGTCCAGCAGATGATCCAGCGTCCGGGCGCCTACGAATTGATCGCCGGCGTCAGCAGCGACGCCACTTTCGGCCCGGTCATCCTGTTCGGCCACGGCGGCACCGCGGTGGAGATCCTGCGCGACAAGTCGCTGGAATTGCCGCCGCTCAACACCGCGCTCGCCCGCGCGCAGATCGAGCGCACGCGGATCGCCGCGCTGCTCAAGGGCTATCGCGACCGGCCCGCCGCCGACATCGACGGCGTCGTCACCGTGCTGATGCAGCTTGGCCGCATCGTCGCCGACCACGCCGAGATCGCCGAGATCGATATCAACCCGCTTCTGTGCGACGCGGACGGGGTCGTCGCCGTGGACGGCCGCATCCGCGTGCGCGCGGCGGGCGGGCCGCTGCAGGCGCGGCTCGCGATCCGGCCTTATCCACAAGGACTCGAAAGTGAAATCCGCACCGCCGGCGGCGACCTGTTCGCGGTTCGACCCATCCGTCCGGAGGACGAGCCGGCGCTGCGCCATTTCGCCGCGGAAGTGGACGACGCCGATCTGTGGCACCCGGTATTCGCGCTGCTGCGCGAGCGCAGCCACGAGACCGCGGCGCGTCTGAGCCAGATCGACTACGATCGCGAGATGACGATGGTCGCCTGGCAGGGCGGGCGCGTGGCGGGGCTCGCGCGCTCGGCCGCGGATCCGAATTTCGAAGAGGCGGAGGCAGCGGTCATCATCCGCGCCGATCTGCGCGACAAGGGATTGGCCACGCAATTGTTGCAATTATTGTTGCGCGCCGTCGCCGGGCAGGGCGTGCGCAAGGCGGTGCTGATCTATCCGGCGGGGCTTTCGCGGCTGGACGCGATCGCCACCGAGCTTGGATTTGAAATTGACACCGCCAGCGCCGGCACTGCGTCGCACCGCGCTATCAAATCCCTGGGCCAACGCGGGCCGTCACCCGGCGCGCAATAAAACTACCGGATGTAACAACCAAAGTCTACATCGCGAGCCGGCGCGAAATTTTTGACGCCTCAACCTGCCGCGTTATAGTGGCTGGCCCTCGGGGGAGGGCGGGGATTCGAATGAAGAAGAAAGGCTTAGGCGACGGCCTGGCGGCCGATTTCAGCCGCAGCCCCGTCGCTCGCTACATCCAGCTTGCAACTCTATTCCGCAACCGCATCGCCTCCGGCGAATGGCCGGTGGGCAGCCGCATTCCAAATGTCGACGATCTCGCCGAGGCCTTTTCGGTTGCGCGCGGGACGATGCGCGAGGCGCTCGGGCTGCTGGAACAGGAGGGCCTGCTCGAGCGCCTGCGCGCCAAGGGCACGTTCGTGCGGAAATCGCCGGGCGAACTGCGGCAGCACTGGCTGCCACTCGACTGGTGGTCAGTGTCCGACGAGCACGACGGCGCGACCATCGAACTGCTCGAGCAGCGCGCGCTTAAGTCGCTGCCGGACTTCGACCGCGACAAGGGCAAGGCCGCGCCGCTCTATCGGATGATGCGGCGCCTTCACCTGCGTGACGGCCGCCCCTATCTGGTGGCGCGGATTTTTCTCGAGGACGCCCTGTACCGGAAACATGCGCCCCAATTTCGCAAATCGTCGGGGCTGGCGACGCTGCATCGCGTCGCCGGCAAGCGGCTGCACCGCGGCTGGCAAAGGCTGACCATCGGCGCCGCCGACATGGAGACGGCGGGGCTTTTGAATATTCCGCTGAATGCGCCGATCGCGCGCGTCAATCGCCTTGCGCTCGACGCCGACGGCCTGATCCTCTATTCCGGCCACGGCATCTACCGCGGCGATTCCATCGCCATGGAAATCGAGCTGCACTAGCCGGCCTCCGCGCGCGCGAGCCGGTCATGGATGGCGGCGAGGTGGCGCGCGGCCGCGCGCCGCACCGCCGCGCTGGCCTCGCGCTGCTTGACCGCACCGTCGGCGGCGAAGGTCTGCCGCGGCGCCTTGGCATCGTGCGTTGCCGCCTGCTGCATCGCCGTCCGCTCGGCCGCGCTCGTCGTCAGCGCGAAGTGCGGCAGGATGGTCGAGAACACCGCCGCCGGCAGATCGCTGTAATCGACGACGCAGCCGCCGCCGAGCGCCAGATGCGCGAGCGCCGCGTTGCAGATCGCCGCCAGAACGCGCGCGCAATAATCCTCGTCCGGCAGCGCGCCATCCGCATCGATGCCGTAGAAGCGCGGCGGCAGCATCTGCGGCAGCATCTGCGTGCCGCGCTGGCGCATCTGCGACACGAGCACCTCGACCGGATCGCGATGGAGGAACACCCAGGGCACATCGGGGAAGGCACGGCGGATGAGCGGCAGCGCCAAAGTGTGCCAGCTGTCGAGCTTGACGACGTAGCGCCGCTCGTCGCCGGCGCGCAGCCGGCCGTAGGTCATGACGATGGCCCGCAGCGCGCGCGCGGCGGCCGCGTCATCGTGCGCGGACCCGGTGCGCGCGAGCCGCGCCACCGTGTCGATGGCCGCGGCTTCGGAGACGACGATGCTCTGCGGCAAGGCCGCGAGCATCTGCGCGACCAGCGTCGAGCCGCAGCGCGACATGTGGAAGATGAAGCCGTCTGGCGGACGCGCAGGCTGCGCTTCGGATTGCGCGACCAGAACGTCGAGCGTGGTGCGGTAGCGAAACAGCCGCGCGAACGGCGAGGCGAGTCTGTGCCGGACCGCGTCCTCGAAGAACGGTTCGCGCAGCGGCTCCGGTCCGAACCAGGCCCAGTCGACCACCGGCCCCGCCGGTGTCGCCGCGATCTGGACGGGTAGCCAGCGGCGCGGCGGCACGGCGCGCCCCGACAGGCGTGGCGCGGTCCAGCGCGCGAGGCCGAGCGGATCGTTGCCGCCGCCATCGAGAGTGCCGGCGTCGATGCCGTCAATGCCGCGGCGGTGGGCGAGCCGGATCGCCTGCGCGGCGAAGTCTGCCGGGTCCGTGCAGGCGGCCAGGGCGCTTGCGAGGGCCTCGTCGCCGAACACCGCCTCCGCGAGGCGAGCAAAGGCATTGCTACTCATGAGTGTGATTTGTTATGAGCACAAGCCATAGTCGAATGGAGGCGCCGCGCCCATCGCCGCGCGCCGCCGAGGGGGCGGATGCATGGACCGGCCGCTGGTTCTCGAGGACTTTGCCGACAAGGTCGGCGACCGCTTCGCGATTGCCGTCGACGACCGGCCGGCGGGCGCGGTCGCCGCGACCTTGACCGAGGCGGAGCCGCTCTTTCCAGGGCGCGCCCCTGCCGGGAGCCGGCCGCCGTTCTCGCTCGTCTTCGTTGCCGACCATGCGCCGATGCTGGCGCAGCGCATCTACCGCATCGAGCACGCGGCGCTCGGCGCCATGTCGATCTTCCTGGTGCCGATCGGGCGCGACGCGCGCGGCTTCAGCTATCAGGCGACGTTCAACTGAGCGCCATCGGGCCGCCATTCCATCTCCTGATAGACGCCGTGATCGACGACGTCGGTGAAACCGAGGCGGCGGTAGAGCCGCATCGCCGGATTGAATTTCTCGACCATGATGCCGACCGCCCGGCCGCTCATGCGGCCGTTGTCTTGCAGCGCCGTCAGGATCGCGGTGCCGAGGCCGCGGCCGCGCCGCGCGGGCGTCAGGGTGATGTCGACGATGTGGAGGCGGCGGCGTCCGCTCTCGAGATAGAGGCGGCCGACCGGCGCGCCGGCCTGGGCGATGACGTCGAAGGCGCAATCGGAATTGTAGGTGCGGTAATGATGACGCTGCGCCCTGAACTGGCCATCGAGGAAGGCTTCTTTCTGCGCCGCCGTCCACGGCACGAGCGCGAGCTCGCCCTCGCGCGTCGAGGCGAACAGCGCAGCCAGGAACGGGATGTCGTCGTCGGTTTCCGGCCGCAGGGCGTAACCTTCCGACAGGAGCGCCGCCGGCAGCGCGAAGGCCGGCGGTCGATCGTTCTGCGTCACGGCGAGGCCGCTCAGTTGCGCGACGGGAAGATGCCGTAGAGGCAGATGCAGAACAGGACCGCGAGATAAGGCTGCATGTTGTCGTGCGCCAGGTTGCCGCCCGCCTGTCCGATCGCCATCGGCGAGAGCGCGGTCGATGGTGACGGCACCTGGTCGTTGTAGAGCGAGGCCGGGGAGGAACTGCCGAGGTAAGCGGCGTTGCTCGGCGTCGCCACGCTCTGTGTGGCGGTGCCGGCGGCGGCCGTGTTGATCGTGTGGCTGTGCATCGGGATTTCGGTCTGGATCAAGGTGAGCGATGCCGTGCCGGCCTGTTCGCCCATGACGTATTGCGACAGACCCTGTGCGGCGCCCTGGTCGACGCCGGTGCGGCCCTGGAAATTCGGCAACGCAAATGTCACCCGCCCGTCGCCGCCGAAATAGGTGCCGATGATCGCGAACAGGGCGCTGTTCTGCGCGATCGACAGCAACTGACCGTCGCACGCCGCCCACTCGCGCGGCGCGAAGCTGTTGCCGAAGAGCCGGATCTCTCCGGTGAAGGCGTTCGTCATGATCGAGGCTCCATTCGGCTAGTTGCGGCTGGGGAAAATGCCGCTGACGGCGATGATGTAGTTCACGCACAGGATCGGCATGATGTTGTCGTGCGGCATATTGGAGCCGGTCATCGAACACGATTGCGCCGGCAGGGTCAGCGGCGTGGGCGGGGGCTGCGTGCCGTCGTTGACCGTATAGACCTCGCCCGTCCCGCTCGGCTGGGCCAGAACGGAGTTCGATCCCGGCGTCTGGCCGCCGTCCGCGGCGACGGCCGTCGTCGCGTTGAGCGCGTGGATATGCGAGGGGATCTGCTGGATCGTCAGCGTGACATATTCCTGGCCGCCGACCTCGCCGAGGGTCCGCGGCGTCAGCCCGGTGCCGTTGCCCTGGCCCATCGTCACCCGCGACTGCAGATTGGGCAGCGCGAAATTCGTCGTGCCATCGCCGCCATAGGTCGTGCCGATCAGCGAGAACAGCGCGTTGTATTGCGCGATCGACAGCAGCTGGCCGGTGCACAGCATCCAGTTCCGCGGCGCGAAGTTGCCGCCGAACATGCGGATCTCGCCGAGATATGGCTGAGTCATGAAACGCTCCTCGAATGTCCGGGTGTGGCGGCCGCTCAGTTGCGGGACGGGAACATGCCGCTGGTGGCGATGCTGTAGTTGAGCACCAGGTACGGCTGAATGTTCGGATGCGCCTGATTGCCGCCGACCGAGCTGAGCGAGCCGGGGTTGAGCGACACGACCGGGCTCGGCGGCGCGTAGTAGTAGTCGGTGGCGATCGAACTGGCCGCGAGCGTGAAGCGCGGTGGCTTCTTGTCGCCGGCCGTGGTGGTGGCGAGAAGCAGATGGATGTGCGCCGGCATCATGCTCTGGGTGAGCGAGACCTGCTCTTCACCGCCGCGCGCGCCCTCCGGGTACTGGTTCGAGCGGTGGATCGGCACGCGGCCCTGCAGATCCGGAAGCGCGAAATTGGTGATGCCGTTGCCGCCATAGGTCGTTCCCAGAAGCGAGAACAGCGCCTGGTTCTGCGCGATCGGCAGCAGCGCGCCGTTGCACAGCGCCCAGCCCTTGGGTGCCCAGTTCCAGGGAAACATTTTGATTTCGCCAAGGTATTGATCCATGCGTGGCACCCCTCCCGATGCGATTGTGCGCGCCGGAATATGCAACCATAGAGTTAGATTTATATCAACACAACCACAGGAAGATTTGCGGTTGTGCCGCGATCTGCGGTCTTAGTGCCTGAAAATGCACCGCTATTGGCTGCCCGAGGCGGTCGGGGCGCTGCAACCGCGGGGGGCAGGCCCGGTCGATCGGAATTCAAGCCGCCGGTTGGCGGCGCGCCTATTCCGCGGCCTGGGGAAGGAGGCTCTCGCCGGGCCGCACGCGGCTGAAGGCGACCGGCTCGCTCGTCACCGCGACGGAATCGCCCGAGCATGTGGTTCGGGTGAAGGTGGAGGCCGCGAGATCGGAGGCCTGCGGAAAGTCCTCACGGAAATGCGCGCCGCGGCTGTCCCTGCGGAAGTCGGCGGCGGCGCAGATGGCGCGGCTGACCAGAGTCAAATTCTCGAGATTGAGCCGGTCCATCCAGGTGAGATTGTAGCGGCGGCTGCTGTCGGCGACGCCGCAGGCGCCGATGTCGTTGGCGAGGCGCTCGAGCGCCGCCCTGCCGCGCGCCAGCGACTCCGCCGTGCGCAGGATGCCGACGTCGTTCCACATGATGTCGTAAAGCCGCTCGCGCATGTCGGCGAGATCGCCGGCGCTTGCCTTGACCGCGAAAGGCGCAAAGGCGCGCGCCTCGGCCGCGGCAATTGCAATTGTATCCGGATCGGGCAGGGCGCTGCCCGGCTTCACGCGCACGCCCATGACGTCGCCGGCGATGCCGCCATAGACCGTGGAATTGGCGACGCCATTGCCGCCGAGGCGGTTGGCGCCGTGCACGCCGCCGGTGTCCTCGCCGGCCGCATAGAGGCCGTCGAGCGGCGTCGTGCAGTCGGTGCCGAACATCACGCCGCCCATCATGTAATGCGCGGTCGGGATCACCTCGACGCGGCCGGCGGCGAGATCGAAGCCGCAATCGGCGCAGCGTTCGACCATGCCCTTGAACTCGCGGCGCACGCGTTCGGGACCGAGATGCGCCATCTCGATGAAGACGCCGCCATGCGGCGAGGCGAAGCCCTTGCGGATGCGGTCCATGATCGAGCGCGAAACGATGTCGCGCGTCGCGCGCTCGCCGCGCTTGTCGTAGTCGAACATGAAGCGCTGGCCCTGTGCGTCGGTCAGCCAGCCGCCGGAGCCGCGCAGGCCTTCCTCGAGCACGGTGCCGGTCATGCGCGTGCCTTCGCCGGCGAGCAGGCCGGTCGGATGGAATTGCACCATCTCGATGTCGCGCAGCGGCAGGCCGGCGCGCAGCGCCATCGCGAGCCCGTCGCACGACTTGTCGCCCGACGGCGTGTGGTAGCGGTACATGGTCGGGCCGCCGCCGGTGGCGAGCAGTGTGGCGCGCGCACGCACCAGCGTCAGGTCGCCGCTGCGCATGTCGAGCATCAGGACGCCGGCAAGGCCGGAGCCGTCGGCCGCAGGAATGAGTTCGAGCGCGCGGTGGTCCTCGAGGCGGCGCACGTCGCGCCGCCACACCTGCTCGGCCAGACGGTTGATGATTTCGATGCCGGTCAGGTCGCCTTTGTGCACGGTGCGGTCGAAGGTCTGCCCGGCGAAGGCCTTCTGGTGCACGGTGCCGTCGGGATTGCGGTCGAAGAAGCAGCCGAGCTCGGTTTCCAGTTCGCGGATGCGCTTCGGCGCGGTCTCGACCAGGAGCCAGGCGAGCTCCTGGTTGTTGAGCCAGCCGCCGCCCTCGATCGTGTCCATGAAGTGCCGCTCGACCGAATCCTCGGGCGACAGCGCGACGTTGTAGCCGCCCTGCACCATGCGCGTGCAGCCGCATTTGCCGAGCAGGCCCTTCACCGCGATGGTGACGTCGAGGTCGGGATTGGCCTTCTTCGCGTGCAGCGCCGCGAACAACCCGGCGCCGCCGGCGCCGAGGATGAGGATGTCGGTTTGTTGTTCGCGAATGTTGGGCATGACCGCGACGCGCGCTCGGAGTTACTCCCTCCCCCGCATGCGGGGGAGGGTTGGGGAGGGGGCGAATTCGATCGCGTGCGTGCGTGACATTCCCCCACCCTGTCCCTCCCCCGCGAGCGGGGGAGGGGACCATGTGGTGAGGTCCATGCTCACGCGCTCACTCCGATGCTGGCGAGCACCGCGGCGCGACGCGCGGCGGCATCGGCATTGACCTGCGCGTGCAGGGAATTGCCGTGCGAGTCCATCGTTACCAGCAGCGGCCCGAAGCCCTTGATGCGGAATTTCCACAACGACTCCGGATGCAGGTCGTCGAGATCGACCTCCTCGATTGCTTCGATCCAGGTCGTTTCCAGCGCCGCGGCGCCGCCGACGATGGCGAGATAGGCGCCGCCGAGATCGCGGAAGGCGTCGAGCGTGCCCTGGCCCATGCCGCCTTTGCCGATGATGAGGCGCACGCCCTCGCGCTCCATCAGCGGCCGCGTGAAGCGCTCCATGCGCATCGACGTCGTCGTGCCGATGCACAACGGCTCGTAGCCGGAGGAGTTCTCCGGCCGCGGATCGACCTTGCGCACGTTCGGCGCGGTGTGGATCACCGCGTGGCCTCGCATGTCGAGGCGCGTGGCGCGGCCGCGGTCGAACATCGCGATCAGGGTGGCATCGCGGATGCCGAACAGCGTCTTCTCCAGCGTGACGGTGTCGCCGGCTTTCAAGGCGCGCGCCTGCGCCTCGTCAATCGGCATGTCGAGGATGTGGTGGGTCATGATCAACCTCGTGTCCCGGATGCGGTCCAGCGCGCAGCCATTAGCGCGTTCACGCGCGTCTTCGACGCGCTATGGCGGAGCGGTGCGCCGCTGATCCGGGACCGGACCGGATTCCGCGTCTGTGAAGGTCCCGGGTCAGCAGCGCAACATTGCATGTTGCGCTGCGCCCGGGACACATGTGGCAAGGCTGCGCGCATCGTCATCACGCGAACGCAATGCCGCCGGGCGTGATGACCGCCGAGGCGCGGCGCGCCGAATGGCACTGGATGTTCACCGCCACCGGGTTCATCGTGATGTGCGTCGCCGCGACTTCTACGTGAACGCGGAAGGATGTCGAGCGGCCGCCCAGGCCCTGCGGGCCGATGCCAAGCGCGTTGACGGCTTCCGAAAGCTGCGCCTCGATCTTCGCGCCTTCCTCGTCCTTGCAGGTGGTGCCGAGCGGACGCGTCGCCGCGACCTTGGCGAGATGCATGCACAGGTCGGATGTGCCGCCGATGCCGACGCCGACGATGGTCGGCGGGCAGACGCGGCCGCCGCATTCGATGACGCGGTCGATGACGTAGCGCTTGACCGCGTTGACGCCGTCGGCCGGGATCAGCATCTGCAGGAACGAGCCGTTCTCCGAGCCCGAGCCCTTCGGGATCATCTCGATCTCGACCGTCTCCTCGCGCGTGTCGAAGTCGACATTGATCAGCGGCACGCCGGGGCCGCACGAGGTCTGCTCGTTCTTGCGCGTGATCGGATGCACGACCGAGGAGCGCAAAGGATGCTCCTTCGTCGCGCGCTCGCAGCCGCGGCGGATCGCCTCCTTCATGCCGGCACCGTCGAACTCGACGTTGCGGCCGATGACGATGTTGTAGATCGGGATGCCGGTGTCCTGGCAGAGCAGGTTGCGCGTGCGTTCGGCGACCGCGATGTTCTCGACCATCGTGCCGAGGATGGTCTTGCCGGTGGTGTCGGTCTCCTCGGCCATGAGGCGCGCGAAGCCCTGCTTGATATCGGGCGGCAGCAGTTTGAGCGCGCGAATGTAGAGGGTCTTGGCGAGCTCCTCGACTTCTTTCAGATCGAGCTGCATGGCCGCTTGCTCCTAAAAGATCAGTGTCGCGCCGGAGGCGACGAGCAGCAAGCCCAGCCCCTGCCGGAACCGCCGCTCGTCGAGCTTGCCGTAAAGCTGCCAGCCGATCCAGGTTCCGATAAGCAGCGGCGGCAGGATCGCGGCGAGCAGCATCAGGCCGGTGCGGTCGAGCGTGACCCAGACGATGCCGGCGAGCGTGATGCCCTGGATGACGATGATATAGGGCTGATAGACGCCGCGCGCGATCTCCTTCGGCCAGCCGCGCAACTGCGTCCAGATCGTCGGCAGCACGCCGGAGTAACCGCCGATGCCGCCGAGCACGCCGCCGATGAAGCCGACCGCCGCATCGGCGCCGCGCCCGCCGAAGCGCACCGTGTGCAGCCGCGGCGAGATCACGGCATAGGTGCCGTAGGCGAGCAGGAATGTGCCGAGCACGAGCTTCAGCAGGCCCGTATTGGTGAAGGCGAGCAGATAGACCCCGATCGGGATGCCGACGAGGCCGCCGGCAATGAACGGCGAGACGCGCGCGAGGCTGATGTTCTTGCGCTGCGGCCAGATCGTCGACATGTGCAGCAGCACGCCGGCGCCGGTCGCCATGATCGTCGACTGTAAAGGGTCGACGCGGTGCAGCCAGATCGAGGTCGCGGCAAGCGCGAAGGCGAAGCCGGAGCCGCCGGCGGCAATGCCGCCGAGCAGGGCGCCCAGCCACAGCACGGCGACGGTGTCGAGCGTGAGGCTGCCGAACATGCCGTCAGCCGAGATTGAGGACGAAGACGAGGCCGGCGGCGCAGGCCGCCGCGGCGCAGACGGAAACGAGCGCGGCGGTCTTTTCGCGCAGGTCGAGGAATTCGATGGCCAGCACGCGCAGGCCGAGCGTCATGTGCAGCGCCAGCGCCGCGACGAGGCCGAACTCGGCCGCCTCCACGAACGGATTGCGCGTCAGCGCCAGGAACGAATCGAGCGCGCTGGCGCCTTGCAGCGCGGTGGCCAGCGCGAGGAAATGCAGCGGCAGGAACACGGCGAGCGCGATGCCGGAGAGCCGGTGCAGCATGGCGGCGACGAAGCCGCGCTGTTTGTGCGAGGCCCTCATGCGTAGACCGCCATCACGGCGCGGAAGCCGAGGGCGAGCAACGCGACGGCGAACAGGACCAGCACGATATCGAGCGTGCGCCCGCGCCACGGCGTCCATTCGCGCAGCACGTTGCGCAGCCCGATCGGCGCATGCACCGCGACGGCGACGACGAACACGCCGTAGAACAGCGCGAAGGCGACGTTGCCCTGCATGCGCGCGAGGATGGCGCCGGCGGTCAGCCCGGCGTGGCTCGCGTAAAGGATCGTGGCGAGATGCACGGCGACGGCGAAGGCCAGCACCATCGCCGAGAGGCGCTGCGCGGCGAAGAGGAGCGGAGTCATGGTCGTTTCTCACGGTCATCCCGGGCGAGTGCAGCGAGACCCGGGATCCAGTACGCCGTGCCGCCTCGATGGACTGCGGCGTACTGGATCCCGGCGCGCGTCGCGCGGTGCGCGACTTGGCCAGGATGACAGCACAAACTCATCGTCGGCGCAGACCTCATCACCCGCCTCCGAGCGCACGCTTCACCACCGCGCGCTTCAGTCCGGCGATGGAATAGGTCGGCGCGATGGCCTTCGGGCAGAATTGCGTGCAGCTCATATGCGTGTGGCAGGCCTGGCAGCCGCCGTCGCTCGCCACCGCCGCCATGCGCCCGGCCTGGCCGCGG
>Ga0182749_1002374_pt1 | contig 13800 bp, 15 predicted proteins | sample eDN3rd37CKraftMG_FD_128875 | JGI IMG/M metagenome (GOLD analysis project Ga0182749, IMG submission 128875) | Enriched Miracle-Growth compost microbial communities from Emeryville, California, USA - eDNA 3rd pass 37_C Kraft MG (version 2) (version 2) ...
ACGCCCAGCCCGAGTCCCGCCCTGCCCCAGCCCTGCCCAGAGAAAAATTCCGGGGTTCCCGACACGATTCGTGTCGGGAACCCCGGAAAAGTCTGCGAGCGGGCAGGCTCAGCGGCGCCCGCGACCGGACGCGGCGCGCTCGCTCATGGAGACGATGCCACCCGACCGTGCCGGACGCGCGGAGCCGGAGGACCGGCCGGACCCCGACCGCCCGGACGATGAGCTCCCACCACCGGTCGAGGTCGAGTACACCGCGGCGTAGCCGCCACGGGTGTCGCGCGATGCTCCGGAGCGGGCCTCAGCGCCGCGGCTCTGGCCCGAGCCACCACGGCCCCGGCCGCCACGGCGGCGTCGCGTCGCCTCGATCCGGCTGCCCGGCTCCCGGCCCTCGGGGCCGGCGCCCTGGGCAGTGCCCTGGGCAGTGCCCTTCGCCCCGGCGCCGCCCGAGCGACCGTCGTCACCCCCGCTCCTGGCGCTGCCGCGGCCGGAACCGCCCGCCGACCTCGTCCGCCCCTTGCCCTTCGCGGGACGGGACCCGGCCTGCTGCGCGGCGGTCGGGCTCGGCGGCGCCACGTATGCGGCGACCTCGCCCACGAGCTCCGCCACCACGGCGTCGCCGGGTGCGACCTGCTGCGGCTTGGCACTGATCTTCGCCAGCCGCGTCAGGTCGCGCACGTCACCGCGCTGCTCCGGGAGCATGACGGTCACGACGTCGCCACCGCTGCCCGCGCGCGCCGTGCGACCCGAGCGGTGCAGGTACGACTTGTGCTCGGCCGGCGGGTCCACGTGCACCACGAGCTCCACCTCGTCGACGTGGATGCCGCGCGCGGCGATGTCCGTGGCGACGAGCACCTTGACCGCCCCGGAGGAGAAGGCCGCGAGGTTGCGCTCGCGCGCGTTCTGCCCGAGGTTGCCCTGCAGGTCCACGGCGGGGATGCCCTGGGCGGTGAGGGTCTTGGCGAGCTTCTTGGCCTGGTGCTTGGTGCGGGTGAACAGCACGCGGCGGCCGGTGCCCGAGGCGAGCTCGGAGACGAGCTGCTTCTTCGCGTCCGCGTCGCGCACCGCGAAGATGTGGTGGGTCATGGCCGTCACGGGCGACTCGGCGCTGTCGACGGAGTGGGTGACGGGCTGGTGCAGGTAGCGCGTGACGAGCTTGTCCACACCGTTGTCGAGCGTGGCGCTGAAGAGCATGCGCTGACCCTGCTTCGGCGTCTTGTCCATGATGCGCTTGACGCCGGGCAGGAAGCCCAGGTCGGCCATGTGGTCGGCCTCGTCGAGCACGGTGATCTCGATGCCGTCGAGCGTGAGGGCGCGCTGGCCGAGCAGGTCCTCGAGACGCCCCGGGCACGCGATGACGATGTCGACGCCGGCGTCGAGCGCGGCGACCTGCCGACCCTGCGAGACGCCGCCGAAGATCACCGTGGTGACCAGCCCGAGGGACTTGGCGAGCGGCTCGACGGTCGCGTTGATCTGGTTGGCGAGCTCGCGCGTCGGGCACAGCACGAGCGCCCGCGGACGACGCGCCTGACGCCGCCCGCCCGCGGCCGCGAGCCGTGTGACGGTGGGCAGGGCGAAGGCGAGCGTCTTGCCGGAGCCGGTGCGGCCACGGCCGAGCACGTCCTTGCCCGCGAGGGTGTCGGGCAGCGTGGCGAGCTGGATGGGGAAGGGAGTGGTGAGGCCCTGGCGGGCGAGCTCCTGCTGCACGGCGGCAGGCAGGGCGAAGTTCTGGAAGGTGGTCATGATCATGCCTCTCGTGCCGGCACTGTCGCGGCAGCGCGTCGCGCTCTGCCAGGCAGCTCGCCGCGCTCTGTCACTCAGCGCTGCGCCGCGTGACTCACGCCCTGCGTCCTGCCGCGGGGACCGGTCTTGGTTGGTCGGGGCTCGCCGTACGAGATGGCGGTCGGCGCTCGGCTGAGATGCTCGAGATGACGACGACCGGCGGGAGCTCCACGACGTCGGGCGCGCACGATGCGCTGCCCTGCGTCTCCATCCTCTCACACCCGCCCGCCGCCCCTCGCACCGCCACCGTCGACCCGCCCCGCCACCGTCGACCCGCCCCGCCCCTCCCCTTCTCCCTCACCCGCAGAGGGTGCGGAACTTTGACGCTCATCACACCGCCGAGCTTCTGCGGTGTGACGGAGGTCAAAGTTGCGCCTGGGAGCGGAGGCGGCGGAGGCGACGGCGCCGGACGTGGGGCGCAGACAGCGTCGCGAGCACGAAGAACACCGCGGCGACCAGACAGATCGCCGCGCCGCCGGCGATGTTCCACGCCCGAGAGGCGAGGAGCCCGAGCACCCCGCTGAGCGCGCCGAGCACGCACGCGACGGGGATGATCCGGCTGACACGCCGCACGAGCAGACCGGCGGTGGCCGCGGGGCCGACGATGAGCGCGATGGCGAGGATGGAACCGACCGCCGGCATCGCGACCACGACGGTCGCGGCGATCAGCGTGAGGGCGACGGCGTCCATGGCGTGCTCGCGGTAGCCGGCGGCGCGGAAGCCCCAGGGGTCGAAGCTCGAGAAGAGCAGCTCCTTGCCGGCCACGAGGAGCACCAGCACGGCGACGAGGAGCACGATCGCAGCGGCAAGGATGTCCCCCCGCGTCACGGTGAGGATCGACCCCACCAGCAGCGTGTCGACCTGCACCGGCAGCGAGGGCGTCAGGCTCTGCAGCAGCATGCCCAGCGCGAACCCACCCGTGAGCACGACCCCGGAGGCGACCTGGCTCCCCTGTCGCCGCACCCGTGAGATCGCGGTCATGACCGCGACGAGGACGACGGAGAACACCCCGGCGCCCAGCAGCACGCTGAAGCCGCCGATCGCGGCGACCACCCCGCCGGGGAACGTCGCATGGGTGAGCGCGACGGTGAAGAAGGCCCGGCGCCGCAGCACGACGATCGTCCCGACGACGCCGCACAGCAGCCCCAGGACGACGCTCTCGACGAGGGCAAGCCAGTAGAAGCTGCTCATGCGACCGTGCTCCCCTGCCGTGCCCGACGGCGCTGCCCCCACAGCCGGGCACGGCGCCCGAGCACGTAGGCGACCAGCACCACGAGGTAGGCGACGACCAGGACCAGCACCACGACGGCGCTGGGAGAGGGGCTGGCGCCGGCGACGACGGAGGCCTGGTAGCCGATCAGCAGCCCGGCCACGCCGCACACCACGGACACGACGGCCGCGACCGGTGCGAGCCATGCCACGTGCGTCGTGACCAGACGGGCGATCGCGACCGGGACGATGAGCAGCGCGAGCACCAGCAGGTTGCCGATGGCCTGCGACCCTGCGACGACGACGAGCGCCACCGCGACGTTGAGGACGATGTCGTAGGGCAGCTCGCGGTAGCCCGCCGCGCGGAAGCCCTGGGCGTCGAAGGCCCGGAAGAGCTGGGTCCGCCACGTCGCGACCACGAGCAGGGCCGCGACCGCACCGACGACGACGATCTGGCGCACCTGGGAGTCGGTGACGGTGAGCAGACGGCCGAACAGCAGGTCCTCGAGCTCGCTCGCATAGCTGTGCTGGCGCGAGACGATCACGACGCCGAGGCTGAACATGCTCGCGAGCACGACGGCGATGCCTGCGTCGGACCCGATGCCACGGCGGCTCACCACGGTGAGCAGGACGCTCGCCACGAGCGCGGAGAGCAGCGCCCCGAGGAACACGCCGTACGCCCCGGCCACGACGTAGCCGATGACGAGCCCGGGGAAGACCGAGTGGGCGAGACCGTCGCTGATGAACTCGAGGTTGCGCAGGTTCACGAAGACGCCGATGAGCGCGGCGGCGACGGCAAGCACGACGACGGTGACCAGCGACCGCGTCATGAACGGCAGACCGAGGATCTCGACGATCTGCGACGGGGTGAGGAGCAGCGACACGGCTCAGCCGAGCAGACGGTGGTCGTGGGCGTCGGCGCGGTCGTGGCCGGCCCCGTGCTCGTGACCGTGGCCGTGCGGCAGCGTCGTCACCGTGTGGCTGTCGATCTCGACACCGACACCCTCGAAGGTGCGCTCGACCTTCTCGAGCGTGAGCGTCGTCTCGATGGGGCCGCAGGCCACCACGCGCCGGTTGAGCAGCATCACCGTGCTGCAGACCTCCCGCGCGAGCTCGAGGTCGTGCGTCGAGGTCATGACCGTGACCCCGGAGGCGCGCAGCTCGTTGAGCGTGGTGAGCAGGGCGTCGCGGTTGGTGCGGTCGAGGCCGTTGAAGGGCTCGTCGAGCAGCAGGATCGCCGGGTCGACCGTGAGCGCGCGGGCGAGGATGCCGCGCTGCTGCTGACCGCCCGAGAGGTCGCCGAAGCGTCGTGACGCCTCCGAGGCCAGACCGACCCGGTCGAGGGCCTCCATGACGATCCGGCGGTCCTCCTTGCCGGGGCGCCGGCCCCAGCCGATGCCCCGGTACCGGCCCATCATGACGACCTGCCCGAGCGTCACCGGGAAGTCCGGGTCGAGCTCGTCGGTCTGCGGCATGTAGCCGACCTGGCGCAGCGCCTGCCGCGGCGCGGTGCCGAGCACGCGCAGGCGGCCCGAGACCAGCGGGACCAGGCCCATGATGCCCTTGAGCAGCGTGGACTTGCCCGAGCCGTTCGGCCCGATGAGCGCGACCGCCTCACCCGGGGCGATGCTCGCGGTGACGTCGGCGAGGCTCGGCGCTCCCCCGTAGGAGAAGGAGGCGTGCTCGAGCTCGATGGAGGGGGCGTTCACCCTCACGACTCTAGAGGTCGCTGGGCAGCGCCGTGGCGGTCACACCCCAGGACTCGAGGAACATCCTCGTGTTGTGGACGGTGGCGGCGATGTAGGTGGCGCCGTCGGAGCCGGCCTCACCGAGCGAGTCGCCGTAGAGCGCGTCGTCACCGGAGTAGACCTTGACGCCCGCGGTCGAGGCGATGGATGTCGCCGTCTTGTCGCTGATGGACGACTCGGAGAAGATCGCCTTCACCCCGAGCTCCTTGATCTTGTCCACGAGCTTCTGGATCTGGGCGGCGCTCGGCTCGGCGTTGTCCTCGAAGCTCGGGATGATCGAGCCGACGAAGGTGATGCCGTACCGGTCGAGGTAGTAGTGGAAGGCGTCGTGGTTGCTCACCACGAGCCGCTTGTCCTGCGCCACCTGGTCCACGTTGGACGTGATCCAGGTGTCGAGCTCGGTCAGCTTCGCGTCGTACGTGCTGGCGTTCGCCTCGAAGGTCGCCGCATCGGCCGGGTCGGCAGCCGCCAGGCCCTTGGCGATGTTGTCGGTCATGATCTTCGCGTTGTTCGGGTCGGTCCAGATGTGCGGGTTGCCGCTCGCCGCCTCGTCCTGGGCGAGCTCCTGGTCCACCGCGGAGTCGCCGTGCTCGTCCGCGTGCTCGTCGGACTCGGCGTGCTCATCGCCGTCCTCGTCCTCCGCCTCACCGCTGAGCGTGATGCCGTCAGCGGTGTCGACGACGGTGCCCTGGAAGCCGCTCGCGTCCACGACGCTGTCGACCCAGGTCTCCAGGCCTGCGCCGCTGATCAGGAGCACGTCCGCCTTGGCGAGCGTGGCGAGGTCGGCCGCCGTGGGGTCGAAGTGGTGGGCGCTCTGGTTGGGGCCGAGCAGCTGGGCGAGCTCGACGTCGTCACCGGCCACGTTGCGCGCGAGATCGGCGACCTGCGTGGTGGTGGCCACGACGTTGAGGGTCTTGCCGGTGCCGGCACCGCCCGTGGCGCTGTCGCTCGCGGACGGCGAGGACGAGCCCGAGCAGCCCGCGAGCGCGAGGGCGAGCACGCCCGCGCCGGCGGTGGCGGTGGCGAACGAGGTACGCCGACGGCGGGGCGAGCGGAGGGTGGGGACGTGGGTCATTCGGGTCTCCTCGCAGGGGTGCTGACGATGCCGGAACGGCAGGCTGTCCCCAGGTTAACCCGAGTGATAATCGTTCTCAAAATCGCTCGACGACTGTCACACCTCGATGCGGCGCGGCCCCGCCTGCCACGCCTCCCACGCAGAGGAGATGATGTCGGCGAGGCCGTGCTCCGCGCGCCACCCGAAGGCCTCGGTGATGCGCGCGTTCGAGGCGATGAGCCGCGGCGGGTCGCCCGCACGTCGCGCCAGCACCTCGGGATCGAGGTCGATGCCGCTGACGCGAGCGATCTCGTCGATCACCTCGCGCACGGAGGAGCCGGTGCCGGTGCCGACGTTGAAGACGTCGGCGTCACGCTCGTCGCGGTCGAGGTACCCGAGGGCCGAGACGTGCGCCTGCGCGAGGTCCCCGACGTGGATGTAGTCGCGGATGCAGGTGCCGTCGGGCGTCGGGTAGTCGTCCCCGAAGATCTTCGGGGACTCGCCGCGCGCCACGCGGTCCAGGACCATCGGCACGAGGTTGAGCACCGCAGGGTCGCCCAGCTCGGGCGAGCCCGCGCCCGCGACGTTGAAGTACCGCAGCCCGGCGAAGCGCAGCCCCCAGGCGACGCCCGCGGCGCGCGCGAGCCACTCGCCCACCAGCTTCGTCTGACCGTAGGGGTTGATGGGCCGGGCCTCGGTCTCCTCGGTCACCGACTCGACGTCGGGCATGCCGTACACCGCGGCCGACGACGAGAACACGAGCCGGTCCACGCCGGTCGCCTCCATGGCGGCCACCAGGTTGGCCGTCCCGCCGACGTTCTGCTGGTAGTACCAGGCGGGACGGGCCACCGACTCCCCGACCTGCTTGCGCGCCGCGAAGTGGATCACGGCGCTGACGCCGTGCTCGCGCATCGCCCGGGTGAGCACCTCGGGCGCCTCCGGTGCGCTCAGCTCGAGGTTCACCACCGGCACCCCCGGCACACGAGAGGCGACCCCCGTGCTGAGGTCGTCGACCACGACGACGTCGTCGCCCCGCTCCACGAGCAGCTTCACCACGTGCGCACCGATGTACCCGGCTCCGCCGGTCACGAGAATCGTCATGCGTCCAGCCTACGACAGATTTCTTCGAAAGTTTCGTTTTCGGCGAACTTCGACAAGTTTCGCAAGTGCTGCTCACCGGGACGGCGGCTCAGTCGTGCACGACGGTCTCCTGGGACGCGGTCTGCGGGCCTTCGATCTGGAAGGTGCAGTGATCCACCTCGAAGTGCCCGGCGAGGCATGTGCGCAGCCGCGTGAGCACGTCCTGCGAGCCTTCTGGCGTCATCCGCTCCGACGCGACGACCACGTGCGCGGACAGGACGCGCACGCCCGAGGTGATGGTCCACACGTGGAGGTCGTGCACCGCGACGACGCCGGGCACGCGCGCGATGTGCTCGCGGACGACGTCGAGGTCCACCTCGGGCGGCGTCGCCTCCAGCAGCACCAGCACGACGTCGCGCAGCAGGGACCAGGCGCGTGGCAGGATCAGCAGCGCGATGACGACCGAGGCGACGCCGTCCGCGCGCACGAAGCCTGTCGCGGCGATCACGAGGCCCGCCGCCACCACGGCGACGGAGCCGATCGCGTCCCCGAGCACCTCCAGGTAGGCGCCCCGGACGTTGAGGGACTCGTCCTTGCCCGCACGCAGGAGCAGCAGCCCGACGGCGTTCGCCGCCAGGCCCACCAGAGCGATCACGATCATCAGCCCCGGTCGCAGGTCGCCGTCGGGCACGACCAGCCGGCGCACGCCGCCCACCAGCACCATGACCGCGACGACGGTGAGCAGGAGACCGTTCGCGAGCGCGGCGAGCACCTCGGCGCGCTGCCAGCCGAAGGTGCGGCGGGCCGTGGCCGGGCGGGCGGCGAGCGAGCTCGCCGCGAGCGCGGTGGCGAGGCCCGCGGTGTCGGTGAGCATGTGGCCGGCGTCGGCCAGGAGGGCGAAGGAGCCGCTGAGCGCCGAGCCGACCGCCTCGCCCACCACGACCGTCGCCGTGATGACGAGCACGACCAGGAGGCGGCGCCGGTGCGCCGCGGTGGCCGTCAGGGGGACGTGGGAGTGCCCGTGACCGCTCACTCAGGCCCACCCGAGCTCGTGGAGGCGTTCGTCGTCGATGCCGAAGTAGTGCCCGAACTCGTGCACGACCGTGATGCGGACCTCCTCGACCACCTGCTCGGGGGTGTCGCAGAGGTCGAGGGTCGGGTTGCGGAAGATCGTGATGCGGTCCGGCAGGTGGCCCGCGAACATCGACGTGCGCTCGGTGATGGGCACGCCGTCGTAGAGGCCGAGCAGCGTGGGGTCGTCCGGCGGCGCGTCGGCCTCGACCACGACGACGACGTTCTCCAGCTCGGCGATCACCTCGGGCGGGAGCAGGTCGAGGGCGTCGGCGACGGCCTCCTCGAACTCCTGCTCGCTCATCTCGACCATGGCCCCATGGTCCCAGGTCGGTCCGGCGGACGCCACGCCCCTACCCGCACCGCCGGGCACCCTCACGCGTTCCTTTGCGGTGCTCTTCGGGCCGCCCGTATGCTTGGCGCGTCGCCGAGGGCCTCGCCCGCGGTGACGCAGGTGACCGGCCCCCATCGTCTAGCGGCCTAGGACTCCGCCCTTTCACGGCGGCAACACGGGTTCGAATCCCGTTGGGGGTACCACCGGTCGCCCGCGGGGGGCCAGGAGCTCCGCCCGAGAGCCTCTTCGGGTTCGGATTCCAACGTTCCCCGCACTTCACGGAACTCGATTCCGCGATGCGCCGAACGTACGCTAGTATTTTCCAGGTTCGTCGGGGACATCTTCGACGGGCTGGCCTGAGGGTCGCGGCTCGCTCCGCACCCGGTCACCAGGCCCCGTAGCGCAGTTGGTTAGCGCGCCGCCCTGTCACGGCGGAGGTCGCGGGTTCAAGTCCCGTCGGGGTCGCTCGGCTCGAAGGCCCGGCTGATGCCGGGCTTTTGTGTCAGGGCTCTGTAGCTCAGTTGGTAGAGCGCACGACTGAAAATCGTGAGGTCACCGGATCGACGCCGGTCGGAGCCACCACACAGCAGACGAGAGGCCCGCACGCCTGGACCGGTCCGGGCGTGCGGGCCTCTCGTCGTCCGCCCTCCGGCTCGTGCGTCAAGCACGGCGAGGCGAGCGGCAGCGTTGCTAGGGTGGCAGGCAGGGAGCGTCCCGCTCCCCCGGACGAGGTGACCAGTACCCGGAACGCGACAAGACTGGCCGCAAGGAGCGTCGCCATGTCCTGGATCGTCCTCGTCGCCTCCGGCTGCCTCGAAGCCGTCTGGGCCACCGCGCTCGGCCGGTCCGAGGGGTTCTCGCGCCCGTGGCCCTCGATCACCTTCGCCGTCGCCCTGGTGCTGAGCATGGCTGGCCTCGCGTTCGCCATGCGCTCCGTGCCCGTCGGCACCGCCTACGCGGTGTGGGTGGGGATCGGTGCCGCCCTCACCGTCGTCTACGCGATGGTCACCGGCACCGAGCCCGCGTCGCTGCTCAAGGTGCTGCTGATCGTGGGGCTCGTGGGCTGCGTCGTCGGTCTGAAGCTGGTGGACGGGCAGCACTGAGCAGGGCTGCCGGTGGGCGCTACCGCAGGAACCGCCTGCCGAGCACCCGCGTCGTCAACGTCATGCCGACGGCCACCAGCAGCACGTAGTAGCCCACGTGCACCAGCGTTCCCCAGCCTGCGGTGCCCAGCGTGAGCTCACGCACGAGCTCCACGCCGTGCCACAGCGGCAGCACCTTGATCGCCCACTGCAGCGGCTCCGGGTAGACCGTGATCGGGTAGAACGTCGCCGAGAGCAGGAACATCGGCAGCAGCACCACGTTGATGAGGTCGAGCTGCTGCATCGTCCTCATCAGGCAGGTCACCCCCATGCCGAGCGCGGCGAAGCCGCTCGCGATCAGCACCACGGCCGGCAGGGCGAGCAGCGCCGTCCACGAGCGATTGAGGCCCATGGCCTGCATGACGACGAGGAAGCCCGTCGCGTAGAGCGCCCCGCGAGCGAGCGCAGAGAGGATCTCGCCCAGCGCGACGTCGCGCGGTCCGAGCGTCGTCGCGAGCATCGACTGGTACGTCTTGGCGTAGGTGAGCTTGAAGAAGACGTTCCAGGTCGACTCGTAGACCGCCCCGTTCATCGCCGCGACGGCCAGCAGCCCGGGCGCGACGAAGGCGGCGTACGAGACCTCCGACCCGCCCGCGTCGACCCCGCCGATGAACTGGCCGAGCCCGAAGCCCATCGCGAGCAGGTACAGCACCGGCTCGAGGAAGCCGACGAGCACCACCACCCAGGTGGTCCGCCGGGTCACGAGCAGGTTGCGGGCCAGCACCGAGAGCGGGCCACCCGTCGCGAAGGAGCGAGCCGCCCCGCGGCGCGTGCCCGCCGCGCCCGCAGCGGGCGGCCCCGCCTCGGGGGACCGGGGAGCCGCGAGCCCGCTCACAGCGCCATCCTCCGCACGAAGGCGCGCCGCGCGAGCCACAGGCCCAGCCCGCCGAGCGCCACCAGGTACCCGAGCCGGAGCGCCACGAGCCACCCCGGGTCGGTCGTCCCGTAGGACGCAGCCCGCCCCAGCTCGCTGGCGTGCCACAGGGGCGAGACCCAGCCGATCGGCTGCAACCACACAGGCGTCGCGGCGAGGGGGTAGAACGTGCCCGAGAACAGGAACATCGGGGTGAACACGCAGCGCATGAGCACGGTGAGCTGCCCGGCGTCGTCACGCAGCGTGGCCGTGTAGGCCATGACCGGCAGCCCGAAGGCCCAACCACCGAGCATCCCCGCGACCATCGTCAGCCAGCCCGTGGCAAGGTCGGGCACCACCCCGAACACGAGCATGACCGCGTAGAACAGCACCGCGTTCATGAGCATCCGCGCCGAGGCGGTCACCGCGGCGCCGGTGGCGATCTGGCGCGGGTTCACGGGCGTGGCGTGCAGGGCCCAGAAGTGCAGCCGCCACTTGAAGCCGCCCATCACCGGGAAGGAGCACTCCTCGAACGCCGCCTGGAGCACCGCAGTGGCCAGGAGGGCAGGGGCGAGGAACTGGACGTACGGGACGGGTCCGTGCGGCCCCTGCGCGGCGTCGGAGTCGATGAGCGTCGCCAGTCCGAGGCCCATCGCCAGCAGGTAGAGGATCGGCGACCCCAGGCCGGCGATCAGCACCGAGAAGAACCAGGCGCGCAGCGTGAGCAGCATGTGCTCGGCCGCGTACCAGGAGCCCCACCGCTCGACCCTGGCACCCTGGGCACGCAGCTCGTCGGCCGTCGGCAGGGCTCGCGAGCGCCCGGCCGAGCCACGGGGCCCAGCGTTCGCCACGTCGTCCACAGGCGCGCTCACTCGATCAGGCTCCGCCCCGTCAGCCGCAGGAACACGTCCTCGAGGCTCGCGCGCCGCACGAGGCTCGTGACGGGGTGCAGCCCCTCCCGGGCTACGTGCTCGAGCACGGCCTCGCCGTCGTCGGCGAACACCACGACCCGGTCGACCAGCACCTCGACCCGGTCGCCCACGCCCTCGATGCGCCGGGCGACCTCGGCGTTGTGCTCACGACCGAAGCGCAGCTCCACCACCTCCCTCGAGACGTGCTCACGGATCAGCTGCGCGGGCGAGCCCTCCGCCATGATGCGTCCCTGGTCGACCACGACGATGCGGTCGCACAGCTGCTCGGCCTCGTCCATGTAGTGCGTCGTGAGGATGAGCGTGGTGCCCTGCTCCTTGAGCCGGAAGAGCCGGTCCCACAGCAGGTTCCGGGCCTGCGGGTCCAGGCCGGTGGTCGGCTCGTCGAGCAGCAGCACGTGCGGGTCGCTGATGAGCGCGCGAGCGATCGTGAGACGACGACGCATGCCCCCGGAGATCTCCTCCACCTTGGCGCCGGCCCGTTCCTCGAGGTGCGCGAAGGCCAGCAGCCGCTCGGCTCGCTCCCGGCACTCGGCACGCGAGAGCCCGAAGTAGCGCCCGTACACGCGCAGGTTGTCGCGCACCGTCAGCTCGGAGTCGAGCGTGTCGTCCTGCGGGACCACGCCCAGGCCCGCGCGCACGGCGGGGCCGTCGACGTCAGGATCCAGCCCGAGGACGGTGAGCTCGCCGCTCGTGCGACGCGACACCCCGCCGATCATCCGCATGGTGCTGGACTTCCCCGCCCCGTTGGGACCGAGCAGCCCGAAGGACTCGCCCGGCGGGACGTCGAGATCGATGCCGTCCACGGCGGTGAAGTCCCCGTACCGCTTGACGAGCGACCTCGCCCGGATGACCGTCTCCACCGCTCTCCCCCGCTCGTCGCCTCCCGCCCCGGGGAGGCCGTCGCCACCCCGCCGGGCCTGCTGGTCCATCCGGCGATCGTAGGGCCCTCCCACGACACGTGCCCATCGAATTCCGCGGCGCCGCTCACCGCCCGAGGGGGTGGGCGGGCGTCGCTGCGAGGCTTCGCCGCAGGCCCTGGACCCGCAGCCATTTGCCGAATCTTCCGGGTCGGGGTTGAGTGGAACCTACGACCGTGGTCGACGACGTCGAAGGAGTCTCATGAGCGACATCCCTGGTGAGGAACGCAACGCCCGCGGACGAACCCCCCTGAGCGGTCTGCTCGCCCGTGCCACCCGCAGCGCGGTCGACATCGTCAAGGCGGAGATCGACGAGTACAAGGCCGGCGTGGTGCGCAAGCTCAAGGAGTCGGCAGTCGCCATCGCCCTGTTCGCGGTGGCCGGCTTTGTCGCGATCTTCGCGGTCTCCTACCTGATCTTCGCGATCTACCAGGCCTTCCTGGTCATCACGCCCGGCTGGCTCGCCGCCCTGATCACCGCCGCGATCCTGCTCGTCGTCACGGGCGGGCTCGCCGGCGCGGGTGCTGCGGTCAGCAAGCGGCACGGCATGCCGGACGCCGGTGCCGCCGTCGACCGGATGAAGACGAACATCACCGGGGCCGTCGCCGACGCCCGCAAGGAGCACGCGGAGGAGAAGTCCGCCGACCGATCGGAGGAGCACTGATGGCCAAGGACGACGCCAGGGCCGCCCGCGAGGACCTCGCCGAGACGCTGGCCGAGCTGGACGACCGTCTGCGCCCCCAGGAGCTCGCCGCTGACGCCAACGCCTCGCTGCGGCGCGCCATCTCCGACGCGAGCGACGTCGTCACCGGCAAAGGGCTGCCGGACTCCGGGCCGCGAAAGCGCCGCGCCCTCGGTCTCCTGGCCGTCGGCGGCGGGGTCGTGCTCGTCGTGGCCAGCAAGCTGCTGCGCCGCCGCTGAGCCCGCGCGCGTCCGGGCGCGCTCGCCCACCGTTCCAACGGTCACGCCGGACGATCGGGCTTCGCTCATCGCGAATCTCACATCGCCAAAGTGGCCCGACACGCCGGTGACAAGGTACGGTGGTGCCACGAACAGATGACACATCTTAGGGGCCGCTCGTCATGGACGATGCCGCCCCGCTTCCACGTTGAGGGGGGTCGGAGCCATGGGCCGCGGCCGTCAGAAGGCGAAGCAGACGAAGGTCGCTCGCGAACTCAAGTACTACAGCCCCTCCACGGACTACCGTGCGCTCGAGGCCGAGCTGACGGGGCACGAGGGTCGCTCGGCGACGGACGTCGCGACCGACCCCCGCTGGGAGGTCCCGGACGAGGACGACGACGACCGCTGGCCCACCCAGCGCTGACCCTCCCGTCGCCGGTCGAGCAGCAGTCCACCGCCGGTCGAGTAGCGAGCGCCAGCGAGCGTATCGAGACCCGGTTTCGATACGGGCCTCGGGGGCCCTACTCAACCAGCAATAGTCGCCGGTCGAGTAGCGAGCGCCAGCGAGCGTATCGAGACCTCGCCACCTCACCAGGCCTCGATACGGCCGCGGGCGGCCTACTCGACCAGCGGAAGGCGCGGGCGGCCTACTCGACCGGCAAGAACCGCGGCGGCCTGCGCGCGGGCGACGGCGGTCAGCGGTAGTCGCCGACGAGGCGCACCGCGCCGGCCTGGACGCCCTTGGTGCCGGCCACGAGCCCCTCGCGCGACACGTCGTCGG
>Ga0182749_1002378_pt1 | contig 13787 bp, 6 predicted proteins | sample eDN3rd37CKraftMG_FD_128875 | JGI IMG/M metagenome (GOLD analysis project Ga0182749, IMG submission 128875) | Enriched Miracle-Growth compost microbial communities from Emeryville, California, USA - eDNA 3rd pass 37_C Kraft MG (version 2) (version 2) ...
CGTGCTGATGGTCGGCTCGCCGGGCACCGGCAAGACGCTACTCGCCAAGGCGATCGCCGGCGAGGCGAAGGTGCCGTTCTTCTCGATCTCGGGCTCGGACTTCGTCGAGATGTTCGTCGGCGTCGGCGCCGCACGCGTGCGCGACATGTTCGAGCAGGCGAAGAAGCACGCGCCGTGCATCATCTTCATCGACGAGATCGACGCGGTCGGCCGCCATCGCGGCGCGGGCCTCGGTGGCGGTCACGACGAGCGCGAGCAGACGCTGAACCAGCTGCTCGTCGAGATGGACGGCTTCGAAGGCAATGAAGGCATCATCGTCATCGCCGCGACGAACCGCCCGGACGTGCTCGATCCCGCGCTGCTGCGTCCCGGCCGCTTCGACCGCCAGGTCGTGGTGCCGCTGCCGGACCTGCGCGGCCGCGAGCAGATCCTGAAAGTGCACATGCGCAAGGTGCCGGTCGCGAGCGACGTCGAGCCGCTCGTCATCGCGCGCGGCACGCCGGGCTTCTCGGGCGCCGATCTTGCGAACCTCGTCAACGAGGCCGCGCTCTTCGCCGCGCGCGAGAACACGCGCGAAGTGCAGATGGTTCACTTCGAGCGCGCCAAGGACAAGATCATGATGGGCGCGGAGCGCCGCTCGATGATCATGTCGGACGACGAGAAGAAGCTCACCGCGTATCACGAAGCGGGCCACGCGATCGTCGGCCTTTCGGTGCCGGAGCACGATCCGGTGCACAAGGTCACGATCATCCCGCGCGGTCGCGCGCTCGGCGTCACGATGTTCCTGCCGGAGCAGGACAAGTACAGCCATTCCAAGGTTTCGCTGGAAAGCCGCCTCGCGAGCCTCTACGGCGGCCGCGTCGCCGAGGAGCTGATCTTCGGCGAGGACAAGGTCACGACCGGCGCGTCGAATGACATCCAGCGCGCGACGCAGCTCGCGCGCGACATGGTCACCAAGTACGGCCTCTCGGAAGAGCTCGGCCCGATGACCTACACGGACGAGGAGGACGAAGTGTTCCTCGGCCGCTCGGTCACGCAGCACAAGCACGTCTCGGAGGAGACCGCGCGCAAGATCGACGAGGTCGTGCGCAGCGTCATCGATCGCGCATACCAGCGCGCGAAGACGATCCTCACCACCGAGAGCGCCAAGCTCGAGGCGATGGCGAAGGCGCTGCTCCAGTACGAGACGATCGACAAGGACCAGATCGCCGCGATCATGGCCGGCCGCGAGCCGGGGCCGCCGAAGGACTGGCGCGATCCGAAGCCCTCGTCCGGCGCGGGCGGCGGCACGACGCGCGGCGAAAGCCCGATCGGCGGGCCGGCCGTGCAGCCGCGCATCCGCGGCGCCTCGACCGACTGAGCGCGCCATAGCACTGATACCGGAAGGCCGCCTAGCGCGGCCTTTCCTTTTCCGGCCGTTGCGGATTTCGCGAAAAGGCCGCGAATGCCGAGTTTTTCACTCCGGCCTGGCGCAGTGAGCCGCTCGTCGGCGCGGCGGACGATCCGCGACCCGCATTGGTGTATCGTCTCGCGTTTCGGCACATCCCGCCGCCGAGCCTGCTCGGCGCTTGCGGGATTCAATGGGGAAACAGGTGATGCGGATTTCGAAGAGCTTCAGGATCACGGTCGCGATCGCGTTCGGCTTCGCGGCTGCGGATGCGTTCGCGGCGGACGTGCAATGGGCGAAGGTGTACGCGACACGGGATGCGGTCGCGCGTCTCGCCGGCAACGCGGCGCTCAGCGCTGACGGCGACTACGGGCGACTGCAGTGGATTCAGCTCGACTCAGCGACGACAGCGCGCCTGCGCGCCGCCGGCAGCGAGGTGGCGACGGTGGACGATCCGTTCACGCTGGACCTCGGCGGCAGTCGCTTCGATCCCGTCGTGTCGGTGCCGGACTTCGCCGGATGGAACACCGCCGCCCGCGGCGACGGCGCGGATCTTCGCCTCGTGCAATTCGCGCGGCCGGTGCGCCAGTCCGCACTCGATGCCTTGCGCGCCGAAGGCGTCGAGCCCGTCCAGTACGTGCATCCGTTCACGTATGTCGTCTGGGGCACGCGTTCTGCGCTGGCTCGCGCTGCGACGCGCACTACCGCGCGCTGGAGCGGTGATTTCCTGCCGGCGTACCGCGTGCTGCCGCGCTGGCGCTCGCTGGACGCGACCGAGATCGCCGTGCACGTCACCGTCGTGCGGAACGCGGCGAATATCGAGAACGCATTGCGCGCCGCCGGTGCGACCGTCACCGGCACACGCGTCATCGACCGCCATTTCCGCTCGGTCGGCGTGCGCGTCGCGGGCAGCCGCTTCGCGGCGATTGCGGCGATTCCCGGCGTCTACAGCGTGCAGCCGGTGCCCACCAGCGGCGGCCTGCGCGGCGAGATGAGCGACCAGGTCAACGCCGGCAACATCGACGTGGACGGTTTCGCGTTTCCGGGCTATCTCGACTATCTCGCCGGCATCGGTGTCGACGGCACGGGCGTGGTCGTGGCTGACGTCGACGGCGGTGTCTACGACATGCACCCCGATCTCGTGAACCGCATGCTGCCGTGCACGGGCTCGACCTGCGGCGGCAGCGAGACCGATTCGCACGGCACGCACACGGCCGGCATCATCGCCGCGGACGGCAGCTCCGGCACGGTCGCCGGCGGATTCCTCCGCGGGCTCGGCATGGCGCCGGGCGCCAATCTCATCGAGCAGCTCTACGCGCCGACGTACACGCAGCCCGGCGGCATGCTGAAACTGATGACCGAATCGGTGCGCAACGGTGCCGTGATGTCGGGCAACAGCTGGGGACCCGCCGGCATCCCGCGCGGCTACGACGACGACACGCGCCAGGTGGACGTCGGCGTGCGCGACGCCGATCCCGACGCGGAAGGCGATCAGCCGTTCCACTACGTGCTCTCCATCATGAATGGCGGCGGCGGCATCAGCTCGCAGGGCACGCCGGACGAGGCGAAGAACATCTTCACGATCGGCTCGACCTGGATGCAGAACTCCGCGACGATACAGAACCCGAACATCGACGATGTGTCCGCGAACAGCGCGCACGGGCCCGCGCTCGACGGCCGTGCGATTCCCGCCATGGTCGCGCCGGGCTGCGACGTGGATTCGACGATCAGCTCGACGGGCTACGGCCTGCTGTGCGGCACCAGCATGGCTTCGCCGCACGTCACCGGCGCATCGGCGCTGTTCGTGGAGTACTACAGGAATCTCGCCGGACACGATCCGAGCCCGGCGCTCATCAAGGCCGCGTTCACCGCGGTCGCGAAGAACCTAATCGGCCATCGCGACGCGGACGGCAACACGATCACGCATCTCTTCGACAGCAAGCAGGGCTGGGGACGGATGCAGATCGATCCGGTGCTCGCGCCTGCGCAGCCCGTGCAGTACGTCGACCAGGACACCGTGTTCGACAACACCGGCGAGAGCTGGACGCGCACGTACACCGCGGCCGATCCGGATCAGCCGATCCGCATCATGCTCGCCTGGACGGATGCGCCGGGCCACGGCCTCGGCGGCTCGACGCCGGCCTGGAACAACGATCTCGACCTGCGCGTGACCACCACAGCCGGCACGTTCCTCGGTAACGTGCTGGACGATGCGGGCTGGTCCGTGGCCGGCGGCGCCGCCGACGGCAAGAACAATACCGAAGCCGTCTTCCTCCAGCCCGCGCAGCACGGCGGCGCCGTCACCGTCGAGGTGTTCGCGACCGACATCAACTCCGACGCGCTGCCGTCGAGCGGCGACGACACGGATCAGGACTTCGCGCTGGTCTGCTACAACTGTGTTGCGGAAGCCGCGGGTGCAGACATCCGGTTCCTGCCGCTGCTGACCGAAGGCATTCTCGTGCCGGGCGGAGCGGGTACGCTCGGCATCGGCATCGCCAACAACGGTCCGCAGGACGCGTCGGGCATCCATCTCGAAGTCACGACCACGCTCGAGAACGCGACGTTCAGCGACGAAGGCTTCTGGCCGGGCTGGACCTGCGATGTTTCGGCTTCGCCGCCGGCCTGCGATTTCGACGGCACGCTCGCATCCGGCAACGCGACACCGGAGCTCGGGCTCACCCTGCACGTGCCCGACGACGCGCCGTTCGGCCCGTTCTCGGTCACGCTGACCGTCAGCGAAGACGGCGTCGATCCCGACACCTCGAACAACAGCGTGGAGTTCGAGCTGGAGGTCATCGACCGGATCTTCACCAACGGCTTCGAACCCGAAGTGGCGCCCTGACGAAGGAGCGCTTCGGAGCGGGGTCCGCCGAAGGAGCCGCGATTCGATGTTCCACGTCACGCTCAACTGCAACGGCCGCGCGCTCGAGCTCGATCGCCCCCGCATCGCCGGCATCGTCAACGTCACGCCGGATTCGTTCGCCGGCGACGGTCACGCCGGCGACGTGTCCCGCGCGGTCGAGCATGGATTGAAGCTCGTCGAGGAGGGCGCCGATCTTCTCGACGTCGGCGGCGAATCGACGCGGCCCGGCGCCGAGCCGGTCGATGCGCAGACCGAAATCGCGCGCGTCGTGCCCGTCATCGAGGGGCTCGCACGCAGCACGAACGTGCCGATATCGATTGACACGTCCAAGCCCGAAGTCATGCGCGCAGCCGTCGTCGCGGGCGCCGGCCTCATCAACGACGTGCGCGCACTGCGCGAAGACGGCGCGCTCGAGGCGGCGGCATCGCTCGGCGTGCCGGTCATACTGATGCACATGCTCGGTGAGCCGCGTACGATGCAGGACGATCCGCGCTATGACGACGTCGTGGGCGAGGTACACCGCTTCCTCACCGATCGCCTCTTCGCGTGCCAGATGGCGGGCATCGACAAGAAGAGGATTCTCGTCGATCCCGGCTTCGGGTTCGGCAAGACGCTCGAGCACAACCTCGTGCTCCTGCGCGACCTGAACCGCTTCGCCGAGATCGCGCCGGTCGTCGCCGGGCTGTCGCGCAAGTCGACCATCGGCACGCTGACGGGCCGCAAGAATCCCGCCGACCGTGCGGCAGGCTCCGCCGCCGCCGCATTGATCGCGGTGCAGAATGGCGCGGCCATCGTGCGCGTGCACGACGTCGCCGTGACGCGCGATGCGCTCGTCGTGTGGGCCGCCGTCGCGGCGCTGGGCGCCGCGCCCAGACGCAAGGATGCGGCGAAACGGGGGAGCTGGGACGAGGACTGAACTTCGTCGTGCCTCGCGAACGCGGAGCCGGCGTTTCGCGTGACCGGAGCGAAAGACGCTGGCTTCCCGCGTCACGCGAACGATCAAAGGGACCGGCTGATTCTCGTCGTCCCGCGAAAGCAGGGACCCAGCGCCAGCGCCTTCGGCGGCCGACGTGAAAGACACCAGGTTCCCGCTTACGCAGGAACGACGAGACGGAAGCGCTTGAGAAACTCGTAATCCTCGCGGCAGGCATCGCTGACGCGCTTCGCGTCGTCGTCGAGCTTCACGCTCGCGCGCTCGCGCGGCACCTCGAAGCCGGTCGACTTCCACACGGCGTGATACCAGTGCGGTGCCCAGACGCCGTCGCTCGCGCGCGGCCCTGCGGGCCAGGACAGCATCCGTTCCGTGAACGGAATGCCGAGCGTCGCACAGAGCGCGCGCAGCTGCGCCTCCGGTGCGCGCAGGAAATCGTCCGCATCGATCACCGGCGGCGTCGCGCCGTTGCGCTCGGCGACCTCCTCGAAGAGCCGCCGCTCCTGCGGAATGCCGATGTCCTCGGGCGCCACGGTGTCGCGCGTGCGAAGGTAGGAGCTCACGACCTCGTCGGGATCGCGGATCAGGAACACGTTGGCCAGCGCATGAATCCAGCCGCGCTCGATGTGCGGCAGAAGATGATGCGCCATGTGCTTCTGGTACCAGATCGGCTTCGCGTCCGGTGTGGCGCGGCTGAGTGTCGCCGCCACGCGGCGCCAGTCGGTTTCGCCGGCGGCGATCACCTCGTCGCGGCCAGGGTGATCGAGCCCGGTATGCGCGAGGTAATGCGCGTACAGCGGCTCGTCGGACACGGCGCAATCGCCGCGATTCTCCCAGGCGCGCATCATCGCGGTCGAGATGTTGCGCGGCCCCGACCACATCGCGATGCGCAGCGTCGCGCTCATACCGGCGCGCGGCGTCCGGCCACGTCGCGCGCGACGAGCGCGCGATAAAGCGTCTGCAGCTTCTCGACCATCGGCCCGCGACGGCCGGCGCCGATGACGCGCCCGTCGATCGTGCGCACCGGCACGACGCCCGCGAACGTGCCGGTGACGAACGCCTCGTCGGCGCCGTAGACGTCGGTCAGGCTGAACGGCTTCTCGTACGCCGGGATCGCGTTCTCGCGGCAGATCGAGAGCACGTTGCCGCGTGTGATGCCGCCGAGGCAGTACTCGCCGGTGGAGGTCCACACTTCGCCCTTGCGCACGATGAAGAAATGCGTCGAGTTGCAGGTGGCCACGAAGCCGTGCGGGTCGAGCATCAGCGCCTCGTCGGCGCCGGCCGTGTAGGCCTGGATGCAGGCGGTGATGCAGTTGAGCTTGCTGTGGCTGTTGAGCTTCGGGTCCTGCACGTCGGGATAGCCGCGGCGCACGTGCACGGTGAACAGCGTGATCCCGCGCTCCACCGTCTCGGGCAGCGGGTTCTTGTACTCGGGAATCATGACGATGGTGGCCGGGCCGATCGTGGCGCGCGGGTCCTGGTACGGCGTGAGCTTGACGCCGCGCGTGACCATGAGGCGCAGGTGCACGCCGTCGCGCATGCCGTTTGCCGCGAGCGTCGCGTAGATCGCGCGCGTCAGCGCATCGCGATCGAGTCCGATATCGAGCGCGATCGCCTTCGCGCCCTCGTAAAGCCGGTCGAGGTGCTGATCGAGAAACGCCGGATGGCCGTCCGCGACGCGCAGGCCCTCCCAGATGCCGTCGCCGAGCACGAATCCCGAATCGAAGACCGACACGACGGCCTCGTCGCGGCGCTTGATCGCGCCGTTGACGTAGATCAGGATGTCGCGATTGCGCGGATCTTGCTGCGATTCGTGGACGCTCTTCGCCATGGGTATTCCGCCGCTGGGTCGATGTGCAAGCATACGTTCAAATGTGTGGATTCCTCGAAGCGATATCGTCGTTCCCGCGAAGGCGGGAACCTGGCGCCTTTGCAGCCAGCCGAAGGTGCTGGGCCCCGCTTTCGCGGGGACGACGAACTTAGCGCAGCACGCGCAGCTGCAACTGCGCGTAACTGCCTGATGCCGCCAGCGCGGTGATCGTCTGATCGCCGGCTTCGGCAAAGGCGTATTCGAATGCGCCGGTGCCGTGCGTCTCGCCCTCGAGCCTGCCGTTGACGAGCCAGAGCACGTCGCCGTTCGCGCCGAGCGCACGCAGCCGCACGATCGGCGGCTTGTCGCTGTTCGGTGCGCGCGCGATCGCGGCGCGGTCTGCCACGCCGTCGATGCGGATCGGCTGCAGCGCGTCGAGGCCGTCGGGCTCGCAGCCGGGCGCGAGCGGCGGCAGGCTCGCGCGGCGGCGAAGCTCACGCGAAAGCCACGGGTAAGCGAGCGCGGGCCAGCGCGCGATGTCCTTCTCGACCGCGTCGGCGCGCGCGCACGCGGCGCTCAGCCGCTCGCCGCTCTTCGCGTCGACTCGCAGGTGCGTCACGCCGGGGCTCCACGTCGTGGCGTCGCGCTCGGGCAGCGTCGGCGGAATGACGTCGTTCAGTACCCATGCCTTGCGTTTCTGATGGCAGAGATCGGGATGCGTGGGATCGAACGCGAGTCCGAGCGGCCAGCAGATTTCGGCTTCCGTCACGCTCGATGGCGGCGGTGACGGCGTGGACGAAAGTGCGGCGCGCGGCAGGCTGTCGACAACCTGGAACATCAGCGGCAGCGCGGTCACCGCGCCGTACTGCCCCGGCAGCGGCGTGCCGTCGGGCCGGCCGATCCACACGGCGACCGTGTAGCGGCGCGTGGCGCCCACCGCCCAGGCATCGCGGAAGCCGTAGCTCGTGCCGGTTTTCCACGCGACGCGCGGGCGCGAGCCCGGATCGAACGTGCCGAGCGAGTAGCCGGGCCGCGGATTCGCCTCGAGGATGTCCCGCACGATCCACGCGGCGCCTTCCGAAAGCACGCGGCGCTCGATCTTCGGCGCGTCGCTCGTGTAGCGCACGCGGCCGCCGACGCCGCCGCGATTCAGCGCGACGTAGGCGCCGGCGAGATCCTCCATGCGAACGCCCGCTCCGCCGAGGATCACGGAAAGATTCGGCGCCACCCCGCGCGGCAGGCGCAGCTCGAGCCCAGCGTTGCCGAGGCGCGCCGCGAAACGCGCGGGACCCACGCGGTCGAGCAGATCGACGGCCGGCACGTTGAGCGAAAGCCGCAGCGCCTCGGCGGCACCGACCGGTCCGTTGTACGCCATGTCGAAATTGCCTGGCCGGTACGTGCCGAACGACTGCGGCGCGTCGACGAGCAGGCTTTCCGAGTCGATGAGCCCGTCATCGAGCGCGAGACCGTACAGGAACGGCTTCAGCGTCGAGCCCGGCGAGCGCCACGCGCGCACCATGTCGACGTGGCCGAGGCGCGCGGCATCGCCGAACACGGCCGAGCCGACGTACGCGCGCGCTTCGAGCGTCTCGTTGTCGACGACGAGCAGCGCGGCCGAGGTGCGCTCCGGCAAACGAGCGAGATAGTCGCCGACGCGCGCTTCGAGTGCGCGTTGCAGCTCGGCATCGATCGTCGTCGTGATGCGCCGCGCCTGCGGGCGCTCGTCGTGCAGGCGCCCGGCGAGCAGCGCGGCCGCGAGCGGCGGTTGCAGCGTGCGTGCAGCGACCCTCTCGATGCGCGCGTCGCGCACCTCTGCGGCCGACCAGACGCCGAGCTCGGCCATGCGATCGAGCACCTTGTCGCGCGCCTTCCGTGCCGCCGCCGCGTGACGATCGGGGCGCAGCCGGCTCGGCGCCTGCGGCAGCACCGCAAGCAGCGCCGCTTCGGCGCGTGAAAGCCGCGCCGCCGGCTTGCCGAGATATGCCCAGGATGCGGCTTCGACGCCTTCGATCGTGCCGCCGAACGGCGCGCGATCGAGATAGAGCTTCAAAATCTCGCGCTTGGACAGGTGCGCTTCGAGCTGCAGCGCGCGCAGCATCTGCCGGAACTTGCCGCCGACGTCGTGCGGCGTGCCGTCGAGGATGCGCGCAACCTGCATCGTCAGCGTCGAGCCGCCCGACACGAGGTGCCTGTGCACGATCCACTGCCCGAGCGCGCGCGCCAGCGCGAACGGATTGACGCCCGGGTGCCGGTAGAACCAGCGGTCCTCGTACGTCAGCAGCGCCTCGATGTAGAGCGGCGAGACGTCCTCGGGATCGACCGGATAGCGCCAGACGCCGTCGGCGTCCGGAAACGCGCGCAGCGGCGTGCCGTCGCGCGCGAGCACGACGGTGCTGCCGCTCGTCGGATCGGGCAGGGGAAGCGGGAACAGGCGGTCGAGGAGGAGCGCGAGGGCGATCGTCAAAAGCGCGCCGGCGGCGACCCTCTTCAGAATCCGACGCGCACGCAGCTTCATCTTCAGCCCTCCCCTTCAAGGGCAGGGTTGAGAGGGGATGGTTTTGCGCTGCGCATTGCCAGCTCGCGCCGAATCACTTCCCGGACATTCTCCAACTCGCACAAGACTTCATCGTTCCAGAACCTGATCACCGCGAAACCCGCGCCTCGCAGAAACTCCGTGCGCTGCCTGTCGTAGCGGACAGCATCCAAATGCTGACTTCCGTCCAACTCGATGACGAGCGAACGCTCCAGGCATGCAAAGTCGAGTATGTAATCGCCGTACGGATGCTGCCGGCGGACCTTGCCGTTCTCAATCTGTCGACCTTTGAGGTGACGCCACAACAATCGCTCAGCGTCCGCCGGCGCGTTCCGGAGCTGGCGCTGGAGGTGCTGTCCGAGGATGTACCGGTTGGTCTGCCCCTTCATTGCTGCGCGCTCGAACCCATCCCCTCCCAAACCCTCCGCTTGAAGGGGAGGGCTTGAGGGCGAACTTCATGGCTCGATCACCTTGATCATCCCCGGCTCGCTCTTGCCGATGCCGCGCACTTCCGGCCGGTACATGTCCTCGACCACCGGCGGCGGCACGGCGTAGGTGCCGGGCGACACGGCGCGCACGAGATAGAACACGTGCGCCTGCTGGCCCCGGTCGAGCCGGAGCGCCGCGACGTAGCGATCATCGCGGAATTCCTCGTGGCGCACGTCGGCCGCGGAAGCGCGATCGGTGATCTCGATGCCGTCGACGACGACGTCGGCCCACTGCTTCGCATCGGTCAGGTTGAAGTTCTCGATCTCGAGACCGCCCGGCAGGAGGTCGGCGAGCAGCGCGTCGGGCATCGCTTCACGCGCTTCGAGTTTGATGCCGACGATGAGGCTGTCGCCTTCCTTGAGCGGCGCGGGCTCCCACGGCTTGCCTTCGAGCGTGTAGAAGCGGCGCTGGATGGAGACGTAGTGGTCGTCGGCGGGCGGCGCCGCCTTCGGTACGCCGGCGATGTCTGTCGTGACGTAGAGCGGCAGGTCGCCTTCCGGCACGAAACGCACGCCGGCGCGCACGTCGGCGCCGGAAAACTCGCGGCTCCACAGGCGATCGGGGCTGACGGGGCTCGCTGTACTGCCGATGGACAGCGTGCCGGAGACGACGGCGTCACCGTCCTTGATCAGCGTCTTGCCGAGTCGCGCGATCGCGATCTGCTCCTGCGTCGAGAGATAGAACCAGTGCCGGCCGAAGCGGCGCTGCACGTCGTCCGCCTCGTGCTTCTGCGTCGTCAGCGTTCCGGCCAGCTCGAAGACGCGCTTGTCGTAATCGGGCCTGGCGAGATCGTAGCGGTGGACCAGCGCGATCATCAGCGCGGTGTCGCGAAGGTCCGAGCCGTAGTCGCCGAGATACCACGGCCGCTCGACCTTCTTGGCGAACGCCTCCTCGACGGCCTTCTCCGCGCGCGGTTGATCGCCCATCAGTTTCAGCGCGACGCCGAGGTGGACCAGCGGCAGCGCGGTCAGCGACTTGCCGCGATCGTTGTCGAAGAGCGCACGCAGCGTGCCGAGCGGTGCGCGGTTGACGCGCGCGAGCACGTAACCTGAGTACGCCTCGTCGGCGAAGCGCAGATGATCGGAGTGCTCGTAGCCGTAGTAGGGATGCCCGCCCGAGAGCAGGTCGTCATTGAGCCGCTTCAGCGCCTTCTGCAGCACGTCGTCCGGCACGTTGAAACCTTCGTCGCGGGCGTCCTCGAGGAACTCGACGACATAGGGCGTCAGGATTTCGTTGACGTAGCTGTCGCCGCCCCACATCGAGAAGTGGCCGGAAGGTGTCTGCATCGACGCGATGCGCCCGATCGCGCCTTCGACACGCGCTTTGCGCTGGTCGGGAGCGAGGCCCTCGACGTGCAGGTTCGACGCGGTGTTTTCGTCCAGCAGCAGCGAGCCGAAGCCCTTGCTGGTGGTCTGCTCGACGCAGCCGTACGGATACTTGAGCAGGTCCTTGAGCGCTGTCGCGAACGGCAGCGGTGGCAGGCTCGATACCGTGAGCCGCGCGGTGACCGAGTCGGCGAGCAGGCCGTCGATCGCGGCGGGTCCGATCGTGACCGGCTCCAGCTTGTCCAGCGCGCGCGGCGCCGAGCGCAGCACGGCCGGCCAGGCAGGACGAACGGCCATTTCGAAGTGCCGGTCGATCCTGATGTCGCCGCCCTGCGCGACCACGCCGATCGTGCCGACGCCGTAGCCGTCCTCGGCGCTCAGCGGGAAGCTCAGCGTCGCCTTGGCGTTGTCGGCGAGCTTGACCTTGCGGCTGCCTTGCGCGATCGCGAGCGGCTTGCCGGCCGTGACCTTCACATCGAACTCGCGCTCGCCGCCGGAGAAGTTCTGCAGATCGAGCGTGAGCTGCGCGTGGTCGCCGGGTGCCATCACGCGCGGCGTCGAGATTTCCGCGACCAGCGGCGCGCGCACGACCGTCTCGGTGTCGGTACCGCCATACTGGTTCTCGCCGAACACGAGGGCGGTGACGCAGACCGTGCCGTTGAAGTCCGGCATTTTCAGCGCGACCTTCGCCTCGCCCTTCGCGTCGAGCGCGACGGCACCGGAGAAGAGGTCCACCGTCAGCACCTTGGCGGTCGGCCGCCGCGCCTGCGGCAGCGCCGCGAGCGCCATGTCGCCGCCGTAGCGGAGCCTGGCTGTGCCGCCATCGTAGCTCTCGATGACGCGGCCGTAGAGATCGTAGGCGTCGACGCCGAGCGCGCGCTGCGCGAAGAACCACGCATTCGCGTCGGGCCGCGCGAAGCGTGTGATATTGAGGATGCCGACGTCGACCGCCGACACGGTGACATAGGCCTTTTTTCCGGCCAGCGCCGGCACCTTCACGGTGACCGGCAGATCCGTCTCCGGCTTCATCTGTTGCGGCGCTTCGATCGCGACGTCGATCTTGCGCTCGCTGCGGTCCATCGTGACGAACGCCTCGCCGACTGCGCGCGCGGGCGTGATCTTCTCGATGGACGAGCCGCCGCGGAACACCAGCGCGGTGACGTAGACGTCATGGCGCTCCCAGTCCTCGGTGACCGGAATCTCGAACACGGCGCCGGGCTTCGCGTCGATGTTGCGCGTGTAGAGCAGGTGATCGGATTCGACCAGCAGCACGCCGGGACCTGCCTGCGGCGGCGTCACGGTGACTTTCAGCGTGTCGCCGGCGCGATAGCTCGGCTTGTCGAGCGCGAGCTTGACCTTGTCCGGCCGCGCTTCCGTGCCGCGGTTGTCGTCGTTCCAGCTCCAGCCGGCGAAGAACGGCAGCTTCGTGACGAGACCCGTCGCGGGATCGGTGATCTCGATGCGGTAGTTCCCCCATTCGACCGGCACGTCGAACTTCGCCGTCCGGCCGGCGGCGACGTCGATCTCGCGCGTCTCGGTATCGTCGTAGCGGTCGGTGTAGTCGAAGTGCCATCCGCTTTCGTTGTCGTAGGTCCAGCGATAGTCGCGGTATTCGCGCACCAGCTTCACCTTGAGGTGCCCGGCGAAAAGATCGCCGGCGGCGTTGCTGCGCAGCACCTCGAAGCCGGCGCGCGCGCGAGCGTCCGATCCTTCCGCGAGATCGAACAGCGGCCGGATGCCGACCAGCACGTCGGCCGGCCACAGCGTGCGCTTCAGCGTGCGGGTGACCGTGCGCCCGCCCGATTCGTAGACGCTGCCGGAGACGATCGCGGCGATCGGCGCCGAGGGCTTTGCCGCGTCGCCGAGATCGATATCCGCTTCGAGCCGGCCCTCTTCGTCGAGCGCGTCGTCGACGACGTCCGTGGCTTCTCTGGGCAGATCGATGGTCGGGTCGCCAAAATGAAAATCCTTGTGCGCATCGACCGGATGCAGATCCGCCGCGAGCGTCAGCCGCGCCGTGAAGCGGTTGCCCGCGGCCGGCGCGCCGTAGAGATAATCCGCTTCGACCGCGAGCTTCAGCGGCTCGCCCGGCTTGATGATCGCCTGCTCGGCCGAGAGATCGAGCTTCAGACGCTCCGGCAGGAACTCCTCGATGCGGAACGTGAGCCCCTGCGTCGCTTCGCTGCTCCTCGGATCGGTACGGAATTCGACCAGCCAGCGCCCGGTCGGCGCATCGGCGGGAATTTCGCGCGACCATTCGAAATAGTTGAGGTCCTTCGGATCGAGCTTCGCCTCGGCGTACGGCCGTCCGTCCGGCTGCTTCAGTGTCAGGAACAGCGGCTGCGGCTTGATCGGATTGCCGTCGTGGTCGCGCAGCAGCGCGGACAGGCGGATTGTTTCGCCGGGACGATAGAGATCGCGGTCCGACCAGGCGAACACGTCGAACCAG
>Ga0182749_1002380_pt1 | contig 13782 bp, 12 predicted proteins | sample eDN3rd37CKraftMG_FD_128875 | JGI IMG/M metagenome (GOLD analysis project Ga0182749, IMG submission 128875) | Enriched Miracle-Growth compost microbial communities from Emeryville, California, USA - eDNA 3rd pass 37_C Kraft MG (version 2) (version 2) ...
CAGATATCCTGGCGGGCGACGAAGGCGTCGTCCGCGTCCGATGTCGACTTGTTCTCGGTAATGGCGTCCGTCACCAGCCGCTTGACGTCTTCGGGACGCCCAACGAACGGTGTGCCGAGACCGATCTGACTTTCGAATTCCTCGACGATGCCTTCAAGATCGGCAGCGGAGATTGTCGGCATGACCTCGGTCGAACGGACGATAATGTTCAGTTCTTCCGGATTGAACTTTTTTAGAAGTCCGCTGGCGCGCTCTTTCCCCAAAGCCAGGAGCAGAACGCCGACCTTCTCGGCACCCGTCAGGGGGCGGGAAGGTCCATACGATTGGGTTTGTCGCGACATTATGGAGGCCGATTACTTTCCCGAAGAAGCAAGGTTGCCGACTTGCGTCAGCACGACCCCGAAACGAGACGAGGCTTCGTTGAGGACGACGACTTCGCCGCGTGCGATCAAGCGTCCATTCACGAGAATATCGACTGGGTCGCCGACCATCTTATCGAGCTTGACCACCGAGCCCTTTGTCAGCTTCGCCAAGGTCGCGACGGGCATCTTCGCGGAGCCCAGGACGACCTTCATCATGACGGGCAGGCCAGCGATCAGAGCGCTGTTGTCTGCTCCCATTGCCGGCTCATCGGCATCGGCGACATCGGCGGTTTCCTCGTGGCCGCTCTGCATGAGGCCCGGGAATGCTTCGTCCTTTTCGTTTCCGGAAAATGCCGTAGAGGCCATTCCGGCGAACGCCTGATCAAAGTCCTGAACCGCGGTCTCGGTCCCATGCTCCGCGCCGTCCGTCTCGCTCGCCGCCATCTTGCAATGCCTTCGTTCTTGTATTCACCGAATCCGACCATCGCATCCGAAACGTGCCGCAGCCTTGTGTGACGCTGCGGCTAAAGCCCGTAGAACTCGTCTGCCGCATCTCTGTTCTCGTCGAAGTCTTCCTCGACGCGCAGCGTCAGCGTGCCGCCACGCTTACCAAGCTCGCACCAGAAAAGAGGCATGTCGTCCGAATCGAGACGGACGCGCGATAAAGAGGTGCTCGACAATTCGACGATCGAGCCCACCGCAAAACGTTGGACCTCGCCGAGCGGAATGGTCCGTTCTTCGAGGACGCCCGTGAGGTCGATAAAGGCGCGCGCAATCTCCTCGGCGAGTTGCTTCGACCACGTAGAATCGTCCCGAGATCGCGAAGGCGCTCCTGCGCCGTTTACCGCGTCTCCTGCAACGGCGCCCGAAAGCAGGTCGCGAACAGGATCGAGAGCTGTTTGCGGAATGACGATCGTCACGGTTCCTGCCTGGCCCGGATACTCCAGCGACAGCCGCGCCGTTATGACTGGAGCCGACGCGCTCAATTGCGGTTCAAGCTCGATCTTGTCGACGACTTCACCGACTTCGAGCGGAATATCGACCAGAATAGAAAAAGCTTCGGTCAATGACCGCGCGATGCGGCGAAAGAGGACGCCTACGACATTGGCGTCGGTTTTGGTCGGCTTGCGCTTTACCAGACCTTGCGGCGGAAAACCTTCGCACCCCGACGCCGCCTCCACGAAGAGCGCCGTCGCCATCGGATCCGCTATGAAGTAAAGCCAGCTTCGCCACCGTTCGGCGCGCACTGGGGCGCCGATCGTGTTAGGCGGTAAATTACAGGCCTCGCCGAGTGTCGAGGCCGACATGTCCAAGAGGTGCACTTTCAAGGGCAGCGACGATACATTGCCGACTTCTTCGACCATCACGCGCGGCAACTGGCCAAAGATCATCTGCAATCCCGGCAAACGATCCGGCCGGTTCTGTCCCGCCGATAATGCGCGTTCGAGAGCTTTGTGCGCGGCTACGAGCCCGAGGGGTGGGTCAACGGTCACGGCACATTCCGAGTCGATAAGCGAGCACAACTGCGCCGCATGGCGGGACCGTCATAATTTGCCGTCCGCAGCGTGCCCTGAAGATCATCAAGCCGCCTTCTTGCTTTCGCGGCCCATCGCAGCGCCGCCGCTTATGGTCGCTTCCTCGACCTCATTTATCGTCGGGCGTTCGGCGGCCGAGATTGCTTTTCGGCCATGCTCGATCGCAACTTGAGGCATAGCTCCGTTCATGAAGGCCAGGAGCGACTGCTTGACGATCACGTACGACCTGAGCCGCGTGTCCCGCACGATCTTGACCTTTGTCGCAAGCGGCCCAATGACGGCATAAGAGAAGAAGATGCCGGCGAATGTTCCGACGAGTGCCGAAGCGATCAGATGACCTAGAATCTCCGGCGACTGATCAATGGCGCCCATCGCCTTGACCACACCGAGAACGGCCGCAACGATGCCGAGTGCCGGGAGACCGTCGCCGACGGCGATAAGCGAGTGATAAGCCTTGAGCTTGTCGTGGCGTGCGGTCTCGATTTCTTCGTCCATCAGCGATTCAATTTCATGGGTTCTGGCATTTCCCATGATGATCAGGCGGAAATAGTCGCAGATGAAGGTCGTCAGTTCTTCGTTTGCCGTTACGGTTGGTGAGCGCTTGAAAACCTCGGCTTCTTTGGGCGCATCGATGATCATTTCCATTTCGGCGCGCGACTTGTCGCGAAGCTCGCGCATCATGAAGAAGAGCAACGACAACAATTCTATGTGCTCGGCCATCGTCGGCACATCGTTGCGGAACGCCTGAAACGAGGCCTTGCCCACATCCTTGATGGTTTTCATCGGATTGGCGACGACGAACGTCCCCAGCGCCGCACCGCAGATGATGACGTATTCCCAGGGCTGCCAAATGACCCAGACGTGCCCGCCCATGGCCGTGAAGCCGCCGAGCATACAAACCAAGGTGATGATAAGGCCAACGATGATTGTCACGCGGACGCCCTCGTGGTTATGCGGATCTTCATAAGCGGCGCTTTGGCTTGCGCGGGACTTGCCTGGAGCTAAGAGCGCCCTTGACAACATCGGGCGTCAGGCCCCCACAAGTTCAGGCCGCTACGCTCAGCCCTTAGGCACAGCAAAAACGCGCGCCACTCGGCGCGAGCGTATGCAGGGCAATTGAAGCGATGCAATCGAACATCTACGTCGGGATTTCGGCGCAACTCGCCCTGCAGCGGCGGCTCGATACGGTTGCAAACAACGTTGCGAACGCGTCCACGACCGGATTCCGCGCCGAGGAAATGTCGTTCGAGGAGCTGGTGACGCGAAACGGCGAAACCGCCGTCAGTTTTGTTTCGGACGGCCAAAACCACCTCTCGACGGAAGGCGGCGAGCTGACCCAAACAGACGATCCGTTCGACATCGCCATCCGCGGCAATTCCTGGCTGGCGGTGCAGACGCCGACGGGGATCGTCTACACGCGCGATGGCCGCATGCAGATGGACAAGAATGGCGTGCTGACCAACCTTAAGGGCGATCCGTATCTCGATGCGGGCGGCTCACCGATCCAGCTCGATCCCCAAGGTGGACGGATAACGATCAACAAGGCCGGAACCATCGAGCAGGACGGCAATAATATCGGGGCCTTTGGGCTTTATACCATGCCGCCGGGTGCGAAGCTGTCGCGTGCGGGGGGCGCTTCGGTCGTCTCCGATCAGCAGCCGGTTCCGGAAATCGATTTCCTCAACAACGGCGTCATGCAAGGGTATATCGAGAAATCGAACGTCAATCCCATCCTTGAAATGACTCATCTCACGACGCTGCAGCGAAGCTTCGATGCGGTGAGCAACGTGTTGCGCGAGACGGAATCGTCGCTTCAAGATTCCCTCAAAACTCTCGCGGGTTCGTGATGTATCGCCGCCCCGGCCGCGCGGGTCTGGCAGGTTCGCGTTTCTTCCTCATGCGTGAGGCAGGCCGGTGACGGAAACCGCCACGCTCTCACCCTTCGATCGGCTCGACAGCTTGCTGGCGTATGCAACGGCGCGTCAGCCCGCGCATCGCATATCCGGCAAGGTCGCGCGCATCAGCCCGACGTATATCGTCGTCACGGGACTTTCGAAGTTCGTCTCCATCGGCGACGCGGTGTCGATAGCCGGGGTCGGCGGCGCCGTCCTCGCGGAAGTCGCGAGCATCGAATCGCAGACGATCAACGTGACGCCTTTCATCGCGGATCACAGGATCGAGCTCGGCGCGCGGGTTACCGCGATGTCGGGGCAGCTGACATTGTCACCCCACGAATCTTGGCTCGGCCGAACGATCAATGCTCTCGGCCATCCGATCGATGACGCGGGGCCGTTGCTCGCCGGAGACCGCGCCGTGCCCATCCAGGGGAGTCCCCCGGCGGCGATGCGGCGCAATCCTCTCGGCGAGGCGCTGACGACAGGCGTCAAGGCGATCGATCTTTTCACGCCCATTTGCGCCGGTCAGCGGATCGGCATCTTTGCCGGATCGGGCGTCGGAAAATCGACGCTGCTCGCCATGCTGAGCCGGGCACCATCGAGCGATGTGACGGTTCTGGCACTCGTCGGCGAGCGGAGCCGGGAAGTGCGCGATTTTCTCGACGATACCCTCAAAGCATCCCGGTCGCGCGTTGTTGCGGTCGTCGCGACTTCCGATGAAAGTCCGATGATGCGGCGCATGGCCCCTTGTGCCGCCATGTGCATCGCCGAATTCTATCGCGATAGAGGCAAGAACGTTCTGTTGATCATCGATTCGCTGACGCGCTACGCGCATTCGATGCGTGAATTGGCGCTCGCTGCCGACGAGCCGCCTGTCGCGCGCGGGTACCCGCCGAGTGTCTTCAGCGCGCTGCCGAAACTTTTGGAGCGCGCCGGAACCGGCGAAGACGGCGCAGGCACAATCACCGCCATCTTGTCCGTATTGATTGACGGCGACGATCACAATGATCCCATCGCCGATGCCACGCGCGGCATTCTCGACGGACACATCGTTCTCGACCGCGCCATCGCAAGCCAGGGGCGTTTACCGGCCGTCGATCCCCTTGCTTCGCTTTCGCGCTTGGCGCCGAAGATCCGCACGAAGAAGCAGGCGCAATTCGCAACCCAACTCATCGAACTCATCTCAAGATTTGAAGATACGCGCGATCTGCGCGCCATCGGCGGATATCGACCGGGCAGCGATGCCACGCTCGACCAAGCTATGGAGATCGTGCCGCGCCTCTACGATGCATTGAAGCAGAATCTCGATGAAGATCCCGTCGAGGATGTCTTCGCGTTTCTTTCTCAGACGTTGCCAAGCTCACCGCGTGCCGGTTCTGCTGCTCGTTAGTTTGCCGGCCGCGCACGCCGGTTGCAATGAATGGAGTGCTTCCAAGCGTCGAACCTAGCCTGAGGTGCAGCGAACGTGGCGAACAGCGCGGATGGTGTCGGCCAATTGATAGCCAACAGCGCTTTGATGAAAGGCGAGCGCGAGCTTCTTCGCAAACGGGACGAACCGCCGACGGAGACATCGGCACCAACGGCTGCCCGGCCCGCGGCCGAACCCATCAGCAACGATTCCAAGGTCGTCTCGGCCGTGCTGCTGACGCTGCTCGACGAACGGCTGCAAGCGGATGCCGCCCTGATTGCCGGCCCCAAACCCGCGATCTCCGACAACAGCGACGCGGATGCCTCGAAGCGTGTCGCTGCAAAGTATGCCGCGGATGGTCTCATTCCTGGAGATGATCTGATTGCACCTCAGCGGCCGGCTCAGCCGGATGTGGCCCGCGCGAGTGCCGCGCCACCGCTCATCTCGCCTGATCTGCAAACCTTTATGCAGAGCTTTGCAGCAGCCGTCGCCGGTCGGCCCACGTCTACATCACCCGCGAAAGGAGTCGGCGCGAAACGCGGCGGCGCACAGGGCCCGACTCCCAGTGCGTTTGATACCGGCTTCGTTCTGCGGGCCGCCGGATTTGCAGCGGGCATCATCTCGCTAATCGTACTCGCGGCCGTGTGGGTTATTCATTGAGCTATCAGGGCGCAATCAGACGCTCTGGGAGCGAGTCTCGGGCTTTGCCGCGTCATTTTCATTAGGATTGCGTGTCGGCTGGCTTTTACCGAGGTGCCCGACGAGCAGGGCCAGTAGAGCCGGATCGCTCGTCAGATCGGCAAACGCCCGCGCCGACGAATCCGATGCGTTCGTCTCAGTCTTTGCCAAGCGCACGACGCTCGATGGGACGGGCGTCGATTCGCGTGTCGCCGGTTCGAGCGGCGACGCGTTCGTCGGCTCCGACGCGGCTAGTGGGATATTCGACGAGAGACTCGCGAATTGGTTCTCGGGGGCGGTTGCCCCTTGCCCGAACCACGTGACTTCCTGAAGCCGCCGCTGGACGAGACCGTCGGCGACGGCGCCGCCAGCCTTGTTATATTGTAAAAAGAGAGACCGGGCCTTGTTCATGTCGCCATTCGCGATGGCTTCACCCAAACCGCTTTGTGCCCAAGCCGTCCCCGCGTTGTAGGTCAACGACGTGAGCGCCGCCTTGCTGCCGTCATCTAGGCCAGGCGCGACCTTGTCCACGAAATCCGCTGCCTGGGTTACGGCATCCTTGAAGCGCCGTTCGGCTTCGGCTTTGTCGATGACCTCGCCGGCATAACGGGCGCGCGTTCCGTAGCCGTTGCTATTCTGCGCGTAATCCCAGCGGGCCTCGGCGGAATAGCCTTCGAATTTTTTGATCGCGTCGAGATAATTCGGGTCCAGCATAGGCATTTGTCTGCCATGCGGAGCTTGCCGCAAGCTGGTGGCGGGCACGCCCGGCCCGAATGGGTTACGGATCAGCGGCGCGCGCGAGCGACGTCTCTCAGAACGCTGGCTTCGAGTTGCACCTCGTCCAAGCGATATTTCAGCACGTCGCCGATGCTGATGAGGCCGACGACGGCACCATTAACGACGACGGGAAGGTGGCGGATTCGCCGTTGCGTCATGACATTGGCGACGATCGCGACATTATCCTCCGGCGCACAGGTCACGACCGAGCGCGTCATCAAATCCGAAACGCGCATTTCGGTGAGGTCGCCTCCGAACTCATCGATCCCGCGTGCCAGGTCCCGTTCCGAAATGATGCCTTGAAGCTTGCCCTCAGCGTCGAGAACCAGCATGGCGCCGACGCTCTCTTTCCTGAAAGCTTGAGCGAGAGCCCGCATCGTTGCGTTCGCCTCGATCGTTTTAACAGCCGACCCCTTGGACTTCAAAATATCCGAAACACGCATCGAATGGCTCCAGTCGAGATCGGCCAATCCTTTACAATTGCCCGAATGCAAGCGTTGCAGCGACGACAATAGAGATGCCCGATCCTCGGCCGTAAGAGGATCGAGGCGACAATGGTCGGGTCCGATGAGGTTCGTCAGATCCTCGATGACAACGGTGCCGGCGACACCGAATGCAGGCGTCTCCCTGCAGTATGCGCTCCGCGTCGTAATCACGGGAAAGCCCGCGTCCTTCGCAGCTTGCGTCCCCGAACGGCAAGCTTCAATGACGAGGCAGTGTGTCGGGTCGATGCCAATCTTTGCACGCGCATCCTGATATAAGCGCTCGCTGTCATCGCCATAGCCTGCGTCGTCAGCAATGACGAGATCAAATACCTCTCGCCCGCGCTGGCCAAGCACCGTTTCCAAAAGCTTTTCAGTATCGCGGCGAGTCAACATCGAGACGAGTCCGAGGCGGAGACCTTCGGCGCGTGCCGTTACGATCAAATCACGCACACCCCGACGCGGCTCAATCCGCGAACTCGCCAGCAACTCGCAGAAAATCTTAGATGCCCGCCGATGCATCGCTCGAATGAGAAGCGTGACGTCATGGGTTTCAGGCCGACCGCGAAGAAGTGAGCGAACGTAGTGCGCCATCCGCGCTTCGCTACTGCCGAGTTTGGAGGTTAAGGCGAATGCCTCACGACCACAGGTCCACTCGTAATCGGACTCGGCAAAGGCCTGCGCGAAAGCGCGCCAGCGCACGTCCTCGGTCTCCGCGAGCGCGCCGTCTGCCCGAATAATGATGACTTGCAGAGTCATCTACCGCCGCTTCGTTCACCAACTTCTCCCGGGTAGGTACTCCGTCCCGGCCCGGCCGCCAACGCGACCTAAAGTCTGTCAAACGTGGGAAAAATAAGGCCCAAAACGGGATCGCGCATATCGCGGCGCAATATCGCAGCGGACAACACGACAACGGCTCTAATCCGACGCGCGACTGGCACGTTTCCCCGAGGCGGCTATTTCAGTTGATCGCGCAGCCACGGCATCGATTTGCGCAGGCCATCGAGAATGGATGTGTCTAGGATGGCCTTGCAGGCCCGCGTCAAATCACGCGGCAGCGTGCCGAGTTCCTGCCTGCGACTGACCAGAGTGAGCGTTCGCTTAAGACTGGGGCCCGGGAGGGGCGCCGCGCGGATCCCGCTTTCGCCGACGCCCGCTTCAGCGATGCAAATCGGTGTCGAAATCGCGAAACCCTTACCCCGCGCGACCATGTCCGTCACGCCGAAGGGCGTATCGAATTCCAGCCCCGGTGGCAGATCGAGATTCAAGCGACGGAGATGACGCTCTATATCTATACCGGTGCGGGAACGGGCACTATAGCGCAAGAACGGCAGCTTATCTGCGCATTGCTCTAAATCTTCCACCGATCGCGGAATTTTGGCTTTCGATGGAAGGAGAAGGATATAGGGCTCGCTCACGAGATCGAACCGATCGAGACCTTCGACGTCGCTCATGTCATCGACGCCAATGAAAAGATCGAGGTTGCGCGTCAGCAGCGCGCCGGCATGAGCCGCCGTCAAACCCGACTGGATCGAGACCTGCTCGGCGTGCTCAGACAGGAACGCCGCGACCGGCCCCGATAGCGCGCGCGATAGGCTATCCACCAAACCCGCCCGGATCAGTGCGAGGCGGCCGCGCGCTGTGTGGCGTATGGCGGATGTGATTTGCCGGGCTTCCGAGATCAGCGCCGACGCGCGTTGGCGCATGACCTCGCCCGCCGGCGTCAGCGCGATCGGACGAACGCTGCGGTCAAACAGCTTTACCCGCGTTCTCGTTTCGAGATCGGCAATTGCCTGTGAGATGGCGGGCTGGGTTAGCGCCAGCTTCTTCGCAGCGGCAGCCATTGAACGTGCTTCGCAGACGGCCAGAAATGCTTCCAGCGCGTGGAGATCAAACGGGAGACGGCTGATGCGTGCGGTCATACCCCGGCATAATAAGTATCACTTATATTAAGGTCAATTATCGGCTGATGTATAAGTCAATCGTAAATCAAAGGGACGCTCCGGACCATCCGCGCCGAGGATTAGAGACAGCCATGCCGTCCGATCGCTATTCGATATTTTCAGTTCTCACAGAGGCGCTTCGCGGCCAAACCGGCTGGAAGCCCGCCTGGCGTAAAGCCACTCCGAAACCGAACTACGACGTCGTGATCGTCGGTGGCGGCGGACACGGCCTTGCGGCGGCGTACTACCTCGCCAAGCGCTACGGGCTGTCAAACGTCGCCGTCATCGAAAAGGGCTGGATTGGCTCGGGCAACGTCGGCCGCAATACCACGATTGTCCGCTCGAATTACATGCTGCCGGGCAACATTCCCTTCTACGAAACGAGCATGAAGCTGTGGGAAGGGCTGGAGCAGGACCTCAACTATAATGCGATGGTCTCGCAGCGCGGCGTCCTCAACCTCTATCATTCTGACGGGCAGCGCGACGCCTACGCGCGGCGCGGCAACGCCATGCGGATGCACGGTGTCGACGCCGAGCTTCTCGACCGCGATGCGGTCCAGCGGATGTATCCGTGGCTCAACTACGACAACGCCCGGTTCCCAATCAAAGGCGGGTTGCTGCAGCGGCGCGGCGGTACGGTTCGCCATGACGCGGTGGCCTGGGGTTACGCTCGCGGCGCCGACCAGCACGGCGTCGATATCATCGAGAATACGGAAGTCACCGGTTTTCGTATCACGAACGGGAGCATCGAAGGCGTCGAGACATCGCGTGGCTTCGTCGGCGCTCGCAAAGTTGGCCTCGCCTGCGCCGGCAACTCGTCGCGCGTGGCCTCGATGGCCGGACTCAATCTGCCGCTCGAAAGCCATGTGCTGCAGGCGTTCGTGACAGAAGGCATCAAGCCTTTCATCGATGGTGTCGTCACGTTCGGCGCCGGCCACTTCTATATCAGCCAGTCCGATAAGGGCGGCCTCGTCTTCGGTGGTGACCTCGACGGTTACAATTCCTACGCACAGCGCGGCAACCTCCCTGTCGTCGAGGACGTCATCGAGGGCGGCATGGCGTTGATGCCGCGCATCGGTCGCGTGCGGCTGCTGCGCTCGTGGGGCGGCATCATGGACATGAGCATGGACGGCTCGCCCATCATCGATCATACGCCGATCAGCGGTCTCTATCTCAACGGGGGCTGGTGCTACGGCGGCTTCAAAGCGACGCCCGCCGCGGGCCTCTGCTTCGCACACCTGATCGCGCGGGACGAACCGCATGCCGTTGCGCGCGCCTATCGCCTTGACCGCTTCCGCACCGGCCACATGGTCGATGAAAAGGGCATGGGCAATCAACCCAATCTGCACTGAAGGCTTAAAACCATGCGCATCCGCTGCCCGCATTGCGGTGAACGTGCCCTCGACGAATTCTCGTATCTCGGCGACGCGAGCGTAACGCGCCCCGACCCGGCTGCGGCCGACGCCGCCGATGCCTTTTACACCTACGCTTACGAGCGGCGGAACATCGCCGGGCCGACGCAAGAACTCTGGTATCACCAAGCCGGATGCCACGCGTGGCTGGTCGTTACGCGCGACACGCGCACGCACGAAATTTCCGATGTGAAGGCGGCTCAGGACGTGGCTCTCGAACGCGTCAAATCGACAACAGGTGCAGCATGACCAGTCAAAATCAAGCATTCCGGCTTGCAGGTCGTGGCGTTGTCGACCGCTCGAAGGCAATTAGATTCACGTTCGACAGCATCCCGTACGAAGGTTTCGCTGGCGATACACTCGCGTCCGCGCTGCTGGCAAACGGTATCCACTTGGTCGGCCGCTCGTTTAAATATCATCGCCCGCGCGGCATCCTGACGTCAGGTTCGGAAGATCCGAGCGCGCTGGTTGAATTGCGCACCGGCGCGCGCCGCGAGCCGAACACCAAGGCGACCGTTACCGAACTCTATGATGGCCTCGAAGCCACGAGTCAAAATCGCTTCCCGTCGTTGAGATTCGATTTTCTCGCCATCAACAGCCTTCTCTCTCCCGTGTTCTCGGCCGGGTTCTACTACAAGACCTTCATGTGGCCGGCGTCGTTCTGGGAGAAGCTCTACGAGCCGATGATCCGGCGTGCCGCCGGCCTCGGCCGGGCGGCGATGGAAGAGGATCCGGACAGCTACGACAAAGCCAATGCGTTTTGCGATGTCCTCGTTGTCGGGTCCGGCGCGGCCGGTCTGATGGCTGCCCTTTCTGCGGCACGTTCCGGTGCGCGGGTCATCCTGGCCGATGAAAGTTTCGCCTTCGGTGGCAGGCTTCTCGCTGAAAATCGAACCATCGACGGCATAAACTCGGCAGCATGGGTAAAGGCGGCCATTGGAGAGCTTTCCTCCCTCTCCAGTGTCCGCCTGCTGCCGAGGACGACGGTTTTTGGCGCCTACGACGGCGGCACATACGGTGCCGTCGAGCGCGTGGCCGATCATCTGGTGCAACCTGCACCCGGACAGCCGCGCCAACGCCTATGGCGCATCGTTGCGAAGCGGACCGTCGTCGCGCAGGGCGCTACGGAACGGCCGATCGTTTTCGGTAACAACGACCGGCCGGGCGTGATGCTCGCGAGTGCAGCGCGCAGCTATATCAACCGCTACGGGGTTGCGCCGGGCCGTACAGCTGTCGTCTTCTCGAGCAACGATGACGGTGCCGCGACGATCAACGATCTCGCCAATGCGGGAATTGCGGTCGCGGCTCTGGTCGATGCACGTCCGGCGTTGCCCAACGCGATCACGGCACGCGCGGAAGCTCTCGGGGCCCGCATCTTCGCAGGCGGCGTCGTTTCTGATGCAATCGGCGGATCTCACGTCAAAGGCGCCCGCATCATCGACGCGTCGGGCGCGACACATACACTATCATGCGATCTCATCGTCGTTTCGGGTGGCTTCAATCCGAACATGCAGATGACGACGCATCTTGGCGGACGTCCGCAATGGCGGGATGATCTTGCGGCATTCGTTCCCGGCGCGATGCCGAAAGGCATGACGGCGGCGGGCGCCGCGAACGGATCGTTTTCTCTCGCTTCGTGCCTCGCCGAGGGCGCGCGGGCCGGAAACGCTGCGGCCGCCGATGTCGGTTTTGAGGCAAAGCCGATTGCTATCCCGGCAAGCGACGAGGAGCCCAACGGCATTTCGGCGTTCTGGCACGTCGATCGCGCGAAGCACAAAGCCTTCGTCGATCTTCAGAACGACGTCACGGCCGCCGACGTTGCTCTCGCCCAGCGCGAGGGCTTCAGCGCTGTCGAACATCTCAAGCGCTACACAACACTCGGCATGGCCACCGATCAGGGCCGGACGTCGAGCGTCAATGGACTTGCCATCCTCGCGCAGCTGACGGGAAAGACGATCCCGGCGACGGGCATCACGACGGCCCGCCCGCCTTACTCGCCGGTTTCGCTCGGCGTACTTGCCGGCGAGCATCGCGGCAAGCATTTCAAGCCGACCCGGCTCACACCGTCCCACAACTGGGCGAAGGAGCAGGGTGCCGTCTTTGTTGAAGCAGGACTGTGGCTGCGTGCGCTCTATTTTCCGAAGCCCTTCGAAACCGACGCGCAAACGACCGTCATTCGCGAAGTGAATGGTGTGCGCAACGGGGTTGGGGTCTGCGATGTCTCGACGCTCGGCAAGGTCGAAGTTCATGGGACCGACGCCGGCAAGTTCCTGGACCGTCTCTACATCAACATGATGAGCACGCTGGCCGTTGGCCGCGCGCGTTACGGGGCGATGCTGCGCGAAGACGGCATCATGATGGACGACGGCACTGCGGCGCGCTTTGCGGAAGATCGTTATTTCGTGACGACGACGACCGTCAACGCCATCAAAGTCGTGCAGCACATGGAGCTGTGCAAGCAGTGGCACTGGCCGGATCTCGACGTCCAGATCGTGCCCTCGACAGACCAGTGGGCGCAGTATGCCGTGGCCGGTCCGCGGGCTCGCGACCTGATTGCGAGGATCGTCGATAAGCCGTTCGATGTTTCGAACGCGGCGTTCCCGTATATGGCGGTCGCCGAGCTGACTGCCCTGGGCGGCATCAAGGCGCGATTGTACCGGCTCTCGTTCTCGGGCGAGCTTGCCTACGAAATCGCGGTCCCCGCACGCCATGGCGAACTCCTGATGCGGACGCTGATGGAAAAAGGCCAAGACCTCGGCGTCATTCCCTACGGAACGGAAGCCCTCGGTGTCATGCGCATCGAAAAGGGTCACGTCGGCGGCCCGGAACTCAACGGCACCACGACCGCCGCCGATGTCGGACTTGGCAAAATGGCGTCGAAGAAGAAGGATTACATCGGTCGTGTACTTGCCGAGCGGCCGGGGCTCACCAATCCCGACAGGCCGCGTCTCGCGGGATTCAGGCCTGTCGACCGGGCAGCACGGTTGCGATCAGGCGCCCACTTCGTCGGCCGGAATACCGAGCCGGTCGCCGCCAACGCTCTCGGGCACATGACGTCTGTCGCCTACTCGCCGTCGCTTGGGCATTGGGTCGGGCTCGGCTTCCTGTCCGGCGCGGAAGCGCGGATGGGCGAGATCATCCGCGCTTATGATCCGGTGCGAGGCGAGGATACGCTGGTCGAGGTCGTTTCACCCACTTTCTACGATAGCGAAGGAGCGCGTCTCCGTGTCTAATCCTGCAACAGAAGCAGCCCTCAACCGCAGCGGGCTTACGATTTCGAGACGCGACGA
>Ga0182749_1002385_pt1 | contig 13768 bp, 10 predicted proteins | sample eDN3rd37CKraftMG_FD_128875 | JGI IMG/M metagenome (GOLD analysis project Ga0182749, IMG submission 128875) | Enriched Miracle-Growth compost microbial communities from Emeryville, California, USA - eDNA 3rd pass 37_C Kraft MG (version 2) (version 2) ...
CGAAGATCATTGGAAAGAGGTCGGGTCATCCGATGCTGGCCTCCAATCCAGCCAGCATCTTGAATCACAAATCGCGCCAAACTGGAATCCCATTCGATTCAGTCAAGCCGTGAAACGCTCTAGGGGAGAAAGGCGCCGGCGCTCTGATAGAGCACATAGGCTGCCACCAGGAAGATCAGCGCTGCGAAAATCCGGTTGAGCGTATTTTTGCCGGCCGACAGTCGATTGGCGAGCATCATGCCGAGAATGCCGCCGATGATCCCTCCAGCGATGAATTCGAACGCAACCGGCCAATCGACGAGGCCGGAGGCGGCATAGTTCAGCGCGGTCGCCAGCCCGAAGCTTCCGACAGCGAGCAGCGATGAGCCGATGGCGTTGATCATCGGCATGCCGGTTGCCAGAATGAGCCCCGGCACGATCAGGAAGCCGCCGCCAATTCCGAAGAAGCCCGAGGCGCATCCTGCGGCAAAGGCGATTGCAGCGGTGACCAGGCTGGACTTGAAATCGATCAGCCGCTCTGACGGTGCGGCTGCCTTGCGTGGGCGGAGCATCATGAGACCGACGAGGATCATGAGCAGGCCGAACAGGAAGAGCAGACGCTCGCCATCGACCAACTTGCCCAGCGTCGAGCCCGCCAGCGCGCCAAGCGTGCCGGCGCCGGCGAAGATAATCGCACAGCGCCAGCGGACATTCCCGCTCCTCGCATGCGCGATGAGATTGGCGAACGCATTGACCGAGACGGCGAGCGCGCTCGTGCCGATGGCGATATGCGGCTGCGTCACCCCGACGACATAGAGCAGCAGCGGCGTCGCAAGGATCGAGCCGCCGCCGCCGACAAGCCCCAGGGAAAAGCCGACGAGCCCGCCCGAAGCGAGCGCCGAACCAAGATCGGCGGGCATGCTCACGCCTCTCCTGCCTGGAAGCGGCCGTGCGGGACCGGCCCGATGAGCATGGCGATGGCTAAAATCACCAAGCTGCCCCCTCGAGCGTATCGAGCGGGATCTTCAGGTAGCGTTTCCCGTTGCTCTCCGGCTCGGGAAGCTGGCCCCCCGCCATGTTCACTTGCAGCGCATGCAAGATGAGTTTGGGCATGGGCAGCGTGGCATCGCGTGCTTCGCGCAGCGCGACAAAGCTTTCCTCCGTCTGGCCGGCGATGTGCGGATTGAGGCGCTTCTGCTCGGCGACGCTGCTCTCCCAGCGGGGCGGACGGCCGCCGGGCTGATAATCGTGACCTGTGAACAGCCGGGTCTCGTCCGGAAGAGCCAGGATGGCTTGGAGGGACTTCCAGAGCGCCTTGGCGCTGCCGCCGGGGAAGTCCGCGCGCGCGGTGCCGGAATCCGGCATGAACAGCGTGTCGTGAACGAAGGCGGCATCGCCGATCACATAGGTGATCGAGGCGAGCGTATGCCCCGGCGAAAACATCACCTTCGCGTCGATCGAGCCGATCCTGAAAGTGTCGCCGTCGGCAAAGAGCCGATCCCACTGGCGGCCGTCAGCCGGAAAATCCGGCCAGTTATAGATGCCCTTCCAAAGGCGCTGCACATCGGTGATGTGCGCGCCGATCGCCATCGGCGCTCCGGTCCTTTCCTTCAGATAACGCGCGGCGGAAAAATGGTCCGCATGCGGGTGGGTGTCGAGAATCCATTCGATGCTAAGCCCTTCCTCCGCGATGTAGGAAAGCAACTCGTCGGCGTGCTCGGTCTTCGTCGATCCCGACTTCTCGTCATAATCGAGCACGGGGTCGATAATGGCGCATTTCCTGGTGGCGGGATCGCTGACGATGTATTGAATGCTCCAGGTCCGCGGGTCGAAGAAGCCCTTCACCCTGGGCTTCGCCGCAACATTCATCGGCGTGCTGGTGGCGGGGGTATGCACGAGGTCCGGGCTGGCCGCCTTCGCGGCCGCAGCCTCGGCGTCCGTGCCGGGTTGTGATGCGAAATCCTCAGGCTGCGATTGCCCCGTGACGGAAACCTTCCCTGTCAGCGGAATGGGGTCCACGGCGTTACTCCTTGACGATTGTCGGCATCGATTACATACTTACAATAAATCAGATATCTAAATCCGCAAGTGAAAGGGCACAGGATGGAAGCGGCGCAGCCGAAGGGGGTTCTGAAGCCTGACTTCAAGCACCGGATTATCATCGTGGGCGGTGGAGCGGCCGGCATCACCGTAGCGGCGGAGCTGAAGCGTCACCAGCGCGAGCTTGACATCGCCATAGTGGAGCCGTCGGAGACCCATTGGTACCAGCCGGGCTGGACGCTGGTTGGCGCGGGTGTGTTCACCCGGCGCCAGACTGAACGCGAAGAGCAGCCGCTGATTCCCAAGGGCGTGACCTGGATCAAAGCGGCCGTGACGGCCTTTGCGCCCGACGACAACGTCGTGACGCTAAGCAACGGAAAGGTGCTCGGCTACGACTATCTGGTCGCGTGCCCTGGGCTGAAGATCGGCTGGGACAAGATCGCGGGCCTGAGCGAAACGCTCGGAAGCAACGGCGTGTGCAGCAATTATAGGGCGGACACGGCGGAATACACCTGGCGCTTGATCCAGAGTTTCCGCGGGGGAACGGCGTTGTTCACCCAGCCGCCCATGCCGATCAAATGCGCCGGCGCGCCGCAGAAGATCCTTTACATGATGGCCGACATTCTGCGGGGGCGGAATCAGCTGTCAAACGCGACGCTGAGGTTTTGCCTCGCCGGAGATGCATTGTTTGGCGTGCCATTTTTCGTCCCCAGCCTTCAGAAGGCGGTCGATGAATACGGTATCGAGGTCGCCTACCGGCACAATCTGGTCGCCATCGATGGTCCGGCGAAGACCGCGACGTTTCGCGTCACGGATAGTGAGGGACGCACTTCCGACCGGGAGATGCAGTTCGACATGATCCATGTGGTGCCGCCGCAAACCGGCCATGACGTGGTACGCGCGAGTCCTCTGGCGAATGAGGCGGGATGGATCGATGTCAATCCGGCAACGCTTCAGCATGTCCGTTACCCGAACGTCTTCTCGCTCGGCGACGCGGCCTCGACCTCGAACGCCAAGACAGCGGCCGCCGTGCGGCTCCAGGCGCCTGTCGTGGTCGCCAATCTGACGGCACTGTTGGAGGGCGGGCCGTTCGGGGAAGAATATGACGGCTACGGCTCGTGTCCGCTGACTGTCTCACGCGGAAAGATCGTGCTGGCCGAATTCACCTATGGAGGAAAGGTGACCCCGAGCTTCCCGCTTCTCGATCCCCGCGTGCCGCGGCGAAGCATGTGGTATCTCAAGACCAAGTTTCTGCCGTGGCTTTATTGGTCGCACATGCTCAAGGGCGGCATGATCGACCTCAAGCATCGCCAGCGCGGCTGGTGAGCGGGCTGTCCGCCTTGCCGGGTTTTTTCGGGAATGCCTAGGGTGCTCCCACGAACGGAACATAATCGCCGTGATTGTTTCGGACGTCCTGGGCCGCAAGCTTGCGCAGCTCGTTTACCGCTTCGTCAGCGATATCTCTCTCCTGGCGCATGCTCGTGAGGACCGCGCGGAAAAGGCAGTCGCCGTCCCCCGGTATCGTATGCAGCCGCCCTCCGAGATAAGCATCGTAATGACCGGGCCGGTAGGCGATTTCGATCGGAGGTCCCGAGACCCGGCGGCGAGGCTCGACCCGCCAGCTTTTTCCTCGTACCGGAAAATCGCGAAGCACCAATTCGCGGCCAAGAGCGTTGGCAATCGCCTTCGGGGCATAGTCTCCGGCCTCCGCGCTCCAGTTGCGGGGTCTTGCCAGAAAATCCGCTATGCTTTCCACTGCGGCATCAGGCCCGCTTAGACCCGTTGCTGCGGCTGCCGGTCGATGCGGCGTGGGGCGGCCCACCTCCGAAACCCATTCCTCCGGAATGTGGCCCCCAAGATAGAACAGTTCCCGCTCGTGTTGATGGTTGAGCGTCGTGGTAATCGCAGCGCCCAGCGTCCGTTCCTTGAGAAGGCCCCTCTGCACAAGGCGTGGGCCTTCGTCTCTGAGTATGCTTTCGATGGTACGAAAGTTCTTCCTGTCGTTTACGGTGCTGATGCGCCAAACCTGCCCTCCCCGTTTTTCGGCGATATGGCGCGCGAATGTGGCGCTCGATGTCAGTGACCGTATCTCCCCGATGCTTCCCCCATGCCGGGAGACGTGCTCGATAATCGCCGCCAGCAGCCGGTCCCGGTTATCGGCCCCAACATACCGGTCAGAGATTTGGATGTGTCCGCCGACCTGTCCCCGATAGACAAAGTTTCCTATCGGCCTGGTGGCTCCATCATCGAGTATTCTTCTGATCCTCTGAGAGTCAAAGTTTCCATTAAGGCGATTTTCGCCGACATCCTTGTAGACCCTCTCCAGGATGTCTTGTGGATCGGCAACAGCGCCGGTTTTCCTGACGGCGGCAGCGGCCCCGGGAACATCCGCTTTCAAAAGCGTTTTAAGCCTGTTTCTTGCGATCTCCGCCGCCCCCCTTCCGGTTGCCCGCAGGACATTTCTCGCCGTGAAAATCGGGACGACAAAATCGGTGAGTTCCCGCCCGGCGGCCGCCAAAAACGAGCTGGTTTTGAACCCGTCCATGAAAGCGCGCAGAGCGATGGAAGCCTTCTGCGCCTTGGCCGTTCCTTTCGTGGCGGCGACCGCGGCTTTGGCGGCCTTCATGCCGGTGCGTCCGGATTTTATCGCCGATCCGCCGATCGGTATCAGCGTAAGGCCGAGATCAAGCAAGTCCCAGGCAATATCCTCGAACGAAGCATCGTATTTCGGATCGTACAGCTCCTTATGGATCGTCTCGTAGAACGGAACGACAATGCGCAATATGCTTTCGAGCACTGGAGGGTCGTAGTTATCCTTCTTCCACTGCTCTATCGCAGCGATGACATTCTTTCTTATCTTGCCCTCCATGATTTCCTTTATGGAGGCCGGATTTTCGTTTGAGCTGACGAACTCCGTTTTGACCTTGAAGTAGGAGAGAGGGCATCGTTTCGTCTGGGCAGGACAGCCTAGACCGGACTGGACAGAAGAAGCGGTATCGTCAAAATCTATGTCTAGGAGGCGAAGAACGGCATCGTTTTTCAGGCTGCCGTCCCGATGAAATGCGGATTTGTCGAGGAATTGGAACTCGCCCGTCGGGCTTATGTATCCGAATTTCTTTTCGGGGAGGGCGACGACAATCGCCGGCATCGTGAGATGCTTCACCGGCTTTTGCAACCAAACATGCGGCCAGTTGAATGCCCTTTGAATGGTCACGTCCTGAATAGCCCAGGCGGTGCTGGGGCGATATTCCATGACCATTCTTTTCAGGCCCGCCTGCTCGGCGTTTGCGGCAGCCTTTATCTTCGCTATCTTGGATAGATTCTTGTCTATGTAATCCGAAAACTGCTTGTAGTATTGCCGTACCGCCTCGTCATATAGATAAGCGCCCGCGCCTATCCGGTGGAGCGTCAGGTCGTTCCTGAACGAACGCATGCGCTCCTGGAAATTAAAACCTGCGAGGGCTTCCTTCCCTTTTGCAACCTTCTCGCGCCAGACCTCCGGCCTGGTCTTGAATTCCGGGGTGGATGGTGGCTCCAGGGCGAGGTCCCACGCCTCTTGATAGATGTCGAGTTGCTGCTCACGGCTCAGTATGATTTCATCCCCGCCGTTTTCCGCGGCCCAAATTTCAGCCTCCGCCTTGTAGAGCGCCAGAGATGCATCGCGGACGGCGTGGTCGTGCCGGGTGTTTCGTGCATCGCGGTGGATCTGGTTCGCGATGTCCAGCAGTTGCTCGTCCTCCTTCCCTTCCGCTTCCTGCCCCGACAGCAGGCGAACCGCCTTCACTCTCGCCCCGATCAATGAGGACGCGGAGACCCGCAAGTCGCCGTTGAGATCCGGTACATCCTCGATGCTTCGCTTGAGCACGTGTTTGGCGGCAACGAATTCCGGGCCGCTTGCAGCGGTCGAACGCTTGACCAGCCGCGATCTATTTCCTTGCTCCAACGCGCCGGCCGGCGAAGTGCAGGAAGGAAGCCCGCACGCGGGTTCCAGCGTCCGTTGTGTGGATTTGGCCTCTGCGCGAGCAGGAGGATTTGGCGAATGGAGCCTATCGCCGGCTTCCCGACCTTTGCTCGAGTGGAAGGCGGCCCGCGCTTCGCTGCCTCCGGTCGTGAGCAGTCTCAGCATGAACGCGGTCTTCGCCAGATGCGCGATCGAAAGTGGCGCGCCTGCCTTCTTGCGGCGACCTGCCCGCGAAGATTCCGGTGGGGTCTCTTCGATCAGCGCATCAAGCTGCCGGACGGCCTGTCTCGGGCCCGCCAGGATCTCCCTCGAAGACTGCGGCGACCTGCCGGTATGATCCTGAGGATGATCGCCCCGAAGCGCTTGCCAATGCTGGTGGTCGCCGATGGCTCTTCTGCGTGCGTCTTCGGGGTTCGGCACGCTCGTATGCGGGCTGCATTTAGTGATCTTCGTCACCAAAGAATCCTTCCTGAAACGGGCGAGGCGGCGCATCAAAGCGCAGGCTCTCCTGATATCAGGAGCCGGGATTATGATCGGTTCGCCTTTGATTATGGTCGCCGCTGGCGGGACTGAGACGCAAAAGCGGTGCTAAGCGGCAACTCCCGCAAGCCGGTCCAGAAGCCGCGCCCAGGCGACCATGCCCAGATTGATGCTGGAGATCCGGATGAATTCGTTCGGCGCGTGGTAGTCCTCGTCGGAGGTCGAGAAGGAAAAGAACACCATCCCGACGCCCAGATGCTTCTTCATCACCGTCCCGACCGGGATCGTGGCGCCCATGGCGACCCTGAGCGGTTTCCTGCCGAGAAGCTCTTCGAGGATATCCTCGGTCATGCGGAGCGCCGGATGGTCGGAATTGAGCGAAAAGGCCATCGTGCCGGGTCCATGCCGCGCAACGGAAAGGCCATAACCAGGCGGAAGCTTTTCACGAAGATGCTGCTCGATGGAGGCGGCCACCGCATCCGGATCCTGGCCTGCCACCAGGCGGCAGGTTATCTTGGCATGCGCTGCCGCGGGAATGACGGTCTTCGTTCCCTTGCCGGAATAGCCGCTCCATAGGCCGTTCAGCTCGAGTGTGGGCCGCAGCCACTGCCGCGTGAGCAAAGTTTCGCCCGACGGCAGCGGGTGTGGTTGGGGCGCGCCAATTTCGTTGAAATAGGCGGCGGCGTCGAACCCGACCTCCGCAATCGCAGCCTCGATCACCGGATCCGGAGGAAGGGCGCCGTCCGCGAAACCTTTCACGACGACATTGCCCCGGTCGTCGTGAAGCGTCGCGAGGAGGCGCGCCAATGCCCAGGCGGCGTTTGGCGCGCTGCCGCCATGGCGGCCGGAATGCAGGTCCTTGCTCGCGCCCGTGACTTCCACTTCAAGGGCCACGAGGCCGCGGCTCGCGACGGTCACGCTGGGCAGGTCCGCGCGCCACATGGCGCCGTCCGCTGAAATGACCACATCGCAGGCCAGCCTTTCGCTCAACCTGGCCACCGTGGGCTCGAAATGGGGGCTGCCCGTTTCTTCCTCTCCCTCGACGAGCATCTTGAGATTGACCGGCAGTCTGCCGCGCAAGGCGCCGTAGGCTTCCGCGACGATGATAGGGATCATCAGCGGGCCCTTGTCGTCCGAAGCGCCGCGCGCGTAGAGCCGCCCGTCCCGTACGCTCGGCTCGAATGGCGGCGTGAGCCATTTATCCAGCGGGTCCGGCGGCTGCACGTCATAATGGCCGTAGACCAGAACCGTGGGTGCGCCGGGCGTCTCACACCATTCCGCGACCACCGCCTCATGCCCGCCCGTGGCAATGATGTCGACGACCGGAAATCCCGCCCTTTTCAGGCGGTGTGCCAGAAAGGATGCGCCGGCGGCCATTCCATCGGCGAAAGCCGGGTCGGTGCTGACGCTCGGGATCGCGCAGAAGGCGCCGATGTCCGCCAGCGCCTCGTTCTGACGGGCCGAAAGATAGGCCTCGACCTCGTTCATTTGCCGCCGTCCACGCTGAGCACCTGGCCGGTGATCCAGCCCGCCTGCTCTGAGGCAAAGAACAGCACCGCATGGGCGATATCTTCCGACGACCCGAGGCGCTTCAGGGCGATATTGTTGATGAGCCGCGCCTGCCCTTCCGGCCCCATCGCCTCCCATTGCCGTTCGGTGGTGGGATTGGAGCGCACGAAGCCCGGCGCCACGTTGTTGACCGTGATATTCCACGGCCCGAGCTCGTGGGCCAGTTGCCGTGTGAGGCCGATCTGACCCGCCTTGGCGCTGGCGTAAGCCTGGATTCCCGTAAGGCTGACGCCGAGCCCGGCGCCGCTCGAAATGTTCACGATGCGGCCGAAGCGCTGCCGCTTCATGCCCGGAGCCACCGCCTGGGACATGAAGAACGCACCCGACAGATTGACGTCGAAGATCGCCTGCCAGTCGGCGGCGCTGATCTCCTCTATCGGCCGCCCGACCTGCCCGCGAACGCCGCCGGCATTGTTGACGAGGATGTCCACCGTGCGGCCGCTTTCCTCGATCTGGGCGATGGCGCCTTGCACGGCGTCGCGATCGCCCACATCCAGGACGACCGCCTCGCAATCCTGGCCGGCAAGGGCCGCCGTCTCCGCGATCCCATTCTCATTGATGTCGCACGCGTAGACACGGGCGCCTCGTGCTGCGAAGGCGAGCGCGATGGCGCGGCCAAAGCCATGGGCAGCACCGGTGACCACCACGGTTCGTCCAGGGAAAACGATGTTCATCAGAGCGACTCCGCCGGGGATTTTCCGGATGCGGCCAGGAGGGCGAGGTTATCCGCCGAGAAGGTGCGCCGGCCGCTCTCCATATCCTGGATCAGATCGATAAGCCGCGCGGTGAGCGGCGTCGGCACCCCATGGCGCGCACCGAATGCCACGATCGGGCCCAGTTGCGGCTCCACTTCCGTCCTGCGCTTGCGGATGGCCAGATCGCGCCAGATGCCGGAATGGGATTTGGTGGAGCGGCGATTGTGAGCCACCATGTCGTCGAAAGACCGTTCGACGAGCGCAGGCGGCGCGCCGACGGCGAATGCGTTCGGGTCGAAACCGTTGAACGCTTCCATCCGGATGCCTTCCGCCGCCGCCACCCTGCCGACCTCACGCCCGAGATCGGTGAGCACCTGCCGAAAGGCAGGATTGGCCAGGGCATCGGCGATGCTGTCACTGGTAAGCGCCGTCGCGAAGAGCAGGGCGCCATAGACGAGCTTGCCCCAGAGATAGCCCCAGATATTGTCCGTCAGCACCGCGTCGGGCTCGAATGTGCTGAGCAGGCCATGCAGCCGTTCCACACGTTCCGTTCGCCGCCCGTCTAGCTCTCCGATGACCACCGCGCCGCGCCCGCTGTAGTGGACCAGGCCGGGCTCCAGATAATCTGCTCCGAAATTGACGAAGCAGCCGATCGTCCGCGCCCCGCCGACGACGTCCGCGATCACGATCTCATTGAACCCGTTCTGGGCGGAGACGACAGCTCCGTCATCGGCAAGATGAGGGCTCAGCATGACCGCCGCCTGCTTCGTATGAAGGGCCTTTACGCAGAGAAAAACAATCCGGTAGCGGCCGTTGAGCGCGTCGGGCAGGAAGGCCCGCCCTTTGACCACGTCCTCAAAGATGGGACCGGCGATGCGCAGGCCTTCCGAATTGATGGCGTCCACGTGCTCAGGAACGGTATCGATGAAAACAACCTCATGGCCCGCGCGCAGGAAGGAAGCGCCGAGCGTGCCGCCGATCGCCCCGGAACCCCAGATGAGAATGGGTTCCGTCATGACCAGGGACCATCCATGAGCGCCCGGGTCTCGGCCACGGCGATGTCCCAGATGGCCTGCATCTCCTCGTCGGAGCGTTCGTAGTACCCGCCGAAATTGCCGTCGCCGAGATAGCTGCGGACGGAGGCCGGATCCATGTGCCGCATCCGCGAAAGGTCGATCATCGGCTTCTGCTGGCTGGGCTGCTCGACACCGGCAAGCCGCGTCCACGGGAAATTTTCCATCCAGGAGGCATGCGAAGCCACCGGATCGATCTCCTGCACCTTTGCGAAGGTCCTGGGCGCGTTCCACCAATTGTGGAACTTCACCGAATGGCCGGGATTGTCGGCCATCCATTCGATGGCCAGGCTGCCGGCCGGCTGATTGCCGCCATGGCCGTTGACGATGACGATGCGCCTGAAGCCCTGGCCTTTCAGGCAATCGAGGATGTCGCGCACGATTCGGGTATAGGTGCCCACCCGTAGCGAGATCGAACCCGGATAGGCGAGGAAATAGGGCGTGATGCCGTAGGCTAGCACCGGGAACACCGGAATGCCCAGCGGCTCTGCAGCTTCCAACGCGACCCTCTCCGAAAGGATGGAATCGACGGAGAGCGACAGCCCGGCATGCTGTTCGGTGCTCCCCAGCGGAAGGACCGCCCGGTCGTCGTTTTTCAGATAGGCCTCGACCTGCTTCCAGTTCATCTCCGAAATCTTCACGACGCTTTTCTCTCCTCGCTGTCGTCCGGGACCGAGAGTGAAACGAAGGGCATGATCAGCTGCTCGATGTCGCGCGGATCGGGTGTGTGCCGGTATTCGATGGAGTGGGTGCCGGGCTTGGCGCGCTTTACCACCTCTTCGGCGCCCGTGGAGAAGACGATCACGTCGCGCCCGGCCAGAAGCTCGTCGAGATGCGCATCGTCCATGTTGGCCGCCTCGATGTCGCGCACATGGGAGGCGAAGCGGCGTACGCCCGATTTGATGATGGGCAGGAAATCGGGAAAAAGCGAAACGACGGCGACATGCGCCATCGGGTCGAGCGAGGCGAGTGCCATGCGTGTCGCTTCGGAGGGAATGAAGCGGATCGAGACGATGGGCGTGTTGGGCAGAAGGCTCGCAACCTCCCGCTCACGTTTGGCGAATGTTACCACCAGATCCGCCGAGCCGGCCCGCGCGCGGGCATCGGAATCGCGCTGGATCATATCGATGGTCAGCGGCTCGACGCTGGCACTTCCCCCCACGCGCGCGGCGATGTAGCGGGCGTAGCTCACCGTGGCTTCGGCGAAGAGCCCCACGATGACCACGCTCGCGCAGCGTCCGATGCTCGCGGGATAGGAAAGCCGCGCATTGATCATCGAGGCGAGGTCGCTGCCCCGGATGCCCATCCCTGCCGCCATGTCGATGAGGGCGTCGATGTGGCGGTGCAGCGTGACGATGTCGCTCCGCGCCGCCAGGCGGGCCTGAAAGCTGTCGGCGACGAATGTACCAGCTCCGGGCCGCGTCTCGATCAGCCCGTCATTCTTCAGCTCGCGATAGACCTGACTGACCGTCATAGGTGCAACGCCGAGCTCTTCGGCAAGCTCCCGCACCGAGGGCAGGGCCTTGCCGACGGTCAGGTCTCCGCAGGCGATCCCGTATTCGATCATCCCTTTGATTTGCGCCCTTATGGGGGTGGGATGATCCCGATCGATTTGAAAATCCATGAAACAACGCCCGCCTTCCGTTCTATTTCGATATCACGGTTTGCGACGCATCAACAAGCCATTCCCCGGCGAGAACAAGCCCATCCGCTCCAACCCGCACAAATTGGGTCATTGACAGATAAGCATTGCGATGGAACGTTACATTCCACTAGCACACTAAGAACAAGGAGGGGAAGACATGAAGATGATAGCCATGGCCGCCCTGACAGGGGCCGTTCTGCTGGGCGCCAGCGCGCCGGGTCTTTCGGTCGAACGCGGCGGCATCCTCACCTATGGACGCTACGCCGACAGCCTCCTGCTCGACCCGGTGCTCAATGACGGCAATGTCGATATCTGGATCCTAGGCAACATCTACGACACCCTGGTGCTGCCGACCGACGACGGGCAGGGCGTGCAGCCGGGGCTGGCGACCGAATGGAACGTCTCTGACGATGGGCTGACGGTCACGCTGAAGATGCGCGAGAACATCAAATTCTCCGATGGATCGCCCATCACGGTCGAAGACGTGAAATGGTCGCTCGAGCGGGCCTCCAATCCCGAGAACGGCATCTGGAATTTCCTCCTCTCCTCCATCGGGTCTGTGGCGACGGAGGGCGACGACACGGTGGTGGTGACGCTCAAGCATCCCGATCCGACCTTCATCACCGCGCTTTCCGTGTTCAACGCGGCAATCCTTCCAAAGAAGCTGTTCGAGGCAGCTCCCGGCAATACGGACGCGGAGAAGGGACATGCCTTCGCCGAGCATCCGGTAGGCTCGGGCCCGTTCACCTTCGAATCCTGGGAGCGCGGCGCGACCATGAAACTGGTCAAGAACCCGCATTACTGGGATATGGGCGAGGACGGCCAGCCTTTGCCGTACCTCGATGGCGTCACGTTCGAGATCATTCCCGACGACGCCACGCGCATCCTGCGCCTCCAGTCGGGGGAAATCGACGGCGCGGAATACATGCCGTTCTCCCGCGTCAACGAGCTGTCGAACTCGCCCGGCATCAATATGGAATTGTTCCCGTCCACCCGGGTTCAATACATCACCCTCAATGTCCGGCCGCAGCTTGACGGGCAGGAAAACCCGCTCTCGAACCTGAAGGTGCGGCAGGCCCTCAACTACGCCACGAACAAGGAGGCCATCATCCAGGTGGTGACGCATGGCGTCGGCAAGCCGATGACCTCGTTCATGTCGACAGCCACGCCCATGCATACGGGAGACACGCCGCTCTACCCCTATGACCTGGAAAAGGCCAAGTCGCTGATGAGCGAGGCCGGTTATGCGGATGGCTTTTCGACCAGCATTCTCGTGCTCGCCGGCAACCAGGACGAAATCGGTATCAGCACGGCGCTGCAGCAGATGTGGAGCCAGATCGGCGTGAAGCTCGAGATCCAGCAAGTCGACAATGCGACCCGGACCGAGGAATACCGCAACGGAACCTTCCACATGCGGGTGGCGGCCTGGACCAACGACATCAGCGACCCGAGCCAGATCACGTCCTATTTCGCCTATTCGCCGACGATCGACGCCCTGCACACGGGCTGGAAGAACCAGGAGGTGGACAAGCTGTTCGAGGCGTCGCAGTTGGAGATGGATACGAAAAAGCGTGCGGAGCAGTTTGCACGCATCCAGGAGATTTATAACGCGGAAGGCCCGATTGTGCCTCTGTACGAGACCCCCTATCCGGTGGCGCTGCGCGACAACGTGAAGGGCTTTATCCAGATCCCGCTCGGCAACAATATTTTCCGCGCTGCCTGGAAGGAACAGTAGATCGGCCTGCGGGGAGGGGCAGCTCTCCCTCCCCGCGGCTTACCCGCGCCCCCGCTTCATGGAGGCAAGAACTTGTCGCTTTTTGGCTTTATCCTCCGCCGCCTGCTGCAGCTGATTCCCACATTCATATTCATCCTGGTGGTGGTCTTCATCCTCGTCAGGCTGCTGCCCGGCGACCCGGCCAGCGCCATACTCGGCGACCGGGCGATCGATGCCGATGTGGAGCGGATCAACCGGCAGCTCGGACTCGACCAGCCGCTCCCGGTGCAGTTTGCAGCCTTCGTGAAGACCGTCGCCACCGGGGATCTCGGCAATTCGATCCATCTCAAGTTGCCGGTGATCGAACTGATCGCGCAGAGGATGCCGGTGACGCTGATGCTCACCGCCCTTGCCGCCGTGATCGCGCTTATCCTGGCGGTCCCGCTGGCCTTCGTGGCCGCGCTGAGCCGGGACAAGCCGGCCGACGCCGTCATCCGCGGAGGGTTCCAGATCGGCCTGTCGATGCCGGTCTTCTACCTGGGATTGATCCTGCTCACCGTCTTCGGCTCGCGTCTCGGCTGGTTTCCGGTGGGCGGCTACGGCGAAGGCTTC
>Ga0182749_1002386_pt1 | contig 13768 bp, 9 predicted proteins | sample eDN3rd37CKraftMG_FD_128875 | JGI IMG/M metagenome (GOLD analysis project Ga0182749, IMG submission 128875) | Enriched Miracle-Growth compost microbial communities from Emeryville, California, USA - eDNA 3rd pass 37_C Kraft MG (version 2) (version 2) ...
TCATCGCGGGCTCGCTCTACCCGTGGATCGTGCAGCGCTTCCAGGTGCTGCCGAGCCAGAAGACCCTGGAGTCCAGCTACATCCAGCGCAATATCGACGGCACCCGGCAGGCCTACGGGGTGGGCGGCGTGCAGGTGGTCCCCTATGCCGCGACCACCGACGCCACCCCGGGGGCGCTGCGCAACGACGCGGTGACCACGGCCAACATCCGGATCATGGACCCGGAGGTCATCGCCCCCACGGTGACGCAGCTGCAGCGCATCCGGCAGTACTACAGCTTCCCCTCCAGCCTCGACGTCGACCGCTACACGATCGACGGGCAGACGCAGGACGCGGTCGTCGGCGTGCGCGACCTGAACGGCTCCTCGCTGACCGACAACTCCTGGTACAACCGCACCCTCGTCTACACGCACGGCTACGGCCTGGTCGCGGCCTTCGGCAACGAGCGCAGCGCCGACGGGCTGCCCGTGTTCATGGAGCAGGGGATCCCGTCCTCCGGGCAGCTGGGGACGTTCCAGCCGCGCGTGTATTTCGGCGAGAACTCGCCGGAGTACTCGATCGTGGGCGGCACGGGCGACAAGAACATCGAGCTGGACTATCCGGCGGGCGACGCGGGGGACACGTACACGACCTTCTCCGGCGACGGCGGTCCGAAGCTGGACAACTTCTTCACCCGGCTCATCTACGCGCTGAAGTTCCAGTCCGAGCAGATCGTCCTGTCCGATGCGGTGACCGATCAGTCGCAGATCCTCTACGACCGTGACCCGGCGCTGAGGGTGCAGAAGGTCGCGCCCTACCTGACTTTGGACTCCGACCCGTACCCCTCGGTGGTGGACGGGCGGATCGTCTGGATCATCGACGGCTACACAACCTCCGCGAACTACCCCTATTCGCAGCAGAACAGCCTCAGCGGGATGCTGCAGGACGCGAACACGACGCAGCGGCCCGCGGCGAACGACGGCATCAACTACATCCGCAACTCGGTCAAGGCCACGGTGGACGCCTATGACGGGCATGTGACGCTGTACGCCTGGGACCCGAGCGACCCGATCCTGCAGACCTGGGAGAAGATCTTCCCGAACACGATCAAGCCGGTGTCCGAGATGAGCGGGCAGCTGCTCTCGCATGTGCGCTACCCGGAGGACCTCTTCAAGGTGCAGCGCTTCATCCTGGGCACCTACCACGTGACCGACGCGGACACCTTCTACTCCGGCACGGACGCCTGGGTGACGCCGACCGACCCGACGCTGTCCTCCAATGCGCAGCAGCTCGCGCAGCCGCCGTACTATCTGACGCTGTCCGCCGGGCAGGACGTGCCGCCGGCGTTCTCGCTGTACTCGACGTACATCCCGGCGGCAGGCGGGGACACCTCCCGCAGCAACGTGCTCACCGGCTATCTCGCCGTCGACTCCGACGCGGGCAGCACAGCGGGCCAGATCGGCTCGCAGTACGGCACCCTGCGCCTGCTCACCCTGCCCAAGGGCGATACGATCCCCGCGCCGGGCCAGGTGCAGAACAGCTTCAACACCAACCCGTCCGTGTCTGGGCTGCTGAACATCCTCCGGCAGGGCGGGACCCAGGTCATCAGCGGGAACCTGCTGACGCTGCCGGTCGGCGGCGGGCTGCTGTACGTGCAGCCGGTGTACGTCCAGTCGAACTCGGACAACGCGTACCCCATCCTGCAGAAGGTGCTCGTCGCCTTCGGCGACAACATCGCCTTCGAGGACACGCTGGACGCCGCCTTGGACAAGCTGTTCGGCGGCAACTCGGGCGCCAGGGCCGGCGACAACCAGGTCCAGCCCGACTCGCCGGGCACGACCCCGGCCCCGACGCCGACCCCCGCTCCGACGCCGTCGCCCTCGGCCACGCCTTCGCCGAGTCCGGCCCCGTCGCCGAGCTCGGGAGCCGAGAGCCCGGAGCTGCGTCAGGCGCTGCTGGACATGCAGGCCGCGATCGCCGCGCGGGACGCGGCGATGAAGGCCGGGGACTGGGCGGCATACGGGGTCGCGGACCAGCAGCTGCGCGACGCGCTGGCCCGCGCGCTCGCCGCGCAGGGCTGAGCCGGGCGTCCGGCCGCCGCGCCTGACCTCAGCCGAGCCAGCTGCCGACTGCGCCGGCCAGGGCGCGCCGGGAGTCGACCCCGGCCTTGCGATAGCTGCTGAGCATGTGGTTCTCCACCGTGCGCGTGCTCAGGCTCAGCGCTCCCGCGATCTCGGCGGTGGACAACCCGCGCAGCAGCAGCTCCGCGATCTCCCGCTCCCGCGGCGAGAGGTCGACCTGCGCCGCAAGACGTGCGAACAGGCCGCCCCGCCAGCGCCCGAAGCCCTCGGTGGCACGCCAGCTCGCCGCGGCCTGCTCGGCGGCTGCCGGTGCCCGCCCGGCCGCCAGGAGCACCGAGGCGCGCAGCAGCCCGGCCTGGGCGGCCAGCAGATCCGCGCCGGCGGTGCTCAGCGCCGCGGCCGCGGCCGCCAGGCCGTGCTCGTCCCGGTCGCCCATCGCCAGGGCGTAGGCGCCCAGCGCGCGCAGCAGCGGGCTCTGCGCCTGCTGCGCCGCGCCGGCCAGCGCCGCGGCCCGTGCCGGGTCGGGGTGGATGGCGAGGCTGTGCACCCCCGCGCACACGCCGTTGGCGAGGTAGCCGCGGCGCATCCTGTCCTCCGCGAGTCCCCACAGCTCGGCGGCCGCGAGCTCGGGATCGGCCGAGCGGTCCAGCAGGCGCGCCTGCGCCGGGATCATCTCGGGGAAGGGGCCGGGGCGGCCGCCGAACTGCGCCGCCTGCTCGGACAGCGAGGCCGCGAAGGACGCGCGGCCCTGCCAGCGGGCGGCGGTCGCGCCGAGGGTGATGAGTCCGGTGCGGTAGAGCCCGTGCACGACGGGTACTCCCGGCAGGGTCAGCGCCGCGGAGAGGACCGTGTCCAGCGCCTCGAACCGCCCGGCGAGGAACAGGCCGAAGGCGGCGACGTAGGAGTGCGCCTGGATCGGGCCGGGCAGCAGCGCCTCGCGGGCGGCCTGCAGATGCTCCAGCGCCCACCCGGTGCCGTCCCGGACGCGGCCCTCGAGCAGGAGCGCGAGGCCTTGGAGGGTCTCGGCCTGGGCGCGGAAGGTGGGGTTGCGCAGCTGCGCGTCGAGCAGCAGATCGAGCGCGTCGCGGCTGCGCCCGGCTGCGAGGAGCGAGCCGGCGCGCACGGTCAGCTGCCCCTCGGCCCCCAGCTCGGCGGCGGGGTCGGCCGATGACGCGGAGCCGGCGGAGGCTCCACCGCGGGCGGCGCGGGCGGCGCGGGCGGCGTCGCTCGGCGCGTCGAGCGCCGGCGCCTCCTCCAGCAGGAAGCGCAGATGAGCCCGGACGGCGTCGAACAGGGGTGACAGACCGGGCAGAGCCCGCCTTGCCTCGGCGAGGATGGCGACCGCCTCGTCCCCCTCCTCCCGGTCCAGCGCCTCATACAGCGCCCGCCAGCTCGCCAGCCGGGCGCGGGCGAGCGGGCTGCCCGCTCCGGGCTCCGTGCGGGCCAGCACCTCCCCGATCTCCGCCGCTCGCGCCGAGGCGGAGTGCAGGGCGAGCAGCAGCTCGATCGCGTTGTCGGCGTCAGGCAGGGCCTCCCAGCGGGAGCGGAGGGATCGGGCCTGCTCCTGCCAGTGCTCCGTGAGCCGGCGGCTGAGCATCGTGCCGCTCTCCACGTCGAAGGCGAGGGCCGCGGCCGGCGCGACCGCGGGCGCGCTCGAGCCGAGGACGGCCTGCGCCTGCGCACGGCTGGCGAGCGGACCGTGGCGGGCGAGGTGGTCGGCGAGCAGCGGAGGATAGACGCCGAGATAGGAACCGGAGGCGCCGGCCACCACGTGGACCAGCTCGAGCTCCACCAGACGTGCGATCGTCTCCAGCGGGACGGCACGCTCGGCCAGCGCGAGCTCGACCGTGCCGAGCACGGCGAGCTCCGTCACGGCGTGCACGAGCTCGGCGTCCAGGCCGGCGAGGTAGGGCTCCACCGTGTGCGCGAGCAGCTCGTTCCAGAGCGGACCGTCGGAGACCCAGCGGTGGCCGTCCTGCACGAGGGCGGTCCCGCGCGCGCTGTGCACCAGCGCCCGCACGAGCCGGGGCAGGCCTCCGGACACCGTCGCGATCCGCGCGACAGCGACAGGGTCGACCACGCCGGGAAGGAGCTCGTGCAGCAGGGCGTGCAGCTGGTCGAGGCTCAGCGGCGGCATCGCGACTCGGACGCCGGGCTGCAGCTGTGCGCCGAGGGTGCCGAGGGCGGAGCCGCTCTGCGGGGCGGGACGGCTGACCGCCAGGACGGGGTGCTCGCCGGTGAGACGTGCGGCGGCGATCACGCCGAGGGAGGCGAGGTCGAGCTCGTCCGCGTCATCGATGAGGATGGCGCTGCGGCCGGTGCCCAGGCGCGCCGACAGCGTCTCGACGAGGGCGGACGTCGCCTGCGCCGTGCCTGCCTGGGGCAGCGGCCAGCCCGCGGCGCTGAACGCGGAGAACGGCCGGTCGCGCAGGGCGGCGATGCCGGCGACGCGGACGACGGCGACGTCGGCCTCGTCCAGGCGGGCTGCGACCTCCCGCACCGCGGTGCTGCGGCCCGAGCCGCGCACGCCGACGAGGCTGACGCTCATGCCGTCGGCGAGGTGGGACGCGACGCTCTCCGCGACGCCCGTCGTCTCGGGCTGCACGCGCTCATGGTAGCGGCGCGCCCGCCGCGGCGGAACGGCTGGGCCCACGACGGCCGGCGCGGCCGCTCGGCGCGCACGGCTCGGCCCGGGGCGAGCGGGCGGGCGCCGCACGGCGGGGGAGGAGCTTGTCCACAGCCTCAGCCCGGGCGGATGGAGCCGCCGGGACCTGCGGCGGTATAAGGATGAGGCGAGCCGGCACGCGGTCCCGCGCTGTGCAGGGCGCGGGGCGGCCGCGCGGGGCGCAAGGGACCTGGACGGACGGGACGGCGTGACGATGGACGCGACGGGGGCGGCGTGACCTTCAACGACGACTCGGATCTGAGCCGCGGCCGCGTGCGGCGCCGCACAGCGATGCGGACGGGCGCGGCCGTGGGTGCCGGAGGCGGCATGCTCGCGATCATCGCGCTGGTCGTCTCGCAGCTCAGCGGTGTGGACATCACCGGGCTGCTCGGCGGGGCGGGCGGCTCAGGCCGTGCGGGCGGAGCGCCTTCGGGCACCGAGACGTCCCTGCAGTGCACCGCCGGGCAGGCGAACGCGGACGACGCCTGCCGCATCCAGGGCGCGGCGGCCTCGCTGGACACCTACTGGGCGGGGGCCCTGCAGGGCTACGTCCCGCCGCAGCCCACCGTCGTGTTCGAGCAGGCGACCGAGACCGGCTGCGGCAGCGCCACGAGCGACGCCGGACCCTTCTACTGCCCCGCCGACCGGACGATCTATCTGGACACCGCGTTCTACGCCCGCATGCGCGCCCAGTTCGGGGCGACGATCGGGCCGCTCGCCCAGCTGTACATCATCGGGCACGAGTGGGGCCACCACATCCAGAACATCACCGGCACGATGCGTGGCAAGGAGCTGCGGGGCAGTGGAGCGGCGTCCGACAGCGTCCGCCTCGAGCTGCAGGCCGACTGCTACGCGGGCGCCTGGATCGGCGCGGCGGCGACGACGCGGGATGCGCAGGGGCGCACCTTCCTGCAGCCCGTGACACAGCGTCAGCTCGCCGACGCCCTCGACGCCGCGGCCGCCGTCGGCGACGACCACATCGAGAAGACCGTCCGCGGCTCGGTGAATCCGGAGGGCTTCACGCACGGCACGAGCGCGCAGCGCCAGCGCTGGTTCGAGGCCGGGCGCCAGGGCGGCCCGGGCTCCTGCGACACCTTCTCCGTGCCGCCCTCTGCGCTCTGAGCCTCGCCGTCTCCTGCCCTGCGCCGGGTGCCCCGCCGCCGCGCAGCCGCACGGCGAGCACGGCGAGCAGGGCGAGCAGGCGGCGGCAGGGCGGCCGGCGCAAGCAGAAGGTCCCGGTCTCGCTGGGCGAGACCGGGACCTTCGTTCCGTTGCGGGGGCAGGATTTGAACCTACGACCTCCGGGTTATGAGCCCGGCGAGCTACCGAACTGCTCCACCCCGCGGCACAAGGATCGACTTTACCACACGCGCTCCGTCATTGCCGCTCTCGTCCTGCACGGACGGGGTTGCGGCTGGCGCGAGCAGCGCCGGACGGCAGGGGCCTCCGGGGTGCTCCGACGGGCCGCGTGTATCTTTCTCTTTGTGAACAGCCAACGGTCGGCTAGCGGCTCGCAGGCTTCACTACGTGAATCCAACCGTCGCCGCATCATCGAGGCTGTGAAGCGACACGGGGCCATCACCCAGGTGGAGCTTGCCGGAGCGACGGGTCTGTCGCCCGCGAGCGTGTCGAACATCGTCCGGGAGCTGGCCGACGCGGGCGTGCTGCACCTGGGCTACGGCATCCGCAGCGGCCGGAGGGCCACCCGGGTGACGCTGGCCCGGCAACAGGGCCTCGTGCTGGGCGTGCACTATTCGCAGCGCTATCTGCGCATGGCGCTGGCCGATGCCGGACGCATCGTCGTCGCCGAGCATCATCTGCCGCTGCCGCCCGAGCACCGCGCGGACGCCTCCCTGGACCGTGCCGCGCTCATGCTCGGAGACATGCTCGAGTCGGTCGAGGCCGACCGCTCCGAGCTGCGCGCCATCGGCATCGCGCTGCCCGCCCCGGTGGACACGGCGGCCGGCCGCATCTCGGTGCCCGGCCTGCTGCGCGGCTGGGACGGCGTCGACGTCGCGCGCACCTTCGAGGCTCGTGTCGGCATCGAGACGCACGTGGACAACGAGGCGAATCTGGCGGCGCTCGCCGAATGGCAGGACGGCTCGGGCAAGGGCGTGGAGAGCCTGTTCTACCTCAGCGCGTCCTACGGCATCGCCGGCGGGCTCATCCTGGGCGGACGGCCGTTCCGCGGCCGCCGGGGCATCGCGGGGGAGATCGGACACGTGTCCATCGACGAGGCCGGTCCGATCTGCCGCTGCGGGAACCGCGGATGCCTGGAGGCCTTCGCCGGCTCGGGGGCGCTGCTGGAGCAGCTGCCCTCCAGTCATCGCGCGCTCAAGCTCGCGGACCTGGTGCATCGCGCCAACGACGGGGACGCCGTCTGCCGTCGTGTGGTGGCCGACGCCGGCCGCCGGATCGGCTTCGCGCTCGCCAAGGCGCAGAACCTGTTGGACGTCGACCGCGTGGTCATCGGCGGCGAGCTCGCGGAGACGAACGAGCTGCTGCTCTCCCCGATCCGGCACGCCTTCGAGGCGCACGTGCTGGGCGGGATGGCCGCTGCGCCCGAGGTCGTGGCCGCCGCGCTGGGCAGCAGGGCGCAGCTGGTCGGCGCGGTGGCGCTGGCCCTGCAGAACATCGAGGGACGCGTCGGCGTCGTGCAGTCCAACGCGAGCTGAACGCAGGCCCGGCGCGCAGCCCGTGCTGAAGGCAACGTGATCTTTTCGTGACTATTGACTTCAAGACTTGACGACAAAGCCATTCAGGTGTTGACTCTGTCTGTCGTCAAGGAGGCGACGCAATCGGAGGTTTTTCAACGATGAAAACTCGCACCCTGATTCCTGCGATCGCGGCCGTCGGACTGGCTGCGGTCATCGGTCTCACAGCGTGTTCGGGATCCAGCGATTCCGGATCGACCAGTGGCTCCAGCGGGGGCTCCGGGGACATCAAGATCGGCCTTCTGCTGCCCGAGTCGAAGACGACGCGCTACGAGTCCTTCGACCGGCCCCTGTTCGAGGACAAGGTGAAGTCGCTGTGCTCTGACTGCCAGGTCGTGTACGCGAACGCCGACCAGGACGCCTCGAAGCAGCAGCAGCAGGCGGAGTCGATGCTCACCCAGGGCATCAAGGTCATGGTCCTCGACCCGGTGGACGCCAAGGCGGCGGCGAGCATCGTCTCCTCGGCGACCGCCCAGAACGTGCCGGTCGTCTCGTACGACCGCCTCATCAACGCCCAGAACCTGGCGTACTACATCTCCTTCGACAACGAGAAGGTCGGCCAGCTGCAGGGCCAGGCGCTCGTGGACAAGCTGAAGAAGGACGGCGCCAGCGGCGGCATCCTCATGGTCGACGGCTCGCCGACGGACAGCAACGCGGCGATGTTCAAGAAGGGCGCGCACAGCGTCATCGACGGCTCGGGCTTCAGCGTCCTGGCCGAGTACGACACCCCCGACTGGAGCCCTGACAAGGCGCAGGAGTGGGTGGCGGGCCAGCTGACCCAGTTCGGCGGCCAGCTCGCCGGGATCTACGCTGCGAACGACGGCACCGCCGGCGGCGCCGTGGCGGCCCTGAAGGCCAACGGCATGACCGTCCCGCCGCTGACCGGCCAGGACGCGGAGCTCTCCGCCATCCAGCGCATCGTCGCCGGCGACCAGTACATGACCGTCTACAAGGCGATCAAGCCCGAGGCGGAGAAGGCCGCGGAGGTCGCGGTGTCGCTGGCGCAGGGCCAGAAGGTCACCGGCGACACGCAGGTGAACGGGGTGCCCTCGACCCTGCTGAACCCGGTGGTCGTCACGGTCGACAACGTGAAGGACACCGTCGTGAAGGACGGGTTCTACACGGTGGATCAGATCTGCACCGCGGAGTACGCTGCGGCGTGCAAGACTGCGGGCCTGCAGTAACGCGGCAGTAGCGCCGAACGGCCGGTGCGGGACCTCGTTCCTGTGCCGGCCGTTCGGCGCGACGATGCGACGAAGGAGACATCATGTCGGAGTACAGCGGCCCGATGGGCCAGCCGTCGCCGGGCGCGACGGCGACGGTGGAGGAGCCCATCCTCTCCCTGCGCGGGGTGAGCAAGTCCTTCGGCGCGGTGCGCGCGCTGACGGACATCGACCTCGACGTCTATCCGGGCGAGGTCGTCGCCCTCGTCGGTGACAACGGCGCCGGCAAGTCCACCCTCGTGAAGATCCTCTCGGGGGTGTACACGGCGGACTCCGGCACGATCACCTTCGACGGCGAGATCGTCCACATCTCCTCGCCCTCCGCGGCAGGCGCCCTGGGCATCGCGACGGTGTTCCAGGACCTCGCCCTGTGCGACAACCTCAACGTCATCGCGAACCTCTTCCTCGGCCACGAGCTGGGCACCTTCCAGCTGGACGAGGTGGAGATGGAGGTGCGCGCCTGGACGCTGCTGCGGCAGCTGTCCGCGAAGATCCCCTCCGTGCGCATCCCGGTCGCCTCCCTCTCCGGCGGGCAGCGGCAGACCGTCGCCATCGCGCGCTCGCTCATCGGCGACCCCAAGGTCGTCATCCTGGACGAGCCGACCGCAGCCCTCGGCGTCGCGCAGACCGCCGAGGTGCTCAACCTCGTCGAGCGCCTGCGTGAGCGCGGCCTGGGCGTCATCCTCATCAGCCACAACATGGCGGACGTGCTCGCCGTGGCCGATCGCATCGCGGTGCTGCGGCTCGGGCGGAACAACGGGGTCTTCAATGCCGCGGAGGTCAGCCACGAGGACGTGGTGGCCGCGATCACCGGAGCCAGCGACAACGTCGTCGCCCGCCGCGCCGCCATCAAGGCCGGTGCCAGTGTCGTCGAGGAGCCGAGCCGATGAGCGCCACGCAGACCCGCAGCATTCCCACCGATCTGCAGGACGAGCGCCTGGAGCAGTCCGCCGGCATCGGCGGGGCCTGGCAGCGTCTGCGCTCGCGAGTGACCTCCGGCGACCTCGGCTCGATCCCCGTCATCGTCGGCCTCGTGGTGATCTGGGCCGTCTTCGAGATCCTCAACCCGGTCTTCCTCTCGCCGGCGAACCTCGTGAACCTCGCGATGAACTGCGCGATCTACGGGATGATCGCCGTCGGCGTGGTGCTCGTGCTGCTGCTGGGCGAGATCGACCTGTCGGTCGGCTCGATGAGCGGTCTCGCCGCGGCGATCATGTCCGTGCTGTTCGTCAACCTCGGCTGGAACCTCGCGCTCGCGGTGGTGATCGCGCTCGCGGCCGGCGCAGTGGTGGGCCTCTTCTACGGTTTCCTGTACACGCGCTTCGGCGTGCCCAGCTTCGTCATCACCCTCGGCGGCCTGCTCGGCCTGCTCGGCCTGCAGCTGTGGGTGCTCGGCCCCAGCGGCACGATCAACCTCCCCTTCGACTCCTGGCTGGTCTACCTCGCCCAGCAGGCGTACATGCCGGCGTGGCTCGCCTATGCCGTGTCCGTGCTGGCCGGGGTGCTGTACGTCATCCCGGCGCTGGTCACGGCCCGGCGGCGCGCCTCGGTGGGCCTGTCCTCCTCCTCGACCGCCTCGATCATCGTGCGCGGCGCGGTGATGGCGGCCGCCTTCGTCCTCGTGTCCTGGTACCTGAACCAGAACCGCGGCATCGGCTACGTGTTCCTGATCTTCATCGCCGTCGTCGTCATCATGAACTACGCGCTGACCCGCACCCGGTGGGGGCGCTCGGTGTACGCGGTCGGCGGCAACGTCGAGGCCGCGCGCCGCGCCGGGATCAAGGTGCGCCGGATCTACCTCTCGGTGTTCGTGCTCACCGCCGTCCTCGCGGCATTCGGCGGCCTGCTCGCCGCAGGCCGGCTCGCCGCCGCGGGCCAGGCCTCCGGTGGCGGGGACGTGAACCTCAACGCGATCGCCGCCGCCGTCATCGGCGGGACGAGCCTGTTCGGCGGTCGCGGGAGCGCCTACTCCGCGCTGCTGGGCGTCGTCGTGATCCAGTCGATCTCCAGCGGTCTGACCCTGATGAACCTCGACTCCTCGGCACGGTACATGATCACCGGCGCCGTGCTGCTGGTCGCCGTGATCGTGGACTCGCTGTCCCGCCGCGCGCGGGCCGCGAAGGGGCGCGGATAGCGGGACGCGTGCCTCCTGCCTCGCGTCGGGCCGTGCTCGGCGCGAGGCAGCGCCGGCGGGGGATCAGCCGGGCAGGCGCACGACCGTCCACGCGCCGTCTGCGGCGCGCGCGTACCGGTGGCGGTTGCCCGGACCGTCCGGATCGCCTCGCCAGAAGGTCAGCTGGCTCGGGCGCAGCAGGAAGCCCGCCCAGCCCGGCGGCGGCTCGAGCGTGCCCGCGGGATGCGCAGCGTCGAAGGCGGCCCAGATCCTGCGGCGCTCGGTCTGTGGCAGCTGCGCCGTCTCCTCGGTGTTCAGCCAGGCGAGCATCTGCAGGTAGCGCGATCGCGCTCGGTAAGCCTCGGCCGCCGACGCGTCGTCGAGTTGCTCCACCGTGCCGCGGATCACGAGCTGGCGCAGCCTGTCCGGCCAGACGATCGTCGCGGCCGCACGGGGATCGGCGGCCAGTTCCGCGACCTTGAGGCTCCCGCGCTCGGTGTGGAAGGAGACGCCCCGCGCGTCGTAGGCGCTCAGCAGAACGGTGCGGGAGTCCGGCCCGCCGTCCAGGCCGGTGGTGGAGAGCACCATGAGCGGCCGGGAAGGGCCCACGAAGGACGGCAGCCAGCGCTGCATGAGATCCATCGGATCCGACCAGGGGACGTCGGCTTGCTCGACGTCCTCGCCGAAGGCGTTGGAATAGGGGTTCTCGGGGACGGTGCTCACTTCGCTCCTCCGGTTCGCCGCGCCGCGGCGCTTGCTGTGGCTGCACCCTACGCGGAGCGGGTTTCACCGGTGTTACGCCCGAGGGCGGCGTGCGGCCGCGTGCCGTGCGGGAAACACCGCCGAAACGCCGGCATGCGAGCATGGGCCAGACGCTCGAGACGCCAGGCGGGAGGCGCGAGGACGGTGACCAGGCTCAGCAGCACCGACGCTCTCACGGTCTGCCCGAAGTCGATGGTCTACGGCCCCTGCGGCGGAGTCGGCTTCGACGGCTCCTGCGAGGTCGACGAGCGCCGCTGCGTCTTCCTGCAGCGCGCTCCCGTCCCCTGGCGGCCCGCCAGCTCCCCGGCGGCGTCGCTGCCGGAGCTCCCGCGCAGCGCCGCAGCGCGGCGCTCCATCGAGCTGCTCGCCTCCCGGCCGGTCGTCGTGGCCGACTTCGCCGCCCGCGCGCTGGACAGGGACTCGCTCGACCGCTGCGCGGACGCGCTCGCGGGCAGCGTGGACGTCGTCCTGGCCGGGGATTCCGGTCGTTCGCGGGTGCAGTTCTCGCCCGCGCTCCGGGCCGCCCTCATCCAGGCCCACGGACTGCCGGTCTGGAGCGGGCTGAACTGCCGCGACCGCAACCGGGTGGCGCTGGAGGGCGAGCTGGCCGCCCTCGCCGAGGTCGGGGTCTTCGCGGTGCACTGCGTCACCGGGGACCACACCCAGACCGGCGATCGCCCCGACGCCCAGCCCGTGTTCGACCTGGACTCCGCCCGCCTCGCCGCACTGGCGCGACGCTACGGCCACCTCGTATCGGTCGCGGAGGCGCCGCTGTCCCCGCCGCAGGACGGCCGGCCGGCACGGCTGGTGGAGAAGGAGCGCGCCGGCGCCGAGCTGTGCTTCGTCAACCATGCCGGCGGTCCCGCCGCCGTCGCGCGCTTCGTGGAGCAGGCGCGGCAGGCAGGCTCCCTGGCGGGCTTCATCGCCTGCGTGCCGGTGGTCCTGGACCGGGACAGCGCGGCCCTGCTGGCCAGCTTCACCTCGCTCGTGCTGCCCGACGGGTTTCTCGAGCGGGTGCTGGAGGCCGCGGACCCGCGTGAGGAGGGCATCCGCGCCGCGGTCGAACTGTCCGAGGCGATGCTCGCCGTGCCCGGCGTCGTCGGCGTGGATCTCTCCGGGGGGCCGCGCCCGGGCGGGGAGCTCGACTACGCGCTCTCCGTTGCCCGGATCGGTCGGCTGCTGGCGGCCTGAGAGCTCGCGGCCTGAGAGCTCGCGGCCTGAGACGGGGAGCGCAGGCGACAGGCCATCGTCGCGGCCGGCCCGTCTCAGCGCGTAGCCCGTCAGCGCGCAGCCCGTCTCAGTGCATCACCATGCCGCCGCTCACGTCGATCGCCTGTCCGGTGAGGTACGAGCCGGCCTCGGAGGCGAGGAAGGCGACCACGCCGGCGACGTCGCCGGGCGTGGCCAGCCGCCCCAGCGGCGAGCGAGCGCTCCAGGAGGCCACGTCCTGCTCCGTGCGCGTCGCCGCGCCCATCTGCGTGAGCACGTATCCGGGACAGACGGCGTTCACCGTCACGCCGTGGGGCCCCCATTCCTGTGCTGCGGCCCGGGTGAGGGCCACGACGGCCGCCTTCGACGCGGCGTAGTGCGCCTCGTTCGCGCCGCCGCTCTTGGCCGCCATGCTGGCGATGTTCACGATCCTGCCCGTCCCGGCCGAGATCATCGTCGGTGCGACGGCCTGCATCGTGAGCAGGCAGGCGCGGGCGTTGACGTCGAGGATCCGGTCCCAGCTCTCCACGCTGATCTCGAGGATCGGCTCGAGCCGGAAGACCCCGGCGCAGTTCACGAGCACCTCCACGCCGCCGAGCAGCTCGACCGCACGGCGGGTGACCTCGAGGGCATCGGCCGGGTCGGCCAGGTCGACGGGCAGGTGCCCCGCCAGCGCGTGCGCCAGGGGCGCTGCCGGCTGCGCCCTGTCGAGCACGACCACGCGATCCCCGTGCGCCGCGAAGCGCGCGGCGATCTCGCCTCCGATCCCGCCGGAGCCCCCGGTGACGATGACTCCGCGCGAACGCGGTCCTGTGGCCTCCATCCGCACATGCTAGCCAGCCGAGGCCGCCCGAGCGGCGGCCGGAACACGCTTGTGACACGGCGGAAACGTGCCGGAGCTATCGTGCCGCGAGGCGGAGGGAGGTGCGGCCACGGCGGAGGCCCGCTCGGCACGCGACGGGTGAGCCGATGCGCTCCGCGACGTCCACCTCGATCCGATCACCGAAGCACCGAAGCACCGA
>Ga0182749_1002389_pt1 | contig 13759 bp, 9 predicted proteins | sample eDN3rd37CKraftMG_FD_128875 | JGI IMG/M metagenome (GOLD analysis project Ga0182749, IMG submission 128875) | Enriched Miracle-Growth compost microbial communities from Emeryville, California, USA - eDNA 3rd pass 37_C Kraft MG (version 2) (version 2) ...
ACTCCTCGGTGCCGCAGTCGGGCTCGCGGATGATCACGTCCTGCGACACGTCGACCAGGCGCCGGGTCAGGTAGCCCGAGTCGGCGGTGCGCAGCGCGGTGTCGGCCAGGCCCTTGCGGGCACCGTGGGTCGCGATGAAGTACTCGGCGACCGAGAGCCCCTCGCGGTAGCTCGAGATGATCGGGCGCGGGATGATCTCACCCTTCGGGTTCGACACCAGGCCGCGCATACCGGCGATCTGACGCACCTGCATCCAGTTACCACGAGCACCCGAGGTGACCATGCGGTTGATGGTGTTGTCGGAGGGCATGTTGTCCTCCATCGCCTTCGCGACCTCTGCTGTGGCCTTGTTCCAGATCTCGATGAGCTCCTGACGACGCTCGGCGTCGGTGGTGAGACCCTTCTCGAACTGCGACTGGACCTTCGCCGCCTGCTTCTCGTAGCCCTCGATGATGGTGCGCTTCGTGGGCGGGGTGAGCACGTCGGACAGGGCCACGGTCACTCCGGACCGGGTAGCCCAGTGGAAGCCGGCGTCCTTGATCCGGTCGAGCGCGGCCGCGACCTCCACCTTGGGGTAGCGCTCGGCGAGGTCGTTGACGATCGCGGAGAGCTGGCCCTTGTCGGCGACGGCCTCGACGTAGGGGTAGTCGGCAGGCAGCGTCTCGTTGAAGATCGCGCGGCCCAGGGTCGTGGAGACCAGGGCCGGCGATCCGGCGACATAGCCCTCCGGCTCCTCGCCCTCGGCGAACACGATGTCGTCGAGGCGGATGCGCACCTTCGCGTTGAGGTCCAGCGTGTGCTGGTCGTGCGCGAGGATCGCCTCCGCGATGGAGGAGAAGGCGCGACCCTCGCCGACGACGCCCTCCTTCAGCGTGGTCAGGTGGTGCAGGCCGATGATCATGTCCTGGGTGGGCAGGGTCACCGGACGGCCGTCGGACGGCTTCAGGATGTTGTTCGAGGCGAGCATCAGGATGCGGGCCTCGGCCTGGGCCTCGACCGACAGCGGCAGGTGCACGGCCATCTGGTCGCCGTCGAAGTCGGCGTTGAACGCCGCGCAGACGAGTGGGTGGAGCTGGATGGCCTTGCCCTCGACCAGCTGGGGCTCGAAGGCCTGGATGCCGAGACGGTGCAGGGTGGGTGCGCGGTTGAGCAGCACGGGACGCTCGCGGATGATCTCCTCGAGCACGTCCCACACCTGCGGGCGGCTCCTCTCGACCATGCGCTTGGCGCTCTTGATGTTCTGAGCGTGGCTGAGGTCGATCAGGCGCTTGATCACGAACGGCTTGAACAGCTCGAGAGCCATCTGCTTGGGCAGGCCGCACTGGTGGAGCTTGAGCTGGGGTCCCACGATGATGACCGAGCGGCCGGAGTAGTCGACGCGCTTGCCGAGCAGGTTCTGGCGGAACCGACCCTGCTTTCCCTTGAGCATGTCGCTCAGGGACTTCAGGGCACGGTTGCCGGTACCGGTGACCGGGCGACCGCGGCGGCCGTTGTCGAACAGGGCGTCGACGGCCTCCTGCAGCATCCGCTTCTCGTTGTTCACGATGATCTCCGGGGCGCCCAGGTCGAGCAGGCGACGCAGCCGGTTGTTGCGGTTGATCACGCGGCGGTAGAGGTCGTTGAGGTCGCTGGTGGCGAAGCGGCCGCCGTCGAGCTGGACCATCGGACGCAGCTCCGGCGGGATGACCGGGACGACCTCGAGCACCATGGCGGCCGGCGAGTTGCCGGTCTGCAGGAAGGAGTTGACCACGCGCAGTCGCTTGATCGCGCGGATCTTCTTCTGGCCCTTGCCGTTGGCGATCTGCTCGTGCAGGTCGTCGCTCTCCTGAGCGAGGTCGAAGGCCTGCAGGCGCTTCTGGATCGCCTCCGCGCCCATGAAGGCCTCGAAGTAGATGCCGAAGCGGTCCTGCAGCTCGTGGAAGACGCTGTCCTCGGGCTTCAGGTCGCCGACCTTGAGGTTGCGGAAGTCCTCCCACACGCGCTCGAGCTGGGCGATCTGCTCGTCGAAGGCCTTGCGGGTCTGGCCCATCTCCTTCTCGGCGCCGTCCTTGGTGCGACGCTTCTGGTCGGCCTTGGCGCCCTCGTCCTCCAGGGCGGCGAGATCGGTCTCGAGGCGCTGCAGGCGCTCGGCGATGCGGGCGTCGCGCTGGGTCTCCAGCTCCTTGATCTCCAGCCGGATCTCGTTCTCGAGGCCCGGCATGTCCTCGCGGCGGCCCTCCTCGTCGATCGAGATCACCATGTATGCGGCGAAGTAGATGACCTTCTCGAGGTCCTTCGGCGCCATGTCGAGCAGGTAGCCGAGACGGCTCGGCACGCCCTTGAAGTACCAGATGTGGGTGACCGGGGCGGCGAGCTCGATGTGCCCCATGCGCTCACGGCGCACGGAGGACTTGGTGACCTCCACGCCGCAGCGCTCGCAGACGATGCCCTTGAAGCGCACGCGCTTGTACTTGCCGCACGAGCACTCCCAGTCGCGGCTCGGTCCGAAGATCTGCTCGCCGAACAGACCGTCCTTCTCCGGCTTCAGGGTGCGGTAGTTGATCGTCTCCGGCTTCTTGACCTCACCGTGCGACCAGCGGCGGATGTCCTCCGCGGTCGCCAGGCCGATACGCAGCTCATCGAACGTCGTTACGTCGAGCAATTCTTCTCCTCGTTGGAAATTCGTCAGTGTGAGTTGATGGCCGCGGTCTAGATGTCGTCGATCGACGAGTTCTCGAACCGGGAAGAGATGTTGATGCCGAGCTCCTCGGCGGCACGGAAGACCTCGTCGTCCGTGTCGCGCAGGCTCACCGCCGTGCCGTCGGCCGAGAGCACCTCGACGTTCAGGCAGAGCGACTGCATCTCCTTGATCAGCACCTTGAAGGACTCCGGGATGCCGGGCTCCTGGATGTTCTCGCCCTTGACGATGGCCTCGTAGACCTTCACCCGGCCGAGGATGTCGTCCGACTTGATCGTCAGCAGCTCCTGCAGCGCGTACGCGGCGCCGTAGGCCTCGAGGGCCCACACCTCCATCTCGCCGAAGCGCTGTCCGCCGAACTGCGCCTTGCCGCCGAGCGGCTGCTGGGTGATCATCGAGTACGGGCCGGTGGAGCGGGCGTGGATCTTGTCGTCCACCAGGTGGTGGAGCTTCAGGATGTACATGTAGCCCACGGAGATCGGCTCGGGGAACGGCTCGCCGCTGCGGCCGTCGAAGAGCTGGGTCTTTCCGCTGGAGCCGATGAGGCGCTCGCCGTCGCGGGTGACGTTGGTCGAGTCGAGGAGGCCTGCGATCTCCTCCTCCGACGCGCCGTCGAACACCGGGGTGGCGACCTTGGTGCCGGGCTCGGCCTTCAGCGCGTCCTCCGGGATCCTCGCCGCCCACTTCGGGCTGCCCGCGACCTCCCAGCCCTGCTTGGCGACCCAGCCGAGGTGGACCTCGAGCACCTGCCCGAAGTTCATCCGGCCGGGGATGCCCAGCGGGTTGAGGATGATGTCGACCGGCGTCCCGTCGGCCAGGAACGGCATGTCCTCGACCGGCAGGATCTTGGAGATGACGCCCTTGTTGCCGTGACGGCCGGAGAGCTTGTCGCCCTCGGTGATCTTGCGCTTCTGGGCGATGTAGACGACCACGCGCTGGTTGACGCCCGAGCCGAGCTCGTCGTCGCCGTCCTGCGCGTCGAATACCTTGACGCCGATGATCGTCCCGGCCTCGCCGTGCGGCACCTTCAGCGAGGTGTCGCGCACCTCGCGGCTCTTCTCGTTGAAGATCGCGCGGAGCAGGCGCTCCTCGGCCGAGAGCTCGGTCTCGCCCTTCGGCGTGACCTTGCCGACCAGGATGTCGCCGGGGTGGACCTCGGCTCCGATGCGGATGATGCCGCGCTCGTCCAGGTCGGCCAGCAGCTCGGGGCTGACGTTGGGGAGGTCACGGGTGATCTCCTCCTTGCCCAGCTTGGTGTCGCGGGCATCCACCTCGTACTCCTCGATGTGGATCGAGGAGAGCACGTCGTCCTTCACCAGGTTCTGGTTGAGGATGATCGCGTCCTCGAAGTTGTGACCCTCCCACGGCATGAACGCCACGAGCAGGTTCTTGCCGAGCGCGAGCTCGCCGTTCTCGGTCGCCGGGCCGTCGGCCAGCACCTGGCCGACCTCGACGCGGTCGCCCGCGCTGACGATCACCCGGTTGTTGTACGAGGTGCCCTGGTTGGAGCGGTCGAACTTGCGCAGGTAGTACTCCTGCGTCCCGCCCTCGTCGAGCTGGACGGTGACCACGTCGGCCGAGACCTCGGAGACCACGCCCGCCTTCTCGACGGTGACCACGTCGCCGGCGTCGATGGCCGCGAAGCCCTCCATGCCGGTTCCGACCAGCGGGGCCTCGCTGCGCAGCAGCGGCACGGCCTGGCGCTGCATGTTCGCGCCCATCAGCGCGCGGTTCGCGTCGTCGTGCTCGAGGAAGGGGATGAGCGAGGTCGCCACCGACACCATCTGGCGCGGCGAGACGTCCATGTAGCCGATCTCCTCGACCGGGAACAGGTCGACCTCTCCGCCCTTGGAGCGGGCGAGCACCCGCGGGTCGGCGAAGTGCGAGTCGGCGGTGAGCGGGGCGTTGGCCTGGGCCACCACGAACTCGTCCTCCTCGCTCGCGGTGAGGTAGTCGATCTTCTCGGTGACCTTGCCGTTCTCGACCCTGCGGTACGGGGTCTCGATGAAGCCGAAGGAGTTGATGCGGGCGAAGGACGCGAGCGAGCCGATCAGGCCGATGTTCGGGCCCTCAGGCGTCTCGATCGGGCACATGCGGCCGTAGTGGCTGGGGTGCACGTCGCGCACCTCGACGCCGGCGCGCTCACGGCTGAGGCCCCCGGGGCCGAGGGCCGAGAGGCGGCGCTTGTGGGTCAGTCCGGCGAGCGGGTTGTTCTGGTCCATGAACTGGCTCAGCTGCGAGGTGCCGAAGAACTCCTTGATCGCGGCCACCACGGGGCGGACGTTGATCAGGGTCTGCGGCGTGATCGCCTCGATGTCCTGGGTGGTCATCCGCTCGCGGACCACGCGCTCCATGCGGGACAGGCCGGTGCGCACCTGGTTCTGGATGAGCTCGCCGACCGCGCGGATGCGGCGGTTGCCGAAGTGGTCGATGTCGTCGACGTCGAGGCGGATCTCGACCGGCTTGCCGTCGCGCACGCCGGGCAGGGTCTTCTGCTCGTCGTGCAGGGCGACCAGGTACTTGATCGTGGCCAGGATGTCCCGCTGGCTGAGCACGGAGTCGCCCAGCGGCGCGTCGAGGCCCAGCTTGCGGTTGATCTTGTAGCGGCCGACCTTGGCCAGGTCGTAGCGCTTGGAGTTGAAGTAGAAGTTGTCGAGCAGGGCGCGGGCGGCCTCTGCGGCGACCTGCTCCCCCGGACGCAGCTTGCGGTAGATGTCCTTGAGCGCCTCGTCCTTGGTGAGGATGTTGTCCTTCTCCAGGGTGGTCTCGATCGAGGCGAAGCCCTTGAACTCCTCGAGGATCTCCTCGCTGGTGAGCCCCAGCGCCTTGAGGAAGACGGTCACCGACTGCTTGCGCTTGCGGTCGATGCGCACGCCGACCTGGTCGCGCTTGTCGATCTCGAACTCGAGCCAGGCGCCACGGCTCGGGATGATGCGCGCGGAGTAGATGTCCTTGTCGCTGGTCTTCTCCTGCTGGCGCTCGAAGTAGACGCCGGGCGAGCGGACGAGCTGGGAGACGACGACGCGCTCGGTGCCGTTGATGACGAAGGTGCCCTTCGGGGTCATCAGCGGGAAGTCGCCCATGAAGACGGTCTGCGTCTTGATCTCACCGGTGAGGTGGTTCATGAACTCGGCCTCGACGTAGAGCGGGGCGGAGTAGGTCTTGCCCTTCTCCTTGCACTCGTCGATCGAGTACTTCTTCTCCTCCAGGAACGGGTTGGTGAAGGAGAGCTGCATCGTCTCGCCGAGGTCCTCGATCGGGGAGATCTCCTCGAAGATCTCCTCGAGGCCGGTCAGCGACGGCAGGTCCTGCCGGCCGGAGGCCTTGGCCGATGCCGCGCGCTCCTTCCAGGCGTCGTTGCCGACGAGCCAGTCGAAGCTCTCGGTCTGCAGTGCCAGCAGATCGGGGACGGTGAGGGTGTCGGTGATCTTCGCGAAGGAGAGGCGCTGTGCGGTGCGCCCGTTCTTGGGAGATCCCTTCGTGGATGAGTTCGAGGTGGATGCGTTGCGCGCAGCAGCCAAGGAAATAACCTCCGGTGGACCAGAACTGGTCCCGCTTTTATCGAGTGGCAGTCAGACGGTGTTCGATTCGCCTCGGGCACCGGTTAAGGATGAGTCGTGAGTCACGACGGCCGACCGCAATATGAAGGCAGAGATTTCCCGAGAGCGCAAAGAACCACTATAGATCGCTCATGCGGATCGCGCAAGCGATTTCCTTGACCTGTTTCTGCATTTCCGGTATAAGCCCGCAAGCGGCCTCTCCCGGCGGGTCTGTCGATTCCGAGGGGCGGGCCCGACGGCCCGGATCGGCACCGCCGCCGGCGGTACCGATCCGGCAAGGCTGTGACAGGGTCGAGGGGTGGAATCCCCTTCGATAGTGCTTCCCTCCAGCGGCTTCCGGGCGGTCATCGAGCCTGACCGCTGGGTCGCCGGCGCGTACACCCTGGTCGTCGACGGCACCCCGCAGTCGCACGTCAACCTCGACGACCCGACCCAGCTCTTCTTCGAATACGTGCAGCGCATCGGGCACGTGATCGACCGGCTGCGGATGCCGGGCGAGCCGATCACGGCGATCCACCTCGGGGCGGGCGCGCTGACCCTCCCGCGCTACATCGAGGCGACGCGGCCGGGCTCCCGGCAGCAGGTGATCGAGCTGGAGCGGGATCTGGTGGACCTGGTGCGCCGGGAGCTGCCGCTGCCCGCCGGCGCGTCCATCCGCATCCGCTACGGCGATGCCCGCGAGACGCTGTCGAAGCTGCCGGAGGGGCTGCGCGGCGCGGCGGACCTGCTCGTCGTCGACGTGTTCAGCGGTGCGCGCACCCCGGCCCATGTGACCAGCCTCGAGTTCTACCGGGAGGCCGTCGCCCTGCTGGCGCCCGACGGGGTGGTCGCGGTCAACGCGGCCGACGGCCCCGGACTCGCCTTCGCCCGCTCCCAGGCCGCCACCCTGCTGCAGGCCACCGGTGACGTCGCTGTGCTCGCGGACACCCAGATCCTCAAGGGCCGCCGCTTCGGCAACGTGGTGATCGTCGGCTCTCAGTCGCCGCTGCCCCTGGAGTGGATGCCGCGCCTCCTCGCCGGGGGACCGCATCCGGCGAAGGTGCTCTCCGGGCACGAGCTCACGCGCTGGATCGCCGGCGCGCCGGTGACCGTCGATGCCACGGCCATCCCTTCCCCTCCGCCGTCGCGGGGCGTGTTCCAGGTGCGGGGGCCGCGCGACAGGCATTGACCCGCTCCCCCTCGCGGCCCACACTGACGGCCATGAGACGAGCCTCGATCGCCACGGCGGCGTTGACAGCCGCGGTGCTGCTCGCCGGGTGCACGGCGGCCCGGCAGCCCGTTCCGCCCTCGCCGGGCGCGCCGGCCACGACCGGGGCGCAGGCGATGCGGCCGGTCGGGACGCCGACGGTGATCGCGAGCGGGCTCGAGGCGCCGTGGTCGATCCTGAGGCTCGGCGACGGGGACTCGACCCTGATCAGCGAGCGCGACTCCGGGGTGATCATGGAGCTGACGCCCGAGGGCCGGCTGCGGCAGGCGGGGACCGTCCCCGGGGTCGCCGCGTCCGGTGAGGGCGGCCTGCTCGGGCTGGAGAGCCTCGCGGCCGACGACCGGACCTTGGTCTACGCGCACCTGACCACCGACTCCGACAACCGGATAGTGCGGATGCGGCTCGAGGGCCGGCCCGGCTCATACTCCCTCGGCTCGCCGGAGGCCGTCCTCACGGGGCTCGCCAAGGCGGGCAATCACGACGGGGGACGGATCAAGTTCGGCCCGGACGGCATGCTCTACGCCACCGTCGGCGACGCGGGAGTCAGCGATCGCGCCCAGGATCCGCACTCGCTGAACGGCAAGATCCTGCGGATGACCCCGACCGGCGAGGCCCCGGAGGACAACCCGACAGCGGGCTCGCTGGTCTACTCGCTGGGCCACCGCAACCCGCAGGGGCTCGCCTGGAACGAGGACGGGACGCTGTTCGCCGCGGAGTTCGGGCAGGACACCTGGGACGAGTTCAACCTCATCTCGGCCGGATCCGACTACGGCTGGCCGCTCGTGGAGGGGGCGGGCGGAAGGAAGGGATTCGTCGACCCGCTCGCGCAGTGGCCCACGGCGGATGCCAGCCCGAGCGGGCTCGCCTACGTGCGAGGCACTTTCTTCATGGCCTCGCTGCGCGGAGAGCGGCTGTGGGCCGTTCAGCCGGACGGGACGTCCACCCCCTATTTCGATGGCGAGTTCGGGCGGATCCGCGACGTGGCAGAGGGCCCGGACGGGACGCTGTGGATGCTGACCGGCAACACCGACGGACGCGGGGATCCGATGGCCGGCGACGACAGGCTGCTGCAGGTGGGGCTTGAGCCTGTCGGCTGACCTCGCTGTCGGCGGTCGGGGCTAGCCTCGGAGGGTGGCAGAGCTGGCGAGAGTGCGCACCTGGGCGAACGCCCTGATCGCGCTGCATCTCGACGAGAGCTGGAGCTTCGGCTTCGACTCGGCCAAGACCCGGGCGGGTCAGTGCAACTACACGACGAAACGGATCACGGTCTCGCGGTATCTGGCCGCGCGCTACGAGGACGACGAGATCCACCAGGTGCTGCTGCACGAGGTGGCGCATGCGCTCGCCGGGACCAGATCCGGTCACGGCCCGCGCTGGAAGGCCGTCGCGGCGGAGCTCGGCTACGAGGGCAAGCGGCTGCACGACGGCGCGATCGCCGACGAGCTCGCCCCCTGGGTCGGCACCTGCCCGGCCGGGCATCTGCACTACCGCTATCGCCGGCCGAACCGGCAGCTGGCCTGCGGCCGCTGCTCCCGTCGCTTCGACCCGGCCAACGCGATCAGCTGGGTGCGCCGGGAGGTCTCGCGGTCGGCATGAGTCCCGTCCTGCAACCGAAGTCCCGTCCTGCAACCGAAGTCCCGTTCTGTAACCGGAGTCCCGTCCTGTAACCGAAGTCCCGTCCTGTAACCGAATAGAGTGGTTACCATGACGACCGGGCAATGGTTCACCGCTCCCGACGGCCACCGCTGGTGGTTCGACTCCGGATCGACCGCGCTGGACTTCGCCTACACGGGATCGATGTCCTCCATCGAGCCGGATGCCCGGGAACGGTTGGGCTCTCCGGCGGACCTCGCGGACTGGCTCAGCGACCGGTTCCCCGCGGCCGACGGCACGGTGACCGAGCGCGACCTCGTCGACGCGACGGCGTTCAGGGACGCCATCGCCCGCGCGGCGATCGCGGTCGCGCACGGCCGATCGATCGACGCCGGGGACGTCGACGTGATCAACCTCTTCGCCGCCACCCCCGACATCGCCCCGGCGCTCGGCGGCGGCAGCCGCCAGGCCGGCCGCAGCACGGTGCGGGCCGCGCAGGCCCTCTCCTCGATGGCCCGGGAGGCCGTGCGGCTCTTCGGCACCGGCCACGATCGCCTTCGCGAATGCGACGCCGACGACTGCCGGCTCGTGTTCTACGACGAGTCCCGCGCGAACACCCGCCGCTGGTGCTCGATGCAGCGCTGCGGCAACCGCGCCAAGGTCAGGGCCCATCGGGCGCGCGGATCGCGATCGGACGGGACAGTGCCGCCGGGCCCGACGGCTACTCGGTGACCTGGACTTCCTTCCAGAAGGCGACGTAGTTGCTGAAGTCCTTGCCGACCCGGTCGAAGGCCGTCGGATACGGGGTGGGATAGCTCCACGCGCGGTCCTGCAGGAGCTTGTCGCCGTCCTTCACGCTGAAGTACTGGCACTCGCCCTTCCACGGACAGGTGTACGGGGTGGGGCTGTCGACCAGCAGGTCCTTGTTCACGCTCTCCGGCGGGAAGTACCAGTTGCCCTCGATCTTGATCAGCTCGTCCTGCGGTGCCTCCGCGACGACCGTGTCGCCGATGACTGCCTTCATGGTGGTCCCTCCCGAAATCGTGGTGTCCTCGGTGGAACGCTACGCCGGGCGCCTCCATTCCGTCGGCCGACGGACAATGGGGTATGAGAGTGCCGCCGCCCGTCGCCGACCGCCTCGCCCCGACCCGGGGCCCGGCATGAGCGCCGAGTCGGCCCTGGACGTCGTCGACTGGCGCCGCCGGGTGTTCGCGCTCTATGCGCAGGTGCGCGCATCCGCCGATCCGGCAGCGGGGCACGAGCTCTGGCGACGGGGCCGCGACCGGCTGTTCGCCGAATCGCCGGCCACTCCGCTGCTGCCGGAGGACCGGGCGGGCTTCACCGGGCTGCCGATCGAGCCGTACGACCCGGCCTGGCGCTTCGAGGCCGTGATCGAGGCCGCCGAGGAGCGGCACATCGAGGTCGAGACCGGCACCGACGGCGTCGTCCCCTTCGACCTGATCGGCGTGGCCACCGTGCCCGACATCGGGACGCTGGACGTCTGGAAGCTCGGCGGCTATGGCGGAGGCCTGTTCATCCCCGTGAAGGACGCGCTCGCCGGCAGGCCGGGCGGGACCTACGGCGGCGGACGCTACCTGCTCGACACGATCAAGGGAGCGGACCTCGGCCCGGGCGCGCGGCCCGGCTCGATCGTGCTCGACTTCAACTTCGCCTACAACCCCAGCTGCGCCTACGACCCGGCCTGGGCCTGCCCGCTCGCCCGGCGCGGGAACACGGTGGATGTCCCGATCCCGGTCGGCGAGCGCTACCGCTGACGCGGGCCTGCTAGGCTGGTACCACTTGCGGATCCATCACGGGTCCCCTGCGTCGTTGAACGCTTCCTCTCCTCGCTCTCCATCACACGGAGCAGCTCGTAGACACTTTCTCCGGCGATCGATTGCGGCCATCGCCGCTCTCGCCATCCTCGCCCCGCCCGGGGCGACAACCTTCACCAAGGACCACCCATGCCAGGAACAACCACCTTCGGCGCGCTCGGCGTGCCGGCCCCGATCGTCTCCGCGCTCGCCGCGCAGGGCAAGACCGAGGCCTTCCCCATCCAGCAGGACACCCTCGCCGACACCCTCGCCGGGCGCGACGTGCTCGGACGCGGCAAGACCGGCAGCGGCAAGACCCTCGCCTTCTCCATCCCGATGGTCGCCCGCCTCGGCGGGAAGCTCGCCGGCGGGCAGCGCAAGGCCGGCAGGCCGCTCGGACTGGTGCTCGCACCGACCCGTGAGCTGGCCACCCAGATCACCGTCGCGATGCAGCCGCTCGCCGACGCGTACGGCCTGAAGACCACCACGATCTTCGGCGGCGTCTCGCAGCAGCGCCAGGTCGCCGCGCTCAAGGCCGGCGTCGACATCGTCGTCGCCTGCCCCGGCCGGCTCGAGGATCTCATGAAGCAGGGCTTCGTGCACCTCGACGCGATCGAGATCACCGTGCTCGACGAGGCCGACCACATGGCCGACCTCGGCTTCCTGCCGGTCGTCACCCGGATCATGGACAAGACCCCCCAGTCGGGGCAGCGGATGCTGTTCAGCGCGACCCTGGACAACGGCGTCGACAAGCTGGTCAAGCGGTACCTCCACAACGAGGTGCTCCACTCGGTCGACGAGGCGACCAGCCACGTCTCGGCGATGACCCACCACGTGTTCGAGGTCGACGGCATCGACGCCAAGAACGAGCTGGTCAAGACGCTCGCCTCGGGCACCGGCCGCCGCATCCTGTTCATGCGCACCAAGCACCACGCCAAGAAGCTGGCCAAGCAGCTGACCGACGCCGGCATCCCCGCCGTCGACCTGCACGGCAACCTCTCCCAGCCGCAGCGGGACCGCAACCTCGCGGCCTTCGGCGAGGGCTCGGTCAAGGTGCTCGTCGCCACCGACGTCGCGGCGCGCGGCGTGCACGTGGACGACATCGAGCTGGTCATCCACGTCGACCCGCCGGCCGAGCACAAGGCGTACCTGCACCGCTCGGGCCGCACCGCCCGCGCGGGCAAGGAGGGCGAGGTCGTCACGATCGTGCTCCCCGTGCAGCGCAAGGACACCGCGGCCCTGCTGCGCAAGGCGGCGATCGACGTCACGCCGCAGCAGGTGACCGCGACCTCCGAGGCCGTCACCAAGCTGGTCGGCGAGGTCGCCCCGTACGTGAAGCCCGCGCCGCGCGCGGCGGTGCAGCAGCAGGGCCCGGGCCGCAGCCGCCAGTCGCAGGGCGGACAGGCCGCTGGCGGCCGCTCGCAGGGCGCCAACGCCCAGCGCAAGCGCGCCAGGCGCGATGGCGCCGGAGCCGCAGGCCAGCCGAAGACCGGCGGCGGATCGCGCAGCTTCTACAGCACCACCAGCGGCGAGAGCCCGCGTGCTGCCGGCCCGCGTCCCGGCGGCTCCGGCCGCGGCGGCAACGGACTGGTCGGCATGTCGCAGGGCGGCGGACGTCGCCGCAGCGGCAACCGCTAGCAGCTCTCCCTCGCTCGGCCCTCACGTCTCTGGCGTGGGGGCCGTTCGCCATTCCGGGCGGTCTCGGCGATCCCGGGCGCTTCATGTCGCCCGGCCACGCCGAGACCGCCCGGGTTACGTCACACGTACGGCCGTCCAGGTCGTAGCGTTGCACCGAACAAGGAGGACGGATGTCGGAGAAGGTCTGGTTCATCACCGGGACATCGCGCGGTTTCGGCCGGGAGTGGGCGATCGCGGCGCTCGAGCGCGGAGACAGGGTGGCGGCGACGGCACGCAGGCTGAGCGCGCTGGACGACGTGGTGGAGAGGTTCGGCGAGTCGGTGCTGCCGATCGAGCTCGACGTGACCGACCACGACGCGGCCTTCGCCGCTGTGAAGCGGGCGCACGACCACTTCGGCAGGCTCGACGTCGTGATCAACAACGCGGGCTATGGCCTGTTCGGCACGGTCGAGGAGGTCAGCGAGTCCGAGGCCAGGGCGCAGATCGAGACCAACCTCTTCGGCGCGCTCTGGGTCACCCAGGCCGCCCTGCCCTACCTGCGCGAGCAGGGCAGCGGCCACATCCTGCAGGTCTCGTCGATCGGCGGCATCAGCGCCTTCCCCGGGCTCGGGCTGTACCACGCCTCCAAGTGGGCGCTGGAAGGGTTCTCACAGACCCTGGCCGCCGAGGTCAAGCGGTTCGGCATCCACGTGACGCTGATCGAGCCCGGCGGCTTCGACACCGACTGGTCGGGAGACTCCGCGGTGCACTCGAACCACCAGCCGCCGTACGCACCGCTCTGGGAGGCGCGCGCGAAGGCGCCGCTCACCGCCAAGCGCGGGGACCCGAACGCGAGCGCCAAGGCCGTGCTGGAGCTGGTCGACCTCGAGGAGCCGCCGCTGCGGCAGTTCTTCGGCACCACGCCGCTCGCGACCGCGAAGAAGGACTACGAGTCCCGCATCGCCGTGTGGGAGGCGGGGCAGGCCAGGGCCGAGCTCGCGCAGGGCGACTGATCGGCTCCCAGCAACTGACCGGCTCTCAGTAGAGCGCGCCGACCGAGGCGAGGGCGGCACGGACGAGAGCTCCGCGCCCGCCCTCCATCTCGGCGGCCACGGCATCGGATGCCGCCTCCTGCGGCGAGAGCCAGGTGAGCTCCAGGGCATCCTGACGCGGCTCGCAGGTGCCGGTGACCGGCACCACGTAGGCGAGCGAGACCGCGTGCTGCCGGTCATCGCTGAACTGCGAGCCCGGGAACGGGAAGTACTCGGCCACGGTGAACGGAACCGGGCTG
>Ga0182749_1002392_pt1 | contig 13757 bp, 11 predicted proteins | sample eDN3rd37CKraftMG_FD_128875 | JGI IMG/M metagenome (GOLD analysis project Ga0182749, IMG submission 128875) | Enriched Miracle-Growth compost microbial communities from Emeryville, California, USA - eDNA 3rd pass 37_C Kraft MG (version 2) (version 2) ...
ACGCCAAGCTCTATTTATCGAGACTGCCGTCTTGGGCCGGGCGCGCCGAGATGGTCCTGCCGGTGGCGCTGGATGAGCAGGTTGGCATAATGCCCTGCTCCTGCACCGCCGACCGCGCCGAGAATCGCACCGATCACGGGAACCGCTGCGGAACTGCCGACGACCAGCGAAAGGACTGCTCCAAGCGCGGCGCCACCCGCGGCGCCTGAGCCGATGCTCTCACGTTCGACCGGGGAACTGGCTATTTGCCGGACATTCATCGGAGAGGTCCCTGGCTCACCTTCGCGCCTCTGAAGCATACGACGATCGATATAACTACGAGTATGAAAGTCACCAGCTGCAGCAGGCCGTCATGTTCGCTGACGTCAGCTAAGGGCGAGTAACTGACCCGAGGCGGCTTGGGCGAATAAGGCCGCAAGGATCTGCATGCAGATGAGTTTAGCCTGCCGTCACCACGGCTGTGCCGCTGGTCCCACTGTGAACTCGTTGACCGTGGTGTCGTCCGGCAGATCGAGCGCGAAGGCCACAACGTCAGCGATACGCTCCGGTGAAATGCCGAATTGGGCGTACAGGCCGTGCATTGCGTCGGACGTTACCTTGTCGCTGATCGTGCCCAGCAGTTCTGTATTGATCGCGGCGGGATAGATCGTTGCGGTGCGGATGTGCGTTCCTTCAATGGCGGACTCCAGGCGCAGCACCTCCATGAAATCGCGCACAAACCACTTGGTGCCGCCGTAGACCGCACTATTCGGATAGGCCTTGAGCCCCGCGACCGATGACGTCGCAAGCACATGCCCGGATTTCTGCGCGATGAAGGTCGGCAACACGGCTGCGACGCCGTTTAAGACGCCTTTGATGTTAACGTCCACCATCTTGTGCCAATCGTCGGTCTTCAAGGCGGAAAGCGGAGAACTGGGCATGAGGCCGGCGTTTAAGAAGATGGCATCGACTTGGCCGAACGCATCCTTGGCGCACTTCACGATGGCGTCGTTGTCCGCCTGTTTCGTCACGTCCAGAGCGTGATAGACGGCCTGACCACCAGCCTTGCCAATTTCCTCGGCGATCTTCTTGAGTTTGTCTTCGCGCCGCGCGCCGAGCACGACATTTGCGCCCTCGCTCGCGAGCCGTTTCGCCGTTGCCTCGCCAATTCCGGATGATGCGCCGGTGATGATCACAACCTTGTCCTTAATGTTCTTGCTCATATTTTGTCTCCTTGATTGCCGGCCGCCGCTGTCATTTCAGCGGGTCGTAGCCGGGCTTCTTGGTGAGGGTGTTCCACTTGTCGCGGATATCCGGCTTGTAGACCTTGTCGGTCCAATCACCGGGCGCGACTTCTTCCATGGCAACGGAGACCGGGTCTTCGCCGTAGTTCAGGATTTCCATCACGTCGCGGGTGATGGCCTGCGACAGCCGCGCCTTCTGGGCGTCGGTCTTGCCCGGCCAGAGTTTCACGATGACGTGCGGCATGGTCTGCTGCTTGCGAACGCGTTGGAAGATGGGCTCCGTTGAAAGATCAGGCGCCGTACTGCTCGTCGGTGACCTTTTCCATCCAGTCGACCGGCGAACCGTTCAGCTTTTCCTGGATGGCGATGTGCGTCATGGCGGTGGTCGGTGAGGCGCCGTGCCAGTGCTTCTCGCCGGGCGGAAACCAGACGACGTCGCCCGGGCGAATTTCCTCGATCGGACCGCCCTCGCGTTGCACGCGGCCGCAGCCGGCGGTCACGATCAGGGTTTGGCCGAGCGGATGCGTATGCCAAGCGGTGCGTGCGCCGGGTTCGAAGGTGACGCTGGCGCCGGCGACGCGCGCTGGTTCCGGCGGGTTCATAAGGGGATCGATACGAACGGTCCCGCTAAAGTAGTCCTGCGGCCCCTTGCCGGAGGGCTGCGAACCGCTGCGCTGGATATTCATGGCGGGCCTCCTTTGCTCGATGGTTGCTGTGCGATGCCCGGTCAGGCGGATCCGGATCGCCAAGCTGTCGAGACGGAGGTAGTCGCTTTGCGCGTCCCCGATTAGCCCGTATAATCGGCATGCACCTATTAGGAGCACTTATAAATGGCGCGGGAGAACCTCGACGATCTCGCTGCCTTCCTGGTGGTTGCGCGTGAACGCAGTTTTACCAAGGCCGCCGCCAAGCTGGGTGTGTCGCAGTCTGCGCTCAGTCAGACGATCAACAATCTTGAGGCCCGTCTGGCGGTGCGCCTGCTGACGCGAACGACACGCAGCGTTGCGCCGACGGAAGCGGGCGAGCGCCTGGCGCAAACGCTCGCGCCGCGGTTGGACGACATCGACGCCGAGTTGACGGCACTGACGGCGCTGCGGGACAGGCCCGCCGGCACGGTCCGCATCACGGCGGACGAGCACGCGGCCAACATGGTGCTTTGGCCGGCCCTTGCGAAGTGCCTGCCGAAATTTCCGGACATCAAGGTCGAGGTCATGATCGATTATGGCCTGACCGACATCGTCGCCGAGGGCTATGACGCCGGCGTACGTAATATCGAGATTATCGCGAAGGATATGATCGCGGTGCCGATCGGACCGAAGATGCGCATGGCCGTTGTCGGCAGCCCGGATTACTTAAAAGGGCGTTCACGCCCGGAAAAGCCGCAGGACCTGACCGCCCATCGCTGCATCAATCTGCGCCTGCCCACCCATGGCGGTCTCTACGCCTGGGAGTTCGAGAAGAAGGGCCGAGAGTTGCGCGTGCGTGTCGATGGCCAACTCGTGTTCAACAGTGTTGCGCTGCTGCTGAAGGGTGCGCTCAGCGGGCTGGGCCTTTGCTACCTGCCGGAGGCCGAAGTGAAGGATCACCTTAAAAGTGGCCGGCTCGTGCGCATACTGGAAGACTGGTGCGAGCCGTTTTCGGGCTACCACCTTTATTTTCCGAGTCGCCGCCAGCAAACGCCAGCTTTCTCGTTGCTTGTGGATGCGTTGCGCTACCGGGGCTAGCGACCGTGTTTTTCATGGTCTGCTCGCGATGTCTGAGTTGGGTCAGGAGCTGACCCCGGTCCCCGCCCCGGTCAGGTCTCCTTCAGGCCCACAAACAGAACGCTCTCGCGTGCCGTACACGAACGCGTTGACGCCGCGCGGCGTTCTCAAAGTAAATTCGAGCCGGGCCGCCTCACGCGTCCGGCTTCGCCTGCGCCTCGGAGCCGCCGGCCTCCGCCGTCGCCCAGGCCGGCTCGCCTTCGGCCGGCATCTGCGCCAGCCGGTAGCCGACGCCGAGCTCGGTCATCAGGATGCGCGGCATCTCCGGGTTCGGCTCGATCTTCTGCCGCAGCTTGCGCACGAAGATGCGCAGGTAATGCGTGTCGTGCACGTGGATCGAGCCCCACACCTCCTTCAAGAGGTGCTGATGCGTGACCACGTTGCCGGCGTGCTGCGCCAGCACCTGCAGCAACCGGTATTCCTTCGGCGTCAGCGCCAGCCGCTGCCCGTTGAGCAGCACGGCGCGGGCGGCGAGGTCGATGGTCAGCGGCCCGACGACGACCGTCGGCTCGCCGGTCGCCGCGCGCGATTGCCGGCGCAGCGCCACGCGCACGCGCGCCAGCAGCTCGGCCATGCCGAACGGCTTGACCACGTAGTCGTCGGCGCCGGCCTCGAGCAATTGCACCTTGTTGGCCTCGTTCGCGCGCACCGAGAGCACGATGATCGGCACGTTCGACCAGGAGCGGATGCGCTCGACCACCTCGGAGCCGTCCATGTCGGGCAGGCCGAGATCGACGATGGCGATGTCGATCGGCCGCAGGGTGGCGGTGCGGATGGCTTCGCCGCCGGTGGCGGCCTCGTGCACCACGAAACCGTTGAGCTCGAAACCCGTGCGCAGGAAGCGCCGGATCTGGACCTCGTCGTCGACGATGAGAACGATCGGAGAAGCTTCAGTCATCTGCGTCGCTTTCCAGTTGCGCGACGGCGCTATGCGTCGCTGGCAGTTCGACGGTCAGCGTGCTGCCGAGGCCCGGCCCGGCGCTGACCGCTTCGAGTTTGCCGCCATTGGCGGTGATGAAGGCATTGGCGATCCACAGGCCGAGGCCGGAGCCGCTGGTGGTCGCGGCGTGGCGCTCGCCGCGCTCGAACCGGTGGAACATGGTCGCCTTGTCGATCTCGGTCAGGCCGGCGCCCTCGTCGCGGACGCTCACCGACAGGCGGCCGTCGCGCGCCGCGGCCGCGATCGCGATGCGCGAGCCGGCCTGCGAGTATTTCGCCGCGTTGTCGATGATCTGCACCAGCGCCTGCTGCACCAATACGGCGTCGACGTGCACCAGCGGCAGATCCTGCGGAATATCGATTGCGACCGCGCGGTCGGCAAGGCGGCGCGCGCAGCTGCGCAGGGCGGAATGCAGGATGTCGGTGGGGTCGGTCCATTCCAGGTGCGGCCGCACCCCGCCGCTCGAGATGCGGCTGGCGTCGAGCAGATTCTGGATGTCGCGGTTGAGCCGCTCGGTCTCGTCGTGCACGCCCTGCACCAGCGCCTTGAGGCTCTTCTCGTTCTTGAGGGCCGGGGCGGCGGCGAGCACGGTGGCGGCGCCGAGGATCGAGGCGAGCGGCGTGCGCAGTTCGTGGCTGACCGAGCCGATCAGCGCCTCGCGCAGCTGTTCCGTCTGCGCCCGCATGCGCGCTTCGCCGATCGCGTGGGCGACGCCGAGGCGCTCGAGGGTGGCGGTGGCGTCGGCGAGCACGGCGTCGATGCGGCTGCGCAGGGCGCCCTGGCTCGGCGGGGAGGCGTGGCCGAGATTGACGGCGATGACGCCGAATTCGCGGCGACTGGGCGAGACGGCGCGCACCAGCCAGATGTCGTCGCCGTCGCCGACCACGGTCTCGCCGCCGGGCCCGTCCGCCGCCGCGCGGCTTCCGCCCGATTCATGACCGGAGGCCATGTTTTCGACCGCCCCCAGCACCGCCCCCGGCATCCCCCCGCCGTTGCGTCGCGCGGCCGCCGATGGCTCGCGCTGCGGTCCGAACAGGATCACCTTGCGTTGCAGGACGGCGGCGAGATGGTCCTCGATGGCAGAGTGAATGTCGGAGACGTCGAAGGCGACGGCGAGCCTGCGTGAGAATGAATAGAGATCGGACAGATCGACCTCGCGCTGGCGCGCGAGCTCGAGCTGCTCCTTCAGCTGTGCCGCGAGCTGGCCGACGATGATGGCGGTGAAGGTGAAGAGGATGAGATTGAAGACCTCGTGCGGGTCCGTGACGATCAGCGTGTAGGTCGGCGCGACGAAGAAGTAGGCCGAGGCGAGCACGCCGCAGATGCCGGCGAAGAGGGCGGGCACGACGCCCCAGCGAACGGCCGCGATCAGCACCGGAATGAGGTAGATGGCCGACCCCTGGGTCACCCCGGTGGTGATGATGGCGGCGTAGAGGACGACCGTCACCGCCACGACGAGGCCGAGGGTCAGCAAAAGGTGCAGCGCCTGCTGACGCAGCGAGGCCATCAGGACCGTTTTCTGCATGCAATGCCGCCGGTCGCCCAGGTTCCCTGCCGGATGCAGATCATAGGCGTTTCGCCCTTGTCTGTCCCGGCCGCCTTGGCTACATAGCGTCCGTCCGATTGGGGCTTTTTCAGGCCGCTACGGGCCCGCGGAGAGGTGGCTGAGCGGTTGAAAGCACCGCACTCGAAATGCGGCATACTCGCAAGGGTATCGGGGGTTCGAATCCCTCCCTCTCCGCCAGTTTCTCAATCCGTCCCGCCCGCTTTTAGCCCGCAAAGACCCAAATCCGCGGCGCCCGCTTGCGCGAACAGGAGCGCGGCGAAACCTGTGTCCCCGTCGCCCTCCGCTCCGGCGCTGGCGGGGCCGAGCCCCACCAGGCGCGGTGACCGACGCAGACGGGCAGCCTGCGAGCGGCCGAACACGGGCTCGGCCGCCCCCTCATTTGAACGGCTCGCAGATCAGCGCGTCGCGCGACTGCGACGGCTCCCTGTCGGCCGGCTGCCACGACAGCCCAGGCATGGTTTCGACCTCGGGGTCCGGCTGTGGCGTACGGCCGGACCGCACGATGCCGTCGTGTGACGACCATACGGCCGCCGGCGGCTCGTGTTCCGAGATCGCTTGCGCCTGCGTGGGTAATGTCGCGATCGCCCAGATCGACGACAGCGTGATCGATGTGAGGCTTGGTCTGATCATGGCGTTCACCCTTCAACAAACGCCGGCCCGCGACATCGCGGCCGGCAGCCCTTGATCCCGGCCCCTGTGATCGTCCCGGTGTGAACGGGCCTCCGTGCCGGAGCACGGAGGCCCGGGCCGCTCAGCCGTTGTTCCAGCAGGGGGTGTAGCTGGTCGAGGCCGGCGACTGCACGCAGTTGTCCTGGGCCGGATAGGCCTGGGTGGCGTCGCCGCCGCGTCCATCCTGTCCGCCGTTGCCGACAGCCGCGAAGGCCGAAGTTGCGCCGAAGGCGATGAACGTCACGACCGCGACGGCGGCCGCAGTGGTGGTGATCTGCTTGATCGACTTACGCATGACTGTGTCCTCCAGTGTGAGCCGTCTGTTGAGGACCGGCGCCCATCGCCGGCCGCAGGTACGACACTGACACGGTCCGATCGGGCGCGATGTGAGCGGAATTACAGTTCTGTCGATTTTTGGTCTCGGGCGATTTCGGCGCCCCGCGCGCGGGTCATTGCCCGCAGTGTGAGCCGGCTCACGCAGGCGCATCCACGCTCCGTCTACCCTGTCGACGCAGTCGGCCGTGTCATCGTTGCGGGCGGCGCAGGACAAAGGGTCGTGCAATGAGAATCGATCGCCGTCAGGCTTTCGCGTCATACACATCCAGCGATCTCGCCGTTCCGGCTTGGTCGGCGCAGTCTGGACGGTCTTCTATATCCTGCTCGCGATTCATGCGGGGCATGCGCTGAAGCTGCGCACGGACACCGCCGTGGCGGTCGCGTCCGTCGAAGGCGGCGGATCGGTTGGCGACGTCGCACTGCGCCCGAACCGATAGCGAGCGGCGCAGCCGTTCTCACCTTCTCTCGTCATCGCGCGCCGGCTGTCGCATCGGCCGGCCGCATGCTTTAGCGCCGCCGCGCGCAAACGGCCCGACCGCAGACCGCCTCCGAAAAATGTTCGGCTGTGTGAGCCGCTTCACTGAGCGCCAAAAGCCGCCGCTTCAGGATTGCCAGGTCGCGACCGGAGCAACCGCGCCCCGGATGCAGTCACCACGAGAACAGGAGAGGACAATGACGATCGCGCTTTTTGCAAGACGCCGGCGAAAGACATGGCACCTGCCCGAGGCCGCGCTGTTGGTCGGCCTGTCGGTCGGCGGGTTGATCCTTTCGCTCGGCTTCACCGCCGCCACCTGGGTCGACGGCCCGTTCGTCGGCCCGTGACGGCCGCCGCATCACCCGATCGAACAAGGGAGCGTCACATGACGAAGCTGATGTACATAGTGCTCGGAATCCTGGTTCTCTCAGGGACGATCCTGATGGCGAGCGTCTCGCCGCGTCACGACTCCCTGGACGCGAGCCTCGATGTCCGCGCGCTCGAGCAGTCGATGAACCTCAAGGCCTTGCCGAAGCAGGACCTTGATCCCGGCATCTACCGATAGCAGCCGGATCCCGGCGCGGGCGGCCACCATCGAGCGCCGCCCGCCGGCGCATGCGCATCGAAGATCGGTCTTTCCGGACCGAAAATGACGGCGCCTTAACCTTGATATCGCGTCGGCGCGGCGATCCGGGGTCGAAACCTGCTGTTGCCCGGCGCGGCAAATTGGTATGCTGATTTTCATATGTGACCCGGTACGACGGCCGGTTGTACCGGTATCGGTGTTTGTTGACGGGAGCGTGACCCGCAAGGACCGTTCCGATGCAGACGCAGCAATCGACGGATACTCCGGGCGGCAGCGACCGCGCGCTGAAAAATTTCGCGCTGCTGGCGTTGCCGCTGCTCGCCGCGCAGCGCGATATGCTGGGCATTTGCAAGAACGCCATCAAGGACGAGACCTGCATCCTGCCGATGCAGAATTTCGCGCTACGTCAGTTCTACGCGATGATGATGGTGTTCGATCCGTCGCGGAAATTCCGCGATGCCTGTGCGGGCCTCGAAGACAGCGTCACCAAGACCTGTCAGGACACGGTGCCGAAACTGGTCTCCGGCTCGGTGGCGCTCATCGAAGCACAGGAAGCGGCGATCTCCTCGATGATCGAGGCTCTGACAAAAGTAAAGAACGCGCGGAGCAAGACGAAACAGGACGATGCCTGAGGGCGGCTGTGCGCACGCACCGGGCGGGGACGGCGTGAATGGTCACTGCGTACCGAGAGGCGGACATCGCGATCGTCGGCATGTCCTGCCGCTTTCCCGGGGCGGATAGCGTCGACGTCTTCTGGCGCAATCTCTGCCAGGGCATTGAATCGATCACCTTCTTCTCCGACGAGGATCTGCTGGCGGCCGGCGTGCCGCCGTCGCTCATCGCCAATCCGAATTACGTGAAGGCCGCGCCGGTCCTGCGCGGCGTCGAGATGTTCGATGCCGGCTTCTTCGGCCTGTCGCCGAAGGAAGCCGCGCTGATGGATCCGCAGCACCGCTTGTTCCTCGAAGTCGCGTGGGAGACGTTCGAGAACGCCGGTTACGATCCCTACAGCCATCCCGGAAAAGTCGGCGTTGTCGCCGCCTGCGGCGGTGTGGTCTCGAGCTATCTGCTCGCCAAGGCGGATCACGACGAGTTTCCCGGCCAGACGGCCGGCGTCGTGCACATCAGCAACGACAAGGACTTTCTGAGCACGCGCGTCTCGTTCAAGCTCAACCTGCGTGGCCCCAGCTTCACCGTGCAGTCCGCCTGCTCGTCGTCGCTGTTGGCCGTGCACCAGGCCTGCCAGATCCTGCGGATCGAGGAATGCGATATGATGCTGGCCGGCGCGTCCTCCGTGCGCGTGCCGCAAATGCAGGGCTACACCGCGGAGAAGCGCAACCTGTATTCGATGGACGGCCATTGCCGCCCGTTCGATGCAGACGGGCAGGGAACGATCTTCGGCAGCGGCGTCGGCGCGGTGCTGCTCAAGCCGCTCGCGAGGGCGATTGCCGATCGCGACCGCATCGTCGCGGTCATCAAGGGCACGGCGGCGAACAACGACGGTTCGGCCAAGATCAGCTACACCGCCCCGAGCGTCGGCCAGCAGGCGCAGGCAGTCACCGATGCGATCAAGGCGGCAGGAACGAGCCCGGACAGGATCGGCTATGTCGAATGCCATTCGACCGGGACGATCGTCGGCGATCCGCTCGAGATCGAGGCGCTGGGCAATGCCTTCCGCAGCGAGAGCGGCCGCCGGCAATTCTGCGCGATCGGGTCGCTGAAGGCGAATATCGGGCATCCGGAGCAGGCGGCCGGCATCGCCGGGGTGATCAAGACCGCACTCGTGCTTCAGCGCAAGCAGATTCCCCCGAGTATCAATTTTGCCACGCCGAACCCGCGTATCGATTTCGCCGCGTCGCCGTTCTACGTGAACACCCGATTGCGCGAGTTTCCGGCGGGGGAAGGGCCGCTGCAGGCCGGCCTCAACAGCCTCGGCATCGGCGGCACCAACGCCTTCGCCGTGCTGGAGGAGGCGCCGCCGGCGCCGGACGTGTCGCTGCCGCTGCTGCCGATCGTCATCCTGTCGGCCAAGACGCCGGAGGCGCTGATCGTGCGCGTGCGGCAGCTCCTCGAGTATCTCGAGGCCGATCCGGGCATTTCGATCGAAGACGTCTGCTACACGACCTGCCTGAGCCGCGGCCAGTTCGCGTTCCGCTTCGCGGCCTGCGTCCATACGATCCCGGAGTTGAAGCAGGAGCTGCACACATGGCTCGCGACCGCGGGCGCGGATGCCGAAAAGGTCAAGCGCGCCGGCAAGCCGCGTATCGCCTTCATGTTCTCGGGGCAGGGCCCGCAGCACGCCGGCATGGCCACGGAATTGTACCGGACGCGGGCGGTGTTCCGTAGCGCGATGGACGAATGCGACCGCCTCGCGCGGCCTCATCTCGAGCATGGCCTGCTGGAGGTGATCTTCGCGCAAGACGGCCGCGAGACGGCGCTCGTGAACCGGACCGACTATACCCAGCCGGCGCTGCTCGCCGTCGAATATGCGCTGGCCGAGCTGCTGAAATCGTGGGGCGTCACGCCGGGCGCGGTGATTGGCCACAGCCTGGGCGAGATCACGGCTGCATGCGTCGCGGGCGTGCTGTCGCTCGAGGACGCGATGCGGCTTGCGCTCGCGCGCGGCGCCCTGATGCACAAGGTGCCCGCCGGCGGCGGGATGGCGGCGGTCTGGGCGCCTGAACCGGAACTGCGTGCGCTGATCGAGAGCATCGCGCCGGGCGTCACGGTGGCGGCCATGAACGGCCCGTCGAACACGGTGCTGACCGGCGACCGCGACGAATTGGGAATCCTGTTGCAGGAGCTCGGCCGCCGCGGCGTCAACACCAGGGAATTGCGGATTTCGAACGGTTTCCACTCGCCGCGCACTGATCCCATCCTCGGCGAGCTGGAGCAGATCGCGAGCACGCTTGCCTACGCGCCGCCGCGATTGCCGCTGGTCTCGAACCTCACGGGTGCGGTGATGGACGCCGCTCCGGATGCGGCCTACTGGCGGCGGCATACCCGCGAGCCGGTACGGTTCGGCGACGGCATGGCGGCGGCCGCGGCGCTCGATTGCCAGGTCTTCCTCGAAGTCGGGCCGCATCCGGTGCTGCTGCCGCTCGCGCAAGCCTGCCTCGCCGACAAGGGCAAGCCGGCGGCGCTGGTCGGCTCGCTCAATCGCCAGAAGTCGGACGCTGATGCGACGGCCGAGATGCTGGCCGCGCTCTACCGCGCCGGCCTCGACATCGCGTGGGCGGCGGTATTTGCCGAAAGCGGCGGGAAACGGATTGCGCTGCCGACGTATCCGTTCGAGCGCAAGCGCTACTGGCTGGATGACATACCCGCAGACAGTCAGCACAAGACCACGGAGCGGCACCATCCGCTGGTCGGCGCGCATGTGAGCGGCGAAGGCGATGAGGACGTCTACGAGACGCGTTACAGCCTGCGCGAGTTCGGCTATCTGGCCGACCACAGGGTGTTCGGACAGGCGGTCCTGCCGACGACCGTCGAGCTCGAGGCGATGACGGCGACCGGGCGCCGGCATCTCAGAACACCCGACTTGTCTCTCGAGCAGGCGATGCATCATCAGGCGATGCCGCTCGACGCCGACGAGGAGCGGCTCGTCCGCGTGACGATCGCGCCGATGAAATCCGATCGGTTCACCGTCAGGCTGAGCAGCAGGCTTGCGGACGGGCGGGGTCCGTGGGTCGATCACATGACCGGCACCCTGTGCCGGCAGCATGCGGCGGATGCGGAACGCTTCGACCCGCAGCAGATCATCGCGCGATGCCCGACCGCGCTCTCGCGCGCCGACGTCTACGCGCGCCTTCAGCGGCTCGGGCTCGAATACGGCCCGAGCTTCCGCGGCATCGAGGAATTGCACATCGGCGACGGCGAGGTGCTGGCGCGGGTCCGTCTCCAGGAGGCCGGCGGCGATGCCGGTTACGCAGTCCATCCCGCGTTCCTGGACGCCTGCCTGCACGCCTATCCATTCGCGATCAAGGATGCGGATGCCGGACACGTCATCCGCGGCTGCTGGCTGCCGATCTCGCTCGGGCGGTTTTCGTGCCGCACCGACGGCCTGCGCGAGGCCTGGGTGCACACGCGCCTGCGCGAGACTGACCACGGCGCGACGCAGACCGTCGACATTCGTGTTTGCGATGCCGCCGGGCGTCCGGCGGCGGAGCTGCGAGGGCTGAAGCTGCGGCTGCTGCCGATCGGCAAGCTCACAGGAGTCGCGTCTGAAGACGATGACGTCTTCTACGCGGTGGCGTGGCGAAAGGGCGTGCCAGCGGGGCCACGCTCGACGCGGCACGCGGAGCCCGGTGCGTGGGTTCTGTTCGCCGACCGGACGGGTATTGCCGAGGCGCTGGCGCAGCGTTTGACGGCGTGCGGCGCAAGCTGCCATCTGGTCCATGGCGGAGAGGCGTTTCATCAGCACGATCGCCGCACGTGGACCATCGACGTGCGGCAGGCCGAGGATCATCGCGCCGTGCTGCAACAGATCGCGGCCGACGAGCGGCTGCCGGTCAGGGGCGCGGTGTATCTGCGCGGGCTCGATGCGCCTGCGCTCGAGGGGCTGACGCTGGCGGCGCTCGAACGCGGCAGCGAAGCGCTGTGCCGCGGCGCGCTCGGGATTGTGCACGCGTTGACCGGCGCGCGTTCGGCGATCTCGCCCGGCCTGCGGCTCTGGGTCGTCACGAGCCGGGCGCAGGATGCGACCGGCGGCTGCCGGAGTTTCAGTCCGGTGCAGACGTGCCTGTGGGGGCTCGGGCGGACGATCGCGCTTGAATATCCGGGCCTCTGGGGTGGGCTGATCGACCTGAGGCCCGGCGAGGACGTCGCGCCCCTCGTGGACGCGCTCGCGGCCGAGCTGACCGATCCGGACGGCGAGACCCAGATCGCCCTCGCCGCCGACGGCGCGCGCAGCCTCGCCCGCTTCGTCCGTCAACCTCTGACCCGACTGCCGGAGCTGCCGGCACGCGTTCGCGCCGATGCGACATACCTGATCGCCGGCGGACTCGGCATGCTGGGCGCGAGCACGGCGCGATGGCTGATCAAGAACGGAGCGAAGCACATCGTGCTGACCGGCCGCAACGCGACGCCGGATCGTCTCGAAGACCTCTTCAGTGCCGAGGAACGAAGCAGCGCGACCATTCACGCCATGAGAGCGGACATCAGCCGCGAGGATGATGTGAGGAGGCTGTTCGAGACGATCCGCGCCGACCTGCCGCCGCTCAAGGGCGTCGTGCATTCGGCCGGCATCCTCGACGACGGCATTCTCGCGCGGTTGAGCTGGGCACGGTTTGCGCCGCTGTTTGCACCCCGGGTCTACGGAAGCTGGCTGCTGCATGAGCAGACGAAGACGATGGAGCTCGACTTCTTCGTCTTGAACTCTTCGCTGCTCAGCCTGCTGGGCTCCGCCGGTCAAGCCAACTACACGGCGAGCGCCGCGTTCCTCGACGGTCTGGCAGCCCACCGCCGCGCCGCCGGACTGCCCGCCGTCGCCGTCAACTGGTGCGCCTGGTCCGAAGGCGGGCTGGCGACCGTGTCCGGCGCTCGCGGTCAGGAAATGTGGTCGCGTCTTGGCATGAAGGACCTCACGCCGGGCCCGGCAATGGAGCTGTTCGACCGGCTGATGCAGCGGGACGTCGGGCAGATCGCGCTCGCGCTCGCCCACTGGACGGTTTACGCCGACAGGATCGGCAAGCCGCCGTTCCTGTCGGAAGTGGTCGGACGCGAGGAGGAAACGGCGGCCGCGAAGTTGGCCGGCCGCCACGGCGTCAACCTTGGCCGGGTGAGCGCTCCTCACGGCGACGGCTTCATTCTTCCCGCCGCTGCGGCGGGCGAGCAGCCGTCCTTCGCCTCGCCGGCGGCGCGAGAGAGCAACGGAGCGGCCCTCCAGAATCTCCTGCAACGCCACGTCATGGCGGAGCTCGGTTTCCACGAGCCGATCGATCCGGACCGGCCGTTGAACGAACTCGGCCTCGACTCGCTGCGTTCGGTGTCGCTGGCCAACCGGCTCGAGGACGAAATCGGAATTCCGATCTCGGTGACGGAGCTGATTTCCGGCCCGAGCATCGGCGAACTGGTCGATCACGTCAGCGAACTGCTCGAAAGCTCGCTGGCGGCCGGCATCTTGAGCGCCGATGCGCCTCCGCTTGTCGCCGCGCCGGCGGCGAGAGAAGAGCCACCACCGCAGGCGGCGCCGGCCGG
>Ga0182749_1002394_pt1 | contig 13755 bp, 13 predicted proteins | sample eDN3rd37CKraftMG_FD_128875 | JGI IMG/M metagenome (GOLD analysis project Ga0182749, IMG submission 128875) | Enriched Miracle-Growth compost microbial communities from Emeryville, California, USA - eDNA 3rd pass 37_C Kraft MG (version 2) (version 2) ...
CATGGCCGCCTCACGCACATGTCCTCGATTTCAAGTAGCAGCACCTTCACCTGCCGCCGGTCTGTCGCGGCGCTCGGCCATGAACTGATCGAATTCCGATTTATCCTTGGCCTGCCGCAGACGTTCGAGGAACGAACGGAACTCGCGCTCCTCCTCCTCGAGCCGTTTGAGCGTCGCCTCGCGATAATCGTCGAAAGCTTTATTGCCGCTCGAATAGGCGCCGCGCGCAAAATTCCGCATCTCGCCTTCGACGCGAGAACGCGCCCGTCCAAAACGTTCCGCGAAACGGCTTTCCCACCTTCCGCGTCCACCGCCATGCCACCCGCAAGTCATGCGTCCACTCCAAAGCATATAGGCCAAGATGGTGAGCCCAACCGGCCAGAAAAGAACGAACCCCAGGACGGTCACGGCAATCCACGCGGACTTGCCGAAATCATCCAGAGTTTCAATCACTTGGGCCATCGCCACCCTCTCCTCGGTTCAGGATGTAAATGTATTTTACATTCACATAGGTGGGACGGCAAGAGTGGAGTTCAAGTGATGCGGAGAGGAATTTTCGGAGCGATCAAGAAATAATGGGATTAGCCGGGTTTCGGCCGCACGCCCAACCCGTCCAGATAGATCAGCACGGCCGCGTCGAGCAGATCTTCGGGGCTCATCGGGATCGGACGGCGCGCTTCGTCGCCACGTGCGAACAGTGACGCGATCCCATGCGCTTCGGCCCAGATGTGCAGCGCCATCATCATAACCGGCGGACGCTTAGCTTCGGGCATCGCCGCGATCAGCGCCGCGCAGGCATCCCTGAGCACGTTGAAGGCACGATCGCCCGCGACGTGCAGATCCGGGAACGCCTGGAACGAAAGCCCCGATTCGAACATCGCCGAATACTGCGCCGGTTCCGTACGCGCGAAATCAAGATAGGCGCGCCCAACGCGCTCGAACGCCTTGAACGGATCAGGCGTGCCACCTGCCCACGCCTGTATCAACTTCGCCTCGAACGCTTCGAACGCCCGCCGCGCCACGTCCGCCATCAGCGCGTCGCGATCGCGATAATGCCGGTAGGGCGCTGCAGGACTGACGCCCGCCGCGCGCGCCGCTTCGGCGAACGTAAATCCCGCAGGACCCTTCGCGGCAATGAGATCCAGCGCGGCCTTCATCAGGGCTTCGCGCAGATTTCCATGATGATAGCCGCGCCGCGCACCGGGCGGCGGATCGTGGTCCCAGGTCATGGATCGCTTCTAACGGATTTGCCGCGTTTCTGCACGCGGGCCGGGGTCGCGCCCATCCGGCCGCTATTTGCAGATGTGCTTCAGTCCCTCGCGGCCATGATGCGCAAGGTCGAGGTGGAAATGATTTCTATGGAGGCTGTTGTAGTCCGGCCCGAGCACGGTCGTGAAATACTCGCAAGATCCGTCATGAACCCGGCGCAGGAACGCTTGCTCGCGGTCCGAGCCGTTCCAATCGCGGAGCACGCTGATCGTCTCGCCGTTCGATAGTTTAAATCCACCGATATCGACGGCGTTGGCATAGGCATGTTCAGAGATTTGTGCGCCGTCGACGCTGTTCATCGGCCGGCACGAATAAGACGCGAGCAACTTCAGCCCGACGAGCTCCTGCCGGAAATAGTATCGCGCCGCCGGCTCGACGACGTCTTTCACCCAGCTATTGATCTGCGGAATCATGGGGCAGCGGAGCGATGCCGGCGGCTCCAGCGCCACTCGGCCGTTATCGGCTGCCGACATTTCAAAGGGAATTTCCGCGCCGCAGACGCTCGGTCCACCAAGCGCCGATCGCCTACGAACAAACGCGGTCTGATGCACGACGCCGGAAGCCAAGCACGCGCGCTCTTCGGGCGAACGCCACGGATCATTTTTGACGACGAAACTCGGCCCGGGGGTGCCGCAGCCTGACAATAAAGCAGGTCCGGACAGCAGAACGGCCAGCGAGGCGAATACGCAGGAACGACGCAAAACCATGACTGGTCAAGTAAACGGAAGTAACGTTAACCAAGGGTAAAGGAGTGCCCGCCAGCACCACAAATTCCGTTTGTTTTCAGGCTGATTTTAGCTCTCCGTCGAAGCCGACGGCATTGAGGATCAATGCGCTGCGCAACAGAGATGTTGCTTGCCAGGTACAGAACGCACCGAACTCCAAAATTATACCGGCTTATTCGATCCTGACATGCGGCTGAAATCTAGCTGTCATTGAGAACCGCTATTGGGCTTGTGCTCCAGGAGGTGGCTCCCGGCTCGAGCATGTTCTGCGTACGAGACTGGGATGCGCCGTTCTCGCGTTTTCGCTCGGAAAATGTATCGCGTACCGAACCGAACACGCCCGGAGTGATGTGGAAACGAGAAGCACTCGCGGGGCATTCCGCCTCGCGGGGCGTGTGCCCTGGCGTACTCGGAAGTCCGGCAATGGCATTCCCACAGCAAACCGGTTCATCGGGTCGTCAGGGTTGCCGTCCACTAAACGGGATCAGGCGCCGTCAAGGAACGACAACACCTCCGCTTTGAACGTCCGGTCACTGACGGCCCGGTTGTGATCGCGGCCTGCAATCGTGAACGCCCGCGCACCCGGGTTCAACTTTGCAAGCTCCTCCGCCGAACCTCCGATAACGTCGGTCTCGCCCACCGCAATGAAAATGGGAGCGGTGATCGATGAAACCATTTCGGCGGTAATTGGCGCTCGCGACGAACGGATGCAGGCGGCGAGCGCTTTGAGATCGCTCTTTGTCTCCTCTGCAAACGCCCGGAATGTCCGCGCCGCGGGATTGGTGACCTCATCGATGCTTTGCGCCTCGAGCGCCCGCGCGATCGGCCCCGTTCCGGCCATGCCGCGCACCATGTTGATCCCAAGGCCGCCGAAAACGAGATGATCGACTCGGTCCGGATGCGCCAGGGCCAAAAACGCAGCGATACGCGCACCCATCGAATATCCGATCACATGCGCGCGCTCGATTCCGAGATGATCGAGAAGACGGCGGCCATCCTCCGCCATCAAGGGCGCACCGTAATCGGTCAATTCGTAAAGCTTCTGGCTTTGCCCATGGCCGCGATTGTCGAAAGCGATGACCGGGTGCCCAGCCTTGCTGAGAAAATCGACCCAGCCCGTATTGATCCAGTTCGTCTGCACATTTGAAGCGAACCCATGAATCAGCAGAACAGGCCGCTTTCCGGTGCCGCTTTCCATGTTCAGATAGGCGATGTCGACGCCGTCGCTGTCAAACTGCTTCATACCGTCTCCCGGCCAAAGAAAGGCCTGCTTCCCCTACCATCATCGTTTCATCGAAGGTATGGTGCGCCCGCAAATCGTTTAATCCGCAAAAAGGGCGTCGCATGGCCGGAGCACTGATCCCTCATTTTGCCAATGATGCCGGTGCCGAGCGCATCTTCGTTGGCGTCAAGGAATTCAACTGCATGGGCGCCCGCCCGCCGTTCGATCACCCCCACATCTATCTCGACATGGGACAGGATGCCCAGATCCTCTGCCCCTATTGCTCAACGCTTTATATCTACGATCCTCGTCTCGCAGCGGACGAGAGCGATCCGAAAGGCAGTCTCGTTTCCGACGCCGCTTGAGCCTATGTATTTCCGTGCCTTCCAGATCTGGCGCGTTGGCTGATGGCCGGGAAACGATCGAGCGTCGTGATCGCCGGTGGCGGAATCGGCGGCATCGCCACCGCGCTCGCACTTGCCAAGTATGATATCGAATCGCAGGTCTACGAGCGTCGCGCTGAGTTTCCCGAAGAAGGCGCCGGCATTCAAATCGGACCGAACGGCACGCGCATTCTGAGTGATCTCGGCGTCGCTGACGTACTGCAGGACCTCGCCGCCGTCCCTGATGCGCTCAGCGCACGCGATGGCTTGACCGGGCAAGAGTTGACCCGCTTGCCGCTCGGAACCTGGATCGCCGAGAGACACGGCTCTCCCTATTGGACCGCGCACAGAAAAGATCTCCACAACGCACTTCGCATGCGTGCCGAGGCCGATCCTCGGATCACCCTGAAATGCGGCTGTGAAATCGTGTCGTTCGTCAACGAAGATAATGGCATTCGCGCCATCGGCGCGACAGGTGAAGTCATCGAAGGGCAGGCGCTCGTCTGTGCTGACGGCCTCTGGTCAGATCTCCGCAAGAAGATGGGCGCAAGCAGCATTCCACAACCCGTCGGCAAAACAGCCTATCGCAGCATTACGCCGGCCGATGACCTACCGCCGGAACTCACACCCAACGCGGTCCACATCTGGCTCGCGCCCGGCACCCACGTCGTCCATTATCCCGTGAATGCAGGACGAGACATCGCCCTCGTCGTCATCGTTGATGATACCTCACGCGAAGCTGGATGGGAGCGCCCGGCGTTGGCTCAAACCGTACAAGATAGCGTTCGCAGCTTTCCTAAACCGCTGCAGGCTCTGGTCGCGAAAGCCCAGGATTGGCGCCACTGGTCGCTCCATGCGATGCCGCCGCTTGAACGCTGGTCGGCCGGACGCGCGACTTTGCTTGGCGATGCCGCGCATCCCGTCTTACCGTTCCTCGCCCAAGGAGCGGTGCTCGCACTCGAAGATGCGAAGATGCTGGCATGCTGCCTGGCCGGCGAACGCCATGACGTCGCAACCGCTCTCCAGAATTACGAGCACGCCCGGCGGAGGCGTGTCAGACGCGTTGCCGAGGCCTCGCGACGCAACGGCCGTATCTATCATATGAGCGGAGCCATGGCCCTCGCACGCAACACCACGATGCGTCTCACGCGTCCCGGACGTATGATGGCCGGCTTTGATTGGCTCTATGGCTGGAGGCTCTGATCATGTTTCCGAGGTTCGGCACGCACCGGTCGCGACGTGCCGACCGTGTAACGCTCGGCGTCCAGGGCGTCGTGATCGACGAAACCTCGCGCGTACTTCTCGTTCGTCATGGCTACCGCCCCGGCTGGCACTTTCCCGGCGGAGGCGTCGAACGGGGCGAAAAAATTGACCACGCCTTGAGTCGGGAACTTGATGAGGAAGTCGGCGTGCACCTCCGGGAACCCGCGCAGCTGTTCGGTATTTACACGAATTTCGAGGCATTTCCGGGCGATCACATCGCCCTTTTCATTATCCGGCACTGGCGGCGGGGTCGCGTTCCGCGACCGAATGCCGAAATCATCCGACAGCGGTTTTATGCTCTCGACGACATTCCCCCAAACACGACAGCAGGCACCAAGCGGCGCCTCGATGAAATATTTGGCGGCATCGAACGCGTGCTTGCTTGGTAAGCAATGCCGAAGCCTCCTTCCGTCGCAGACGGAAGAGCACTAAGACATCAGTAACAGCGCCTCGCTCGGCAACAAAATTGAGACGATGGAAATCATCAGCGGCATGGTCGGCAGCTTTCTCGTCGCGCTGTCGGCATTATTTTCAATCGTCAATCCGATCGGGGGCGCGCTGATATACAGCCAGGTCACGCTTGGCCGGCCGCACCCCGAGAGAGTGGCACTCGCCTATCGTGTAGCGTTTTATTCCGCCATCGTGATGTTGGCTGCATTATGGATCGGCGCCACGCTCATGCATTTTTTCGGCGTCAGCATTGATGCGCTTCGCGTCGCCGGCGGGCTCGTCGTCGCCGCCAGCGCCTGGGGAATGCTCAATGATCCGAAAGAGAGGGAAGATCGCAAACAGGATCACGCCTCGGCAGCCGCCTTGGGCAGCGATGTTGCATTCTTTCCTTTGACGATGCCGTTTACGACCGGTCCCGGCACGATCTCAGTTGCAATCGCGCTGAGCGCCAGCCGCCCTTCGACAACCAAAGAACTGCTGCCTTTCTACGCTGGCGCATCGAGCGCCGCCATAGCGGTCGCATTCTTGATCGCGATCTCCTATGCTTCGGCAGACCGTATCGTTGCCCTCCTCGGTCCGGTGCGCGCACGGATCCTGACACGGCTTTCCGCGTTCCTCCTTCTCTGCATCGGCGTGCAGATTTTGATATCCGGCGTGCAGGGCGCGCTATCGACGACGCTCGCGCACCGATAAGTCTCGTCTTTGCGCAGCGAAGAAAAAGCCTTACCCTCGTTTTAATCCGCGTTGGCAGGCTGGCCGTTAGCCAGAGGAGACGAAACGTGACGGGACTAACCCTTGTTGTAATCGTTGTCCTTTATCTCGCTTTTTCTATTCGCATTCTTCGGCAGTACGAGCGAGGCGTCGTCTTTCAGCTCGGCAAATTCGTCGGCGTGCGCGATCCCGGCTTGAACTTGATATTCAGTCCCATTCAGACAATGACGCGCGTCTCGCTGCGCACCGTGACGATGCAGATTCCGTCACAAAAGATTATCACGAAAGACAATGTTTCGATCGATATCGCGGCCGTCGCATACTACCACATCAGCGACCCCGAAAAGGCGGTGATCGCTATCGAGAACGTCTACGAGGCAGTGAATCAGATAAGTCAGACGACGGTGCGCAATGTCGTCGGCCGTTTCTCTCTCGACCAGCTCCTGGCACAAACCGTCGATGTCAACAGTCAGATCAAAGATGTGATCGACGCCCACACCGAACCATGGGGCGCTCAGGTGACCGCAGTCGAGATCAAGGACATCCTGCTTCCGGAAAACATGCAACGCGCCATGGCCAAAGAAGCCGAAGCCGAACGCGAACGCCGCGCAAAAATTGTTGCAGCCGAGGGCGAATTTCAAGCGGCCGTCCGGTTGGGCGAAGCTGCCGACATCATCACAGCGCACCCCGTGGCGCTACAGCTCCGCACGCTCCAGACAATGGTCGAGATCGCAACCGAAAAGAACTCGACCATCCTCTTCCCGGCCCAGTTCATGACAACGGTGCGCGACGTGCTGACGACGGTGCAACAAGACGCGCAATCGAAGTAGCCGGCCACGTTCGCTGCATCACCACCAGTTAAAGAATGTCGGCTTGCCCCGGTACCGGCGGTCGTAACGATCATAGCGATCGTAGCGGTCATACCGATCGCCTCGACTGTCGTAATAATCATAAGAGTCGTCGCGCCCATAGGAAGGCGCTGATTTGCGCGGCCGCTTCTTGAGAGCGCCCTGCGGCTCGGTGCTGATCACCACGACAAAATCCGTCGCCTTGCCGGTCTCGTTGCTCAGCGGCTCATCCGAAACGATGAGTGACGAACCCGGCCAGACGTAGCCCGAAATGCGCGACGCGACGTCCGGCGGGATAGTAATGCGGTCGAGAGCCGCCGAAGCTTGTTTCGCGTCCGTCTTTGGCGCGTCATAATTGATATCTGCGCGGCGCCGTTTCTTGTAGGAGACGGGATCGTCATTTTCAGCCGACCTCCGCGCGATCGAAACAACTTCCCAACGCAAGTCCTTGCCCTGATCCTTGTATGAGACCGCAGTGAAGACATGCGTGCCAATGGGATCGTCCGGCTCCGAAATCGTAATGGGCGCATCGAATACCGGTTCGTTGCCCTGGCGCACGTAGAGGCGCTGCGTCTTGCGGCTGATGAACATCGAAAGCGGGAGTGTTTTCCACTTTGCCTTCTGCATCGCGGCGACGAATGTTGCTTTGACGGCGTCGGCCTTTTTCCATTCCTCGGTGGCCGCCGCCAGTTCTTTCTCGGCCTTCTCGACGTCAGCTTTAGCCGCGTCGTACTTGTCGCCGATGACCTTGGCCTTGGCGGCCGCCTTCGCCTTTGCGTCCTCTGCTTTTTTCTGCGTTGCCGGTTTTTTCGCGGCAAGGAGCCTCTTGTCGGCTCGCGCAACCGCTTGGTCCGCTTTCTTCTTGGCAGCTTCCAGTCGACTCAAGGCCTTCGCTGCTGTTTTGCGGGCCGCCGCCTTGTCATCGACGACCGCCTTCAAATCGTCAGCCTGCGAAATCGCGGTTTGAGCTTCGAGGCTCTTTTCCGATGCAATGGTTTTGAGCGCCTGCATCTGTGCGGCGCGCGCCGGCCACTTGGAAACGTCTGGTTCGAACGCGCCGCGCTGGTCTTGATCCGTAACGTCGTTCTCGAATGTTGCTGGAACCGCAACAGCCGCCTCGCCCGCGGGGAGAGGCTTGGGAAGAAGCGGATGCGAGATCGCAGCCGGAGCTGTATCGTCGTGCGCAACGACCACGCGCAATCCCAAGCGCGTCAACGGAAAAAGTTGCTGTGCGAATTCATACGGCATGCGTATGCAGCCATGAGAGGCCGGATATCCCGGCAACGCACCGGCATGGAGCGCGATGCCAGACCACGTGATCCGCTGCATGAACGGCATCGACGCATCGTCATAGATGTTGGAGTAATGCTCTTCCTGCTTCTGCAACACGCTGAAGACGCCGACAGGCGTCTCGTAACCAGTCTGCCCGGTCGATACGCGGGCATGCAACGCCTCGCCCTTGGCATCATAGACCGAAACGCGCTGATCCTTGATTGAAACGACAGCGATAACAGGCGGGCCGGACAACGAGGACTGGGCAATCTCATCGTCGCCCGCATCGCGCAACCGATTACGAGCTTCTGCGCTATCTGCGAAGCTATTTGCAGCCAATACGACCAGGATTGTGCTGGCAAAGTTTCTTGCGCACGCCAGTGCAGCTACGCTGAACATTTTTTAACGCCCTACCGCCGGTGTTTTCGGGAAGGCCCCGACGACCTTTCCCAATCTATAATATATTTATGCCAATTTCACGCTTCAGCCATGTGATGCCGGCAGCGGTGGTACGAGAGCACCGAATCGTGCCGGAAACGCGGCCTGCCATCATCCAGACTAGGCAGAGCACGTGAAGCGTCGGTTAAATTTGCCTGATTTTGGCGCGGAATCCGTCGCCCCGCTCAAATGCCTTGTGCATTCCCGACATTGAAAGTCTCGCAAATGAGCCCGCGAGACATATCGCGCCACACCCGCCTTGTTGCCTGCAAAAATGATATGGCGACATTACATGGTCAGCGGGCCGTTGCGTCATTACTCGTCCCGATCAGTCAGAAAGGCATCCAACAATGAAAATCACGGCAGAAACGATTGAACGTTCTGGGCATTTTTCGATTGGAGGCGATTTACCGGTCGTCAGACTTGGCTTCGGCGCCATGCAAATAACGGGCGCTGGCATCTGGGGCGAGCCCAAAGACCGGGAGGAGTCCCTGCGGACGCTACGCCGGCTTCCGGAACTCGGGATCAACCTGATCGACACCGCCGACTCCTACGGCCCAGAAGTCAGCGAGCGCCTCATACGCGAGGCTTTGCATCCCTATCGCGGTATGGTCATCGCGACGAAAGGTGGCCTCGTCCGCCCCGGCCCGGGTACTTGGATTCCACTCGGCAGGCCCGAGTATCTGCGCCAGCAGGTCATCCTCAGTAGCCGCCGCCTTGGCGTGGAACGTATCGATCTTTGGCAGCTGCATCGCATTGACCCGAAAGTCCCTGCGGACGAGCAGTTCGATGCCATCAAGGCCATGCAAGCCGAAGGGCTCATTCGCCACGTCGGTCTCAGCCAGGTAAACGTCAAGGAAATTCAGGCCGCACAGAAGTACTTCCAAGTTGCGACGGTGCAGAACCTCTACAATCTTGCCGATCGCAGCAGCGAGGACGTCCTCGATTTCTGCGAGAAGAGCGGTATCGGCTTTATTCCGTGGTTCCCGCTGGCATCAGGCGATCTCGCGAAGCCAGGCTCGAAGCTTGATGGCATTGCCAAGAAGCACAACGCCGCGCCGAGCCAGATCGCGCTGGCGTGGCTCCTGCGGCGCAGTCCCAACATGCTGCCGATTCCTGGAACATCGAAGGTTCGCCACCTCGAAGAAAACGTCGCCGCAGCTGCGATAAGCCTGAGCGACGCCGACGTATCGGCGCTCAACGAAGTCAGCAAGGCGGCCTAGCCTAACGCCCAGTCTCGACCGGCGGTGTGCTGGCGAAAGAGCTGGCCATCTCATGCAACAGCGCGCGGACTTCCGGATGCTCATTGCGGTCCCATTCGGACAGCATGTGCCTCAGGTCGTCCTCGCGGTTGCGCAACAGACGAGCATAAGCAGCCTTGCCTTCGGGCGTGAGCGTGATGAGGTCACCGGCTTCTTTCGCCATCCCCGAGGACACGAGTCGGGCGAAAAGCCGTGCCCGCTCTTTTTCCTCGACCGATAGCCGCGCCGCGAGCTCGCTCCGGCTGGCCTCCCCGCCACGTTCACCGACCCTCGCGAAAAGCCAGAATTCTTGGGGATCCAAATTGAGCCCTAACCGCTTGGCGGTTTGCTGATAAACGCGCCAGCGATTTTCCCGTGCAGTGACGCGCCCCACGATACGCTCCAACTCTTCAAGCGAAGTCGCATCACGCGGCATTTGCAGGGGATCATTGACCGGCTCTGGAGCGAGCGTCGTCTTGAGCGGCACTTCCTGAATCGCAAGCGTCAGGAGAAAGCCCAAAAACGTCAACGCTGATGCCGTGATGAAAACCGGACGCAAGGCATCGACAAAAAGTCGGAGATAAGTCGAGCGAAGCGGCTCGCTAAGCGCGGCGATCGCCGCCGGATCATTCCCAGCCGCAACGAGGTCCGGCGCCGAAACATTGAGCATGTTCTGCAGCGTGAACGAAAAAATTCCGCCGAAGAGTGCTGCCCCAACCGCGCCCCCGATGGATCGAAAGAGGGTCGTTCCCGACGTCGCGACGCCGAGTTGCTCATACGCGACCGCGTTCTGTACGGACATGACCAGAATTTGCATCACCATGCCGAGACCGAGACCAAGGCACAGCATGTAGACTGAGGCCGATGCCGCCGACGTCGCAAGCGTGATTCGTGACAACAGCACCAGACCGAGCGTCATGAGTCCGGTGCCGATGATCGGAAACATTTTATATCGCCCGATGCGGCTGATGATCTGGCCGCTCGTAACCGAACTGACGAAAACACCCAGCATCATAGGTGTCATGTGCAGCCCAGCGCTCGTCGGATCTAAACCTTTGACGACCTGCAGGTAGACCGGCATCAGCGTGATCGAGCCGAAAAGCGCCATGCCGACGATGAACCCGACGGACGTCGCAATGACGAATGGCCGCTTTTTGAAAAGCGAGAGCGGCAGCAGGGGGTCCGGAACTTGCGTTTCCGCATAGAGAAACAGCACCAGCGAAATGCCGCCCAGCGTCGAGATGGCGAACATGCTGACGGGTGCTTCATCGAGCAGCGTTCCTCCGAGACTCGTAATGATGACGACACTCGTCAGGGCAAGCGCAAGCAGAGTCGCGCCGACATAGTCGATCTCGACCGATTTCGTTCTGCTGTGCGGCCGGAACGTTCTGTTGATGACTGCTAGTGCCAGAACGCCGAAGGGAAGATTGATGAGAAAGATCCAGCGCCATGACAGATTGTCGACGATGAAGCCGCCGATGAGCGGACCAAGCACCGTCGAAAGCCCAAAGACGCCACCAAAGAAACCTTGATACCGCCCGCGTTCACGCGGCGGCACGACGTCTCCGACGACAGCCATTGCGGTCACGATCAAACCGCCGCCGCCGAGACCCTGCACGATACGGAAGGCGATCAGCTCCGGCAGATTCTGCGCCAGCCCGCACAGCGCTGATCCGATGAGGAAAATGACGACGGCAGTCTGAAGGACGATCCTCCGCCCGAAAAGATCGCCGAGCTTGCCGTAAAGCGGAACGACGACAGTTGTCGCCAGGAGATAAGCGGTTACGATCCATGAGAGATGCGAGAGACCGCCGATCTCGCGCACGATCGTCGGAAGCGCCGTCGAGACGATCGTCTGATCGAGCGACGCCAGCAGGAGGACCAGCGCCAAAGCCCCGAAGATAGCAACGCGGCGACGGGTTTCGTTATTCCCATCTTCGGCGTTCTTGGTGTGCTGGCGCTGCATGTCGTCGAAAACGCCCTACGCTATGAATGTTCTGTCCACTCGGAAGCCGACCCGCGGCGGCCTCTGAACGTCGAACGCTTCGCTTGCACGAAAGTTACCGGAACCATGCCGGCCCTTGCCTGTAGAATTGGCGCATTCCAGATGCGGAACGCCGTTGCAATTGTTCGGTTACGATAGATTGGGACGGGCCTGCATCAGACCCAAAATGTCGCGACAAGAGACGGTCTTTTGTGGAAATTTGTAGAGCCCAGCGCCGCATAAGCAACACAACTCACTTTAAGCTGGGAACATAACCCGGTCCGGTGGCGCCCGCGGTGCAGATGTGATAGCCGAACGAAATTGATTTCCGGAGTCCTTCATGCGAGCACGGGCGGCTCAAATCGCAGCGATCGCAATATTTTGGCTTGGCGGAATAGTATCCGCCTCCGCCAACCCGGCCCTGTTGTTCGAACCATCGACTGGCAAGGTGCTTTATTCCGAAGACGTCGACGACGTTTGGTATCCGGCATCACTGACCAAGCTCACGACCGCCTATATCGCATTCGAAGCGGTCAGGGACGGCAAACTCCATCTCGACGATAAAATTCCCTGTTCGCTGATCGCGACCTTGCAACCTCCGAGCAAGGCGGGTCTGAAGGTCGGACAAACTTTGACAGTCAAGCAGGCGTTGCAGGCCGTCATCGTCAAGTCTGCGAACGACGTCACCGTCATGCTTGCGGAAGCGATTTCGGGCAGCGAGAGCGCCTTCGTCGAAAAGATGAATGCCACTGCGCAACGTCTCGGCATGACGCGCACGCACTTCGATAACACCAACGGTCTTCCCTCTCCCGGCCAGCTGACGACAGCGCGCGACCTCGCAAAGATCGCCACTGCCGTCATCAGAGATTTTCCTGAGTACGCGAGCTATTGGTCGATGCCAGCGATGTACATCGGCAAGCGGCGGCTCGGCAGCCACAACGCCTTGCTCCGAACGTTTGAGGGGGCCGATGGCATGAAGACCGGATTCACCTGCGATTCGGGCTACAACGTCGCCGCAACCGCGACGCGTGACGGCCACCGCCTGATGGCGATCGTACTCGGCGAATCGTCGGGCAATGAACGCGCCCTCCGCTCAGCGGCGCTACTGGAATACGGTTTTCAGGATTACGCCTGGAAAGATTACTTTAAAATGCCGACCCTCGATACGTTGCCCGCGGATCCGGACGCGAAGGGAATTAGGTCCGTTCGTGAATCGGTCGCGGCATGGAGCTGTCGCGATCACCAACATCACACCGCGAAACACAAACATCACAAACGCAAGAAAAGCAAAGTGACCGCGAGCAAGAAGGATGCGACAGGGGAGAGCGCAGCTCGGCCGTCCGCGAAAGGCACGGCACATGCCGCGGGCGAAACGGCGGCAGCAGCCCCCAAAGCAGCCAACGCCGCACCTTAAATGATCAGGTCGAGGGGCTCCTTCCGGAATACGCAACCCGGCGGGTCCGGCGGATTAGGCCGAGCATTGTTCGACCGCTCGCCGTCATCATCGTCCGGACGCTGACGATCTCGGTGTTGATGCTGGCGCGGCAGAGCTTTCGAATGCCTCTGCTCTTTCGAGTGCAGCCCGCCCGTCCCGGGACCTGCTTGAATCCGTTCTATTCCGGAACGCTGAACAGATCCCAGCGATAAGATCACCGCCGCGCTCGCCGGCATGGATAACGCGATGCTCGCTCCTGCGGTTAATGCCAAAGCGCACTTCATAACCGGCCTCTTATCCACGCAGGATCAAAACGCATACTCGCGCCGAGAAATGGCCAATTAACCTACGTCGAACAAGACGTCCAAGGAAGCCCCATACATGTGGCGTCAAACTTGCTTCTTTCGTCCCATCAACCGCTATTTAAGCTTGGGTAGGACGATACTATGTCTTCGACGCCGCGAACTTCCAGGTTTCCTGCGAAGGACTTTACGCCGTCGCCTCGCGATGTCGA
>Ga0182749_1002395_pt1 | contig 13752 bp, 17 predicted proteins | sample eDN3rd37CKraftMG_FD_128875 | JGI IMG/M metagenome (GOLD analysis project Ga0182749, IMG submission 128875) | Enriched Miracle-Growth compost microbial communities from Emeryville, California, USA - eDNA 3rd pass 37_C Kraft MG (version 2) (version 2) ...
GGGACCGTTATCGAGCTGCAGCTTGGTTTCGGGAAGCGTCACTGGCTTGGAAAATGTCTTTCCAAGATCGGCAGAACTCGCGATCGACACGCGTCCGCCCGCCACCCACGCCAGCCATAACTTACCGTCGGGAGCGAATGCCGGAGTAGCAACGCTTGCACAGGCGAGCGCCGTTGTTTGGCACGCCGTCGGCCTCGCATGATGATGCATGTGTCCTTCATGCGCCCGCGCCGTTGATGACATACCGGTCAATGCCGACAACACCAGTAGCGAGAGAATCGGAGGACGATTACGCATGATACTTAGAACCTCACTTTCATGCCGCCATAGTACGTTCTCGGCGAGCCTGCGTAGATGGAGCCCGCTACGCCTGCCAGATCGTCAGCGGTAAAGTTCACCCTATCGGTGATGTTGTTCGCAGATGAGACGTAGGTTTCGTCGAAAAGGTTCCTGATTTCGAAATAGGTCATCAGCGACCGGATGGGTCCCGTTCCGAAGTCCTTCGTGTAATGGATATTCCAGTTCACGAGATCGTAGCCGGGGGCTTTCAGAAGATTGGCGTTCTCCATGTAGAAGCTGTCGTGCCATTCGTATTCGACGTAAGTGCCGACACCCTTAAGCGGACCGTCGCGATAGTCGTAGCTCAAGCGGGTCGTGACCTCGTTGGGCGACACGCCCGGTATCTTGTTGCCGGCCCGGCTTACCGCCGTCTCCGCGCCGGAGAGAAGCTCGTTGTAATCGGTGTAGACCTGATCGTTGAACAGGTACGACGCGGTCAATCGCCACCCGGGCGCCAGAGCGACATCGGCAAACGCTTCGATGCCGCGGTGTTCCGAGGCCGGGGCATTGAACGAATAGTTCATCAGGCCCGGACCCGCCGACTGCGAGACGAGCTCGTTGTTGAAGAACTCATAGAACCCGGTGAGGCTCAATAGAACACCGGGCGCAGGCGTCCAATCGCCGCCAAGATCAAAGCCGACGTTGCGCTGCGACTTAAGTTCCGTGTTGTTTCCCGGCACGCCTTCCGGCGTCACGAACAAATTGGAAAATTGCGGCGTGCCGTAGCCCGTACCGATGCGGGCTCTTAGCTGCCATTCACGGCTCGGCGTATAGACGAGACCAAGTTCCGGCGCGAAGTTCGTCATCTCGCGATTGGCAGAGACGTCATCAATTTTCGAGATGTTTCCAAACTCGTCGTAAGTAAATTTGCGCTGCGATCCATCAAGCGACGTTCTTTCCACCGTCGCGCCCGCCACGACCGCAACCTCATTCGTCAGCTTCACCTCCTCGCGCGCCCGCGCTCCGAAATTCATCGTCGAGCCGGTCTGCTCCGCTTGCAGCATGCCAAGCCGGGCATCGCCGCCGGGCGCTACAAAATAGGTCAGGCCGCCGTCGACGGGCAGATAGTTCCAGAAAGCGCCCAGATACGAGAACGTCGGCAGCCCGGCGAACAAGGACTTGTGCTTGAGGCCAACACTGAAGTTGTAGGAGAGATAATCGCCGATGGCGCTCGTGGTGCTGGTCGGCTGATTGATGTTGCGATCGTCGATGACGAATTGCACCTCGCTAGTCGTCGCGGCGTCAAATGCATGATCCCAGCGGAATCCGCCGAGCGTACGCCGGTCGTCGCGATTGGTGCCGGCCTGCTCCGCCGTCTGCTTTACCGATGCGCCGAAGCCCGGCGAAAAATTTAAAGTCTCGCAACCTGCCGCAGCGGTCGCGGCCGTGTGGCATCCCTTCTGATATGGATTGAGCTTGAAGTTGTCGAGCGAAGTGCGGAACGGCACGTCGGTCGAGAGATTGTTGTTGATCGCCTTCAGCGTGATCTTATCCGATGCAGTCGCTTGATACGTCAGCAGCGCGTTGATCGTTTGGGTGTTGAAGCTGCCGTATTCGAAGTAGCCGTCGCCCCGCACGTCGCTGGTGAAGACAGAGCCCTCCCAGTTCTCGCCCTTCTTCCCCGCGATAACGTAGTTGTTGAAGTAGTTGAAACTGCCAACGTCGACACCGTATTCGACGCCGTCAATCGCCCGGCCCGGCCATGTGCGGAAGTTGATCGCACCGCCCGTCGCGTAGTTTCCGAAGAGCGCAGACGAAGGCCCGCGCCACACGTCGGTGCCCGAATAGGCGTGGGGATCTATCAGATCGCTTCGAGAGAGACCGTCGGGCTGGGTTACGAGAAACCCGTCGTCGAGAACCACGATGTTGCGGATGCCGAAACCGTTGCGGGCGTTCGAGCCGCGAATTGAGATGCCAATGTCGCGCGGTCCGTTGCCTTGTTTCAGCGAGACGCCTGGCACCTCGCGCAGAATGTCCGTCACCGAAAAGACGGGCGTATTCTGAAAACGCCCCATGTCGATGCTGGTGACGGTCTGCGCGCCCGCTCCCGAAGCGCCGGGAACGGCTCCGGTGGCGGCCGACGGCGTTCCGGGGTTTCCAATCGTTGGCACAACGCCGGGACTGGCGATCGGCGGCGACGCCTTGACGGTCGCGACCGGTTTGGCAGGAGGCTTCGGCTGCGTCGCCGGCGGCGCGCTTTTCTTCACGGCCACTTTCGCCTTGGATGGCGCCTTCGGCGTCTGCACGACTTTGAGCGTTGGTTTTGCCGGAGCCTGCTCGACGGTGACATCCGGGAGCTTCAGCGTATCGGACGATCCCGCGTTTTGCGCCTCGACGACACTGGCGGAAACAAGCAGCACAATGGCCGATGAGGCAAGAGCGGCTAATCGGCATCTGCGAGCAGGCCGATTCACCCGCACAGCAGCGCAATCCCGGCCTCGTTGAGAATGCATATCCTTTAGTCCAATCTGAACTGAATCTGTGAGACGGCGTCGCCAGGACAAACGCCTCTCAGCAAACGCGACTAAACGCTCAACTTCAGGTCAGAACAGAAGGCGGCCCGCGCGCGGAATGTGCGCCCGGCCTTGGAGTTGCGCGAAAACGCTCGCGCGCGGCACGATATGTCAAGGATGCGTAATTGACGGTCCGAACGAGCAAGTGCGGCGTGGAATGATCGACAGCAACGGCACCTACCGGCGCGTACGGACAAATGTCCTTCCCCGACACTGGCTTTTTTGCCGGTTGCGGCACGCCTTTGTCATCGAGCACCACGTTCAGCGGGCCGTGGCCCGTGCAGATAACGATTGAAATATCACCGGGATCTCCCGGCGTTGCGGCCAACATGATGCCGACGGGCAAAAGACTGCGCACCGCAAACGCAAAGCCGATCAGCAGATTAAGGAAACGGCCCATAGGATCTCTTGGCCAACGGCGGCGAGTCGAACTCCGTCCAGTCTAGACTCGACTTTACGCAGCAGCAACTCTCGCAGCCTGAGGCCTAATAGCTCGCCATCTTTTCGAAATGCGTGGCGACGTTGCCCAGATGCCCTTTTTGCCGCCGATGGGACCTGTGCCGCATTTCGATCGCATACGGTCCGGGCTAGGAACCGCGCGAAATTTGTAAGTCCAATTCGCGCCCATTCTTGTGCTAAGCTTACCCAAACGGGTCTCGTGGGGGGACACTCCATCAATGCTGCAAGAAGACATTGTGCTCGTCGATCATGAGGATCGTGAACTCGGCATCGCCGAGAAGCTCGAGACGCATCGGCGTGGCGACTTACACCGGGCGTTCTCGGTGATGGTCTGGGACAACAGCGGGCGTCTGCTTTTACAGCGCCGTCAAATTGGCAAATACCATTCGGGCGGACTTTGGACGAATTCGTGCTGCGGGCATCCGCGACCGGGCGAACGCGCAGGTGATGCGGCGCGTCGGCGGCTCGGGGAAGAAATGGGTATTTCGTGCGCGCTTTCGCCGATCGGCACATTCACGTATCGCGCAGAACTTGAAGACGGGCTGATCGAACACGAACTCGTTCATCTTTTCCGGGGGTGCTACGCTGGCGCGATCGCTCCCAACCCGGCGGAATGCGACGGCTTCAGCTGGTCGAGCCCGGACGCGATCCGGCGGCAGATCGCGACGGCCCCGCACTGCTTCAGCGTGTGGTTCAGAAAGTATGTCGATGCCGGGTGGCCGCTTTCTCCGCCGGTCGAGGAACTCACTCCGTCGAAATGAGTGCTCGTGACGGAGAACAGCAGCCGGCTATTGTGAGCTGTCGTTGTTTTGAACGTTCCGCACCGGCACCAAACTCAATCGACTGACGGTTCGAACCCCTATTCGGCCGCGCTTGCGCCGCGTTCCGCTGCCAAGCCGTCTGTGCTAAGTTGCGAACCGGTCTTGGACAACGGATGGTCGGAGGAATGCAATGACCGCAGATAAAGTCGTGATTATTATTCTTGCTATCGCCAATATCGCGCTTTGTGTCGCCATCTACCACACGTCGACCCTGACGATGTAAGCTTGCGGCCCTGAACGTCACTTCGACGCTCACAGATGGGACGGCTCGCCTTTGTTGCATCGGGCCTTCCTAGTTATCTTCTCTTTATCGCGCGAAGGAGCAAGCTCAAGACTTACGTCTGGCACTCTTCTTCGCGGCCTTCTTTGGAACTTTCTTCCCAGCGCATTACGCCTCTGAGAGGACGATTGCGATAGCCTGCGAGCGGCTCGTTACTTTTTTTTCCGCTGCTTTCGCCTTTCGACGTAACCTTCTTGCGTTCGCGCATCGCGCGGCCGACTTTCTTTGATGCGGCCCTTGAATACCGTGGAACCATAAAGACATCCCCCAAGAACCGTTGCCGAATGCAACTGGCACGAGCGGCTGAAAGTTCCTATGCGACCATGGCTGTCTCGTGCCATTGGGCACAAGAAGAGATGCCGCAAAACTAAATTTTCAAACATACGCGGCGAAGAGCGGGGATCGAGCGTTTCCGATTGCCAAGGCAAAGCTCAAACCTGGAAACACTGGAATGGTAAAGCAAGAGCAGTCGCAGCAGGCCGATCTTCCTGGTCACGGATCGGCTGTTCTGCCGAGCGTGACCGTCGACAGTTACAATGTCGAGATCGAGGACGAAGAAGGGTTCATCGGCGACAAAGCGAGCAAGGGCGCGTTTTGGGAATTCGTCGAGAAATGGCGCAAGCCTCTTAAGGAACTCGGCGCAGATCCGCTCGGCGATAAACCCACCGAGAAGATCGGCAAACAAAAACTAGCCAAGCTGCTTGCGGACGGCGATCCCGAAGCTGCGAGTCTGGTCCAAAGCGCCATCGAAGATTTCGCCCAGCAGCTTGCCTTCGTCATTCGCCGTTTTCTGCGACTGAAGGCATGGCGCGATACCGAGTCCATTTCCGTGGGCGGTGGCTTTCGCGCGAGCCGCATCGGCGAGCTGGCGGTGGCACGCACCGAGCTTCTGCTTCGTGCAGAGGACATCAAGTTGGATCTCGAGCTGATCCGCAACGATCCCGACGAAGCGGGCCTGCTCGGCGCCGCTCATCTTTTGCCTGCATGGATGCTCAAAGGGCACGACGGCATTCTCGCCGTCGATATCGGCGGAACGAATTTCAGGGCCGGCGTGGTCGAACTCAATTTGAAGAAATCGCCGGAGCTTGAGAAAGCGCAGGTGATCGAGTCCGAGCTATGGCGGCACGGCGAGGAGGACATCAGCCGCGAGGGTGCCACTGATCGCCTGATCGAGATGCTGAACGACCTCATCGCATGGAGCCGCAAGAAAAAGATCGAATTGGCGCCCGTGATCGGAATCGGATGTCCTGGAATTATCGAGGAGGATGGATCGATCGACCGCGGCGGCCAGAACCTGCCAGGGAACTGGGAAAGCAGCCGCTTCAACCTTCCGCAGGTTATTCGCGAGCGGATCAGGCGGATCGGCGACGGCGAGACGATGGTCGTGATGCACAACGATGCGGTCGTCCAGGGCTTGAGCGAGTTGCCCTACCTCAAGGATCGAAAGCATTGGGGAATTCTGACAATCGGTACGGGGCTGGGAAACGCCCGCTTCACCAACCGCACGCCCGGGAAAAAAGCAGCCAAATAATAGCGCCCATCATCTTCCCGTTCGATCTTCGATAGTTTTCCACAGCGCATGTCCGGTGCGCACGGGATTGGGGGAACGGCTCGCCTCAACGATCGTTGTTGGAGCAGAACCCCGAGGGGAAAGCTATGGACTGGGATATCCTGCCGCTACAGATCATACTTGCCTGTCAAGGCCTTGCTGTCATTGGCGTTTCCCTGATGCTGATCCGCGGCAGCTACAGGGGGAAAAGCGAATTCCTCGATCGCAAGTCGCCCCGTCCTCGTCATGACTACTTTTCACGACGGTAACCTCACTTCTCGCCGCCCCGGTCGATAGGCCGCTCAACGAGCATAGGGGCACTTTCGCAACACACATCGCCTTAGCGGCGATCTCGATGCAACTTTTCCGCAGGTGCACGGTATTAGCGGGCGAATACACTTGCTTTGCGGAGACGATCCATGGCCCTCGACCACAGGTCGCGGCTGTTACCGCGGATCCCGATCAGGGATCCTTCTTCCCTCGTCCTTTGGTTTTTGCTCGGGCTAGCCCTGGCGAGCCTGGTTTTTACCACCCGTCAAATTCCCGAAACGGCGCGGAACAACGTTGCGCTTAACGCAACATCGACAACCCCATCGAATCTCTAGCTTCTGCCGATGCTTAGCCTCGGACATTGCTTCTGATGGCGTTGATCGCCGGCGCCGGGCAATACACGAGCCGGACGATGTCCGCAGGCTCGTAGCGCCGCTCCCATTCGGCGCGCGCGGCAAGGACGAGCCGGCGTAGTTCGGCGGACGCGTAGCCCGGTTGCTGGGGATCGGTCTGGTGTGATGTCTCCACGACGAGGATGGTCCGGCCGGTAAGCCGACCAGCCTGGACTTCCCCTTCAATATACATCAGCTCGATTCCCGCGTGCACGGTGCGCCTCCCGTAGCGATCAATCGTCACTCTCTGGTTTCCATGGAACCAAGTGAAGGGGTGAGCGCAGTTATGCACCGTTTGATTTTTGTGATTTTTTGAGCCTGCGGAGCGCAAACTGGGATCGCACGGCCAACATCGAGCCAGAACTACATTGCTTCTTTCTCCATGAACTCGAAGCAACGGGGCTGGCTCCGCCACCTGGCGGATGGATCTGTCGCTTCAAGGGGTGCGCCTTATTACTATGACGACTATGACCCGGATTGCTTGTGGAGCAGGCGCCATCATCGTGGATCTGCGCAGATTACTGAGTGAACGGCCACGTGCCCTTGAGCGAGAACAATCAAAAAACGGGACGCCCTTGGCGGACGTCCCGTTCGTGCATGTGGGTGTCGGAACTTGGTTACGGCGCCGTTGGAGCCGGAGCTGCCGGATTGTTGTTGGACGGGGCAGCTGGCGTGGTCGACGGCGACTGGGCCGGCGCGGTTGTCGTCGACTGTGACGGAGCAGCCGGGTTGGCCGGATTGGTTTGGGGCGACGATTGCATTGTGGTCGACGTATTGGTGTTGTCGACCGTCGGCGTCGCTCGTCCGTAGAAATACCACGCGGCCAATGCGGCCGCGACGATGAGCAGGGCAATTACACCCCACGACGATCCGTAGTTCGTCGGCCGTCGTACTAAGTCATCGACCTCGCGGCGCTCGCCAGTCTGGGGATCGGTGTAAGTAGCCATTGGGGTTCTCCTGGGTTGGCATGCTAGGAAAACGACCCGTTCGCTCCGTGAGTTCCCGTCATACGTGTAAAGGTCGATGGTTTCCCCGGTGCCCGGACGCATCCGTGCTCGGTCGAGCAGGGCTAATTTCGTGTCGAGACAAGGGGTTGAAACGAAAAGAGAGCGGCGCTTTGGGCCGCTCTCTTTCGAGCTTATCGCTCAGACAGAACCGCTATTGGGGACGGCGTGTGTCCTGCCTCAGCCGATGGAGACTTCGGGGGAGAAGTCATCCCGTAAATCCGGGAGCAACAACTACGCGGCACGACTGCTGCCGTCGGCCCATAGAAACAATCTGATTTGGGTCTTTCCCGGCAAGTCATCCGGACGCGATCGCACCTATTTTGGCGAAGGCTGTGACGCGTCAGCACCAATCCCATTTAATCAATATATTGAGAACAAAGGTATTTCCGCCGAGTTCAGATTTCGGCTTTGAGGCTTCGCTCGATGATCCGCGCCGGACATTCGGCATCCGCAAGAGTGTCGTCCCCTTTTGCTGCGCGACGGACTCTTTTCACCCATCCGGCGACGCGTGCCTTCGGAACTTTAGCTTTTGCAGCAGGCAGCGGTGCTGGCTTGCTTTCCGCGACGTCCAAGGAATGCGCGAGTGCGACGGCTGAAATATCGGGCGACTTTAACGCGCGCGTTTCGATGACATAATGCGAGGGTTGCCACGCCGCGATGCGGGCCTGTGCTTCAAGCCCACGATCGACACGGGAGCTCGGTGCCGCCGTGCCGTCCAGTGTCAGCGCATAAGCGGCATGCCGAACCATCGACTTGCCGAGTTCAGTCACAAGCGTCGCAACGCCCGCTACTGACACAACATAAATGAGCAACCCTGCGATGGGGCGATATCGCATAAACACACGCCTACCCGACCTTGAGAGCAAACGGGCAAGTGCGCACTCCGTTCCCCGCCCTGATAACTGAAGAACGGTAAACTTGGCCCGTCCGAATGAAGGCTCATCCTGAAAGCGGCATCTGACGTAAGATCGCTTGACGTAAGATCGCTCATAAAGATCGAACCATAGCGATTGATGCGGAGTTCCGCCGTTGCACCAATCCGAGACGTCCAGAGGACTCAAATGGGCCAGCCCCTCGTCGTGAACATCCCGCACACGCTCGGCAAGGACGAAGCGATCCGCCGCATGAAATCCGGATTTGCCAGCGCCTCATCGAACATCCCGATCCTCCAGGTCGAGGAGCAGACCTGGAGCGATAATCGGCTTGCGTTCAAGATTGCCGCCTTGGGACAATCGGCGTCCGGGACAGCCGACGTCGACGACACAAACGTGCATATCGAGATCATGCTGCCCTGGCTCATGCAGAGAGTCGCCGAGCTTGTTCAAAGCGCGATCAAAACTCGAACTCAGGTCCTGCTGGAAAAGAAGTAGACGGCGTCAGCGCTATATCCGCTTTCGGACGGCGCTCGATCATCGACGGCTTTTCGATTACTTCGCCAAGTCATCGAGGCACGGATAGGCCGTCGTCAGCGCGTCGGTCGCGCGCGTGACGAAGGGCATCGAAAGCTTTTCGGGCTTCGCCTTCAATTCGCGGATGATCGTCAGGCGGAGATCGTCGAGACGCAAGATGTTTGGAGCGCACCACGCCACGTGGATACCATGCTCGCGATTGAAATTGTTGGTATCGAGAAGCGCCTGCAGATAGCCGATGCAGGCCATGTCCGATTTTTCGCAATGGGACAACCAGAACTTAGCTGCATGGATGTCTTGTTCGGCGCGCAGCGGCCTGCCTTGGAGCGGCACGATTTGCAGCATCAATGCACAACAAGCGACGGTCAACAAACCCTTGGACAGAGATCTATCCTTCCAAACGCGGGGCGACGCCGCAACATTGCCAAACCGACGGCGCCTAAGGCCCGAAGTCCTGCAGCGTCTTCGCTGCGGGGCCTTGCTCGTACTCCATCGGCGGCGCGATGTCTCTCATTCTTGCGCATCGTCCCCCACACAATCCCCCACGTCTGAGCAAAAATTTCGAACGAGTTCGGTCTGTCCCGGGCCGGATCTATTGCGACCGATTGATACACAGCGTACCGCAACCAGATGCCGCGCTCCCCTGCTCCCGTTTGCACGCATTTTTTAGCGGTCTATTTTTTCGGACGAATACCGCCTAACATCGTTGCGCAGATGAATTGGAGCGTACCCGTTGAGCGAAGATCCATACAAGGTCCTCGGGGTCGGTCGAGATGCCTCGCAGGACGACATTCAAAAAGCGTACCGGAAGCTTGCTAAGAAGCTGCACCCTGACCTCAATCCGGGCAATAAAGCCGCCGAAGATCAATTCAAAAAGGTTTCGGGCGCCTATGACCTATTGGGCGATGCCGACAAGCGCGCGCGTTATGATCGCGGTGAAATCGACGCGTCCGGCGCCGAACAACGACAACAGCGCGAGTACTACCGCAATTATGCAGGTGGCAACGCCGATCAGTACACGACGACGGAAGGTTTTTCCGACTTCTCCGGCGACGACGATATTTTTTCAACCATCTTCAGACGTGGGGCCCGCAGCAACGTCCGCATGCGCGGGCAAGATGCGCATTACAGGCTGGAACTCGATTTTCTCGATGCCGTCAACGGCGGCACCAAACAACTGACACTCCCGGACGGCTCTGTGCTGGACGTCTCCATCCCAGCGGGCACGCGCGACGGACAAACGCTACGCCTGCGCGGCAAGGGCGGACCGGGCTTCAACGGTGGCCCGCCAGGCGACGCGCTGATCGAGGTTGGCGTCCGTCCGCATCCTGTTTTTACGCGCAAGGGCGACGACATCCATGTCGATCTGCAGTTACCGCTCGCCGATGCCGTGCTCGGTGGCAAGATCAATGTCCCGACGATCGACGGCTCCGTGACGATGACGGTGCCGAAATGGTCCAATTCCGGTCGCGTCCTTCGTCTCAAGGGAAAGGGCGCGCGCCGCCCCGATGGCACAGCTGGTGACGAATACGTCACTCTCCGGATCGTTCTGCCGGATAAGCCGGACCCGCGGCTCGAAAAGCTTGTGCAGGAGTGGCGGGACGGCCGCGGAACGCAGCAGCAAGGCACGGAGGCCTGAGATGCGCTATCGAGAGTTCCTCATCCGCGCACGCATCGAAGATAACGTGCTGAAGGAATGGGTCGCTGCCGGCTGGCTCATTCCGTGCGACGATGATGGTGAAGCCGAATTTTCCGACTTGGACCTGGCGAGAGCACAGTTGATTAACGACCTCAAAGGCGACATCGGCGTTAACGACGAGGGGGTCGCCGTCATCCTGCATCTGCTCGATCAGTTGCACGGTTTACGCCGCACGCTTGGCGATCTTGTCTCGGCCGTTCATACCGGCCCGGACGATCTGCGCGACAGACTCGCCGCCCACCTTAACAGTTGCCTTAGCAGTTCGCGTTCGGGTCCGGATCAATGAGAGTATCTGGCATTTTCGCCAGTCGGCGCCGTATCTCCTTGGCATTCTACCGATGATATTCACGCGGCATTAAGCACGCCGCAAAGCCCGGGCATTTCATTAACGGGATCGAGGCCGATATCGGGTAAGTTTCTCACGAATTGGAGCAATTCGCCTCCGCTGCCATTCGACAGAGAAAGTATTGCGTTATGTCGTTGAAATTGATGAACCGCCCGCGCGTCGCGCCTGCCTACGAAATCGATAGCCCGGAAGATATCGCTGATATGATGGCTGAGGCGGCGCGCGTTGATGCCATGTTCCAAAGCGGCACCATTTCGACTTTGCTGCCCTACGCGTTTTGTTCGGATGAGTTGCAGCCGGTTGAGCCCGCGCGCGACGCCAACGAGAGTGAAAGTTCGCCGAAGCTGTTTTGACCCCTTTTCGCCGGGTCGGTTTTACGCCAGGGCTGCATTCGCGGCAGGCGGAACTGTTCCGGAAAGCGGCCCGCTAATTTGAGCCGTCCCCTTCCCTATCGACCGAGTTTTTATATCGGCTGGCCGGGTGCCTTCATGGCGCCCGGCCTATTGCGTTGCGGCAGGGCAGCTTATCCCGACTGTCCTAAGTCGAAAGCCATCGAATTATTCATTTGGCGGGCTTGCTGGCGCCACGTTTTTCCATAGTGTCACGCGACTGAAATAATTGGATCTGATGGGAGAGACAAATTGGATCACGTCGCATCGGGCTTTAGGGCCCGCTCTGGATTTAGGAACGGACTCGCGACTGCGATCCTTTCAGGCCTTTCCCTGATATCTCCAACGGATGCGAGTGCGGAAGTCTCGGTCGGGGAACCGCAGTCGACTACGATGTCGGCTCCGCCCGAATACGTGCCGGACAGTGAATTCCCCTACAGGCTGCAAAAGATCGTCGACCGTAAACTCGATCTGCCGTGGGCGATGGCCTTCCTGCCGGATGGCCGAATGCTTGTTACCGAGCGGCCGGGCGGACTGCGTCTCATCGAAGGCGACAACATGCTCGCCGAATCGATCAAGGGCGTTCCCGAGGTCCACGTCGGAGGACATTCCGGGCTTCTCGACGTGCTGGTCGACCGCGATTTCCCGAAAACGCATCGGCTGTTTCTGTCCTACATGCACGCCGGTCCGAGCGGCTCGACGATCCGCATCGTCCGTGCTCGCCTCGACGAAATGACCCTTATCGACAAGCAGGTCATTTTCGAAAGCCGGCCGGCTATCGATTTCACCGATCAGATCGGCGGGCGGCTGGCATGGGGTCCCGATGGAATGCTGTACCTGACCATCGGCGATCGCTTTCAGATGAAGCGCGCCCAGAACCTTCTTGACGATGGCGGGAAGATCATTCGGATACGGGATGACGGAAGCATACCCGATGACAACCCCTTCGTAGGGCGCACCGATGTCCTTCCTGAGATCTACAGCTACGGACACCGCAATCCGCAGGGCCTTATCGCCAATGCCGGCGATGGGCGTATCTGGTCCGTCGAGCAAGGCCCGAAGGGCGGCGACGAGTTGAATGCCGTTACATCCGGCGGCAACTATGGCTGGCCACTCGTAACTTTCGGCACAAACTACGACGGCACGATCATTTCCAACCTTACATCCGCTCCGGGAATGATCGATTCCGTGCACCATTGGGTACCCTCGCTGGCGACGGCGAGCCTCGTTTCCTACTCTGGCTCGGTGATGCCAGACGACTGGCAAGGCAACTTCCTCGTCGGCACGCTGGTCGGACAATGCCTGGTCCGCCTCGAAGTGACGAACGGCGTGGTAACTCGGGAAAGGCGTTACCTCCACAACACCATCGGGCGCATTCGCGACGTGGCCGTTTCGCCGGATGGCTTCATCTATCTTTTAACGGACGGGACCGAGGGATCGCTCTATCGGCTCGAACCGGCGGAAGACCTGTTGGCCAGGGCGAAGCAATAGCAGCGGCGATCGCCCTGCAAGAAAGACCATCACGGAGCGGAGCGCGCAGGCGCTCCGCTCCTTTTTTGTGCAGATTGAGGCCCGTCCTGCGCCCCGCATCGATTGCGATGTTGCGCGATGACTCAACGACCTTTCCCCCAGATCTCCAGTGATTAGTCTAGAGTGGCAATTGACACGTTCCCGGGGTTGCACTCACACTCGAGCGTGGAAATTGGGACGCCGTCACGCTGGTGACGAATAGCGTCACGTCGCCCAGGTTTTCCCATAGGGGACTGCTTTCTGGGGGACTTCATCATGACGGCACCAGAATCAAAAGTGATCGATGAGGACGTCAAGGTCCTCCACTCGATGGGCTATGCGCAGGAACTCGCCCGGCGCATGCACACGTTCTCGAACTTCGCGATTTCCTTCTCGATCATCTGCATCCTATCGGGCGGCATCAACTCGCTCGCGCAGGCGACGTCAGGTTCCGGCGGCATCGGCATCGGTATCGGTTGGCCGATCGGATGCTTCATATCCGGCGTGTTCGCCCTGGCGATGTCGCAGATCAGCTCCGCGTATCCGACCGCGGGCGGCCTTTATCACTGGGGATCGATACTGGGGAACCGCTTCACTGGCTGGTTGACAGCGTGGTTCAACCTGCTTGGCCTCGTCACCGTCCTTGGCGCCATCAATGCGGGAACCTGGACCTTCTTCGAAGGCGCGTTTCCGGGCCTCGGCATTGAGAATAATCTCACGAACCAGACCATATTCCTGGCCATCATCACCGGCGCCATGGCGTTGATCAA
>Ga0182749_1002396_pt1 | contig 13741 bp, 16 predicted proteins | sample eDN3rd37CKraftMG_FD_128875 | JGI IMG/M metagenome (GOLD analysis project Ga0182749, IMG submission 128875) | Enriched Miracle-Growth compost microbial communities from Emeryville, California, USA - eDNA 3rd pass 37_C Kraft MG (version 2) (version 2) ...
CCGCAGCTGGATCGAGACGCTGGCGCACTCCGCGAACTCCTCCGGCGGCATCATGCTCGTCGCCGAGCACCTCGCCCCCGCGCCCGCCGGGGTCGCCGACGCGGCGCCGCAGCTCGTGGAGTTCCCCGCGGACACCGACAAGAAGTGAGGATGCCATGCTGACCGCCATCGCACTCAACTGCACGCTGTCGCCGTCCCCGGCCCCGTCCAGCACTGCGGTGCTCCTCGCGCAGGTGCTCGATGCGCTGGGTGAGCAGCAGGTGTCGGGCGAGCAGCTGCGGGTCGTCGACTTCGACGTCCGCCCCGGCGTCGAAGCGGACATGGGCGACGGGGACGAGTGGCCGGCCCTCCGCGAGCGCATCCTCGCGGCCGACATCCTCATCTTCGGGACCCCCACCTGGATGGGGCACATGTCCAGCGTCGCCCAGCGGGTGCTCGAGCGCCTGGACGCCGAGCTGTCGGAGACCGACGACGCGGGCCGCCCCCTCCTCACGGGGAAGGTCGCGGCCGCCGTCGTGGTCGGCAACGAGGACGGCGCCCACAAGATCACCGCCGACCTCTACCAGGCGCTCGGCGACGTCGGGTACTCGATCGCCGCGCAGGCGGGCACGTACTGGAACGGCGAGGCGATGCACACGGTGGACTACCGCGAGCTGGATGCCGCTCCGGACGAGGTCGCGTCAGCCACCGCGACGCTCGCGCGCAACACCGCGCACCTCGCGCAGCTGCTCCGCGATCATCCGTACCCCGCCCCCTGAGCCGCATCCTCCGGATCTCGATCGAAGGGAAACGCCATGTCGAACAACACCCCGATCCTCCCCGTGCCCGGGGACGACGACGCCGACGACCCGGTGACGAAGGAGGTCGACGGCGAGCAGACGCTCGATCCCGACGCCGACGACGATCTCATCGACAGCGCGGACGCCGACCGCCTCGCCGTCCAGGCCGACGACGCCGACGACGACGAGGAGCCGTGACGGGCGAGGCCCGCACCGAGCCCGACGTCGTCCTCTCGCCGATCACGCCCGCCGACGCCGGCGAGGTGCTGACGGTGCAGCGGGCGGCGTTCGTGTCGGAGGCGCTCATCTACCGCGACCCGGACATGGCGCCGCTCACCCAGACGCTCGAGGAGCTCGAGGCGGAGCTGCGCGACGCCGACGGATGGGTCGCCCGCGTCGACGGGCGGCTCGTGGGCGCCATCCGCACCCGGGAGAGCGACGGCGTCCTCCTCGTCGGCCGCATCTCCATCGCGCCCGACATGCAGGGCGAGGGGATCGGACGCCGCCTCCTCGACGCCGCCGAGCGGGCGAGCACCGCCCGGGAGGCGGAGCTGTTCACCGGGAGCCTCAGCACCGCGAACATCCGCCTCTATGAACGATGCGGCTATGTCGAGTCCGAGCGCATCGACCACGGGGACGGCACCGCTCAGGTGTTCCTGCGCAAGGCCCTGCGCCCGGGCGCGGACTGATCCGCCTCACTGCACGGGCATCCGCCTCACTTCACCGGGTCGAGATCGCGCACCGCGGGTCCCTCGATCACCTTCCCGCGGGCGTCGAAGCGCGAGCCGTGCAGAGGGCAGTCCCACGACCGCTCGGCGTCGTTCCAGGCGAGGATGCCGCCCAGGTGCGTGCAGACGCCGGAGACGCGGCACGTGACGCCGTCCACCGTCGACTCGGCGACCGGCTGCAGCCCGGCCCGCACGACGCGGCCGCCTCCCTCCGGAGTCTCGTCCCCGGAGTCGGCGGAGGTCTCCGCACGCGCCCACCCGGCCACGAGCTCGCCCGCGACCTTCGCGCTCGCCGCGACCGTCTCGCCGCCGGCGAACGGGCGCGTCGCCTCGAGCTCGCGAGCCCAGTCCGGGCGATCGCCGGAGATCGCCCCGGCGATCGACAGCGCGGCCGCCACCGCGTTCGTCATTCCCCACTTGTTGTAGGCGGTGGCGACGTGGATGCGTCCGCCGCCGCGCGGCAGCGCGCCCGCGTAGGGGAGCCGGCTCGTGGCCCGATAGTCCTGCGCCGCCCACCACGTGGTGCGCCGCGCCGTCGGATACCGCTCGCGCGTCCACTCGTCCAGGCCGGCGAGGCGCTCGGCGATGCTGCCGCCGCGTCCCGTCGTGTAGCTCTCCGAACCGACCAGCAGCACAGTGCGCCCTGACCGGTCCTCGGCGGTGCGCAGCGATCGGGACACCGGATCCACACTGAGGTAGGCGCCGTCCGGCAGGCCACGATCGCCCTCGACCGTGTACGCCCCGACCAGGCTGCGCTGCGGCTCGAGCTTCGCGAAGAACAGACCGCGATCGAGGATCGGCGTGCCGGTGGCCAGGACGAGGGTCGTGCAGTCGATCTCACCGCGGTCGGTCTCGACGCACACGCCGTTCTCGTTCAGGCGCGCGCCGGTCACGCGGCATCCCTGCACGATGCGCCCGCCCGCCTCCCGCAGCCGGTCCGCGAGCAGTCGCAGCACGCGCAGCGGCTGAAGCAGGTACTGGCCGTCCATCGCGAGCGCACCCGTGACCGGGAACGGCAGGCCGATCTGCTCGCCCGCCCCGGAGGGCACGACGCGGTGCTCGAGCCCGGCCATCTCGAGGGCCTCCGCCTCCTGCGCGACCGCCGACGCGCCCTCGGCCGTGGTCGCGAACGTGTAGGCCGTCGCCGGCCTCGCGAGCGCCGGCAGGGCGCCGGCCTCGCCGATGAGCCATTCCTGCGCGGCGCGGTTGCCGGCGACGTACGCACGGACCGCCGCATCGCCGGCGTGCGTGCGCAGCCCGCTGAGGACATCGCCCTGCAGGAGGCTGAGCTTCGCGGTCGTGTTGCCGGTCGTGCCGGCGCCCGCTTCACGCGCCTCCACGACGACGACCCGCCTGCCCTGCCGCGCGAGCATCAGCGCCGTCGCGATGCCGGTGAGGCCCCCGCCGGCGACGACGATCTCCGCCGCGGACGGCACGGACGCGTCGGCGGGGATGGGGGCGGATGTCTGCCACCACACCGACTGCGGTGCGGGGGGCGTACTGCGGGTCTGATCCGACACGGCGGCTCCTTCGGTGGGAGCCCGACTCTCGCAGAGCGCCGCGGCACACACGAGGGGCTTGACGCCGTGGCTCTCGGGCGTCAGCATCGGGCCCTGTCCTACCGACGACCCCGCTGTCAATCCCCGTGCCCCCGCGCGCGAGGGCGTGTTCACTGGGGGCACCATCGCGGGAGGAGCGTCATGTCGGTGACTTTCGGCATCGAGGAGGAGTTCGTCCTCCTCGATCGCACGCGTCTGGAGCCTGTCGACCTCGGCCCGGTCGCGGTCGGCGAGCTGTCCCGCGACCGCCGGGACGTCGCGGAGGCGGTCGTCCACGAGTTCTTCGCGTCCCAGCTCGAGTACGCCTCGCCGGTGCTCACGGGCTTCGCCGACGCGTGGGACGCGGTGAGCGGATTCCGACGCCGTCTCGCGGCGTGGGCGGATGCCGCCGGCGTCATCGCCGCGGGGACCGGCACGCCGTTCCGCGCCCCGGCGCACTCCGCTCTCACCCGCGATGAGCGCTACACGCGCATCGCGCACGACATCGGGGGCCTGGCCGCCGAGCACCAGATCAACGGGATGCACGTGCACGTCGGGATCCCGGACCGGGACGTCGGCGTGAGGATCTCCAACGGCCTGCGCCCGTGGCTGCCCGTCCTCGTCGCGCTGTCGGCGAACTCCCCCTTCTGGCAGGGCGCCGACACCGGCTTCGCCAGCTGGCGCACGATCCACAGTCGCCGCTGGACGACGTACGGCATCCCGCCACTGTTCCGCGACGTCGCGGACTACGACCACGCGGTGGCCTCCCTCCGCGGACTCGGCGCGACATCCGATCCGGGCACGATCAACTGGAACATCCGCCTCTCGCGGCGCCTGCCGACCGTCGAGGTGCGCGTGTGCGACGCGCAGCTGGATCCCGCGTCCACGGTCGCTCTGGCCCTCCTCGTCCGCGGACTCGCGAGCGCCGCCGCGGCGGATGCCCCCATCCTCTTCGACGCGACGCCGTGGGACGCGGCGCTGTGGCACGCGGCACGACACGGACTGGGAGCCGGCCTCCTCCACCCGCTGTCCGGTCTCCCCTCGACGGCGTCCGCCGTCCTGCACGACCTGCACGCCCGGGTGCGCCCGCACCTCGCCGACGACGCGGAGCGGGAAGCCGTGGAGCGGTTCCTCTCGTCGGCGGCGGCCCCCGGCGCCGGCGCGTCCCGACAGCGCGCGGCGCTGCGACGCGGCCGCGCCGCGCTGGGCGAGCTGTATCGCACGCGGCTCGTGGGCGACGAGCCCACGTCGCGCGCCGGTGGGGGTGCCCTGCGAGGGCTGTCAACCCCCTCCGGCATGACGAGCCCGGTGCGTATCGTCGCCGCCGGACACGGAGGAGACGCAGCATGAGCACACCGGACCGCGACGGCATCGACCGTCGCTTCGACGAAGAGGAGCCCGATTCGACCGGCCAGGTCCCCGCGGGCGGGGCGGGCGCCGACTCGGGGGCGGTGGACGCGGTGGGGGTCGACCCCGAGGACGAGGCGTCGATCGGCGACATCTCCTCGCAGAACGACATCCCGGGGGTGGGCACGCGCGCGCCCGACCCCGACCAGTCGGACGACGATCGGGGCGCCCGATGACCCGCTTCGGCTACACCCTCATGACCGAGCAGAGCGGGCCGCGCGAGCTCGTCCGGTACGCGCAGATCGCCGAAGAGGTCGGGTTCGACTTCGAGGCCTCCAGCGACCACTACTCGCCGTGGCTGACCAGTCAGGGACATTCCCCCTACGCGTGGTCGGTGCTCGGGGCCGTGGCCCACGCGACATCCGACGTCGAGCTGATGACCTACGTGACGTGCCCCACGATGCGCTATCACCCCGCGGTCGTGGCGCAGAAGGCGGCCACCATGCAGCTGCTCTCCGAGGGCAGGTTCCTGCTCGGACTCGGCTCCGGCGAGAACCTCAACGAGCACGTCGTCGGCGAGGGCTGGCCGGCCGTGGACGCACGCCAGGGGATGCTGGAGGAGGCCGTGCAGATCATCCGCGCCCTGCACTCGGGCGATCTCATCACCCTCGAGGGCGACTGGTTCCGCGTCGACTCCGCCCGCATCTGGGACGTCCCGGACCAGCCGATGCCGATCGGCGTCGCGGTGTCGGGCGCGGAGTCGATCGAGCGCTTCGCGCCCCACGCGGACCACCTCATCTCCGTGCAGCCCGAGGCGGAGCTCGTCGACGCGTGGCACGAGCAGCGCGGCGAGGACTCCCGCAAGATCGGACAGGTGCCGATCTGCTGGGACCCGGACGAGGAGGCCGCGATGCGGCGCGCCCACGACCAGTTCCGCTGGTTCGGCGGCGGGTGGGCGGTCAACGCCGACCTCCCGACGCCCGCGGGGTTCGAGGGCGCGAGCCGCTTCGTGCGCCCCGAGGACGTCGCCGAGTCGATCGCGTGCGGTCCCGACCTCGACGCGCTCGCGGAGAGCGTGCGCCCGTTCCTCGACGCGGGCTTCACGGACATCGCCTTCGTGCAGGTCGGCGATGAGGGGCAGGAGCGCTTCCTGCGGGAGGCCGCCGGACCTCTCCTCGAGCGCGTGCGCGACCTCGCCGGCTGATCGGGCCTGCTCCCGGGCGGATGTCAAGGGCCTGGGAAGCGGAGACGGCGGCCCGTAGCGTCGCCGCAGGGGACAACGGACAGAGAGAGGAAGAGGGACATGACCGTCGCACGCGACATCATGACGCCCGCGCCGCGATGCGTGGGCGAGAACGAGACCCTCGTGGAAGCGGCCCGCCTGATGGCGTCGCTCGATGTGGGCGCCCTGCCGATCTGCGGTGAGGACAAGCGCCTCAAAGGCATGGTCACCGATCGGGACATCGTCGTGCGCTGCGTCGCACAGGACGGCGACCCCGCCCGTACGACCGCCGGGGACCTCGCCCAGGGCAAGCCGGTCACGATCGGCGCCGACGACGACGTGTCCGAGGCGCTCGAGACCATGAAGTCGCACCAGATCCGGCGACTTCCGGTGATCGACGGCCACGAGCTGGTCGGCATCATCAGCCAGGCCGATGTCGCGCTCGCGCTCGCCCCGGAGGACACCGGCGAGACGGTCGCGGAGATCTCGGAATAGGGAGCGACCGGTGACGGTGCGCCTGAACGACAAGGCCCTCTCGCATGCGCGCGGTCTGTTGCGGCGCGGGCAGGTCACCTACGACGAGCGGGACGACTGGAGCGAGCACGCGCCCAGCGCCGACGACGAGAACCGCTTCATCGACGAGAACGGCTGGGCGGCGTTCGCGCAATGGCACCTCGGCGAGGACACCGACAAGACGGACGAGACCAAGGGCAGGTACCTGTTCCCCTACGGCGACTTCACCATGCTGCACCGCTGCGCGGTGATCTCGGGCGAGAGTCGCGCAGGCCAGTACCACCACGCGTCGGTCGAGAAGGCCCTCAAGGACCTCCTCACCGCGATCGACGACAAGAACCCCGAGAACGACGACAAGGATGGGAAGACACCATGAGCGGAAACCAGGGCGACGAGCACAACCTGCAGGGAGTCGCCGACGGCGACACAGACGCCGACACGGCGTCGGGCGGCTCGCCGGACTCGCATGAGCAGAGCTCGGACTCGGGCTCGGAGGACGACGCGGAGGAAGACGGCTCCGCCCCCCCTCGGCGGGGACGAGACCACCGAAGAGGAGCTCGAGGCGGACAACGAGGTCGAGGAGGACACCCTGAAGACCCTCGACCCGGAGGCGCCGCCCGCGTGAGGATTCCCCGCGTGACGGCCCTCCCCAGGGGCCGGCACGTGGGGAGGGGACCCCTATGACGACACCGGTCAAACGCGTCGCACGCCAGGCCGCCCGTGAGGCGGAGGCGAAGCCCGCTGTGCGCGTCCTCGCGCGCAGCGGCTTCGCCGCGAACGGCATCGTGCACCTCATCATCGGCGCCATCATCATCGCGCTCGCCGCGGGCGCCCGCGGCGAGGGCGATCAGGCCGGTGCCCTCAAGACGATCGCCGCCGCCCCGCTCGGCTTCGTGCTCCTGTGGCTGCTCGCGGTCGCGCTCGCCGCCCTCGGTGTGTGGCACCTCGCCGAGGGGATCCTCATGCGGGCGCCCGGCGACGACGTCAAGGGCGAGGCGAAGAAGTGGGGCCGCCGGATCGGCGAGTGGGGGCAGGCCGTCGTCTTCCTCGTGCTCGGCGGCATCACGGCATCCGTCGCCCTGGGCGCGCGTCCCAACGCCGAGGAGACCGCGGAGGGGGCGAGTCGCGGCGTCCTCTCACTCCCGGGAGGGAGTTGGGTGCTGGCGGTCGTGGGGCTCGGCATCGGGATCGGCGGCATCGCCTTCGTGGTGATGGGGGTGCGGCGCAGCTTCCGGAACAAGGTGAGCATCCCCTCCGGCGCCCTGGGGCGCACGATCACGGTGCTGGGGGTGGTGGGCTTCGTGGCGAAGGGCATCGCGCTCGCGATCGTCGGCGTGCTCGCCCTGGTCGCCGCGGTGAAGGTGGACCCGACCGAGGCGGCGGGCATCGACGGTGCGGTGGATGCGCTCCTCGCACTCACCCTCGGGCCCTGGCTCGTGGGCGTCATCGGCGTCGGATTCGTCGCCTACGGCGTCTTCTGCCTCTTCCGCGCCCGCTACGCGCGTCTCTGACCGGTGCGGGGTGTTGCCCGCTGCGGTCAGCCCGCCGACACGGCGGCTGCCTGCTTCGGCGCGTCGGCCCGCGCCAGTCGCATCCACGTCTCGACGACCGTGTCGGGGTTGAGTGACATCGACGCGATGCCCTGCGCGAGCAGCCATTCCGCGAGGTCGGGGTGGTCGGACGGGCCCTGCCCGCAGATCCCGATGTACTTTCCGCGCCGCGTGCACGCCTCGATCGCCATCGACAGGAGTCGGCGCACGGCGGGGTCGCGCTCGTCGAACGTGCCCGCGACGAGCTCGGAGTCCCGGTCGAGCCCGAGGGTGAGCTGCGTCATGTCGTTCGATCCGATCGAGAAGCCGTCGAAGTGATCGAGGAACTCGTCGGCGAGCAGGGCGTTCGAGGGGATCTCGCACATCATCACGACGGACAGGCCGTTCTCCCCGCGGCGCAGTCCGTTCTCGGCGAGCAGCTCGACGACCGCCGCGCCCTCGGCCACCGTCCGCACGAACGGCACCATGATCTTGACGTTCGTGAAGCCCATCTCGTCGCGCACGAACCGCAGCGCCTCGCACTCCATGTCGAAGCACGCGCGGAACTCGGGCGACACGTAGCGCGATGCCCCGCGCCATCCGATCATCGGGTTCTCCTCGTGCGGCTCGTAGCGGTCGCCGCCGAGGAGGTTCGCGTACTCGTTGGACTTGAAGTCGCTCATCCGGACGATGACCGGATGAGGGGCGAACGCCGCGGCGATCATCGAGACGCCCTCCGCGACGCGCCGCACGAAGTAGTCCCGCGGTGACGGGTAGGCCGCGATGCGCTCGTCGATCTCGGCGCGCAGCGCGTGCGGCAGGGTGTCGTGCTCGAGCAGGGCCCGCGGGTGGATGCCGATCTGCCGGTTGATGATGAACTCGAGCCGCGCGAGCCCGACGCCGCGGTTCGGCAGCTTCGCGAACGAGAACGCCTGATCCGGTGTGCCGACGTTCATCATGACGTCGACGGGGAGCTCGGGCATCGCGTCCAGCCGGGTCTCCTCCTCGGCGTAGTCGAGGATGCCCTGGTAGACGTAGCCGTCGTCGCCCTCCGCGCACGAGACCGTGACGTCCAGCCCGTCGGGCAGCGCACGCGTCGCGTCTCCGGTGCCGACGACGGCGGGGATGCCGAGCTCGCGCGCGATGATCGCCGCATGGCAGGTGCGCCCGCCGCGGTTGGTCACGATCGCCGCCGCCTTCTTCATGATGGGCTCCCAGTCGGGATCGGTCATGTCGGCGACGAGGACGTCGCCCGCCTGGAAGCGCTCCATCTCGTCGATGCCGCGCAGGACGCTCACCCGGCCGGCGCCGATCTTCTGGCCGATCGCACGCCCGACGGCGAGGATGTCGCCCTCGCCCTTGCGGACGAAACGGCGGATGACGTTGCCGTCCTCGCGGGAGACCACCGTCTCCGGGCGCGCCTGCAGGATGTAGAGCCGGCCGTCGACGCCGTCCTTGCCCCACTCGATGTCCATCGGCCTGCCGTAGTGCCGCTCGATCACGAGCGCGTGACGGGCGAGCTCCTCGACATCCGCGTCGGTGATGCTGAAGCGGCGCCGGTCGGCGAGCGGGACGTCCTCGAACACCGTCGAGCCGCCCACGTGCACGCCGTCGGCGTAGCGCATCGCGATGGCCTTCTCGCCCACCTGCCGCTTGAGGATCGCCGGGCGCCGGTCGCGCAGCGCCGTCTTCGACACGTAGAACTCGTCGGGGTTGACCGCGCCCTGCACGACCGCCTCGCCGAGACCGTACGAGCTCGTGACGAACACGGCGCCATCGAACCCGGACTCGGTGTCGACGGTGAACATCACCCCCGAGGAGCCGACGTCGGAGCGCACCATGCGCTGCACGCCCGCCGACAGCGCGACGTCGTGGTGGTCGAAGCCGTGGTGCACGCGGTACGCGATCGCGCGGTCGTTGTAGAGCGACGAGAACACCCGCGAGATCGCCTGCAGGACGTTCTCGATGCCGCCGATGTTGAGGAACGTCTCCTGCTGGCCGGCGAACGACGCATCCGGCAGGTCCTCCGCGGTGGCCGACGAGCGCACCGCCCACGTCACCGATTCGGGATGCGGGTCCTCCGCCACGAGGTCCGCGAACGCGGAGCGGATGTCGCGCTCCAGCGCCGCGGGGAACGGCTGCTGCTCGATCCAGTCCCGGACCTGCGCGCCGACGCGGGCGAGCTGGGCGACGTCGTCGATGTCGATCGCGTCCACCGCCGCGCGGATGCGCTCGTCCAGCCCGCCTTCCGCGAGGAACGCGCGGTACGCATCCGCCGTCGTGGCGAAGCCGCCCGGGACGCGCACGCCGGCGTCGGACAGATGGGACACCATCTCGCCGAGCGAGGCGTTCTTGCCGCCGACCTGCGGCAGGTCGGACATGCCGATCTCGTGGAACCAGAGGATGCTGCGCATTTCGTCTCTCCCGGTGAAGGTCACGCACGCAGCTTCATGGTCTGCATGATGACGGCCGACATCTCCTCGACGCTTTTCGTCGAGGAGTTCAGGAACGGCACGTGATTGCGCCGATAGAGGTCCTCCGCACGACGCAGCTCGAGCGTGCACTGCTCGAGGCTCGCGTAGCGCGAGCCGGGTCGGCGCTCATGGCGCACCTGGCTCAGACGCAGCGGCGTCGTGGTGATGCCGAAGCAGCGATCCGCGTAGCGGGCGACGGTGCGGGGCAGGCCGTCGGTGGGGAAGTCGTCGTCGGTGAGCGGATAGTTGGCCACGAGCAGGCCGTACTGCAGCGCGAGGTACATCGTCGTGGGCGTCTTGCCGCACCGCGACGGGGCGATGATGACGACGTCCGCGATGTCCAGCGCCCGCGCGCTCTGTCCGTCGTCGTGCTCGATCGCGTACTCGACCGCGCGCATCCGCTCGAGGTAGCGCTGCATGTCGCCGACCCCGTGGTACTGGCCCAGCTGCTCCGACGCCGTCGTGCCCAGCGCCCGCTCGAGCTCGGTGAGGTGACCGGCCAGGAGGTCGATCGTCACCGCCCCGGTGTCGGTGAGGATGTCGCGCAGCGCGCTCTGCTTGACGGTCGTGAACACGATGGGGGCGAGGCCGGACGCGGCGGCGCGCTGGATGTCGGCGCGGACGTCCCGCGCGCCCGCGGGGGTGTCCACGAACGGGATCGTGTGGCGGGCGAACCGCACGGCGGGGAAGTTGGCCAGCAGCGCGCTGCCGAGCGTCTCCGCGGTGATGCCGGTGCTGTCCGACACGAAGTAGACCGCGCGCACGCGCCTCGACGCGGAGTCATCCGCGTCGAGAGCGGCGGCGCGAGGCGGTGCGTCGGTCATGCCGCCACGCTAGGAGGCGTTCTCGAAAGATCTGCGGGCAGAACGCTCGAAAGAATTCTGATTCCTTCGCGGGCGGCAAGGAAGGATTCGGACAGGCGCCGCCTCAGACGGAGGTCATCTCCGCGAGGGGCGGCAGGTGCGGGATCTCGATGGGACGGGTGGATCGCGAGCGCGAGACGACGTCGTGGGCCCGCACGACGTCCTCCAGGACCTCCTCGGGGGACGAGTACTGCGCGCGCAGGTCGAGGTCGCGCAGCCACACGACGTCGTACTCGAGATCGTCGACCTCGTAGACGCACGCGACGGTGCGGTACGGGTGGTTCTCGGGCAGCGTCGTGTCGATGATGATCCACTCGATGCCCGTCAGCCGGCGGAGCTCGAATCGACTGTTCGCCGTGGGTGACATGTCTCTCCCTCCGTATCGGCGGCGGTGCGGGAGAGGGACACGTCAACGTGTCGTGGTTCGCGCCGTGCGGTGGGGCGATGCGCCCGCGTCCGCACGGGCATCCCCCGCCCGCCGGAATGTCGTAGGAGCAGGCTATCACCAGATCTGGCACTCTGCCACCGAGAGTGCTAATCTATGCGTAGTTGAGTCGTGGTGGCTCAACTATGGTGATCCGGCAGGAGTGATCCTGCCCCGTTCCAAGGAGAGTGACGATGAACGCATACGATCCGCTCCGTGATCTGGAGCGCTTCGCCAACAACCTCTTCGAGGGCGCCCGTCGCGGACCCCGGCGGATGCCGATGGACCTGTACCGGGACGGCGACCAGTACGTGCTGACCGCAGACCTCCCCGGAATCGATCCGGAGTCGGTCGATGTCGAACTCGACGGTCAGCTGCTCACCATCCGCGCCGAGCGCACCGTCCCCGCCGGCGACGACAAGACCTGGATCACGCGCGAGCGCGAGTCCGGCACGTTCCTGCGCCAGCTGAGCCTGGGTCAGGGCATCGACACCGACGGCATCTCGGCGGAGTACCGCAACGGCGTCCTGACCGTGACCTTGCCGGTCAGCGACCGTGCGAAGTCGCGCAAGGTCGCCGTCAAGACGGGTGACGACCAGCCCGCCCTCCGCGTCGAGGAGAAGGAGCCCGCCGCCGTGACGGCGTGAGCCGGCGAGCCGCCCCCGCATAGCACCGGATCCGCCCGCAGGCAATGGCCCCGCGGGCGGATCCGTGCATGTGCTTGAATTATCCCGACCCCGAGCCGGTATTTCGGGGCCGGCGGAGCGCTCTCGTTCTCAGAGCGGAGAGCTAGGGGTGGACATGCGGAAATGGTCGCGCGCACGCGCATGGGGGACGGCCACGGCGGCGATGCTCGTGGCATCGCTGCTCGTCGCGGTGGCGCCGAGCGCCGCCACGGCGGTCGAGCCGACGACCCTCACGGGGGTCGTCTTCACGGACGACCCCCCACCTGTCGACCCGCCCGCCCCGGAGCCGGACCCCGCACCGGCACCCTACGTCTCCTCCACCCCCCAGATCAGCGGCAAGGTCGCGGTGGGCTCCACTCTGACGGCGAAGCCCGGATCGTGGACGAGCGGCTCCACGTTCACCTACCGGTGGTACGCGAACGGCAAGGCCATCTCGAAGGCCACGACCTCGACGCTCAAGCTCACCAAGGCCGTCAAGGGCAAGCGGATCAGCGTCCGCGTGGTCGGCAAGAAGGCCGGCTACACCGCCGTCGCGAAGACCTCGGCGAAGACTCCGCGCGTCGCGACAGCGGCCACGCCGAAGATCTCCGGTTCCAAGCAGGTCGGCAAGACGCTTCGCGTCGTGCGCGGGACGTGGACGCCCGGCACGAAGTTCTCGTATCAGTGGCTCGCCGACGGCAAGCCGATCACGAAGGCGAAGAAGTCGACGCTGAAGATCACCAAGAGCCTCAAGCCGAAGAAGATCACCGTCACGGTGACGGGCAAGAAGGCCGGCTACGCCACCGTCAGCAAGACATCCACGACACCCAAGCGGACGAGCCGGTGGATCGAGGTCGACCTCAGCAGCCAGACCATGACGATGCGGGAGGGCTCGAAGGCCGTCGCGACCTACAAGGTGTCGACCGGCACCAAGTCGCATCCGACGAAGACGGGCACGTTCAAGATCCGCGCCAAGCTGCGCATCCAGAACATGGGCAACCCCAACCTGTCCCGTCCGCCGTACTACTACACGAAGAACGTGCCGTGGGTCATGTACTTCAACGGCGACCAGGCCCTGCACGGCGCGTACTGGCACAACAACTTCGGCCGCGTCATGAGCCACGGGTGCGTCAACCTGCCCGTCAACGTCGCCAAGAAGCTGTACGCGTGGGCCAAGGTCGGCACCACGGTCGTCGTGAAGCGCTGACGCCCGCCCGGTTTCAGACGATCGAGTGGTCGTGGACGGCCGAGCTCGACGTCGCGCCGTTCAGCTCGAGATAGAGGCTGCCCTCGGTCACCGACAGTGTCATCGAGTTGCGCCGCTCGAGCGCGGGCACGGCATCGTCGATGAAGCCACGGTCGAAGCTGCGCAGCACGATGCGCTCCGCCTCGTGGATCCGCTTGCCCGCCCACCCGGCGACGAGCTTGGCGGGGTCCCGATGCGTGTAGACCACCGTGCGGTCGGCGAGCTTGCTGCCGTGGTGCAGCCGGGCGGCATCCGGTGATCCCACCTCGATCCACGCGACGGTCCGTCCCGTGAGGTCGCGCACCAGCACCGCGGGCTCGTCCGTCGCGGAGATGCCCTCGCTGAACACGATCCCCTCCTCGTACTCCAGGAGGTAGGCGAGCACGCGCGTCATCATGAAAGCGTCGGTCTCG
>Ga0182749_1002402_pt1 | contig 13719 bp, 14 predicted proteins | sample eDN3rd37CKraftMG_FD_128875 | JGI IMG/M metagenome (GOLD analysis project Ga0182749, IMG submission 128875) | Enriched Miracle-Growth compost microbial communities from Emeryville, California, USA - eDNA 3rd pass 37_C Kraft MG (version 2) (version 2) ...
GGCCTCGCCCTCATATTGCTGTTTTCGGTGAACCTGCGGCTGCTGCCCTCCAACGGCATCGGCACGCTCCAGCATCTGGTCATGCCGGTCTTGACCATCGGCATTTCCAAGGCGGCGATCTTCACCCGCTTTGTCCGCTCGGCCGTCCTGGATGCGCTCAAGCTCACTTGCGTGACCTCGGCGAGGGCGCGCGGCGTCAGCGAATGGCAAATCTTCTGGCATCACGTCATTCCGAACGCGATGCTGCCGCTCGTCACAATCACGCCGTTGCTCGTGGGAGCCATGGTGGCGGCAAGCGCCGTGGTCGAGACCGTGTTCGGCTGGCCGGGAGTCGGGCGCCTGATCGTCGAGTCCGTCGCCCAGCGCGATTTGGCCGTCGTGCAGATGATCGTGATGATGATCGCACTGGTGATGATCGTTACGAACCTCCTCGTCGATCTTGCCTATTCCAAGCTCGATCCACGCACAGCTTTGGCACCGGCGCACTGAGCCCAAGGGAAACCAAGCCATGTCTATCGGAACAACGGTCAGCAAACGCGGCAAGGATATCCTGCTGGTACCGCCCGGCGTCCTGCTGGCGATGCTATGGCTCCTCGCGTGCCTCTCGCTCGTCATCATCCTGCCGTTGGTTTCCCATCTGGACGTCACCGCGATTGACCTTCGCGCGCGTCTGTCACCGCCAATCGGTTTCGGCGGCACGTGGGCTCATCCCCTGGGCACCGACGATCTCGGCCGCGATGTTTTCGCGCGGCTTGTCGCCTCATTGCGCACCAGCCTGGCCATTGCCCTGGGCGCGGTCGTCATTTCAGCGACGATCGGCACGCTTATCGGCATCCTTGCCGCGCATCTGCGCGGGTGGGTCGATCAGCTCGTCGTTGCCGCCGTCGACGCGCAGGTGTCGGTGCCGTTCATCATCATCTCGCTTACCCTGACGGCGATCTTCGGCAACAATCTTTACCTCTTCATCTTCATCCTCGGGATGTTCGGGTGGGAGCGCTATACGCGTCTCGCGCGCGCCATGACCATGGCTTCGCGAGGCCGTGGCTATGTGCTGGCGATGAGAACGCTCGGCTTTTCCTGGCCGCGCATCTACCTGCGGCATGTCCTTCCAAACATCGCCAGCACGCTTCTGGTGACCGCCACCATCACCTTCCCGGAGGTGATCCTGCTCGAGACGTCCCTCTCCTTCCTTGGCCTCGGCATCCAGCCGCCGATGACGAGCCTCGGCAACATGCTGGGTTTCGGCCGAAGCTATCTCCTGACCGGCTGGTGGATCGCGGTCGCTCCCGGGCTTGCCATCTTCCTGTGCGCGCTGTCGGTCAGCATCATCGGCGATTGGGCCCGCAGCGTGATAGGACGCATCTGAGGCGATCGGCATCCAAAGAAAAAGGCCCGGCATCAGCCGGGCCTTTTCGTTTGCCGGGAGCCGCGACGATCAGCCGATGATCAATTGGCGCAGGCGTGTCACCGCGGCGCCGGGCGCGGACAGAACCGGGACGGAAAGCTTCGCGCTGAGGGCGGGCGCTGCCCGAGAGGTCGAGAAATGCGCCAGCATCACCGTATCGAAGCCCTCGAACTCGGAAGCACGCTCGGCAATCAGCCGATTGTGAGTATCCGCATCCCCGGCGCGCAGGGCCGTCATGGCTGGCTCCACCACGAAGGTCGTCAGCGTGGCATTGCCGCCCGTTTCGGAAACATACTCATCGAACTCGGCTTCCATTGTCACGACAGCCGGCCGGAAGGTCGCCACCATCGCGATGTTACGCCCCTGGGAAACCGCCGCCCGGAACATCGCCTCATTGGGCTTGAGCACGGGGATGGGCAGCTCGCGCGCCATCTGGTCGATAGCAGGGCCAAACGCGGAGCATGTGACGAGGATGGCATCGGCTCCGGTCGAATAGCCGTAGCGGCCGAAGGCGACAAAGCGCTCGATCAGCGCGTCGGTCAAATCCTCGGATTTGGCCCGGTCCGGACTCAAGCTGTCGTCCAGCAGGTTGACGAGTTCCGGTTCGGGCCAGAGCTCGGCAAAGGCCGCCTTGACCGGGTCGACCGCAACCGGCGTTGCATGCAGCAATACGATTCTGGGCGTAGCCGCCATTGGCATCCTCCGTTTCGCCTATTCAACAACAAGCAAGGCGCCCTGCAAGGGCGCCTTCCCAACCAGCAAGATCAATGTTCCTCAGAACCGCACCTTGAGCCCACGCGCCTCATACGCATCGCGCGCCGACGGCGCCGTCAATGTTGAAATGAATGCTTCGGCTCCGGCGCGATCCCTTGCGTCGGAAAACACCGCGGCGGAAAAATCGGTCGTCTGCTGCACGTCCGCAGGGAATGGCCCGATGATCTCGATACCCTTCACCGCCCGCAGCTCGCTCATCTGTTGCACGGCGAGAACCGCTCCGCCGTCACGTACCTTTTCTCCGGTCAATCCGGCGGGAATGACAAGGCTCTTGGCGCGGACCGCGTCGCCGATGCCGAGTTGATCTATCAGCTTCTCGAAGTAGATGCCGCTCGCGCCCGCGCGAGAATAGACGATGGAGGGAACGTCGAGCAGCAGGGCCTTGAGCGCGTCCGCATCGCGCGGCGCGGAAATGCCCATGCCCGGTTTGGAGGCGAGACCAAACTCGGCTTGCACGATGGGCCGGCGCGAAGCGCCATCGATCACCCCTCGCGCCTCCAGTTCGTCCAGCGACGCGTCGATGGCAAAGATGCCATCGGCGCGCTCACCCGCTTCGATCCGCTTCATCAGCGCGACGGTGGGATCCCAGATGATTTCCGGCGCCGCACCGCCAAGGCGCGGCAGGAAATCCTGCTTCACAGCGTCCACGATCACCAAGGCGCACATAAAGCGCGTGTTCGCCATCCCGGTCTCCTAGAGCATTTTGCAGGCAAGTGGAATCACTTGCCGTCGCATAAATGCGGCAGAACAAAGAGATAGAGCGGACGCGCGAGCGAATGTGAGCGCATTCCGCTCTAGAGCATGATCCCAAAAAGTTGCAGACTTTTTGGACAAGAGCATGCGGCTAAATCAAACCCCTTGAGCGCGCATTCCGATTCCTAAGGTGCCAGCCCTATTCGTAGTCGATCGTGTAGGGCGCAGCCTTCAGGCGGTCATCGATCCAAGTGCGATCGACCGTGCCGTTGCGCACGCGGTCGCGCTGGGCGTTCTCGCCCTGGAAGCGCTTGTAGGATTCCGTATAGAGCTCGTCCACCTGACCATAGGGGATGCAGATCACCCCGTCATCATCGCCCAGAAGCAGGTCGCCCGGCTCGATCACCATGCCGTCAATGCTGATCGGCACGTTGATGTATCCGGGTCCGCTCTGGAAGGGTCCGCGCAATGTCACCCCCGAGGCGTACACCGGGAACGGATGATTCTTCACATGGCCATAGTCGCGGATCGCGCCGTAAATCACCACGCCACCAAGGCCGCGAGTCTCCGCATGAGTGAGCATCATCTCGCCGACGATGGCGTTGTCGAGCGCTCCGCCCGCATCCACCACGATGATGTCGCCGGGCTGGGCCAGGTCGATCGCCTTATGGACGAAGAGGTTGTCGCCGGGGCGCGTCCTGACCGTGTAGGCCGGTCCGGCCAGCACTGTGCCGCCGGCGTGCATCGGGCGAAGCTGTGCTCCTCCCGCCTGAATGCGAACCATGCAGTCTCCGACGACCGCCGCAGGAATTTCGCGGAATTTCTCTACCACCTCGGCGCTAACGCGCCGGCTCGGCTGCTTGATCTTGAGGCTGACCATCTTCGCTTTCTGCCCGTGCTCTGCGGCGCGGCTGCGCCAAGGAACGCACCCTGGTCAGGTGCAACTTTCCCCTTCTAATCGGCAGCAAACCCCGCGAGAAAATACAAATTCCTGAAGCAGGGCCATAAAACTTCTGTATAGTCGGGGCATGCATGGAACCCTCGATCTTCGACGCCTGCGATACTTCCTTGCGATCGCCGAGTGCCGCTCGATGTCCGCGGCGGCGCGAATGTTGAACGTCGCCCAGCCTGCGCTCAGCTACCACGTGTCGGAAATGGAGCGGCTGCTCGGCCAGACCCTTTTCGACCGCCGGCGTGATGGCGTTCTCCTGACCGAAGCGGGACGCGTCCTGCGCCGTCACGCGCGCGAGATCATCGACAAGGTCGATGAAGCAGAGACGGCAATGCAAGGTCTCGCCAGGCGCCGCAGTCCCCCCAAGCGAATCCGCGTTGCTATCATCTCCTCACTGGCGGCCGATCTCGTGCCCATCCTTTTGGAAACCGTGGCGCGCGAATGTCCCGGGGTGGTCCTGCGGATCAGCGAAGGCGGAACCCGCGAGATCGAGCAGAAGCTTCAACGCGCGGAAACGGACATGGCGGTGTATCTCACCAGCACGCACCTTCCGGGCGAGCAACCGCTGGCCACCGAACAATTGTACTTTCTTGCGCCGGCCGCTCAGGCTTCGGAGAAGACCATATCTCTCCAGGATGTCGCCAAGCACCGTCTTGTGCTCCCTGCCGCGGGGAACCCGCTTCGCAGCTTCATGGAAACCGCCATGCGCCAGAACGGTTTGTCCCTGGACGTGCCGCTGGAGATTGACGGTTGGCGTCCACGCCATAACGCTGTCCTCAAGGGAATCGGATGCACGATCTTGGGCGCGCATTCGATCACCAGCGAGAATCTCGGTGGGCTTGTGGTGCGGGAAATCGTCTCGCCGCGCCTGTTCCGGCCGATTTATCGCGGTGTGCGGCGAGATCTCGAGCCGGAGCTTACCGCCAGCATGACGGCAGTGTTGAAATCCGCGCTCCTGGCTCTGGGTTTGTCAGCGCCGCAGGGTTGATAAAGCATCAAATGCTATTATTGGTAGCTCAACAATAAGTCCGGCCGATTTATTTGACTTTTAAATATAACCATTCGCCGAGAGAGGGACGGAAGATGCTGCGCTTCGACGCCAACCTGACCACGATGTACGCAGACTTGCCATTGCTGAGCGCGATGGCGGCCGCTCGCGCAGATGGATTCGAAGCGATCGAGTGCCGCTCCCCTTTCTCCGAACCGAAGGAGAAGGTCGCGGAGGCGCTGGCCGAACTGGGGCTCAAGCTGGTTCAGTTCAACTGTCCCATGGGCGATTTCGCGGCCGGGGAGCGCGGCATAGCTTGCCTTCCCGGCAGGGAGGAAGACTTTCGCGCCTCGATCGCCCTGACCGTGGATTATGCCAGGACCCTCGGCTGCGAACAGGTCAATTGCATTGCCGGCATCAAGCCTGCGGGAAGAACCGATGACGAGATCGAGGCAGTTCTGGTCGCCAATCTCAAGTATGCCGCGCCGCGCCTTGCGGATGCGGGGGTGAAGCTGCAGATCGAAGCGATCAATCCCATCGATAACCCCGGCACGTTCCTCACGACGACCGAACAGTTCGAACGCATCCATGACAAGGTGGGCGACGATAACCTCTACCTGCAATATGATTTCTACCACATGCAGGTTGTTCAGGGTGATCTGATACGCACCTTTGAACGTCTGAAAGACCGCATCACCCATGTGCAGGTTGCCGACAACCCGGGTCGTCACGAACCCGGTACCGGCGAAATCAACTATCGTTTCGTCTTCGCCGAGCTCGAAAGACTGGGATATTCCGGCTGGATCGGCTGCGAATACGTGCCAAGGACGACCGCAAGCCGTGGGCTCGGCTGGATGGCGGAGCACATGGATGGAGTTCGCAGGCCTCTATAAGCCTGCGCCTCTTCTTCAGCCGTCAATGCACCTGGCGCCTATTGCGCCTCAAGGCATACAGAGGTGTGCCCCGAGCGGAGGAAGCCGAGTTTCGCCGCCGCAGCCTTCGACAGATCGAGAATGCGCCCGCGAACGAACGGGCCGCGGTCATTGATGCGCACGACCACCGCTTTTCCATTGTTTCGATTGACGACTTTTATCTTGGTCCCAAAGGGAAGCTTGCGGTGTGCCGCGGTCAGAGCGGAGGGATTCATCCGCTCGCCCGAGGCCGTCTTGGACGTGAGCGCATACCAGGATGCGCTACCGCATTGAGCCTGGGCCGCGACCGGGAAAAGGGCAAGAAGCATAGCAGCAGCAACGGCGAATGTGCCCCGCCGGCACAGGAAGATTTTCATATTATAGGTCCCCCAACGGATCTTAGGTGACCTTGAAGTAAAAATGAAATGAGGCAGAGAAACGACAAGCGTCGGAGATAAATTCAGGAAATCTTTCCCAAAGGCCCGCGTACATAGCCCAAATCTGCCGGAATTCGGAATCTGACATTTAATTAAGAAATCTTACAATGCGTGTATTTTGTCGTCCTGTGGCGTGATCTCCCCAAGGATGGTGATGTCCGTCGGGATGTGAAGCAGGACCATGCGGCGGCGATCCCGAACCTGTGTGCACAACTCAAATGCGCGAGGAATCGCGCGGGACAACCGCCCGGCGAGAAGCCTAACGTCGAAGCGACTTCGGGATTACGAATTCTGTCCAAAAGAAATCCACGGTGACCAGACCTCCCCCTATAGACACTCCTGGTTGAATATCTTATCACCACAACCGGTGGGTGAATTGACAGGGTGGGGACTGTATTGATGGATTGGGAGTATGAGTACAAGACGCTGGCAATGAAATATGCCGCGGAGGTGGATGAAGAAGCGCACATCCCGACGCTCATCAAGATCATCAAACAGAACCAGCTCAGGACGGTTAAGGAGCTCTGCAGGTTTCTGAAAAGTCGCGCCGACGAAGAAGCTCGGGATCGGCCATAGGGTCCGCCTCTCCGAATTTGCTGCGGACCTTTTCACTAGCTCGAGAAGCGGTGCCCGTCAGATGGCCTCACCGCCTGGCGCAACACCTGCCAGGACTGAGCACGAGCAATCGGCCAATGGCCGGTGCCTTCCGTAAGATGCTCAACGGATGGAACGGTCTTCGGCTTTGAGGCTGATCAATGGACTTGTGGTGCCCAGGAGAGGACTCGAACCTCCACGCCTCGCGGCACACGGACCTGAACCGTGCGCGTCTACCAATTCCGCCACCTGGGCTAAGTGCGCAGCCGATGTAAGCGGCGACGCGGCAACTGTCAACGCGGTTTCTTTGTTTTTAAACCAGCCAATCAGCTCGCGTTCCGCGAGCGGCGGCGAACGATCTCATAGACGGTCGCGCCGATAAGGGTGGCGGCGATCATGATGAGCGCCAGGGCGTTGACCGCCGGCGTCAGACCGGTCCGCACCTTGGTGGCGATGTAGACCGTCAGGGGCGTATCAAAGCCCCGCACGAAGAGCGTGGTGTTGTAGTTCTCGATCGACTGCAATATCGCGAGAAAGGCGGCGGCGATCAGTGCGGGCTTCAGGAAGGGCAGCATCACGCGCCGGAACATCATGAACTTGGATGCCCCGAGCCCGATTGCCGCCTCTTCCTGCGTGCGATCGAAACGTTGCAGGCGAGCAGCCACCATCAGCATCACATAGCAGATGATGAAGCTTGCCTGCGCGAGCACGATGAGAAATACGCCGCCCCCCACGCCGAGCTGACGCCAGAGCACCAGCGTGGCTATGCCGATGACCACGCCCGGCGTGAGCAGCGGCGAAACCATCACCGCATAAAGAAAGCTCCGCGCCCGCGCGTGGAGGCTGGTCAACATCAGGGCGGCCGCCGTGCCGATGGGAAGCGCCACCGCCACGACGAAAAAGGCGACGACGATTGACGTCCCGAGCGACTGCCACATGCCCGTATCGGCCGCGAGCTCGTTGAACCAGCTGAGCGTGGTGCCCTGCCAAGGCGTGATGGTCGGAAAACGGCTGGTGTTGAAGGTCGCCGCCACCATGATCGCGAGTGGGGCAAAAAGGTAGATGAAGAAGGCCGCGAAATAGAGACCGAACAGGCCGCGGGCGATGCGGTCGGCGGCACTCATTTCGCCACGTCCGTCAGGTTCACGCGGGCAACCCGCAGCGTGACGAGCACGACAGTGAGGCACAGCAGCAGGAGAACCAGCGCATAGGCCGCGCCCCGGTTCCAATCGCCGCCCTCGAAGAACCAGTTGTAGATGATCTCGGTAAACCAGCGGCTTCCCGGCGCGCCGAGCAGGGCCGGCGCCACATAGCTGCCCGCCGCCAGCATGAAGGTGAAGACGCAACCGGTGGCTATCCCCGCCTTGGCGTGCGGGATCACGACGCGCCAGTGCGTTCGCCAGACTGAAGCGCCGAGGTCCCGCGCGGCCTCGATCTGCGACTTATCGAGCGATTCGATCGCGTTGTAGATCGGGAAGAGCATGAAGAGGATGTAGGCATAGACCATGCCGGCGAGGACGCCCACATCGCCGTACCAGCGCACCGGCCGGTCGATCAGGCCGATGGAGAGAAGCAGCGCGTTGAGGGGGCCGCGGAAAGCAAGAAGGATGTACCAGGCAAGCGTGCGCAGCACCTCGTTGATCCAGAAGGGGACGGTAAGCGCAAGCAACACCACGGCTGCACGGTTGGGGGTGGCGCGCTGTGCCAGCCAATAGGCCAACGGGTAGCAGACCACGAGCGTGAGGAAGGCAACCAGCGCGCTCGCCCATACCGTTTTGAAGAAGATCGCGCGGTGGACGCTCTCGTTGGCAAGATAAAGGATATTGTCCAGCGAATAGACATCGCGGGGCCCGCCGACTTCCGCCGGAAGCAGATTGGGCCGCAATGCATAGTCGATCATCATCAGATTGGGCGCGAGCACCATGCCCGCAAGCCAGATCGCGATCAGCGCCAGAAAGAGGGTCGCCAATGTGCTGCCGAAGCGCCGGTACAGCTCAGACATCGGGAAGAACCACCGCATTTGCGTGGCGGAAGCTGAAGTGGGTGGCGTTTCCGATCGAAGGCGCTCTCGCAAGCTCCGTGCTCGGAATGGACGCGATCAGCGTGTTGCCGTCGGAAAACTTGCCGTAGGCGAGTGCAAATGCGCCCTCGAAATCGAGGCGCTCGATCACGGCCGTCAGCCTGTTCTCTCCGTCGGCGCGATGTTTCAGCGCTTCCGGCCGCACATAGAGCTTAGCGGCCATGCCGGCGGACAAACCTTGGCCCGCGCGGCCATGGAGCTGGCCATGCGCGCTGTCGACCCTCGCTATTCCCGCGTCGATGGCCGTGACCTTGCCCGAAATCACATTTGTCTCGCCCACAAAGCGAGCGACAAAGGGCGTCGCGGGATCATCATAAAGTTCTCGCGGCGCGCCCACCTGCTGCAGAATCCCCGCGCTCATGACGGCCACCCGGTCGGACATGGCGAGCGCCTCCGACTGGTCATGCGTGATGTAGATGAAGGTGACGCCAGTGCGCTTCTGCAGGGCGCGCAGCTCCGCACGCATATGCTGCCTGAGCTTGAGATCGAGCGCGGAGAGCGGTTCGTCGAGCAGCAAAACCTGCGGCTCCACGGCAAGCGCACGCGCTATGGCCACGCGCTGCCGCTGCCCTCCGGAGAGCTCGCCCGGCATGCGATCCGCAAATTCCTCCAGGGCCACGAGCTTCAACAGCTCCTCGGCCTTTGCCTTTCGAACACTCTTGCCGACGCCCCGCGCCTCGAGCCCGAAAGCAATGTTCTCCCAGACCGGCATCAACGGAAAAAGGGCCAGTGACTGGAAGATCATCGCCGTCGGCCGCTGATCGGGCCCGAGCCCTTTCATGTCGCGCCCGCCGATGAGAATCTTTCCCTCGGTCGGCTCCAGGAACCCCGCGATCATGCGAAGGATCGTTGTCTTGCCGCAGCCGGAAGGGCCGAGAATCGAGAAGAATTCCCCACCCTGTACCGTCAGGGAGACATCCGATACGGCTCGAGTCCGGCCGAAGGCCATGCCGACGTGTTGCAGCTCTACGGAATGAGACATGGTCGCCCGGAAGGTGGCGAGGGCGGTTTTGCCGCCCTCGATGACACGTCAGGCCGAGAGGAAGCGGTCTTGATATTCGTTGCGTTTGGCGACGAACCAGTTCTCCTGGATCGGCCACCACCAGAGCTTCTCCAGCGCGTCGCCGGGGTAGGCCGCGGCGAAGAATGCCTTCGCCTGGTCGGATATGTTCTGCTCCGCGCCGACGGCGGTGGAGTTGATCGAGGTGGAGTTGGTGTACATGGCGCCCGCCTCGGGCGTCAGGAACCAATTGATGAACGCATAGGCCTGGTCGAGATTCTCGGCCCCCTTGGGAATGGCCACGCCTTCCATCCAGGTCAGCGCGCCTTCCTTCGGCGCCACGAAGCCCACCGGCAATCCTTCCTTCGCGAGCGCCGCGGCGGTCGAATCCCAGGTCTGGCCGATGGCGCAGCCGTTCACCCGGAACGCGCCCTGCGCCTCGTTCTCATTGTTCCAGAACTGGGCGATATTGGCCTTGCGGGCGATCGCCTCGGCGAGGATCACGTCGTAGACCTTCACCATGTTCTCTTCGGACTTGAATGCCTCGGCCATCGGCATCGGCAGCTTGCCCTCCGCTTCGAGCCAGAGGCCGAGACCCACCAGGCCCGAGTGGGCGCGAACGGTGGCCATGCCCTGCATCTCCGGTTTCCAGATGTCGCCGTAGGAAGCGCTGCCATATTCGAGCGGCGCCTGCTCCTTGTCGAAGGCGATGGCCTCGGTGCCCCAGTCGGTGGGTACCTGGTACCGCTTGCCGCCGACCACCGCTCCAAGGTTCTTCGAGTTCTCCCAGGCGCTTGGAAGGCACTTCGCCACCTCGACCTTGGATTCGTCGATCGGCTGCACGAGGTCGAATTCGACATAGTTCGGCACGCGGTCGACCGTCGGCCAGATAATGTCGAAGCCGCCGCCATTGTTGGCGCGCAGCTGGTTCAGAAGCTCGTCATTGGTGCCGTAGGGCGTGTAGTTCGCCTTTATGCCGGTCGCCTTCTCAAAGGCGCCGAGCATCTCATTGTTGAGATAGCCTGCCCAGGCGAAGATGTTGACCGTGCCGGAAGAACCCTGCGCATAGGTGCGTGAGATGAACGGGGCAGCCAGCGCCATGCCCGCGATGGAAGCCACACCCTTGGTGAAATGACGCCGTGTGATCGGATTCATGGTAACTCTCCCCTTCGACCCGTTGCCTGGAGCATGATCCCGAAAGTTGCAGACCTTCGGATAAGATCATGCGGCTAAATCAAGTGGCTAAGGCGCGCGTTCTGATTCCGTCAGAACGCATCGCGCTCCAGCCCGCGCAGCGGTTACGACGGCCATGTTACACCTAGATGAAGGGCCGGCAACGAAAATGCGTGAAGGAGGAAGCCGGCAAACCGCCGGACTGCAGGAGCGTTCGTGTTAATTGGTGGCGGCGTCTTCGCGGGCGATCTCCGACCAGCCATCGCGTTGGGCAAGCATTGCCCGCAGATAGGCCACATTGGCCTCAGCCTGCTCGGGGGCGAGTTCGCGTCGGGCGATCGCTTCTGCTTCGCCGAAACGGCCCTGCAAGCCGATCACCAGTGCCAGATTCTGGCGTACGCGGCTGTCGGCGCCCGGGGCCGCGGCTGCCTTGCCCAAGTAGATTTCCGAGGTCTTGAGATCGCCCTGCAACAGGTAGGACATGCCGAGATTGGAGAGCACCGAGGGCTCGTCCGGCTGCAGGTCCAGCGCTCGCCTGTAGCGGGCGCGCGCCTCATCGGGCTTGCCAAGCTGATCGAGGATCGCACCCTCCGCCGAAAGAAGCTTCCAGTCGGGATATTCCGGCGTCTGCGCACGGCGGATCGCATCCAGCGCAGGCTCCAGCTCGCCGACAGCGGCAAGGGCCTTGCCATAGGCCGCGAGCACATCGCGGTCCTTCGGATGATCGATGGCAAGCTTGCGCATGACGGCCAGGGACTGGTCCGCGCGTCCGGTCATCTGAAGAACATTCGCGTAACGCAGCGCCACGGCCTTGTCCTTGGGATCCTGGACATAAAGCTTGCCGACGCTGTCAGCCGCCGCCTCCAGCTGCTGCGCGGACATCGCGGCCACGTTCTGTTGCTGGGGCGCGCCGGTCGAAGCCGTCGTGATGTCGCTTACCTTGTTCCGGGCCGTTTGGGAGCAGCCCGCGAGCAGGCCGGCCAGAACCAGGGCCACCGCCGTCGAGACAATCCGACCTCTCTGCACCGCCTGCCGCATGCGCCCTGACCCCCGTCAACCCGTTCCGGCGAAACGCCGCCTTTCCACGGTGAGAAGTAATCTGTTAACCCTAATGGAATGTTAACCAGAGCGCCGATCAGGAAACCGCGATGCCATTGACCCTTGTGGACCGCAAAGTGCCCGCCTCACTGCCCGTTTATCTTGTCGCCAGCGGCGCGCTCGAAGAATCCGGAGCGGACGCAACGGCCCGCGCCTGGGCGCGCGCCAATGGCTTTTCAGGCTCGGAAGGCGCCGTGCTGACCATCCCGGGGGCGGAAGGCGGATTGGCGGGAGCTCTCTTCGGCATCGGCGACAATGGTTCCTCACCGCTCATCTATGGAAAGCTTGCCCGTGCGCTGCCAAGCGGTGACTGGCATTTCGCGGTGCCGCCGAAGGATCCCGCTCTCGCGGCCGTTGCTCTCCTGCTTGGGGGCTACGCATTCACTCCTTACGGCACGAAACCGACGGCCGACATTCGCTTTGCCGTGCCGGAAGGGGCGAGCGCCGATGAGGCCCGCCGGGTGGCCGATGGCGTGTTCCTCACGCGCGACCTCGTCAATACACCCACCAACGACCTGGGGCCGGATGCGCTGGAGCGCGCCGCACGGGAGCTCGCCGAGACACATGGCGCCCGGTTTTCCTCGGTGATCGGCGAGGATCTCCTAAGCCAGAATTTCCCGATGATCCATGCCGTGGGCCGCGCAGGCGCGATCGCGCCACGGCTCATCGACCTGCGCTGGGGCAAGGAATCCGCGCCGAAGGTGACCCTCGTCGGCAAGGGCGTATGTTTCGATACCGGCGGGCTCGACATCAAGACGTCGAGCGGCATGCTTCTGATGAAGAAGGACATGGGCGGAGCAGCCAATGTGCTGGGCCTCGCCTCGATGATCATGGCCGAGGGCCTGCCGATCCGGCTTCGGGTCCTTATCCCGGCCGTCGAAAACGCCATCGCCGGAAACGCCTTCCGCCCCGGCGATGTTCTGAGGAGCCGCAAGGGCATCACCGTCGAGATCGGCAATACAGACGCGGAGGGCCGGCTGATCCTGGCCGATGCGCTCTCTCTTGCCGACGAGGAAGAACCGGAGCTGCTGGTGGATATGGCGACGCTTACCGGAGCGGCGCGCGTTGCCCTGGGGCCTGATCTGCCGCCCTTCTATACGCGCGATGATCTTTTTGCCTCCGCACTGGCCGCGGCAGCGGAGAAAGCCGCTGATCCGCTCTGGCGCATGCCGCTTTGGCAGCCCTATGCTGAAAAGCTTCGCTCGCGCGTGGCCGACATCAACAACGTGACCAGCGACGGCTTTGCGGGATCGGTCACGGCCGCGCTTTTCCTCCAGCGTTTCGTGGAGAAAGCGGCAACATGGGCTCATTTCGATATCTTTGCGTGGAGCCCGACCGAAAAGCCCACCTGCCCGGTGGGCGGCGAGGCGCAGGGCATCCGGGCGCTTCTGAACGTGCTGCGGGAGCGGTACGGATAGGGGTTTCGCGCACTCGACGATCGGCGTAATGATACGGTCCCGAAACGAATTCGGACGTATTGATGCCGGTAGCGTTGCGGCCGATTGAGGCGTTGAGGCTTTGGCAGCAGGTCTGCCTGGCCGAGGTGCGAAATGATCTGCCGGATCTCAGTGAGCGGCAGCTCGCTATCCTGCTGACCATCTATCTCGACCCGCC
>Ga0182749_1002403_pt1 | contig 13714 bp, 13 predicted proteins | sample eDN3rd37CKraftMG_FD_128875 | JGI IMG/M metagenome (GOLD analysis project Ga0182749, IMG submission 128875) | Enriched Miracle-Growth compost microbial communities from Emeryville, California, USA - eDNA 3rd pass 37_C Kraft MG (version 2) (version 2) ...
GTGCGGCGTTCTGTCGATGTGCGGGCCGCGCTTTCAAGAACGTGGACCAGCCACGCCTGTCAGCCAGCTCCTGGCGGCAGGTCTTATTGCCTGCGAGCGGAGCCCCGCCATCGCCCGAGCGCTTCGGAGTGCGTTGCCCCGAAGCCCGCGGCGCCGCATCAGTCGACGGCCGGATTTCCCCGTGGCGCCGACCCGGTGGGGCCGGGGCAAATCTCCACCCCGCCTCACCGCTGCTCCGTCTTCACGGCGTCCCATGACGACGCCCCTCGAAGAGCAGGATGACAGGATCATATACACATCGACTAGGACCGGTCAATAGTCCTAGTGAAAAGATTTTGTGCTGCGCTTCGGCGGGGCTTTCTTACCCCTCCCCTGCAAGGGGAGGTGGCTCCGCGCGCAGCGCGGAGACGGATGGGGTTCGTCGCAATAGTCGTCGGCCATCCGAATTGAGAATGCCCCCAACCCGGCTCGCTCACTGCGTTCGCTCGCCACCCTCCCCCGCAAGCGAGGGGAGGGATAAGGCCGCGCCTGTGGGGACGACAGGTGCGCGCGGGGCATGACGGCGGGACAAGCCAATCTTAACGAATCCTTGCTAGGGCCTTGCGCATGGCCCTGCCCTCGTCTGTCTCCCGGCTGCAGCCGGCGCCGGAGGATTCCACGGGCGCCAGCGCGGACGGCGCGCCGGCGCCGAAGGCGCGCCGCATCCTGGCACGCCTGAAGGCGATCCTCACCGACCGCAGCGAGAACCGGCTGGCGCAACTCGTCGCCGGCAAGGTGTTCCTCCTCCGCGCCTCCTCGGCGCTGATCGCGCTCGGCTCGCAGGTGCTGCTGGCGCGCTGGATGGGCAGCTTCGAGTACGGTATCTTCATCTACGTGTGGACCTGGGTGCTGATGATCGGCGCTCTGTCCGACATGGGCCTGTCCTCGGCGGCGCGGCGCTTCATCCCCGAATACACCGAATTGAAATCGCCGGATCTCCTGCGCGGCTTCCTCTCCGGCTCGCGCCAGATCGCCTTCGTCATCGCCACCGCGATCGGCGCGTTCGGCGCCATCGTCGTGTCGCTGCTGCAGCCCTACCTCAACGCCTACACGGTGGTGCCGCTCTATCTCGCCTGTGCCGCCATCCCGGTCTACGGCCTGGTGCAGACGCAGGCCGGCATCTCGCAGAGCTACGACTGGCCCAATCTCGCGCTGATGCCGTTCTACATCTGGCGGCAGATCGCGATGGTCGCGCTGATGGGCGCCGCCTGGTTCTTCGGCGCGCCGACCGGCGCCGTCACCGCGATGCTGGTCGCGGTCGTCACCACCTGGATCGTCACGTTGATCCAGGCGCGCGTGCTTGCGCGCAGGCTCGACGACAAGGTCACCGCCGGCCCGAAGCAGTACGACGTGAAGACCTGGCTCGGCACGTCGCTGCCGATCTTCATCGTCGAAGGCTTCTATCTCCTGCTCACTTATGTCGACATCCTCGCGCTCGAGCATCTGCGCTCGCCCGACGAGGTCGCCGTCTATTATGCCGGCGCGCGCATCCTGGCGATCGTCGCCTTCGTCTATTTCGCCATCGCCGGCGCCACGACGCACAAGTTCACCAAATACCACGTCGCCGGCGACGCCGAGAAGCTGCGCTCGTTCTTCGCCGAGACCGCGCGCTGGACGTTCTGGCCGTCGCTTCTCGTCTGCGCCGGAATCCTCGCCTTCGGCAAGCCGCTGCTCGCGCTGTTCGGACCCAACTTCGAGAACGGCTACGCGGTGATGTTCATCCTCGCCGTCGGCATGATGGCGCGCGCCGCCGTCGGGCCGGCGGAACGGCTGCTCAACATGCTCGGCGACCGCAAGCAGTGCGCCGGCATCTACGCGGTCGCCTTCGCGATCAATCTCGCGCTGTGCCTGCTGCTCATTCCGCATATCGGCATCGAAGGGGCGGCCACCGCGACATCGGCGGCGCTGGTCGTCGAGTCGCTCATGCTCTACCGCATGGCCTCGCGCCGCCTCGGGCATCATCTCTTCCTGATGCAGGGCGGGACGAAATAGCAATTCCGTTCATTCCCGCGAAAGCGGGAACCCGGTTGTGAGTCAGAGCTGGATTCCCGCTTTCGCGGGAACGAACGGAGATTGTGCTTGCGCTGCGCGCCTTATGCCTTCTCGCGCAACATGCGCCGAATGACCTTGCCCGTCGTCGTCATCGGCATCTCGTCGACGAACGCGACCTCGCGCGGATATTCGTGCGCCGACAGCCGCGTCCTGACGAAGGCCTGGATCTCGCTCGCCAGCGCGTCGGACGGCGCATGGCCGGGCTTGAGCACGACGAAGGCCTTGACGATCTCGGTGCGCACCGCGTCCGGCTTGCCGACCGCGGCGGCGAGCGCCACCGCCGGATGGCGAATGAGGCAATCCTCGATCTCGCCGGGGCCGATGCGGAAGCCGGCCGAGGTGATGACGTCGTCGTCGCGGCCGACGAAGGTGATGTAGCCCTCGTCGTCGACGGTGCCCTGATCGCCGGTGGTCATCCAGTCGCCGACGAACTTCTCGCGCGTCGCCTCGGGCCGGCCCCAGTATTCGAGGAACATCACCGGGTCGGGCCGCTTCACCGCGATCTGGCCGATCTCGCCGGGCTTCATCGGACGGCCCTGCGCGTCGATCACCGCCACCGTGTGGCCGGGCACGGCCTTGCCCATCGCGCCGGGCTTGATCTGCCCCAACTGCGCGCAGGTGCCGACCACCAGGTTGCATTCGGTCTGGCCGTAGAATTCGTTGATGGTGACGCCGAAGGCGTCGCGGCCCCAGTCGAGGACCTCGATGCCGAGCGATTCGCCGCCGGAGCCGATGCTGCGCAGCTTCACGTCGTAGCGGCCTTTGGGCGAGGGCACCGCGCGCATCATGCGCAGCGCCGTCGGCGGGATGAAGGTGTTGCGCACCCCGGCCCTGGCCATCAGCGCGTAGGCCTCGTCGGGATCGAACTTGTCGAACCGGCGCGACACGACGGCGATGCCGTGATGCAGGCTCGGCAGCAGCACGTCGAGCAGGCCGCCGGCCCAGGCCCAGTCGGCCGGCGTCCAGAAGCGGTCGCCGACTTCGGGGAACGGATAATGCGGCAGCTCGGCGCCGGGCAGATGGCCGAGCAGGACGCGATGCCCGTGCAGCGCGCCTTTCGGCTGGCCGGTGGTGCCCGACGTGTAGATCATCAGGCCGGGATCGTCGGGCGTCGTCGCCTCCGGCGTGAAGTCGGAGGCGGCGCGCGCGATGAGATCGGGAAAGCCCTTGTCGTCGACCGACAGCACGCAGGCGAGATCGACATCGTGCCGGATGCTGTCGAGCTTGGCCATGCCCTGCGCATTGGTGACGATGCCGCGCGCGCCGGAGTTCTGCAGCCGGTAGGACAACGCATCCGGCCCGAACAGGATGGCGATCGGCAGCGCGACGGCGCCGAGCTTGTAGATGGCGATGTGAGTGGCGGCCACTTCCGGCGCCTGCGGCATGAACACGGCGACGCGGTCGCCGCGCTTGATGCCCTGCGCGCGCAGCACATTGGCGAGCCGGTTCGACAGATCGCGCAGCGCGCCGAAGCTGACCTTCTCCTCGCGGCCGTCGGCGCGCACGTTGAGGATGGCGAGGCGCGAGGGGTCGCGCGCCGCCCATTTGTCGCAGACGTCGACGCCGATGTTGTAGGCCGGCGGGATCTGCCAGCGGAAGGCGCGCGTGAGCTCGTCGAAGGTGGAGGCTTTGGGCAGCATGGACGATGAGGCTAGTGAGCCTCAGGCGCGAGGTCCAGTGGCTGCTTTATCGTCGCCGGCCCTCGCCGTTCGCCGGCGGGATGGCCGGCCCCCCGGCGATGACTGAGAAAGTCACGCGCTCATGCTGCGCAGCTGCTTGCGCAGCGCCTTGACCTCCTCGAAGCGCGCGGTGACGTCGCGCAGCACGGCGGCGAGTCCGGTGATCGCGCCGGCCTTGTCGCGCAGCGGACTGATGGTGAACTCGACCGAGATCTGCGCGCCGTCCTTGCGCAGGGCCGGCACCGACAGCGTGTCGCCGCCGCTGTAGCGGCTCGTGCCGGTCGCCATCGTGTGCCGCCAGCCGTCCCAGTGCCGCGCCCGCAGCCGCTCCGGAATGATGATGTCGAGCGATTGCCCGACCGCCTCGTCGGCACCGAAGCCGAAGATGCGCGTTGCGCCGGCATTCCAGACGCGGATGACGCCGTCGCGGTCGCAGCCGACGATGGCGTCGGCCTCGCCGTCGATGAGGGCGCGTGCGACGTCGGCGGCCTGCATGGCGTTACGCCCTTGCCGGCGCCGGCCGGCGCGGCGGCACATGCTCGAGGTCGAGCAGGTCGCGCAACGCGTTCCGCGGCTTCACCAGATCGCCGAGCGAATATTCGTCGAGCACCGAGAGGAAGGCCGTGGTGGCGCGACCGAGCGCGCGCTTGAGCATGCAGGAGGGGCGGATCGTACAGGCCGCGTCGACCGGGCTCATGCACGGCACCACCGCCATGTCCTGTTCGGTGTGACGCACGACGTCGCCGAGATTGATCTCGGCGGGCGGCCGCGCCAGCCGCAGGCCGCCGGAGCGGCCGCGCACGGTCTCGACATAGCCGGCAAGGCCCAGCTGGTGCGCCACCTTCATCAGGTGGTTGCGCGAGACGTCGTACCGCTCGGCCACCTCGGCGATGGTGGCGAGGCCGTCGTCCTTGACGGCGAGATACATCAGCAGACGCAGCGCATAGTCGGTGTAGACGGTGAGGCGCATGGCCGGAACCCCAGGGCAGACCGGATAAGATGTATTACGGATATTGCTTTTTGGCAATCCGTGGTTTAGATGCGTTCGGGCCATATCCTAGCGGAGGATCGCATGACCGGCTCCAGCTCTTTGGGAACGGCCCTCGCCCGCGCGCTGCTGTTCCCCGGCGACATCGCCTGCAGCGTCATCGGGCTCGAGAGCGACGACAAGCGCGAACTGGTGCGGATGCTGGTGAACTCGCTGGTGTGGATCGTCGTCGGCATGGTCGCGGCGGTGGTGCTGACGTGAGCGGAGCCCCGGCCGACGGTTACACGCTGCCGACCGAGGACCAGATCGCACGTCTGGTCGACACATTCTACGCCAAGGTGCGCGACGACGCCGCCCTCGGGCCGGTGTTCGACCGCGCCGTCGAGGACTGGGGCGAGCATCTGGAAACGATGCGCAAGTTCTGGTCCTCGGTGATGCTGACGAGCGGCCGCTACAAGGGCAACCCGGTGGCGGTGCATCACGGCGTCGCCGGCATCGACCTTGCCCTGTTCGATCGCTGGCTCGCTCTGTTCGACGAGACCTGCCGCGAGATGTTCGACGAGGCGCTGACCGCCGCCTTCAACGAGCGGGCCCGGCGCATCGCCGAAAGCCTCAAGCTGGCGCTGTTCTATCGCCCCGACCGGCCCTGGCCGCCGCGCATCGTCGCGGGGTAGCTCGTCTTATGCCTCCCCTCTCAGGGGAGGGATATCAGCCGCCGCGCTTGTCGTCCGGCTGCGCCAGGATCAACGCCCAATAGACCTTGTACTTCGAGCGCGGCGTGTAGACCGCGGCGATGCCGATACGGGTCGCGCCCTTGAGCAGCATGTTGGCGCGGTGCGGCGGCGAATCGCGCCAGCCGGAGAATGCTTCCGCCAGCGTGTGATAGCCGGCGCTGATGTTCTCGGCCGCCGTCCTGGCGTCGTAGCCGGACTGCTTCAGCCGCACGGTGAACGGCTTGCCGACACTGTGGTCGAGCTTGTCGCGCTTGGCCATGAGGTCGGCCTGCGCCTGCGCAAGCCGCATCAGCTCCGGATCGAGGCTGACCGCCGGCAGGCCGTTATTGGCGCGGTAGCCGGTGATCATCGAGGCCGCCGCCGCGGCGTCGAGCTCGGCGCCGGCCTGCGCCAGATTGCGATAGAAGCTCGGCTCGCCCTTCGGCGTGTAATTGTCGTTGACCGCGCAGGCGCCGAGCATGAGCAGGGCGACGAGCGGCGTGAGCAGGCGGGCGAGCGGCATCGGACGGGACACTCCGGAGGCGGGAACGGCGCTGCTAGTCGCCGCACGACAATGGCCGAATGGTGGTGAACGCATCGAAAACGGCGAAACTGCTAAACGAATCCTTAACCGCGTCGCACGGGAAATTAACTGCAAAACAACCCGCCCGAACTATCGTCCGCTCGGGACCCGGACAGGCCGATGCATCCTCCCTCGTTCACGCCTGCAGACATGCGCGACCGCGTCGTCGTCGCGCTCGCCGGCATCGCCGGGCTCGTCGCCGGGGTCCTGGCGATCCAATTCGCGCTCGCGGCCGAAGGCTGGTTCGGTGTCACGCCGACGCCGGGGACCTCGCTGCTCGCGGGCATCGGGTTCGGCACCTGGGCGGCGACCGCCGCGGCGCTCCTGCGCTCGCGCGGGCAGCGCCGGCAGACCGCGCGGATGCGCCTGGCGCTGCGCAACATATCGCAGGGCCTGTGCATGTTCGACGGCAACGAGCGGCTGGTGCTGTGCAACGCGCGTTACCGCGAGATGTACGGCCTGCCCGAGACGCACACCCGCCGCGGCACCAGCCTGACCGAGCTGCTCGAGCATCGCGTCGCCGCCGGCACCTTCACCGGCAATATCGGGGAATATCGCGCCGCGCTCACGGCCTCGCTCGCCGAGGGCAGGACCACCATGCGCGAGGTGACGGCGAGCGGCGGCCGCATCGTCTCCGTCGTCAACCGGCCGATGCAGGACGGCGGCTGGGTGGCGACGCACGAGGACATCACCGAGCGCCGCGCCGCCGAGCGCGAGCGCCTCGGCCTCAAGCGACACGAGACGCGCCGCGCCACGGTGGATGAGGCGATCGCCTCGTTCCGGCAGCGCGTCGAGGAGCATCTGCGCACGGTCGCCGAGGGCGCGAACGCAATGCGCGCGACGGCCGGCACGCTGCTCGCCAATTCCGACCGCGCGGCCAGGAGCGCCGACAGCGCGGTCGATGCCTCGAACGAATCCTCGACGAACGTGCAGACCGCCGCGCTCGCCGCCGACGAGCTCGCGGGCTCGATCGGCGAGATCGGCCGCCAGCTCGCGCAGACGGCCGACATCGTGCGCGCCGCCGTCGGCGAGGCGCGCAGCACCAATGCGCAGATCGCGGCGCTGGCGCAGGCCGCCGAGAAGATCGGCGACGTGGTCAAGCTCATCCGCGCCATCGCCGGGCAGACCAATTTGCTCGCGCTCAACGCCACCATCGAGGCGGCGCGCGCCGGCGAAGCCGGCAAGGGCTTCGCCGTGGTCGCCGCCGAGGTGAAGTCGCTCGCGGTGCAGACGGCGAAGGCGACCGAGGACATCGCGGCGCTGATCAAGTCGGTGCAGGCGGCGACCGGCGGCGCCGTCGACGCGATCGGCCGCATCGCCGGGCGCATGCACGAGATCGACGGCTGCACCACCGCGGTGTCGAGCTCGGTCGAGCAGCAGAGCGCGGCGACCTCGGAAATCTCGCAGAACGTCACCGGCGCCGCCGACGGCGCGAGGCTCGTCGTTGCCGTGCTGGCCGACGTCGCCGGTGCAGCCGGTAATACCCGCTCGTCCGCCGGCCAGGTGCTCACCGCCTCGGAGGCGGTCGAGGCCGCGGCCGCCGAACTCAGGCGCGAGGTCGAAGGCTTCCTCGCCCGCGTCGCGGCGTAACGTTCCGCTTGCGCGGGAATGAACTGAGACAGGTCCCGCCTAAAACACTCCGGCCAGCCAATAGAACGACGCAGCGATCGCCGCCGACGCCGGAATGGTGATCACCCAGGCGACGACGATCGAGTTGGCGACGCTCCAGCGCACCGCCGAGACCTTGCGCGAGGCGCCGACGCCGATGATCGCGCCGGTGATGGTGTGCGTCGTCGACACCGGGATGCCGAGCCAGGTGGCGCCGAACAAGGTCAGCGAGCCGCCGGCTTCGGCGCAGAAGCCCTGCATCGGCGTCAGCCGCGTGATGCGCGAGCCCATCGTGCGGACGATGCGCCAGCCGCCGAGCAGCGTGCCGAGCGCCATCGCCAGCTGGCAGGTGATCACCACCCAGAACGGCACGTAGAAGTGCTCGCCGAGATGGCCCTGCGAGAACAGCAGCACGGCGATGATGCCCATCGTCTTCTGCGCGTCGTTGCCGCCGTGGCCGAGCGAGTAGAGCGACGCCGAGATGAACTGCAGCCGCTGGAACGAGCGGTCGACCGCGAACGGCGTCCACCGCAGCAGGAGCCACGACAGGATCAGCACCAGGACGAGCGCGAGGAAGAAGCCGAGCAGCGGCGAGGCGATGATCGCCGCCGTGGTCGGGATGAGACCGCCCCAGACGATGGCCGAGATGCCGGCCTTGGCGGTGCCGGCGCCGACGAGACCGCCGACCAGCGCGTGCGACGAGCTCGACGGGATGCCGAGCGCCCAGGTGATCAGATTCCACAGGATGGCGCCCATCAGCGCGCCGAACACGACGCGCGCATCGATCGCGGACGCGTCGATGATGCCGGTGCCGAGCGTGTTGGCGACGTGCAGGCCGAAGAACAGGAAGGCGATGAAATTGAAGAACGCCGCCCAGGCGACGGCGTATTGCGGGCGCAGCACGCGGGTGGAGACGATGGTGGCGATGGAGTTCGCCGCATCGTGCAGGCCGTTGAGGAAATCGAAGGCGAGCGCGACCGCGATCAGGCCGACCAGCACGGGAAAGAGAGCGCGACGTCCATGCGGTCACAGCCCGATCCTGTGCCGTAGCACCCGTCCGCCCTCATCCTGAGGAGCATCGCGTAGCGATGCGTCTCGAAGGATGGGGGCGGCCCCATGCTTCGAGACGCGCTGCTTCGCAGCGCTCCTCAGCATGAGGCCGAGAGGGGCTGCGGAGCATGCGTCGCGGAGCGTGCCGCACCAACGGGGGACGAGATCACACATGCTCGATGACGATGCCGTGCATCACGTTGGCCACGTCGTCGAAGCGGTCGACGACCTTCTCGAGATGATCGTAGACCTCGCTGCCGACGATGAAGGCCATGGCGTTGCCGGGCGCGTTGGCCTGGTAGAGCGCCTTCAGGCCGATGTCGTGCAGGTCGTCGGCGCGGCCCTCGAGCGCGGAGAGCTGCGCCGTCAATTCGCTGATGCGCACGGCTTCGCTCGAGATCGCGTGAAGCAAGGGGACGGCTTCCATCAGGAGCTGGGCCGATTTGACGATGAGGTCGCCCATGTCCTTCATCTGCGGCGTGAACTCGGTGACGTCGAACAAGGTCACCGTCTTTGCCGTTTTCTGCATCTGATCGATGGCGTTGTCCATGGCCGTGATCAGGTCGCGGATGCTGCCGCGGTCGAAGGGGGTGATGAAGGTGCGCCGCACGGCGATCAGCACCTCGCGGGTGACGTCGTCGGCCTCGTGCTCGGCGGCGACCACCGCCTCGCAATTGCGCGCGGTCGCCTCGCCGCCCTCCATCATCGCCCGCAGCGCCTGGCCGCCGGCCAGCACCGCCTCCGAGTGGCGGGCGAAGAGCTCGAAGAAGCGCTCCTCCTTCGGCATCAGGGCGTGAAACCAGCGCATCATGGCGCATCCTCCGGCGGACGAATCGGTGCCACGAGATTAGGCGCTCGTCTGGCGGGAACGAACCCGAACCTGCGGTCATTGCCGGGGCATGCACAATCCCGGCGGCGGCCCGATCACACCCGGCCGACACCCGGGTTTTCGCGCGTCGAAAGGCGGCGGCGCAAGAAGCGGGCGGGATTTGCTGCATTCGCCGCCCACCTCGGCTAGCGTGCCGGGACGACAATGCTTGCGGAGAATGGAATGCGTCTGGGCTACTTCACCATGCCGGTTCACCCGCTCGGCCGCGACTGGTCGCAGACGCTGCGCGAGGACCGCGAGGCGATCATCCTGTGCGACGAGCTCGGATTTCACGACGCCTTCGTCGGCGAGCACCTCACCGACGCCTGCGAGAACATCACCAACAGCATGATGTTCCAGGCGACGCTCATCCATTCGACGAAGCGCATCAAGCTCGCCACCGGCACCACCAATCTCGCGCAGATGCATCCGGTGCTGGTCGCGGTCAACGCCGCGATGTTCGATCACCTCGCGCAGGGCCGCTTCATCATGGGCGTGTCGGCCGGCGCGCTGACCTCCGACGCCGAGGCGATCGGCATCCTCGACGAGGACCGCAACAAGATCTTCGCCGAGGCGATCGACGTCATCCTGGCGATCTGGGAGCGCGATCCGCCCTACGACATCGACTTCCCCGGCAACCGCTTCAAGGTCGGCTTCGCCCGCACCGCGGCGCGCGCGCTCGGCGTCGGCATCCTCGCCAAGCCGTTCCAGAAGCCGCGCCCGGAGATCGTCGGCACCGTTGTGGCGCCGTTCTCGCCCGGCGTCGTGCTGATGGGCCGGCGCGACTTCCATCCTTTGTCGGCCAACTTCCTGCTCTCCAAGCACCTGCGCTCGCACTGGCAGAACTACGCCAAGGGCAAGGCGGAGAGCGGGCAGAAGGCCGCGATCGCCGACTGGCGCGTGGCGCGCACCATCTTCGTCGCCGACGACGACGCCACCGCCCGGCGTTACGGCCGCGACGATGCCGCGAGCCCGTACCGGCATTACTTCTCGAACATGTTCGCCAAGATGAAGCGCTCGAACCGGCTCTACGTGTTCAAGAGCCACAAGGAGCAGCCGGACGAGGAGATCACGCTCGACTGGGTGCTCGACAATTGCGTCACCTTCGGCTCGGTGAACAAGGTCGTCGAGGCCATCCTGAAGCTGCGCGAGGAGACCGGCGACTTCGGCGAGCTCGTCTATGCCGGGCTCGACTGGGTCGATCCGGCGCTGGCGAAGCGCTCGCTGCAACTGATGGCGGAAGAGGTGATGCCGCGCGTCAACGCCGCCATCGGAAAGAGCGCCGCGGCGGAGTGAGCCTGCTCTTGCCGCCCGCTGCAGCGGCAGGTGGACGCGACGCGCGCGAGGCGGGACGCATTTGATAATCGGCCCCGCCGCGACCTTCCCCTCAATTTGCTCAACCTTGGCGCAACACGGCGACGTCATCTGCCCAGCCGTGTCTCGGGAAAAATCCCGGGAACGACGACGTTGAAGCCTTCGCATCGCCGGCGGAACCATTGGCGTCAATGCTCGTTGACAGTCAAACTCTGTAGCCTATAGGATACAGACCGATGATGGGACGCAGATGCCATCACGCGAACCGACGCGTTCGACCGTTGGCTCAGGGGCTTACGGGACAGCAGGGCGCGAGCGAAAGTCCTCGTCCGAATTCAACGCCTGGAGAGCGGAAATCCGGGCGACGTGGCTCCTGTCGGTGACGGCATCGGTGAAATGCGGATCGACTACGGCCCCGGTTACCGAGTTTATTACAGGCAGGGGGGCGACGGCATCACCTTGCTCTATGGCGGCGATAAGAGTTCGCAGCGAGCCGACATAAGCAAGGCGAAGGCAATCGTAAAAGATTTGGAGGAGTGATCGATGGCGAGATCATCCAGATTCGACGTTGCCGACTATCTCGATTCCCCCGACGCAATCGCTGCGTATCTCAGTGAAGCATTCGAGACGGGAGACGACAAATTCATCGCCGAAGCGCTGGGAACGGTCGCTCGCGCCAAGGGCATGTCCGGCGTCGCCAGAGAAACCGGTCTTTCGCGGGAAAGCCTCTACAAGTCTCTGAGCAACCAGGGCAGCCCGGAACTGTCCACTGCAATGAAAGTTCTGGACTCCTTCGACATGCAGTTGGTCGTCAAGCCGAAGACGAAAGCCGCGGCTTAGGGCAAACTCGATCTTGCCGAAAAACAAAAAGGCGGGCCGCAAGGGCCCGCCCTGATCGCTTAACGCTGCGTCGGCGCCTCAGCGCGCCGGCGGCAGCCTGCCGGTGTTGACCGCGGGGCCCTGCGCCGGCGGCGGCGCCGACGCCGCTCCCGTGCTGGCCACCGTCTCCGGCGCCTTCATCGACGCGGGAAGCACGACGACGCGGGTGCCGACCTGCACGCGGCTGAAAAGGTCCTCGATGTCCTCGTTGAGCAGGCGGATGCAGCCGGACGACACGGTCTGGCCGATGGTCGAGGGCTGGTTGGTGCCGTGGATGCGATAGAGCGTATGGCCGAGATAGAGGGCGCGCGCGCCGAGCGGATTGCCCGGACCGCCGGCCATCATGCGCGGCAGATAAGGCTGGCGCTCGATCATCTCGGACGGCGGGAACCAGTCCGGCCACTCCTTCATGCGCGAGACGCGCTCGGTGCCGGCCCAGGTGAAGCCCTCGCGGCCGACGCCGATGCCGTAGCGCAGCGCCTTGCCCTGACCGAGCACGAGATAGAGGTAGGTGTTCGGCGTGTCGACGATGATGGTGCCGGCCGGCTCCTTGGTCTGGTAGTCGACGAGCTGTTTCTTCAGGTTCGCCGGCAATTCCTTCGGCTGGCCGGTCTCCGGCTGGTCCTCGGGCGGCAGCGTCATCACGCTGGTGCCGGGCACCGCGTCGGCGGAGGCCGGGGCGGCTGCGGTGCGCGGCTGGTTCATCGGCGCCTGCGGTCCGGGGCCGACGGCGGCCGGCGGACGCACCGCGTCGGATTCGTTGCCGCCGAACTGATGGCCGTAGGCGCGGCCGTCCTGCACCGGCAGGCCGGGCGGCGGCAGCGTGCCGGCCTCGCGGTCGGCGGAATCGTCGAACAGCGGCATCGGCGCGGCCGGAGCCGCCTCGACCGGCTGCTGATAGCGGCCGGGCATGCCGCGGTCGTTGTAACGGGTCTCGGCGCCGAATGTCGGCGGCGGCAGTTGCTGCGAGGTCACGGCCGGCGGCTGCGAACCGAAGAGCTGCGCGCTGGCCGGCGCGGCCAGCAGAACCGCCGAGGCCGGCAGAACCAACAGAAAACCGCCGAAAGTCCGGATCATTCGTCACCCTTGGGAAAGGCCGCGGCCCTTGCGCCGCCGATCGCTGGCCTCACTTGCCCCGGGATATGGGCACATTCAAGACCAGTCCGGCAATTCGCCGGCCTTGTGATGCATACAAGCCACGCGGTCAAAAAAGCCTGAACATTCGCAGAATGTTAGCAATCCGCTTGCGCGGCCGCCCGTCTCAATGCACCGCCGGCCGGCCGGCGGCCATGTCGACCCGCTTGAGCAGCAGAAGCACCAGCGGGACCATCGCCGCCGCGAACACCGCCGACACCCAGAACACGTCGATATAGGCGAGCAGCACCGACTGGCTGCCCACCGTCTGCGCGATCCAGGCGAAGGCGAGGTCGCGCGCATGCGCGGCGTTGGCGCCCTGCGCCTCGAAGAAGGCGATCGCCTGGTTCAGCGCGTGGTGATAGGCGTCCGAGGTCGGCGTCACATTCTCGGCCAGCCGCTCGTGGTGGAACTGCGAGCGCCGCGCCACCTCGGTGTTGGCGAGCGAGATGCCGAACGAGCCGCCGAGATTGCGCGCCATGTTGATCAGCGCCGAGGCGTTGTTGGTCTTCTCGGGCGCCAGGCCCGAATAGGCGACCGTGTTGATCGGGATGAACAGGAACGGCAGCCCGACCATCTGGAACACCCGCGCCCATTCGAAGAAATGGAAGGTGGCGTCGGGCACCAGCGAAGTCATGTGCCACATCGCGACCGCGATCACGGCAAGGCCGAAGGCGATGAGATATTTCGGCTGCACGAGGTTGGTGATCTGGCCGGCGATCGGCATCACGATCAGCATGGCGATGCCGCCCGGCATCATCGACAGCCCGGACAGATAGGCGGTGTAGCCGAACGCCTCCTGCAGGA
>Ga0182749_1002404_pt1 | contig 13713 bp, 21 predicted proteins | sample eDN3rd37CKraftMG_FD_128875 | JGI IMG/M metagenome (GOLD analysis project Ga0182749, IMG submission 128875) | Enriched Miracle-Growth compost microbial communities from Emeryville, California, USA - eDNA 3rd pass 37_C Kraft MG (version 2) (version 2) ...
AGGGTCGTAGGTTTCGCGCGCTCGGATATAGCGGACAATGTTGGCGGTCTTGATGGCATCGTTCTCGGTGAGCTTACTTTCGTCGAGGGAACGGGCGACCTCGACGAAGCCGGTGGTCTTGTCGGCAATCACTACCACGGCCTCGAACTGCTTGAGCGGAACGAGGAGATTGAGGGCCGACAGGCTGAGGAGCGTGGAAATTCCGGCGACGGTGGCGACCGTCCAAGCGATCTTTCGCGAGCGGCGCTCCTTGCGATAAAGCTCGGCCTCCCAGGATGCACCGGCTTTCCAATAGGCGGTAAGATCGATCGGCGGGGTTTCAGGCGTAATTTCGGCTGGCTCTGCATTCGTCATCTGCGATATCCGGTGATCGCCATCGGCGGCGAGAAAACTATAGTTTATTCGCTTGGCCGAGCGATCTCCTCTACCGAGTAGGTCGGTGTCAGAATCAATCCGCAAAGCCTGGGTTCAGGGAGCGCTCAGCTCCTCGGTGCAGCCGAACTATGTCTTAGCTGCACCAGTGCATCAGCGTTTTCTTGGACGCCGTGTTGGAGAAGACGAAGGAGCGATCGTCCTTCACCTCGATCTTGACGGTATCGCGATCGCCATCTGCCTCGTCGGATCCGGCCTCGATCCATAGGACATCGAGAACATAGGAGCCGCCGTCCTGTTTGACGGAAAGAACCTTGCCGGCGGTCTTGTTGGCGCCGATGGCCTTATCCTCGATGTAGATAAACGCGGCGGCCGCCGCTTCGCAGCCGCCTTCAGCGGGCGCATAGGCCCCGGTCAGCAGGGGCAGGATCGAACTTGGCGATTGCGCCCGCGCCGCGCCGGGGAGCAGCAGGCCGAGCGCGAGCATCGTCGACACGATTTTCTTCATTCGGAAGCCTCCTCGTTCAGAAACCGAACAGCGCGCCAAGGTTTTGAGCATAGCCGACAAGGGTGTTGTAGAGGTCGATGCAATAGTCAGCGATCGGTTTGATGAGAATGACGATCAGGATGAAGAGTATGGCCCACTTGGCTTCTCCCGGTTTCGCGTCAGATTTGGATTGCTCCGCGATCTCTTCGTTGATCCGGATTTGCTCGTGCATGGCACCGTTCAGGCGCCGAGCTTCATCGAGATTCCGCATAGCCGGTCTCCTTGTGACAAAACTATATTTAACTCTACCGGCTGGCATGTTCCACCTCAAAGTTGACCATTTTTCTCGGTCTCGCGTTGGATCGCTCTCGCCCGGGCAGCCTTCACGTCCGAGGCGGTGCGGCGCTTGGCAAGGCCAGCCGACATGATTCTGGCGCGCCCTGTTACCTGCCTTGTCGCCCATAGGGTCGAGCGCCAACCGCCGAGGGCTGGCGTATCTCCCTGACCAAGCGGCATGCCCCCGACGATCGCACTCGCAAAAGACGGAATGAAACGGAACACCACGATCCCAAGTAGGCAGACGATCACAAATGGAGCGACGTAGGAGAGCTTGCTTTCCGTCGCTGTGTTGTTGGCCGTGTTGATGGCGAGTTCGATGAGCTGGTAGAGGAAGGCGAGGAACGCCATCATCAGGGTCTGCGTCACCATCAGATTGACCATCAGCAGTAGCCAGCCGTCGGTAAAGCGGAAGGTCCAGCGATAGAGCGCCAGGATGATGAACACCGGCGCAAGCGCTAGCGTGATGAACAGCATGAGCTTGGCGGCGAGGATCGCGGCCGCTGCGACGGCGATGAAGATCATCGCAACGACAAAGACCACCGCGCCGATCAATGCGCCGACATACTCGAAGGTGCCGGTCGCCACCTGTTCGTAAACCTTTCCGGCGGTCTCGAACACCGCATCGAGGATCTTCACGACGCCGGTCGTGTCATCCGTTCCGCCGTCGAGGATACCGCCGGCGCCGGCGATCGACTCGATGATTGTGTCGGAGATCAGGTTCGGAACGGCCTGCACAAGCTTGTAGAGGGTGGCGGAAAACGCTCCCCAATTTGTCGCCATATAGTAGATGAAAAAGGCGCGCCCGAGCCTCCAGGCCGCATCCGGTACGGAAAACCCTTCCCGACCGGCGAGGATCATGTAGCCCCACCAGACGACATAGAGGGTGAGCATCGCCCCGAACAGGACATTCACCTGAAGCGCAAGACCGTCATAGGCGTTCTTGATGAAGGTCTCACCAATGGCGTCGAGCTTGGAGAAGATGTCCGAGATGATCGTCGTCGCGGCCAACAGCTCACTCCTTCAGCACGGGCGCGAAGGCGTCGTTGACCGGCATCGCCGGGCCGCACAGGTCATCGGCGGGCGCATAACCCGATATCGGTGGGCAGGGGGCCTTCTTCTCGCCCTTCGTCTGGCAACCGGCGAGCAGGACGAGGCCCACCAGCATGGTGGTAACGAGCAATCGCATGCGGCCTCACTTGAACGGGTTGACGTCTTTGTATTGCAGCATCTTGGCGGTCTCCGATTGCTGCGTCAGCCGCATTTGCATCTCGGTATTGAGTGCCGAGACCGCGCCATTCGAGACGCCGATCAACTCGTTGATCGTGCGCGCCGTCTCCAGCTGCATGCGCGTGTTGGCGTCGACCGAGCCCTTGACGTCTTCCGCCGAGCCGATTTGGCCGGTGGCCGACTGCAGCGATTGCTCGCGCTGCGATACGCCCTTCTGCGCCTGCTGTGTCAGCGCGGAGAGCAGGGCGACGGTGTTGACCGCGCCGGAAAACGCGTTGTTCATCGCGCCGGCATCGTCACCGTCGATGATCGCCTTGACCTGCTTGACGAGCTGAAGGCCGTTGATCAGCGTGGCGGCGATATTCTGCGCGTCAGAGCCGAGCCCGCCGAAGGACAGCGTGCCGCCGTTCATGATCGACGAGAAGGACGGCGCGGCCGAGACCGACATATTGCCGCCGAGGCCGGTCGAGGAAATGCCCATCGACCCGTCGCGGCTGCCGGACAGCGCGCCGAGGATCTCCTTCGTCTTTTCCAGGATGTTGGTGTTGGTCTTCATGATCTCGCCGGTGTTCTCGGCGTTCTTCTTGGCGATGGCGAGATTGGTGTTGTCGATCACCGGGATGTCGGCGAGCGCCGGCGTCGAGAAGGCGAGGGCGGCGGTGACGAGGAGAAGCTTGTTCATGGAAAACCCCTTAATCGGCCGCGTTGGCGGCGTTCTGAATGGATGAGAGATTGTCACTGACCGAGCGATCCGAGCCTCTCGACGAGAGAATTTCGCTGTCAGCGTCGGCGGCCGCGACCACAGCGCAGCGCGGCCAATCCTCGCGCGGCACCTTCATCGCCTCAAGGATGACCGGATCGCAGCTATAGGGATTGACCTTGCTGTCGGACTTCAGCGTCTTGGCGGTCTCGGATGTTTTCGAAAGCCGCATCTGCATGCGCGCCTGCAGCAGCTCGTTGAAGAGGTTGCGGGCGGTGATCAGGTTGTTCAGAAGCTCTGCATTGACGGCGCGCGCCTGCGTGTTGTCGTCCCAGGCATCCTGGTAGATCTCGGAGGCGCCAACGGAGGCCGACAGGGCATCGATGCGACGGCCCGCCTCTTGGACGCGCGCCGAACTCGCGTCGATCCCGGAAACGGCCCGGTCGACCGCGCCGGCCGCGGCGCTGTTCGAGCTGCGCGTCGCGCCCGAACCATAATCGACGTAGGATTTGAACGAGGGGGAGGAAATGTCCTCGATGTTCGAGCCGCCGGCATAGGAATTGAACCAGGTGTGGTTCCGCCCAACTTTGCCGGCCCAGTTCTTTTGCTCGGCCGCAGTCGATCCGTTGTACCAGGAGGCGAGGCATGCATAATCGGTGCTGCCGCATTTGTTGACGCCCATGCCGAGGTATTTGACGCCGCCCTCGATGTTCTCCTCGTTGATGTCGCGGTCGAAGCCCATGCCCTTGCCGGTCCGCTTCGTCAGCTGCATGACGCCCTTGACGCCTGTCGGCGAGCCCGAGCACGTCGAAATCCCGGACTCCGCATGCGCCACCGACAGCGCAAGGCCCACCGGAACATTGTACTTGTCGGCATAGTACTTGATCAGCTCGACGTTCTTTGCATCCTCTTTCACGGCCTGCGCTGGCGAGCGGTACAGCCGCCGGTTCTTCTCCTTCTGGGAGATGTTGCAGTTGGTGATCTCCTGCTCCTCGAGCTGGTCGGCTTGCGTTTCCGTGTCCTTCTTCGAGTGCTCCTCGTCCTCGGCACGCTTGTCCTTCACATCGTCGTCGATGACCGGAATGTCGGCCCAGGCCGACGGCGCCGGCGCTCCGGCCATTGTCGCGGATAGCAGGAGAATGATTGCTCTACGCATCGGTCGCCTCCGGGATCGTCCAGCCGCAGAAATGGGGAAGCCACGCCGCCGGCGCCTCACCATAGGTTTCGCGCAGTGCCTGGCACTCGCGCACGGTCTCCGGCCGTCCGGAAAGCACCTTCACCAGATCGGGCATCGCCGAGAGGTCAAGCCGGGCGATGATCGAATCCTGCGCATGCTTGATGAGAAAGGTGCGGCTTGCCTTGTCCGCCTGTTTGACGAAGCGGAATTCCTTCTCCGACAGGCCGAACGCCTTGCGGTAGCTTTCCTCGTCGGCGGACGCGTTCGGGAAGAAGATGTTGGTCATCGTCTGTTCGATGATCGTGTTGCGCAGGTCGGAGCGCACGACGTCGGCCGCCGATTGCGTGCCGAAGCCGACGATGCCGTTCATTTTGCGGATGGTTTTGAGCCAATCCTTGATATAGCCCGAGAAGACCTCGTCATCGAGCAGGCGCCAGCCTTCGTCGAGGAAGATCATCGATGGACGGCCGTCGAGGATCTCCTGAATGCGGTGGAACATGTAGAGCAGGGCCGCCGATCGCGTGCGCTTGTCGGATAGAATCTCGGTCATGTCGAAGCCGATCACGGAACCCGAGAAATCCAACCTGTCGGCAGAATTGTTGAACAGCCAGCCCTTGTCGCCAGTGGTCCATTCCTTCAGCCGGTCGGCAAGATCGCCGATACCGGACCGCATGCGCCCGCTCAAGGCCTCGGTGAGCATGTCGAGCCGACGCTGCGGGCGCTCGAAGTCGGTATAGATGCTATCGACGGCATCGGAGATCACGGCCATCTCTTCGGCATTGAGTACGCGGTCCGAGGGCGTGACGAGATAGGAGATCAGCGTCTTGCCGAAGCTCCGGTTGGCGGGTGTGTCGTCGAGCTGCAACGGCGCAAAGCCGGTCGGCTCGCCCGGCGATAGCCGCTCGTAGCGCCCGCCCATGGCCCGCACGAAGATCTCGCCGCCCCTATCCTTGTCGATGAAGACGCAACGCGGGCGCGGCTGGACGCGCATGCCCTGGGCGAGCAGGAAGGAAAGCGCCACTGTCTTGCCCGAGCCGGTCGGCCCGATAGCGGTGAAGTTCCCGACATCCGCCTCGTGGAAATTGAAGAAGTAGGCCGTCTGGCTGGTGGTCTCGAGCAGCGAGATCGGCAATCCCCAATGGACCTTTTGCGTCTGCCCGGACGGGAAATTGTGCGCGGAAAACAACCCGGCGAAATTCACCGACGAGATCAGGCCCTGCCGGGCGATGTAGGAGAAGTTCGTCGGCAGTTGTGCCCACCATGCCGCTTCCTGATTGAGGTCTTCGCGGACGGCGACGACGCCCATGCGCGCCAGCTCCGCGGTGACGTCGGCGACGGCACGGTTCAACCGTGAAAGATCGCGCTCGAGGACCGCGACCGTCATGTGATGTTTGCCGAACACGACCTCGCCGGAAGCGAGCCGGTCGCGCGCTGTCTCGATATCGTCCTCGACCGCCGTGCCGCCGTCGTCGGAGTTCGCGATCTGCCGGCTGATGGTGGAAATGGTCTCAGTGACCGTCGTGCGGTCTTCCGGCGCGAAAGAGTGGGTGACGATGAATTCGTATGGCAGGCGAAGCAGGCCGTCGAGCTGTCCGGGCGTCGTCATCGGCGGGTATTCCTTGATCGACACCATGGCCGCGACCTTCGACGTCGCGCCGTCCGCCGACCAGATCTCCGTCGCCTTACGGCCAAACATGATCCGGCCTGTCCCCACATAGTCAGCCAACGACATGCGGGGCAGGGGCATCGACCGCTCGTCACCGGCGGCGAGGATCTTGGCGAAGAATTCGGCGGGCTCGGAATAGAGGCCGCAGTCGCGGGTGACGCAGGAAAGGATTTCCGGGCGATAGGAGCGGAAGTCGCCGGCGATGCCCGATACCATGTCCTTGAGGTCGCGCAGCGCCTCGCCCCTGGCCTCGACCTCATTGTCGGCCATCCGGAATACGTCGAACATGCGGTCGACTTTGCCCGCGCGCCCGGTCATCGGGCGCCGGATCACCGTCAGGTACAGCTCGTTGATGAACATCGTCCGGCGCTTCAGCCCGTCCATGTAGCGGGCGTTCAATTCGTCGGCGAAGGGATTGTCGAAATCGCCTTCGATGGCCGGGGCAATCTTGCGTCGGATGATGGTAGCATAGAGCGCGAAACGCGACGATCCGAGGGATCGGACGGTCATGTTGCGGTTTGCAAGCCGTGCGTTGATCTCGGCCTGGTCCATGGTCTGATAGGGGAGACCGGATAGCCGGATCACCTGTAGCAGCAGGCCGGACTTGGTGACGATCGTCTCCTCGTCGACATGGCGAAGATAGGGGACGTGGATTCCGATCCCCAGATCGCGGGCGCGTTCGCGTCCGAACTTCAGATCGTGATTGACGATGTTCATGGGGTATAGCTCCCCGCTTTCCAGAAGCGCCGGTTGCGGATCGCCCGGCGCATTGACAGGAACACCTGCACAACGCGGACAATGTGGATGTCGCGCTGGCAAAGGTAGAGCGCTATAAAATGGATGGGCAGGACGACGAGCGGCGCCAAGAAGTTCGATGATGCGATGAAGATGACGATCCCGAACATGCCATTGAGCACGAATACGATGATGTCGACCCCGAAATACAAGGGCGGGCGCGTCAATGGCAGGATCAGCGGTTCTACGTCGGGCGCGTCGTCATGCATGTCACATGCCCGCCGAGGACCGCATTGCGTCGACCAATTCGCCTGCGCCGAAGATGATCGCAATGCCGATGATGATGGAGAATGCCCATTGCCAAGCCATGCGGCCGGTGAGGAACAGGAAGCCCATGGCGCAAACCGCGATGATCATGCACGACCGTGCGACGTTGCCCTGGAGAACCGTCACGCCCCAGTCAAGAACGCTCTCGATTGGGGTTGCGGACTGCGCATGCGCGAATTCGGGGACCAGCGCGAGTGAAGTCGCGAGCACCGCCAGCGATAAGGCGGTCTTGCCGCCCGAGCGCGGCCTGGTGGGGAAAATGCTCATTCGAATGTCCTTCATGCTTGGGAGGATGAAATGGGGAGGGAAGGCCATGCTAGTCGGCCGTCCAGACGTGCTCGTCGCGCCAGGGCGATGACGCCATCGCGACCGTCTCTTTGCGTGCACCGTGACCGTCGCGCCGTTCTTCCGCCGCCGACGCCTTTGCGGTCAGCTTCCAGCGGTTCATCACCTTGACGATGTACTGGGCGGTCTCGTTGAATTCGGGAATGCCGCCCTTGCGATAGACACGCTCGGGACCAGCGTTATAGGCGGCAAGCATGAGCAGGGGATCGTCGAACTCGCCATAGAGCTTCTTGAGGTAGCGGACGCCGGCGCGGATATTCGACTCCGGATCGCAACGGTCCGTCACGCCATAGTCGGACGCGGTTTCCGGCATCAGCTGCATGATGCCGACGGCTCCAGCGTCAGAGACCTGGTGCCTGCCGCCGGCGCTCTCGACGTCGACGACGGCGAGCGCCAGATCGGGGTCCAATTCTTCCTTGGTCGCGATGGTCCGGACCATCTCCAGAACGCGATCCGCATCGACCGGCTCGCACGCTTGCGAGGACAATGCCGAGGTGGAGATGAGGAGGAATAGGAAGGTGGTTTTCAATTCGATTGTCCGGGTTGCCGCATCGAGGAATAAACTATAGTTAATTCGTATGGGATTCCCCTGTCAATTCAGAAATGGTTATTTCTGCTATGCACAAACAACTCAAGGTTACAGCCGTTGCCGCCTGCCTCTTGGTAGGTGGCGCGGGTTTCGCGATTTCGCAGGATGAGAATCCCTATGGGGAACCCTCGCCAAACTACCTTCGCCAGTACCGGGAGGAGGGGGCGAAGACCTTCGTGCTGGAGCGCTTCGACGCCGAAGGAAGACTTGCGGCGCGGTCTGTGGAAAAGCTCGATGGGGAGGTCGAAATCGGCGGCCCTGTCGAACGAACGATCGCCGGCCGGCGGTTCTCACTGCGCGGCCTGAACGCCTGCCCGACGGACAAGGTCGTCTATAACCGGGTGCAGTCCTGGAGCTGCGCCGACGCGGCGCGCGACTATGCCGAGGCGGTCTATAACAGGCGCGCCAGCGTCATCCTCTGCAAGACCCTGGTGCTGACGCCGGCCGCTGGGGAGACCACTCCGGCCTCATGCTTCGTCCTCGTCGGCGGCAGAGGCGAACCGTTCAAAACCGTCAACGATGACGACAGCATGGTGTTTCTCGGCCTCGCGGCAATCGGGCGGACACAGGACGGTCGATCCCGCCGTCCCGACCTTGAAGAGTCGCAATCGCTTTCACGATCGATGGGGTTTCAGAATGCGGATTGAGCTGCCGGTCATCATGGCTCTGCTGCTGGCGACAACGGCAGGAGCGCAGGAGGAGACCATCTCGTTTCCCGCGGCCGTGCGTTTTGAAACAGGCGATAGCTGGCAGTATGACGGCCGGAAATTCAGGTTGTTCGGCGTGCAGGCGTGCATTCGCGGAACGGCCTATCATGCTCCCGATGGAACGGAAAGCGATTGCGGCATGCAGTCGATTGCGTCCCTTGCAGCGCTTTTTTCGACCGGTTCGATTGGTTGCCAGCCCGTCGGCCGCGCCAATGACGATGCGTCCTTTGTCGTCTGCGCCGCCCAGCTCGACAACGCCACCGTCGACGTCGGGACCGCGCTCATATCCTCCGGCGCCGCATTTGCCGCCGCGTACCCTTCAGGCGCTCCGGTGTCCGCTGCTTATGCGGTTGCCGAGGCCCTCGCCAAGGACAACGGAAGCGGCCTATGGGCGGGGCGGTTCGCCCATCCCGTCTCCATGCTTCTCGACAAGCGCTGACCAAATGGTCGTGAGGTCGACCTGGAGGCACTCCGCGATCGAGCCGATCTCCTTCACCGTCAGACGATGCCAGTCGCCGGACTGAAGATATTCCAGCCGCTCTTCCGCAATACCCGTCATTTCCGCGAATTCAGGAAGCGTCGTCCCTCGGCGGCTAAGTTCCTCCGCGAGGAATCGCACGAGTTCGGCGGCACTCTCATTGGCCATTTGCGGTCATCCTTTCCTGTACCCGTCGCACAGCGCAGACGATGAGGGAATCATTCGATCCCTGTTCGCGGAGTATGGCGGAGCAGCGTTCGATAAGGTGATGGCGGAACGGGCGGATTTGATTCCGCCAGCCCATTGGGCGCGCAACTCCTACACGAGTCAAAAGCGGCGTTTTCGCGGCGAAGCAGCTTTAACGTTGGTGAAAGTGTAAAATATAATTACTGTTGTGACTCGCTTCGCCAGGAATCGAGCAACGGAGGTCCTATGCCGTAGACAAAATAAAACCCGCCTCGGAGAGACGGGTCGAGTGACACACGAATGTGCGCAAAAGTCTTATAGCCACTGTTTTTTTCGCACATCGACACCGCCGCTGCAAGCTAATTCTTGCCACGGATACGTGTGTCTCGCGTTCCGATTTCTCCCCGATCAGTCAATGAAAATGGAGAGATCATGCTTGCCACGATCCGGACGGCCTATGGGCCGAACCTATTGACGCGCCTGCTCAGTGCTCGGACGCAGCAGCAAGTCGACGACTGCGCGAAAGCGGCCTGGGTCTTGAACGGCGAGGGGTTTATCGCCGACGACGAAATGGAGTATCTGGCCCCTGTGATCGAGCACCAGCGAAAGTCGATCAGCGTGGGAATTCGCGTGGCGCGGGCGACGGAATGCGTTCGTCACCGCCGGCCGGCGATTCCGTCGAACAAGCGGGCGTCATCCTGGCTTCGCCGTCGATCTGTCGCCAAGGATTGCATTATCCCGACCTGCTTGGCCCAAGCCTTCACCGTCAGCAAACTCGCGGTGCTGTCGGTCATCGCCCGGGCGGTAGTGGATCGCGGACAATCGAATATGTCGCTTCCTGAAATCGCCGCGCGCGCGGGCGTCGGATGCACAACGGCGCGCTACGCTATTCGCGATGCTGCGCGGATGGGCCTGATCAGCGTCTCCGAAAACCGCATCAACGGATTCTGGAATCGGCCCAACACAATCAGGATCGTGTGCGGGCGCTGGATCCGATGGCTGAAAGCGCGCTCAGCTTATCGCGTGCAAAAGCCGAGTAACCCGCTTGGTTGCGGTTATCCGGGCACCCCCCTCAGAAATATGATCCCCATGATCGACATAAAGAGATTCACTCTTACGACCATGTTCAAACAAGGGGAGACCGTGCGTGCAATTTCCGCCTGCTGGCATGATGACACGGAAGTTTGCGGAGGACGAATTGGTACTGGATAGGCCTGATCTGGTGCTTCTGCGTAGTTTTGATGCTGGGTGAGTTCCATAATGGTTCTTATGCGATATGTTATAACGTAACGCGATGGAGTGGAATCTTGCGCGCGATTGATGGGAGCAGCACCATAGCCTATGTTGGTCGGCAGTCATGAATGAGAGACCAACCAATCCTGCTTCCGCCGAAGCATTTACGTCCGGTGAGACGATCGCCGCCTTCTTGGATGAAGCCTTCGGGACGGAGGATGTCGGCGAGATCGAGCGCGCCCTTGGTGCGGTCGTTCGTGCCAGGGGCGTGTCGCTGATCGCGGAGCGAACTGGTCTGGCGAGCGAGCGACTTGAAACATCGCTTAGCGAGGATGGTTGTGACGACCTGTCCTTCCCTGAAGTGGCCGCAATTGTGCGGGCGCTGGGCGTCAGGCTATCCTTTGAAAAGTTCGGTGCCTAGCTGGCGAGGATATGAAAAATAGGATATTAACATATCCTAGAAAGGATATGCTGCCATGCCGCTCTATATCAAGGATCCCGAGATCGATCGGCTCACCGAGGAGCTTATCAGCATCACCAAAACCAGCAAGGTGGACGCCGTCAGAGACGCGTTGAAGCATGAGATCGCCAAGCGAAAAGCCGCCCTGCCCGTCCGTGAGCGCCTTGCAAAATCCCTCGCCATGGCCCGCGAGGCCGGACCCTTTGCCCCCGGCAACCACAAGCAGGAAACCGACGAAATGTGGGGCGAGGACTGATGCTCTTTGTCGATGCCTCGGTCGTCGTCGCTATCCTCGCCGAGGAACAGGACGCTTCCAGCTTGATCGATCGGCTTGAGCAACACGGAGGCCCCTACTATGTGTCGGCCGTCGTGCGCATGGAGGCGACACTGTCCCTGACCCGGCGTCTGGCTGGAGTTGCTGGCCGGGACAAGCCTGCAACCCCTGAGATGATGGATGCGGCGCGCCGCCTCGTCGAGCAGTTCATTTCTGATCTGGAGTGCAAGGAAGCGATGATTACCGGCGACGTCGGCGCCAAGGCGCTCGATGCGGCCCAGCAGTACGGCAAGATCATGAACCATCCCGCCAAGCTGAACATGGGTGACTGTTTCACCTATGCCTGCGCGCGGGCCTATCGGACGCGGATCGCCTATAAGGGCGACGACTTCAGCTATACAGATCTCGGCTGGCAGAGCCACTAGCGGACCGACAGGCTGCCAGCTATTCTTTCGGCTTGCAGATCAACGGCCTCAGCTCCTGCACGACCACGCCCGTCTTCGGCGAAAGCATCGCCCCGATCCAGTTGTCGGAAAACACCCCTGACCCGTCAGCTGGTGATAGCCAGAGCACCTCGTTCGTATTGAGTTCGATCTTCACTTCGCTTCCGATCGGGCTGCCGGCGACCGTCTGGACGTAGTGGCGCTTGATCGGGTGAACTGTGCCCTTCTGATCCGTCAGGCGGTTTTCGCGATAGTCCAAAGCGAGTTCCCCCGCCTCCGCGGTCGCGCCGCAATCGACAGACCGCTCACAAAGGATGACCGACGAAAAAGAGCAGGACCAGGAGAGGCCGGCGCGCCACATTGGATTGTCCGCCGCGTTTACAGTGGCGGAGGTGAGAAATAGTGCTGCGGCGAGCGGATACTTTCGGTTCATATCATCGTCCTTTCAGGCCGATCGCAGTATCGGCTTTTCGCGGTCGATGATAAACTATTGTTTATTCGTTCTGCAATTCGGTGCCCTTGTTCGGGGTCGTGAAGAGCTGGATTTGATCGTCGCTGAGTTTGCTGCCGGTCATCAACTCCTGCAAGGGAATCTGCAGATTGGTGCTTATCCGCGTCATGACCTGCAGCGAGGGATTCGCCGTTCCATCAAGGATGCTGAAATAATAAGGCGGAGTGATCTCGCAAATCACCACCAATTCCCGCTTTGTCAGGCCGCGCCTTTCCCGCTCTCTCTCCATGACGATCGCCATGTTTCGGAGGATCATTTTCCCAAGCTCGGTGTCAGCCTTCTTGCGCTTGCTCGCCATCGTCGGATAAACTATAATTTACTCGTTGCTATGTCTGATGAGAAGATTGCCGATGTTCGCGAAAGCCATGCCTTCACATATAGTCATCGGATTGTTTTTGACGGCTGCGGTGCTTCCCGTACCCGCAGACGCAAGCGAATGGGGGTGCGAAGTTCTGCTTTGCGCGTCCTCGTCCAATCCATCCTGGCGGGGCGTCCCCGCTTGTCACCCGCCAATGACGCGCCTGATCTCCGCGATGAAAAAACCGGGCTTTGATTGGCCGACCTGCCCCGAGGCGGGAACGGGTTCGCCGGGCCACGAGAGATATGCGGAATGCCCGGAGGGCTACCGGGTCGGAAGCAGGAGGGACGGCGACGGTTTCGCCCGGGAGGGCGATCTGTGCGTCAAGACAGTCAACATTTGCCAGGGCAAAACGCACGGTCTCTACAGTTCTGATCGGCAGCGGAGCTGCATACAAACGGTCTCCATATCCCGACCGCTCAGGTCAGAGCCATATTACTTCGACATCAAGAATGACACCTCTGGTCAAACCGAGCGGCATTGGTTCGGGCTCCACAGATAAACGGTTTTTCTCGGTTAAGGAAGGTTTAATCCATGCGTACGGTTAACCGGCATACTCTGCTTGGCCACGTCGGAAACATCATACCGCTGAAAAATGCATTGAAGGTGAATCTGGCGACCAATCGCGAATGGCAAGCTGACGGGGAACGGAAGAGCGCCACCGATTGGGTCCAGGTCACGGTCCTCGACAAGAATCAGGCCAAATGGATCGAGGAAAATGTCGGCCAGGGCGATCTCGTCTATGTCGAGGCGCGGATCTCCAACAGCAGCTACGAAAAGGACGGTGAACAGGTCTATGCGACGGACGTCATCGCCCAGCTCTTCAACCTGATCTCAAAGTGCAGGGCGCATAGTCAAGCATAAGCGTTGGGCGGGTGCCCAGCCCTCCTCCCCTGTCTGCACCTGCCCGTCTGAATGCCGCCGCTCGCCCCGGCGGCATTCTTTTTCAATATCGCTCTTCCCCGATTGTGCCGATCGTTATCCAGCCGCAGCGCCGTGAGGACGGCGCGGCCGCGGCCGCAGCGAACCGGCCCTGCCGGTGAGCGGAGCAGGCGGAGGAAACCCGCGCTCCCCAATTGCGCTGTAGGGTTTTCCGGAG
>Ga0182749_1002405_pt1 | contig 13706 bp, 11 predicted proteins | sample eDN3rd37CKraftMG_FD_128875 | JGI IMG/M metagenome (GOLD analysis project Ga0182749, IMG submission 128875) | Enriched Miracle-Growth compost microbial communities from Emeryville, California, USA - eDNA 3rd pass 37_C Kraft MG (version 2) (version 2) ...
CAGCCTCGTCTCGCCCGAGGTCAGCAGGCGTGCGACGAGCGCCGATCCCGCGCGCTCCTGGCCGCCGCCCTGCTTCTGCGCGTCGGTGCCGATGCCGACCAGCAGGACGCGGCGCACCTCGCCGCCCTCGGGCAGGAAGAATTCGGCGATGCTGCCCGGCTCGCCCTCGAATCGCGCGGCCTCCATCGCCTTGCGGGCCAGCGCCGCGCCCGCCGGATCGAGCCCCAGCCGATCGACGGCGGCCGCCCCGCCGGCCAGCGGGAAGGCGAGGACGAAAGCCCCATCGGGGCGCGTGGCGGCGAAACGAACGTCCATGTTTACGGAATTCCTCGGCATGATTTCAGCACCATTTAAGCACTGGCGCGACGCCTGCAAAGGCGCTGCAATAAGGACACGCAGGCGCCGTCATGATCGCCCGGCCGCCGCAGGGGCGTTGCAGCATCGGCAAGGGGGTGCGATAGGCGCGCAATTGCCGGCGAAATGAACGCCGGCGGTATGTCCGCGTGGGGGATCGTGAACAGGTTCAGGCTCATTTCCCTCGCCGCTCTCTCGTTCGTGCTGGCCACGACGGCAACGGGCGCGTCCGCCGCGGATCCGCTGGATTCTTCCCCGGTCGACGCCCCCGCGACGCCGCCGGCGGCTCCCACCCCCGCGGCCGACGCCGCCGTCACGCCCGCCCCTGCGCCTGCGACCGTCCCTGCGCCTGCGCCCCCGACCGCACCCGCCGATCGCGAGGTGACGTTCAGCTCCGACCAGCTCGATTATGACAGCGATGCCGACATCGTCACCGCGACGGGCAACGTCTACATGATGCGCGAAGGGGGCGACCGGCTGCGCGCCGACGAGGTGGTGTGGGACCGCAAGAGCGGGCGCGTCCGTGCCAGCGGCAATGTCGTGGTGGAGAACGCCAATGGCGACAAGGCCTATAGCGACTCGGCCGAGCTGACCGACACCCTGAAGGACGGCATGGCCGAGAACATGCTGCTCGTCCTGAAGGATGGCGGCCGCCTCGTCGCCGACAGCGGCAAGCGGGTGAACGGCGTCTCCACGCTGAACCACGCCGCCTATACGCCCTGCGCCGTCGTCGACGCCCGGACCGGCTGCCCGAAAAAGCCGGTATGGAAGATCACCGCCGTGCGCGTGGTCCACGATCCGGCGACGCATCGCATCTCCTACAGGGATGCGCGGCTCTCGATGTTCGGGCTGCCGATCCTCTATCTGCCGGCGCTGTCGCATCCCGACGGCAGCCAGGGGGGCGGATCGGGCCTGCTGGTGCCCCAGTTCCGCTATACCCGGACCAACGGGTTCGAGCTGTCGGCCCCCTATTACTGGCTGATCGCGCCCAATCGCGACCTGACGGTGACGCCGCATCTGTTCACCGGCGTCCTGCCGGGGCTGGAGGCGAAATATCGCGCGCTCACCTCGACGGGCGCCTTTCAGGTGGGCGGGTTCGTCACCTACGGGTCCAGCCTTCCGCTCACTACCGCCCCCACCCCGGCCGAGATCGCCGACCGCAACGTGCGCGGCTATTTCGACGCGAACGGGCGTTTCCAGCTTGGCCCCGACTGGACGATCAGCGGATCGATCCGGCTGACCACCGACAAGACGTTCCTGCACCGCTACGACATCTCGCTCGACGACCGGCTGCGCTCCACCGTCAATGCGGAGCGGATCACCGGCGACAGCTATCTCTCGATCGCGGGCTGGTTCGTGCAGAGCCTGCGCGTGGGCGACACGGCGGGTTTGCAGCCGATCGCGCTGCCGGCGGTGGATTTCCGCTACCGCGTGAACGATCCGCTGCTGGGCGGCGTCATCCAGCTCCAGGCGAACAGCCTGTCGATCATCCGCACCGAGGGGCAGGACACGCAGCGCGCCTTCGCCGGCGCGCGCTGGGACCTCCGGCGCTACACGCCGCTGGGGCAGGAAATCACCTTCACCGCCTACAGCCGCTTCGACGTCTATCACACCAGCGATGTCGAGAGCACGTCCGTCGCCATCTATCGCGGCGATCCGGGCTGGCAGGGGCGCGCCATCGGCGCGCTGGCGGTGGACATGCGCTGGCCGTTCGTGGGCACCTTCTTCAACGGAACGCAGGTGATCACGCCGCGCGTCCAGATCGTCGCGACGCCGCCGACCCGCAATCTGGAAATCCCGAACGAGGACGCGCGCGCCGTCGATCTGGAGGATTCGAACCTGTTCGCGCTGAACCGCTTCCCCGGCTATGACCGCTGGGAGGACGGCAGCCGCGTCACCTATGGCGTCGAATGGTCGTTCGACCTGCCCCGCCTGTCGTTCCGCACGATCATCGGCCAGAGCTACCGGCTCAACAACCGCGCCAGCATCTTCCCCGACGGCACCGGCCTTTCCGACCGCATGTCCGACATCGTCGGCCGCACCACCGTCAAATATGGCAGCTTCATCGACATCACCGACCGCTACCGGATCGACAAGGACAGCTTCGCGCTGCGCCGCCACGAGGTCGACCTGACGCTGGGGAGCCACAAGACCTATCTCCAGGTCGGCTATCTGCGCCTCAATCGCGACATCGACACTGCGATCGAGGACCTGCGCGACCATGAGGAGGTGCGCTTCGGCGCCCGCGCGGCGTTCGCGCGCTACTGGTCCGTCTTCGGCTCGATGGTCATCGACCTGACCGACAAGAGCGAGGACCCGCTCTCCACCTCCAACGGCTATCAGCCGGTCCGCCACCGCCTCGGCATATTGTACGAGAATGAGTGCCTGGAGCTTGGCGTGACGTGGCGGCGGGACTATGAGACGACGGGCGACGTCAAGAAGGGCAACAGCTTCCTGCTCCAGCTAGCGCTCAAGAATTTGGGCAGCTAAGGCTGGGTTCATGCACGGCAAGGCAGCGTTGCGGTCCCGGGAACGCGTCAGTGCGATGGGGTGAGAGCGTTTTGAAGCGATATTACAGGAAGTTGGCGCTGCTCGGCGGCGTGGGAATCGCGATGACGTGCGCATGGGCGGGGGCCATCGCCCAGTCCACGGACGATATGGAGTCGTCCGCGAGCGGGCTCAACCTGCCGAAGGACCTCACCATCTTCGGCAATTCCGATCCGACGATCCACAAGGCGACCGCCATCGTCAACGGCGCGATCATCACCGACACCGACGTCGACCAGCGCCTCGCGCTGGTGCTCGCGGCCAATGGCGGCAAGATCGAGGGCGAGGAGCGCGAGCGGCTGAAGCTCCAGGTGTTGCGCAACCTGATCGACGAGACGCTCCAGATCCAGGAAGCCAAGGCGCAGGACATCAAGATCGATCCCGCCGAGATCGACCAGACCTTCAGCCGCGTCGCTTCCAATTTCAAGCAGACGCCCGCCAATTTCGCGAAATATCTGCGCGAGCAGGGCTCGTCGGATCGCTCGCTCAAGCGGCAGATCGAGGGCGAGCTTGCCTGGCGGCGCGTGCTGGGCCGCAAGGTGGAGCCGTTCGTCAATGTCGGCGAGGAGGAGGTGCAGGCGGTGATCAAGCGCCTGAACGCCTCCAAGGGCGCCGAGGAATATCATATCGGCGAGATCTTCCTGTCGAGCACGCCCGCGACCAACGCCGCGACGCTCGCCAATGCCAACAAGATCATCGAGCAGCTTCACAAGGGCGCGTCCTTCGTCGCTTATGCCCGCCAATTCTCCGAAGCGTCGACGGCGGCGGTCGGCGGCGATCTAGGCTGGGTGCGGGCGGAGCAGCTTCCCGATCCGCTCGGCCATGCCGCGCAGACGCTCCAGCCGGGACAGGTCAGCGATCCGATCGCGGTGCCGGGCGGCTATTCGATCATCGCGCTCGTCGACAAGCGGCAGGTGCTGACCGTCGATCCGCGCGACGCCGTGCTGGCGCTCAAGCAGATCTCGATCACCTTCCCCAAGGGGACGACGCAGGCGCAGGCGTCGCCGCGCGTCGCGCAGTTCGCGGGCGTCGTGAAGAGCATCACCGGCTGCGGCAAGGCGGACGAGGCGGCGAAGGCGGCCGGCGCGGAGGTGGTGGACAACGATCAGATTCGGGTGCGCGACCTGCCGCCCCAGCTCCAGCAGATCCTGCTCGGCCTCCAGGTCGGCCAGGCCACGCCGCCCTTCGGATCGCTGGAGGACGGCGTGCGCGCGCTGGTGCTGTGCGGGCGCGACGACCCGCAGACATCGAGCGGCCCGTCCTTCGACCAGATCTATGCGCAGATGGAGGAGGAGCGCGTCAATCGCCGCGCCCAGCGCTATCTGCGCGACCTGCGGCGCGACGCGGTGGTCGATTACCGATGAGGTCGCGGCGGTGAATCCCCTTGCCGTCTCGCTGGGTGATCCCGCGGGTATCGGCCCCGAGATCGTCGCCAAGGCCTGGCTGCATCGCAACGATCGCGCGATTCCGGCTTTCTTCGCCGTGGGCGACATACGCTCGATCAAGGCCGTCTGGGACGGGCCGGTCGCGCGCATCTCCGCTCCCGCCGAGGCGGAGGCCGTGTTCGACGAGGCGTTGCCGCTGATCCAGGTCGAGGATGCGGGCGAGATCATACCCGGCGTGCCCAACATGCCGGGCGCGCGCTGCTCGCTCGACGCGCTGGAGATGGCCGCCGGTCTGGCGCGGTCGGGCACGGCGGGCGCGCTGGTGACGGGGCCCGTCTCCAAGGGGCAGCTCTATGCGATCGGCTTCGCCCATCCCGGGCAGACCGAGTTCATCGCCGAACGCTGCGGCGTCGCGGCGGACAATGTCGCGATGATGCTCGCCGGGCCGAGCCTGCGCACGGTGCCGGTGACGACCCATATCGCGCTCTCGCAGGTGGCCGAACATCTGACGATCGACCTGATCGTCGCCAAGGCGCGCGTCACGGAGCGCGGGCTGCAACGCAATTTCGGTATCGCGGCCCCCCGTCTGGCGCTGGCCGGATTCAACCCCCATGCGGGCGAGCAGGGGGCGCTGGGCCGCGAGGAGATCGACATCCTTCAGCCCGCGCTCGACATCTTGCGCGCCGAGGGCATGGACATCACCGGCCCGCACGCCGCCGACACGATGTTCCACCCGCGCGCGCGGGAGCGTTACGACGCGGCGATCTGCCTCTATCACGATCAGGCGCTGATCCCGCTCAAGACGCTGCATTTCGACGACGGCGTGAACATGACGCTGGGCCTGCCGATCATCCGCACCTCGCCCGATCACGGCACGGCGTTCGAGATCGCGGGGAAGGACCGCGCCCATCCCGGCGCGATGATCGCCGCGATCGAACTCGCCGGGCGCTGCGCCGACTTTCGCGGCCAGATGTGAGCGCCGGCATGGCTGGCGGCGCGCGCCTGGCGGAGCTGCCGCCGCTGCGCGAGGTGATCGCGCGATACGGGCTGAGCGCGAGCAAGGCGCTGGGCCAGAACTTCCTGCTCGACGGGCAGTTGCTCGGCCGGATCGCGCGCGTGCCGGGTCTGCTGGACGGCGCCACGGTCTATGAGGTCGGCCCAGGCCCCGGCGGACTGACCCGCGCGCTGCTCGCCGCCGGCGCGCATGTCGTGGCGGTGGAGCGCGACGATCGCTGCCTGCCCGCGCTCGCGGAACTTGGCGCGGTATCCGATGGCCGGTTGCGCGTGATCGCGGGCGACGCGCTGGCGGTGGACGAGCGGGCCGAGGCTGGCGACGGCGCGCATATCGTCGCCAACCTGCCCTATAATGTCGGCACCGCGCTGCTCGTCCGCTGGCTGACCGCGCCCGACTGGCCGCCCTTCTGGCGCTCGCTGACGCTGATGTTCCAGAAGGAGGTGGCCGAGCGGATCGTGGCCAGGCCCGGAACCCCGGCCTACGGGCGGCTGGCGGTGCTCGCCCAGTGGCGCGCGCGGCCCGCCATGGCCTTCACCGTCAACCGTTCGGCCTTCGTGCCTCCGCCCAAGGTGATGTCGGCGGTGGTGCATATCGTGCCCGCCGAGGCGCCCGCCGGCGTCCGCGTCCGCGCGATCGAGGCGTTGACCGCCGCCGCTTTCGGCCAGCGCCGCAAGATGCTCCGCCAGAGCCTCAAGGGCCTTCCCGGCGGAATCGAGGCGCTGGGAGCTGTCGGCATAGACGGCGAACGGCGCGCGGAGACGCTGGAGATAGCCGAATTCGTCGCGCTGGCCCGCGCGCTGCCCTGAACCCGCTACGCGGCCGCCGCTTATTGCGGCGCCGTCTCGCCATTCTTGTCCTTGGGCGGAACGACGGTCGCGGCCTGCGCGGTCACGATCGGCGGCGGACCCTTCGCGATCGCCTGCGCCAGCTCGGTCGCGGGCGCGCACTCGTTGTTGCAGAGCGCCTTGATCCGGGCAAGATTGGCCTTGGCGCGCTCGATCGCGCCCTTCTGCACCATCGCCTCGCCCTGTCCGCTGAGCGCGGCGAGATCGTTGGGCTCAAGCTGGAGCGCTTCGAAATAGAGGCGGATCGCCTTGCCGGGAAGCTGCTGCGCCTCCGCCACCTTGGCGAGCGAGATGAAGGCGGCGCGATTGCGCGGATCGACCGCGAGCGCCGTTTCCAGCGTATCGGTGGCCCCCTTGAGATCGCCGGCCTGACGCTGCGCGTCGCCCTGCCGGAGGAGGGCGACCGAGCGGGGATTGATCTGATCGTCCGGCTTCTGCCCCTCGACCATGCTCGACGTGGCGGCAAGGGTCAGGGACAGCGCGATCGCGATCGGGGAGAGACGCATGAACAGCTCCGCAAAGGATTCCTGGCGCATTTCTAGCATGGCCGCCGCAGTCTAGCGACGAAAAAGCCGTCCGTCGCGTCACGCGCCGGGGTGAGCCGCCAGCCGGCCCCGCGCGCGCCGCCCGCCGGCAGGCCGACGGTTTCCGCCTGCCAGCCGGGATGGCGCGCGAGGAACATGTTGACCTGCGCCGCGCCCTCCTCGTCGAGGAGGGAGCAGACGATATAGGTCAGGTGCGCGCCCAGCCGCGCCAGCCGCGCGGCGATATCGAGCAGCCGTGCCTGCGTCGCGACGAGCCGGTCGAGCCGTTGCGGGGTGAGCCGCCAGCGCGCCTCCGGATTGCGCCGCCACGTGCCCGTGCCCGAGCAGGGCGCGTCGATCAGGACGAGATCGGCCTGCCCCTCCACATCGGCCAGCGCCGCCGCCTCGCGGCCCGCATCGAGCAGGCGCGTCTCGATCCCGGCCGCCCCCGCCCGTCCGGCGCGGGGCATCAGCCGGGCGAGCCGGGCGCGATCCACGTCGCACGCGATCAGCCGCCCCTCGCCCGCCATGCCGGCCGCGAGCGCCAGCGTCTTGCCCCCCGCCCCGGCGCAGAGATCGATGACGGTCATGCCCGGCCGCGCGCGCGCCGCGACGGCGCCGAGCTGGCTGCCCTCGTCCTGCACCTCGATCAGCCCGTCGCGCCACGGGTCCAGGCTTTCCACCTGCACGCCCTCCGGCAGGCGCAGCCCGTCGGGCGCATGGGGCGTCGGCCGCGCCTCGGGCAGGACGGCCAGCACCCGGTCGCGCGTCGTCTTCAGCCGGTTGACGCGCAGGTCGAGCGGGGCGCGCTCCAGCAGGGCGGACAGGTCCGGCGCGTCGAGGACGTTCGCGAAACGATCGAGCAGCCAGGCCGGGGCGGCGCCCGCGGGGGCGATATCCTCGCCGGCCGCGATCGGGGCCGGGCCGTGCGGCGAGCCGTCGAACCGCGCGGCCAGCGCGGAATCCTCCGCCGCGAGCCCCAGCATCGCCGCCCGCCCGCTCGCGGGCCGCTCGCCCGCCCGCCGGATCGCGCGATAGATGAGGTCGCGCACCGCGCGGCGATCCCGCGCGCCGGCATAGCGCCGCGTCTTGAAATAGCGCGCGATCAGCGTATCCGCCGCCGCACCCGCGTCGCGGGCGGCGGCGATGATCTCGTCGAGCAGCTCGATCGCCGCCTGGACATGCGCGGCGGGGGTCATGGGGACGCGCTGTCGCTATCGGGTGGGATAATTGGGCGCCTCGCGCGTGATCGTCACGTCGTGGACGTGGCTCTCGCGCAGGCCGGCATTGGTGATCCGCACGAAGCGCGCCCGCTCGCGCAGGTCCGTGATGGTAGGCGAGCCGGTATAGCCCATCGCCGCCTTCACCCCGCCGACAAGCTGGTGGATCACGTCGCGCGCCGGCCCCTTGAACGGCACCTGCCCCTCGATCCCCTCGGGCACCAGCTTGAGCTGGTCCTTGATGTCCTGCTGGAAATAGCGATCGGCCGAACCGCGCGCCATCGCGCCGACCGATCCCATGCCGCGATAGCTCTTGTAGGCGCGCCCCTGGTACAGGAAGGTCTCGCCCGGCGCCTCCTCCGTCCCCGCGAGCAGCGATCCGACCATCACGCAGGACGCGCCCGCCGCGATCGCCTTGGCGAGATCGCCGGAGGTCCTCAAGCCCCCGTCGGCGATCACCGGAATGCCCGACCTGGCTGCTTCCTCGGCCGAATCCATGATCGCGGTGAGCTGCGGCACGCCGACGCCCGCCACGACGCGCGTGGTGCAGATCGATCCCGGGCCGATGCCCACCTTGATCCCGTCCGCGCCCGCGTCGATCAGCGCGCGCGTCGCCTCGGCGGTGGCGACGTTGCCGGCGATCACCTGCACCGAATTGGAAAGCCGCTTCACCCGCTCCACCGCGCGCGCGACGTCGCGATTATGGCCGTGGGCGGTATCGATGACGATCAGGTCGCACTCGGCGTCCACCAGCGCCTCGGTGCGCGCGAAGCCCTTGTCGCCCACCGTGGTCGCAGCGGCGACGCGCAGGCGGCCGGACGCGTCCTTGGTGGCGTCGGGATAGCTGACCGCCTTTTCCATGTCCTTGACGGTGATGAGGCCGATGCAGCGATAGGCATCGTCCACCACCAGCAGTTTCTCGATCCGCCGCTGGTGGAGCAGGCGCCGCGCCTCCTCCTGGCTGACGCCGGGGCTGACGGTGGCGAGATTCTGGCTCGTCATCAGCTCGGCCACCGGCTGATGCGGATTTTCGGCGAAGCGCACGTCGCGGTTGGTGAGGATGCCGACGAGCTTGCCGCCGCTCTCCACCACCGGAATGCCCGAGATGCGATGCCCCGTCATCAGCGCCTGCGCCTCGGCCAGCGTCTGGCCGGGCGCGATGGTGATCGGATTGACGACCATCCCGGATTCGAAGCGCTTGACCGCGCGGACGGCGGCGACCTGATCCTCGATCTCGAAATTGCGATGCAGCACGCCGATGCCGCCGAGCTGCGCCATCACGATCGCCATGTCGGCCTCGGTGACGGTATCCATCGCCGCGGAAAGCACCGGGATGTTGAGCCCGATCTCCCGCGTCACCTGCGTGCGCGTATCGGCCTGGCTGGGCACCACATCGGATTCGGCGGGGCGGAGGAGAACGTCGTCGAAGGTGAGGCCGAGGCTGATGTCCATGTGATGCAGATAACCCGTGCGAGGAGTCGAGGCGGTTCTATAGGGATCGCGACGCCTCGTTGCTAGTGGCCTGTGGACCGGCCCACGGCCCCTTTCAGGTCCCTTCGCCGCCGCCCGCCGTCCCGGCGATCGCGAGCAGGCGGCGGGCCGCCTCGACATGCATCGCCTCGATCATCCGCCCGCGAAAGCGCTCGGCGCCGCCCGTCGCGGCGGCGACAAGCGCGCGCGCGTCGTCCAGCTCCGCCTCGCCTGGCGCGAAAGCACGGTTGGCGATCGCGATCTGGTTGGGGTGGATCAGCGTCTTGCCGTCGAAGCCATAAGCGCGTCCCTCCCGGCATTCCGCCTCCAGGCCGTGCGGATCGTCGAGCCGGTTCCACACCCCGTCGAGCGCGAGCCCGTCCGCCGCGCGCGCGGCGAGCACGATCGTCTGCAACGCGAGCGCCAGCCCCGCACGCCCCTCGCCCCCGGCCGGGAGGCGCAGGCCGGCGGCGAGATCGTTGGTCCCGGCGATCAGGCCGTCCACCCCCGGCGCGCGCGCGATCGCGGCGGCGGCGAGCACCCCCGCGGGCGTCTCGATCATCGCCAGCACCGGCTTGACGATCGCCGCCGCGATCCCCGCCGCCTCGTCCGCATCCTCCATCTTGGGCAGCACGGCGAGCGCCGCCCCCGACGCGCGCACCGCCGCGACATCGCCTTCATGCCAAAGCGTGCCCGGCCCGTTCAGCCGGATCGCCACCGGCCGCCCGCCGAAGCCGCCCGCCGAGACCGCCTCGACCGCCGCGACGCGCGCGGCATCCTTGTCGGCGTCGCGGACGGCGTCCTCCAGGTCCAGGATCACCATGTCGCAGGGCAGGCTCCGCGCCTTCTCGATCGCGCGGGCGTTCGACGCGGGCAGGAACAGCGCCGAGCGTATCCATGAAAACCGGTCGACCATCATCCACGCTCTCTCCTGTTTCCGTCATGACGGCCGATTATGGTTGGAAGTGCCGTGCGCAAGGGGCAAGATCGCGATTCGTCATGAGGGGGGAGGTATTTTATGGGCCTGTTCGCGCTCGTCCTCGTCATACTCGCGGTGATGTTCCTGTTTTCGGGCATCATCACGGTGCGGCAGGGCTATCAGTATACGATCGAATATTTCGGCAAGTTCGTCGCCGTCGCGCATCCGGGCTTCAGCTTCTACGTCCCCTTCTTTTACCGCATCGGCCAGCGCGTCAACATGATGGAGCAGGTCGTCGGCATTCCGGGGCAGGAGATCATCACGCGCGACAACGCGATGGTCTCGGTCGACGGCGTCGTCTTCTTCCAGGTGCTCGACGCGGCCAAGGCGGCCTATGAGGTGTCGGACCTCCAGCTCGCGCTGCTCCAGCTCACCACCACCAATCTGCGCACGGTGATGGGATCGATGGACCTCGACGAGACGCTGTCCAAGCGCGACGAGATCAACGCGCGGCTGCTGAGCGTCGTCGATCATGCGACGACCGCGTGGGGGGTCAAGATCACCCGCGTCGAGGTGAAGGATATCCGCCCGCCGCAGGACATCGTCAATTCCATGGGCCGCCAGATGAAGGCCGAGCGCGAGAAGCGCGCCGCCATCCTCGAATCGGAGGGGATGCGCGCATCCGAGATCCTGCGCGCGGAGGGCCAGAAGCAGGCGCTGATCCTGGAGGCCGAGGGCCGCCGCGAGGCCGCCTTCCGCGATGCAGAGGCGCGCGAGCGCTCCGCCGAGGCGGAGGCCAAGGCGACGCAGATGGTGTCCGAGGCGATCGAGAAGGGCAGCGCGCAGGCGATCAATTATTTCATCGCGCAGAAATATGTCGAGGCGGTCAAGGAGTTCGCCACCTCGCCCAACGCCAAGACCATCCTCTTCCCGGTCGAGGCGACGCAGCTCATCGGCACGCTGGGCGGGATCGGCGCGCTGGCGAAGGAAGCGCTGGGCAAGGACGGCGGCACGGCGGGCGGCGGGAGCGGCACGCCCCCTTCCCCGCCGCGCGCCGCGCCGCGCCGGCCCGGCCCGTTCGAGCAGGCGTGACGCCATGATCGTCGACGGCATCCTGATCGGCGCGCACTGGTGGTGGCTGGTGGCCGCGATCGTGCTGGGCATCGCCGAGATCGCGGCGCCGGGATTCTTCCTCGTCTGGCTCGCCGCCGCCGCCGCGCTGGTCGGCGTGCTCACCTATGCGCTCGCGCTTCCCGTCCTCGCGCAGGCGATATCGTTCGCGCTGGCCGCGCTCGCCGCCGTCCATGTCGGGCGGCGATGGATCGCGGCGCATCCGGCGGTGTCGCCCGATCCGCTGCTCAACGATCGCGCGGGGCGGCTGGTCGGCGAGACGGTGCTGGTGGTGGAGCCGATCCTGGGCGGAAGCGGCCGGGTCAAGGTGGGTGACGGCGTGTGGAACGCGCGGGGCCCCGACGCCGAACTCGGCGCGCGCGTGCGCATCGTCGGCGCGCACGGCACGACGCTGGACGTGGAGCCGGTCTGACGCCGCCGAACGCGCAAGGGCCCGCGCCGCCGCGTCATCGCCGGCGGCGCGCTCCGCTGTCCGGTCCCGGATCAGCTACGCCCGAACAGCCCCTTCGCCATGTTCGCCAGGCCGCTGAGCGCGCCGCCCTCGCCGTCCTGTCCGGACGAGCCGAGCAGGCCGCCCAGCCCGCCTTCGCGCAGCTTGCCGATCACACCCTCCACGCCGCCGTCGCCGAGGCTCGACGCGAGCGCGGGGAGGATCGCCTGAAGCTTGTCCGCGGATATGCCGGTCTCCGCGGCCGCGCTGGCGGCCGCGCTGTCGGCGTCGTGATCGCCGCTCGCCAGCTTGGACAAAATCGATTCGCCGCCCGCCTGCACCTCGTCCTGCGAGAGGCCGACCTGCGACGCGAGCGCGCCCAGATCGATATTCTTCGCCTGACCCAGCAATCCGTCCAGAATGCCCATGCCCGTCGCCTTTCGCGCAAAAGCCGGGACCGATCCCCGGCCGCGTCCATGATAGCACGAACCGGGCGGGACAGGAGACGGATTAGGCGAACGTCAGTGCCCGGCTCCGATTGCCGCGGACGAGCCCTTTCCCGCCATGCCCGCGCGGGCTCGCATCCATGTCTCTTTCGACGAAGGACGTTGTTGAAGGATGAGAGACATGGGCCCCAGTCTTCGCCCGGGTGACGATCAGGGGCCTGCCGGTTTTCCCGGCCGAAATCCAGACCGGCTACCGGGCGAACGCATCCGGGATACGGGGAATATGCCCCGGGCAAGGGGGCGGAGGGGTTGTCCCGCCCCGGCCGACGACAGCTAGCCGGGGGGCGGGACGGGAGGAACGCTTCAGGCGGCCTTGGGCGCCGCGTCGCGCACGCCCTCGTCGACATGATCGGCGAACTGCGCGAAATTGTCGATGAACTGGCCGACCAGCTTGGCCGCCGTCGCGTCATAGGCCGCGCCGTCGGCCCAGGTGGCGCGCGGATCGAGGATCTTCGAATCGACGCCCGGCACGTTCACCGGCACCTTGAAGCCGAAATTCGGATCGATGCGGAACTCGGCATCGTTGAGGCTGCCATCGAGCGCGGCGTTGAGCAGCGCGCGCGTCGCCTTGATTGGCATGCGCGAGCCGGTGCCGTAGGAGCCGCCCGTCCAGCCGGTATTGACCAGCCAGCAATGCACCCCGCCCCTGGCGATCCGCTCCTTGAGCAGATTGCCGTAGACCGAGGGGTGGCGCGGCATGAACGGCGCGCCGAAGCAGGTGGAGAAGGTCGCCTCCGGCTCGGTCACGCCGATCTCGGTGCCGGCAACGCGCGCGGTGTAGCCGGAAAGGAAATGATACATCGCCTGCTCGGGCGTCAGCTTGGCGATCGGCGGCAGCACGCCATAGGCATCCGCCGTCAGCATGATCACGTTCTGCGGCACCGGGCCCATATTATGCTCGGACGCGTTCGGGATGAAATCGATCGGGTAGGAGCCGCGGCTGTTCTCGGCGAGGCTCGGATCGTCGAGGTCCAGCTCGCGCGTCTCGCGGTCGATCACCACATTTTCGAGCACGGTGCCGAAGCGTTTGGTGGTCGCGAAGATCTCGGGCTCCGCCTCGGCGGAGAGGCGGATCATCTTGGCGTAGCAGCCGCCCTCGAAATTGAAGACCGCCGTGTCGGACCAGCCATGCTCGTCATCGCCGATCAGCGTGCGGCTGGCATCGGCCGACAGCGTGGTCTTGCCGGTGCCCGACAGGCCGAAGAAGATCGCGGTATCGCCCTTGGGCCCGATATTGGCCGAGCAGTGCATCGGCATGATGCCTTCCACCGGCAGCTTGTAGTTGAGGATGCCGAACACCGATTTCTTCATCTCGCCGGCATATTCGGTGCCGCCGATCAGGATCAGCTTCTCGGTGAGG
>Ga0182749_1002406_pt1 | contig 13704 bp, 7 predicted proteins | sample eDN3rd37CKraftMG_FD_128875 | JGI IMG/M metagenome (GOLD analysis project Ga0182749, IMG submission 128875) | Enriched Miracle-Growth compost microbial communities from Emeryville, California, USA - eDNA 3rd pass 37_C Kraft MG (version 2) (version 2) ...
ACCCAACACCGAGGAGGTGATCGAACCCGACCTCCGGGCCCTCACAGCCTGACCACGACACGAAGGATCACACGATCACCGATACACCACGTCCCAGGACTTGACCCGCTCCCGGCTCAGCTCGCGCCAGCCACTCCAACAGCGCCGCGTTGAACTGCGCCACGGAGTCGCACGAACTCGGAAAGCAGTCGACCTCGCCCACGCGCACTCCTCGCCGGATCACATCGTCGTGTCCTACGAAAACTGTAGGCGTCATGTCGTTAGGGCGTACCATCATCAGGCCACCAGCCCGATGGGCACCCGGGCACTGGTGAACGTGCCCGCTACGGATGGAGGCAGACGCGATGAGAATCCCGAAGACGAGATCACGAGCCGAGCTCGCAGTGCTTCGGGGACTCGTACTCGGCGATGAACGGTCCTGCGAATGCATGGTGTGCGACCTCCCGGAAGGCGCCGAACACGGCCCAGTCCGCTGGAACCTCGTGCTCTGGTTCCCCGGCCCCTACCCGAAGCAGGGCGAGGCCGACATGCTCCTCTGCGACCATTGCAGGGACGACTGGGTCGACGGAAAGTGGGACCCACCCTTCGACAACCTCATCATCACCCAGTGCACACCCGTCTGATTCTCTAGGGCGATTCGACGTCGGAATCCCTCGCCGCTACAAGCGGTCGATCCACGTGTCTTCTTCGCGATCAGCCCACGAGTTCCCCGTGTGCACACGACCAGCACACGCTGCTCGTGCACTCAGCATGCGAATGAGCGTGTTCGCGTTGTCGGATGTGAGCTGTCCTACCGCGGTGATCCGGACGCCGGTGAGCTCGGCCACGATGTCGAACTGCTCACGGGCGACGGTGACGCCGATCTTCGCGAACAGATCGCGGATCTGGGAGCGTTGAGCATCGGTCATCACCGCGGGCGTCGCTTGCCGAGGCGAACCTGTCGGGTCGTCGAGGTTGAACAGTCCGTCCGTCACCCTTCCATCCTGCCTGCCGCTCCCGGATGACTCCGGCTGCGGCGGGTGGAGGTCCTAGTCTCGGATCAGGTCTCGGTTCGAAGGGGTTGCTTTGCGTCTAGAGGACATCGCGTCGACCGCTCGCCTGGCAGGCATCGTTCCGGGTCGTGCTGTGACGGTGCTAGCCGCTCAGATGCACGGTGCGAACGCGGTCGAGGTCACTTACCAGGAAGACAGCGGCGCGTTCGGTCAGGTGGTGCTGTTCCGCGACGACGAGTCGAAGATTTCCTCCTATTTGGAATCAGGCCGACCGTTCGATGCCGACCCGCGGAACTTCCGGCTGGCGGCGGAGGCGCAACGCATCATGCTTGCGGGTCTGCATGACCCGATGCTCGCGGTGGCGACAAGTGATGTGCAGCCGCTGCCCCACCAGATCCGCGCGGTGTATGGGGAGTTGTTGCCGCGCGCGCCGCTGCGGTTCTTGCTCGCCGACGACCCGGGCGCTGGCAAGACGATCATGGCTGGCCTCTACATCAAGGAGCTCATTCTTCGCGACGATGTTCGGACCTGCCTGATCGTCGCTCCCGGCGGTCTCGTGGAGCAGTGGCAGGACGAGCTCGCACTGAAGTTCGGGCTGGAGTTCGACATCCTCGCGCCTGGTGCAGAGGACACGGTCCCGGGCAAGAGCGTGTTCGAGCAGAAGCCGCTGCTGATCGCCCGCATGGATCACCTGGCCCGCAACGAGATGCTGCGGGAGCAGGCGGGGCAGGCCGAGTTCGACCTCGTGGTCGTGGACGAGGCGCATCGCATGAGCGCGACGTGGTTCAGCGGCGAGATGAAGGCGTCCAAGCGGTTCCAGTTGGGCCAGTTGCTCAGCGAACGCGCCCGCCACTTCCTGCTGATGACGGCGACGCCGCACAACGGCAAGGAGGAGGATTTCCAGACCTTCTTGTCTCTGCTGGACCGGGACCGCTTTGCGGGCCCGGGCGACAAGCAGGCGCAGTCCGGCGCGGTCGATGGGCTCATGCGCCGGATGGTGAAGGAGAAGCTGGTCACCTTCGAGGGGCGACCACTGTTCCCCGAGCGGATCGCGGAGACGGTCTCGTACCGACTGTCGCCTAACGAGCAGTACCTCTATGAACAGGTCACCGAGTACGTCCGCAACGGAATGAACCTCGCCGATCGGCTGGAAGGAAAGCGGAAGAACACGGTCGGGTTCGCGCTGACCGTGCTGCAACGACGCCTGGCGTCGAGCCCGGAGGCGATCTTCCAGTCGCTGCGCCGCCGCACCGATCGACTGGAACGCACCCGCGCTGACCTGCTGAACGGGGTCGTTGATCCTCCCTCAGGCGAGGCGTCGTCGCTTCTCGGTGAGGATCCCGATGCGATCTATCTCGACACCGACGAGCTCGGGGCTGCGGAGCTTGAGGAGGCGGAAGAGGAACTTGTCGACGCGGCGACCGCCGCGCGTACCGCGGCCGAGCTGGAGACCGAGATCGCGGATCTCCGTCGGCTGACTGAGCACGCCCGCAGGGTGCTGGAGTCGCAGCAGGATGTGAAGTGGCGTGAGTTGCGCGGGGTGATCGAGAGCGAGGTGCTCACTGCCGCTGACGGTAAGCCGCGCAAGCTCATCGTGTTTACCGAGCACCGCGACACGCTGAACTACCTGGAGCGACGCATCACGCAGTTGCTCGGCAGGCGCCAGTCGGTCGTAACCATTCACGGAGCCGTCCCTCGGTACGAGCGCCGCCGTATCACTGCGGAGTTCACCACGAACCGCGACGTGCAGATCCTGATCGCCACTGACGCCGCCGGCGAGGGCCTGAACCTCCAAGCTGCGCACCTCATGGTGAACTACGACCTGCCCTGGAATCCGAACCGCATCGAACAGCGGTTCGGCCGCATCCACCGCATCGGCCAACAGGAGGTCTGTCGACTGTGGAACCTCGTCGCTGAGGACACCCGCGAAGGCGAGGTGTTCATCCGCCTACTCGACAAGATCGAGGAACAGCGCGCCGCTTATGACGGCGAGATCTTCAACGTGCTCGGAACCTCGCTCGGCGACCTGTCTCTGGCACGGGTGCTGCGAGACGCGATCCGCTACGGAGAGCAGCCCGACGTCAAGGCAAAGATGTGGGAGGTCATCGACGAAGGCGTCTCAGCTGGGCTGCAAGAGCTCATCGACGAAGAGGCACTCGCCAGCGAATCGCTCGCCCCCAGCGATCTAGAAGCCTTACGCCGCCAGATGGAGGATGCGAAGGCGAAACGACTGCAGCCTCACTTCATCCGTGACGCCTTCCTCGAAGCCTTCGACCGCGCCGGCGGACGCATCGAACGACGCGAGAAGGGCCGCTACGAGATCACCCACGTACCGGCGAGCATCCGCGAACGTGCCGGCCGCGCCCCTGTTTCCCGTCGCTACGAACGAGTCACCTTCGATATCAGCACGATCGAAGTCGCCGGCGCACCGCGTGCCGAACTGCTCGCGCCCGGACACCCGCTGCACGACGCCGCCCTCCACCTCGTGATCGAAAAGTACGGACCCACGCTCGACCGCGGCACCGTGCTCACCTCCGACGCCGTGAACGAACCGACGCTCCTCGTCGGCGTTATCAACGAGGTTCGCGACTCCACAGGACAAACGGTCAGCAAGAGATTCGGCTACTCCGTCGTCGGAGCAGACGGGGCCATCCGCGAAGCCGGGCCCGCGCCGTACCTTGACTACTCACCCGCCGATGATGAGCAGCGCGCCAAGGGCACGGGCCTTCCGTGGCTCACCCGCAGAGAGAAGGACGCTGTCTCCTGGGTGATCGCGGAACAGCTGCCCGTATTCGCGGCCGAGGTCACCGCCCAGCGCACCCGTGAGTACGAACGCATCCGCAACCGCGTCGCCGTCCGCCTCACCCGCGAGGTAAACCGCCTCTACACCGAAGCGCTGAAGATCGACGCGGACGCCGCCGCGGGAAAGAAAGTGCGGTACTCGTCGGACACTCTCCGCCGCCGCGCCGAAGAACTGGAACAGCGGCGTGAGACACGCCTCGCGCTCATCGACCGGCAGCTCGCCATGTCTCCGGTCGCCCCACGGATCACCACGATCGCGCTCGTCATGCCGATGACGACGGAGCCTGAAGCGCCGGGCGATGGCGCGGCGAGCGCCCTCGCCCGCGCGGCGGTAGAGCGAAGGGGCGTTGACGCTGTTCTCGCAGCCGAGCGCGCCCTCGGTCGGACACCCGAGGAGCAGGCGCACAACAATCCCGGCTTCGACGTCCTCTCCCGCCCCGTCAAAGGTCCAGGCATCCGCATCGAGGTGAAGGCGCGGATCGAAGGCGCCGACACGTTCACAATCACCCGCACCGAGGTGCTCACCGCGCTGAACGCTGCCCCGGACCACCGGCTTGCTCTCGTGCGAGTCAGTACTCTCGGCCCCGGGCATGATGAGGTCCGCTACGTCGGCAACGCGTTCGACGGCGTCGAACCCGCCTGGCTCACCGACTTCGACGTCGTCTCCCAGAACCTGGCCTGGAGCGACTGGTGGGCGCGCGGCGCCGCGCCGTATTAGTGAATGGTGATCTCAGGCTGACGCCGTTGCGGCACGTCGACGACTCGTCGACGGGGTCGCCCGGAGAAACTCTCGCCATACCGATTCGCTCCGATGCAGCTCTACATACCGGAGCCGCAGGGTTTCAACTAGATCCGCCTCGCCTGGCGTCGGGGCGGTGACCCTCATCGCTTCGAGAAAGCACCGAAGTGATGCTGAGTGAAAGGAGTCGGAGCATGCCACGGCTCCCGCGTACTTGCCCGCGATAGTCGGCGCACTTGGGTCGTCATCGTGGTGAAGCAACAGGACGAGCGCCGGGCCCTCGCCTCCGTATGCTGACCGTGATACATGCTCTGCGAGAGCGTGAACTCGAGCAAGCTGGCTGGTGGCCCGCTCATGCGGAGTAAGCGGCGACAGCCAGAGGTGACTTACCCGCGAGTACGCGTCACCGATATGCACACTCCGACTGTTGAACCGATCCCCCAGCTTGGTTTCAATCGCCACAACTATCGGGCGCCCACTCTGACGTGCGTGAATAAGAACGTCGATCGTGGTTCGGTCACCCAGGGCCTTGCTGGGCTGAGGGGAAAAATACTCGAAGTGGACAGCGTCAACCCCTGTAAGGGGTTGCGCTAAGGGAAGGACCAGATTCAGTACGGCAACCATCCAAGCCGGCTCTTCCACGAAGGGTGCCATGAGGTTGAGAGTCAACGCCTGGCTCGAGGTTAGATATCCCAGAGTGCGGACTGGGTCTATGCCCCACCCCTCAGAGCGCCGTCGATCGAAGACCGCGATTGACGCATCGGAATGAAGGTTGAGGCGTCGCGCGGCGTCCTCGGCGGAGAGGATGCTCCCCAGCGGTCGCTCACCTGGCGGACGCGTAGTTCCGAAGGCTTCGAGCCTCATAACCGCCCGCCGGTACCACGCCTGGTGGACGCGGATCCTTCTCGTGAACCGTGGCTCGTTCACCCTGAGCGGGCCCAGGTCCGCCAACCGAACCTCCCCACGACTGCCGCTATACACCCAGAGCAGTCTGCCTGACGCTCGCGCCGTGGTCAGAGGCTCGCCCTACGCTTGCATATCGCGGCATACGCCGCAGACCCGGCCGAAGGGAACTGCAAGTGGTTGTCAGACGCAAGTTGATCGAAGTGTCTCTCCCGCTCGAGGCTATCAACGCACAGTCTGCACGTGAGAAGTCCATTCGCCACGGGCACCCAAGCACGCTCCACCTGTGGTGGGCACGACGTCCGCTAGCGACCGCGCGGGCCGTCCTCTTTGCGCAGCTCGTCGATGACCCGGGTAACTCGGTTGGCGAATATCGCCAAGAGGCCCTGGAGAATGGCTACGAAGACCCGGAAGCTTGGGCCGAGTTGCGCGTGAAACAGGAACGCCAGCGCCTGTTCGACCTCATCGCGAAGATCGCAGACTGGGACAGTCTGGGCGATGAGGCACTCTTCGATACCGTGCGCTCAGAGATCATGAGGTCCACGGGCGAGAATCCTCCGGCCATCCTCGATCCCTTCGCGGGCGGCGGGACGATTCCCCTTGAGGCGCAACGCCTTGGACTGGAAGCGCACGCGAGCGACCTCAACCCCGTCGCAGTGCTTATCAATAAGGCGCTGGTTGAGATCCCGCCGAAGTTCGCTAGACGTGACCCGGTCTTCCCAGGTGCTGCAGGTACGCGGAACTCGTGGCCCAGAGCGACCGGTCTTGCCGAGGACGTCCGCTTGTACGGCAAGTGGATGCGAGACGAAGCGCAGCGGCGCATCGGTCACCTCTACCCGAAGGCCCTCCTACCGGCTGGCCATGAGGCAACCGTCATTGCTTGGATCTGGACCCGCACGGTGACCTGCCCGAATCCCGCCTGCCGCATTCAAATGCCCCTCGTCCGGTCATGGTGGCTAGGTAAGAAAAAGGGGCGAGAGGCGTATGTCGTACCCCGCATAGCGAGCGGCAAAGTCGAGTATGAGGTCGCGCACGATCCGGAGCACACACCGACCAAAGACAACGACGGGACAGTGGGGCGCTCCGGCGCTGTCTGCGTATCTTGCGCTACAGCAGTTCCGCTCGCATACATCCGCGACCAAGGGCGCACAACCGGTCTGGGCCGCGCTCTCTTGGCGACGGTCGCCGAGGGAACTCGGTCGCGCATATATCTCTCGCCCACGGAGGAGATGGTCTCCGCGGCCGAGGTAGAGCACCCCGAGGATATTCCGACAGGCACCCTCGCTCGTAACCCCCGCGACTTCAAGACACCCAACTACGGGATGTCAACCTTCGCTTCGCTCTTCACCAACCGTCAGTTGGTAGCTCTCACCACGCTGAGCGATCTTGTGGCGGAGGTCCGCGATCGTGTACTCCTCGATGCTCGCGCAGCTGGCTTCCCCGAGGGGGGCAGGCTCGAAGACGGCGGTGATCAGGCCCTCGCTTACGCAGATGCGGTCGCAACGTATCTCGGGATGGCCGTTAGCAGGAGCACCGATTACAACAGTGCGATGTGCTCGTGGCACTCTACGCGAGAGACAATCCGAAACGTCTTCGGCCGCCAGGCGATTCCGATGGTCTGGGACTTCGCAGAGACAAACATATTCTCGCGCTCGACGGGCAACTTTGGCGGTCAGGTCGAGTGGGTGTGGAAGGCGATCGAAACCACACCGGCGGCCCGCCCTGCCCACGTGACGCAAGCAGACGCCGCCAGTCGTGACTACGCAAACTACCTAATATCGTGCGACCCGCCGTATTACGACAACATCGGATACTCGGACCTCTCCGACTACTTCTATGTCTGGCTGCGCAGATCGCTGCGTTCCGTGCACCCTCAACTCCTCGACACCATGCTGGTGCCGAAGGCGGACGAGCTGGTGGCCAACCCGTACCGACACGGCGGCGCAAGCGGCGCGAAGCAATGGTTTGAGAACGGATTCGAGCGTGTCTTTGAGCGGGCGCGGACCTCATCTACTAATGACTTCCCGATCACTGTCTACTACGCGTTCAAACAGTCCGAGGTGGACCAAGGTGGCCAAGCATCGACGGGCTGGGAGACCATCCTCGGGTCGATGGTTCGATCTGGCTGGACCGTAACCGCCACGTGGCCGGTACGATCCGAGCTCGGAAACCGCCTCATATCAGCCGACTCGAACGCGCTGGCTTCCTCCGTGGTCATAGCACTTCGCCCCCGACCCGAAGATGCTCCAGTTATTGATCGACGTGGGTTGATCACGGCAATGAAGCGCGAGCTCGGTCCCGCGCTTCGGGAACTTCAGCACGGCGGCATCGCACCAGTCGACCTACCGCAGTCTGCGATCGGTCCAGGCATGGCAGTGTTCTCCCGCTACGCGAAGGTCATCGAGTCGGATGGATCGGAGATGACCGTACGCTCAGCACTATCGCGGATCAACGAGATCCTCGATGAACTGCTCTCTGAGCAGGAAGGCGACTTCGACCCGACTACGCGGTTTGCCATCTCGTGGTATCGAAGCCATGGTTTCGAGGCGGGCTCATTCGGCGACGCCGAGAACCTGGCCCGGGCCCGGGCTACAGCTGTGTCGGCAATGGAGCGCGCTGGAATACTTAGCGCCCGCGCAGGAAAGGTTCAGTTGTACCGTCCGTCAGACCTCCCCGAGGACTACGACGTGCTGCGCGACCAATACGTCTCAGCGTGGGAAACGCTGCAACACACGATTCGCCTCCAGGAGGCGATGGGGATCCCTAAGGCAGGGGCATTCCTCGCTGACGCATCCGGGCGGCCGGATGGTGCAGTAGACCTCGACCTCGTCAAGGAGCTCGCCTACTTGCTGTTCCAAGTGGCTGAGAAAAACAACTGGACGAAGGACGCCATCTCGTTCAACGGCATCGCGACGTCGTGGCCGGAGTTGCTTGAAGCCGGAAGGATGGCAGCGCGCACGATCCCTCCAACCATGCTCGATTTCGACGTGTGAAGAAACGTACGTGATATTCAACGCTCCGGGGCCGCCGGACGTGATGCTGACGGCCTCGACACTGACATCGTCTGTAGCCTGAGGCGCAGGAGGCATTCAAGTGGCGACATCAAATCGTGATCGCGTTGGACGAATGTTCGAGATCCTTGCTGAGGCGCTCGACGCGTTCATCACAGAGACGCTGGCGCCCGAAATCGGCGATTCAGACTGGGCCTTAGTGGTCAAGCTCGCCGATGAGACCAAGGGCATCAACGCCGCGGGGAAGGAGTACAGCCGCGAGGACCCCCAGGTGCAGCTCCGCATGCTCACCGAAGGTCTCACCGGCCGAGTCAAGGCGGGCTGGTACCCCTTCAGGGGAGTCATCACTCACGAACTCGAGGCCTACGCGAGCCTACTTCGCTCTGTGCGGAACGACTGGGCCCACAACAAGAGCTTCGACGACGACGCCGGGCTCCGCGCCCTCGACTACGCTCGCCTTCTGCTCTCCGCCATCGGGCAGACTTACGCCGCTGACAAGGTCAACGCGATCCGTCTCGACCTTCGGCGGATCGCCGCCGGCAAGCAGGATTCGCAGGCGCTGAAGTCCTCCACCGTTGTTCCCGGAGCGTCTGGTCTGGCGCCGTGGCGGCAGGTGTTGAAGCCGCGCGATGAGGTTGCGACCGGCAACTTCCAGTCCAGCGAGTTCGCCGCCGACCTTTACAAGGTGGCCCGTGATCCCGCAGCCACGAGCGGCGAGTACTCCGATCCGGCCCAGTTCTTCGCCCGCACTTACCTCACTGAGGGACTGCGCGACCTCATCAGCCGCGCGGTGAAGCGGCTGGCCGGGGACACGAACGCGTCACCCGTGGTGAACCTGCAGACGAACTTCGGTGGCGGCAAGTCGCACTCGATGCTCGCGCTCTGGCACCTGGCGGGCGGACTCGCTCTGTCGAGCTTCCCGCAGGAGGCGCAGGAGCTCCTGACCGCGAACGGCTACCCGACGGAGGGCATCGCCGCGGGCAGGGTGGCCCTGGTGGGCAACCACTTCGCCCCGCAGGGTGAGCACAAGCCTGACGGCACCCGGGTGAACACGCTGTGGGGAGAACTGGCGTGGCAGCTCGGCGGGCGTGAAGCATACGAGATCGTGCGCGAGCATGACGAGAAGCGCACCAACCCCGGCGGAGACCTGCATGTTCTCCTGGCGAAGTTTGCACCCGCGGTCATCTTGATCGACGAGTGGGTGGCCTACGCTCGACAGCTCTACGGCCGCGAGGATCTTGCGGGCGGGACGTTCGACACTCAGTTCACGTTCGCGCAGTCGCTGACCGAGGCAGCGAAGTCCATCCCCGGAGTGCTGCTGGCTATCTCGATCCCTGCCTCTCACGACGGCGATGACAGCCAGGTCGTCGCTGGCGCCGTCGAGGAGGTCGGCGGATCGAACGGCATGGAAGCGCTCAAGCGACTCCAGAACGTGGTGCGCCGTGTGGCTGATCAGTGGCGTCCCGCCTCAAGCGATGAGGCGTACCGGATCGTGAAGCAGCGCCTGTTCGAGTCGGAGGACGCGCAGGCGCTCGCCCAGATTACGGCGACCGCTAAGGCATTCAGCGACTTCTACCAGGCGAACGCTAGCGAGTTCCCCAAAGAGGCCCGTGACCCGCAGTACGCGCGGCGCATCCAGCAGACCTACCCGTTGCATCCGGAGTTGTTCGATCGTCTGTACGAGGACTGGTCGTCGCTGGAGCGGTTCCAGCGCACCCGCGGCGTGCTGCGTCTGATGAACGCGGTCATCCATGCCCTGTGGGTGGGTGAGGACCAGGGGCCACTGATCCTGCCCGGGTCGATCCCGCTGTCGGTCGCGTCGGTGAACGCGGAGCTGACGCAGTACCTCCAGGACTCGTGGAAGGCGGTCATCGACGCAGACGTGGACGGGCCGAACTCGGAACCGGCTCGCATCGACAGCGAAAAGCCTGTTCTCGGTCAGCGGTCGGTGACCAAGCGCCTGGCCCGCACTGTCTTCTTCGGCGCTGCCCCCACGATCGGCACCGCGCACAAGGGCATCGACACGCAACGGGTGTTCATCGGGACGGCGGTGCCGGGCGACGTCGTCGGCAACTTCCACTCCGCACTCACCCAGCTCGGCGACCGCACGACCTACTACTACTCGTCGGCGGGCAAGCACTGGTATGACACCCAGGCGAACATCACCCGCCGGGCGAAGGACGCCGCGGACGCCCTCCACCCCGAGGATGTGTGGGCGGAGATCGTCAAGAGGCTGCGCAGCGAAGAGCGTGCGCGATCGGACTTCGCCGGCGTCCACGTCGGTCCGACCGACCCCGGCGACATCCCCGACACGGACCAGGCTCGACTCGTTATCCTGCACCCGAAGTTCCCGCACCGCAGGAAGAAGGAGGACTCGCCCGCGCAGGAGTTCGCACACGCCGCCACGGAGCGGCGCGGAACAGCGAACCGCACGAACCGGAACATGATCGTCTTCCTCGCCGCCGACGAGGAACGCCTTGCCGAACTCGACCAGGCAGCTCGGTCGTTCCTGGCGTGGGAGGAGATCGCGGACAAGTCGAACGAGCTCAACCTGACGCCCCAGCAGCTCGCCCAAGCCACAGACAAGCGTAATCAGTTCAGCCGCACCGTCGACGACCGGCTCGCGCTCACCTACCAATGGGTACTGAACCCGGTCGCGCCCGACCCCGGTTCGCCGTTCGAGCTGGAAGAGCTCAAGGCAGACGGGCAGGCAGGCTCGCTTGCGGAGCGTGTTGCGAAGAAGCTTGGCAGCGCGGGCGCGTACTCCGCTCAGCACGCCGCGCGTTCGATTCGCCTCGCTCTGGACACGAAGGTGCCTGCGGCGTGGGCAACGGGGCACATCGCGATCGGGGACCTTTGGAGTCTGTACGCGCAGTACCCGTACATGCCGCGCCTGCGGTCCCGGGAGGTGCTGACCGACGCGGTCGACAATCAGCCACTGCTGTGGCAGAGCGAGGGTTTCGCGCTCGCTGATGGCTACGACCACGCGGGCGAGCGCTACACCGGGCTCTGGCTGCCAGGTGACGCCGGGCGCGCTCCCATCACTGATGCCACTCTTATCGTGAAGCCTCCGCTCGCGGAGGCCCAGCGCGCCACGGACATCTCGGTCGTCTACGCCGAGACGGACTCGGAGTCGATGAGTGGCGGGTTTGGTGGTGCGGGTCCGACGCGTGAGATGGGAGATGGGACCGTTTCCCCGCCTCCGCCTGTTAAGAAGCCCTCGGTGACTCGGTACGTCGGCAGCGCGCCGATCAACGCCGAGCGATACTCTGCCGACTTCGCCAAGATCGCCGCCGAGGTGCTCGCGAACCTTGCGTCATCCGGTGCGAAGCTGGAGATCTCGATCTCCATCGACGCGGTCAACCCTGACGGGTTCACGGAGCAGCAGGTGCGAACCATCCGTGAGAACGCCGCTACGTTGAAGTTCACGACGAACGAGTTTGAGGCGGAGTAGCCCTGTGGTCGCTCTGCCGTTCTCGGGCTTCGGGGACGTCGCTACATGGGTTTCGGTTGCGTTCACCATCGTCACCGCCGTCATCGCGGCAACAGCGTTCGTTCTGTTGCGCAAGCGAGAACGCCGGCAGGCGCTCACCGAGCTTCATGACTCGCTGACCTCGGGTGAGACCGCGCGGGCACGGCATACGTTGGGCTCGCTGCTCTACTCGACCTCCGACGCGGACCGCCCAGGTAGGAGGGAGGGCATCGAGGCTTACTTCGTGTTGATCTGGGCGCTGCAGCGTGCCCGGAACGTGTTCCGCGCTTTCGGCATCCCTTGGGAACGCCTGGACGCGCGACAGAGTCGGCTGACGAGCATCCTGAAGAACAGCAGCAAGAAGAAGGATGCCACCATCGCACTGACGTGGAACCTGGTCGAGGTCGCCGAGAACATCGTTGAGTTCCGCTACCGCTACCACGAAAAATGGTCCATCGCGGACGCGGATGCGTGGGCTGACGTCAGCACCTTCATCGACGCCGAGAGCTTGCGTCGCCGGATTACTGAGCAGGTGTAGCGGACTCCGCCTCCGGAGCGTTCGCCGATCGCCCGAGAACTCGTTGCCGCTCGGATTCGATGACGTCGCGGACGAGCTCGGCTTCGGACACATCGAACGCTTCCGGAGCGGCCGCGGCGGTCTCGCTGATCTTCGCGAAGTCGTCGAACAGTTCGATCTTCTTCGCGAGGATCTCCCTGATGCGGACATCGACGCCTTCTTCGGACAGCAGGCGGTGGACCTGGACGGACTGCAGCTGCCCCATACGCCGTGCCCGGGCGATCGCCTGCCATTCGGTTGTCGGCTTGAGCTGTGGCTCGCAGATCACGATCACCGAGGCAGCCTGGATGTTCAGGCCGACTCCGCCGGCGACGATCTGTGACACGAGGACGGCGCCGGCCTTGGCTGCGGTGAAGTCGTCGACCATGGTCTGACGCTTCGCCGCGGGCACGGCACCGGTGAGGGGCCCGAAGACCGCGCCGGGAAGTGCCGCGGCGACTTCGCTGAGGACGCTCAGGTAGTTGGAGAACACGATGACCTTGCGGCCGTTGTCCTCGGCTTCCTCGACGATCTCCACGAGGCGGTGCAGCTTCTCGGACTTGCGGCCCTGGAGCAGTGCGGCTTGGCGCATCGCCTGGAAGTTCCCGTCTATCACCGCCTCGCGGTAAGCGTGCCGGTCCGCGTCGGAGAGCGGCAGCCATTCCTCGACCTCGATGAGGTCGGGCAGCTCCGTGAGCACGTCTTCCTGGTTGCGGCGCAAGTAGACGGGGGCGACTTGCTGGCGGAACAGCCGTGGCCGCAGGTCTGTGGCGTCGACGACGAGGTCGGGGCGGATGCAGTCGACCAGGGTGCGGAACTCTTCAACGCGGTTCTCCAGCGGGGTGCCGCTGAGGAGGACGGCCCGGTCCGCTGTGTCGATGATGCGAGCGCTTCGCTTGGATCGGAGAGAGCGTGGGTTCTTGATGTAGTGCGCTTCGTCGAGGACGACGCAGGCGATTTCCTCCACCAGGTCAAGGTGGGGCTCGAGCCATCCCAGTGATTCGTAGGTGGTCACCGCGACTCCGCCTTGACGCCGCCAACTGCGCAGCGCGGAGTCCCGGTAGGGTCCGTGAAGTCGGTGTGCTTTCAGCGCGGACTTCGCCTGCACCTCGCGGACCCAGTTCGTGACCACCGCTGCGGGGCAGATCACCAAGGAGTGGTGTGAGCCTTTCGCCCGCAGGTGTGCGAGCACGGCGAGCGCTTCGATGGTCTTTCCGAGACCCATCTCG
>Ga0182749_1002408_pt1 | contig 13699 bp, 12 predicted proteins | sample eDN3rd37CKraftMG_FD_128875 | JGI IMG/M metagenome (GOLD analysis project Ga0182749, IMG submission 128875) | Enriched Miracle-Growth compost microbial communities from Emeryville, California, USA - eDNA 3rd pass 37_C Kraft MG (version 2) (version 2) ...
AATTTCGCCGAGATCCTGCGGGCGATCGATTCCATCCAGCTCACCGCGAAATATCCGGTTTCCACGCCGGCAGACTGGAAGCCCGGCGAGGACATCGTGATCGCCGGCTCGGTATCGGACGAGGAGGCGGCCAGGCGCTTCGGCGCCTTCGAGGCGGTGCTGCCCTATCTCAGGAAGGCCAGGCAGCCCGCGGCCTGACGCTTTTGGCCCGCGCCGGGCCGAAACCGCAGGGACAAAAAAGAGACCCGCAGGCCGGGCGCCGGCCTGCGGGTCTTGCCTTTCAGGTGCCGAGAAGGCGCTGCGGTGTCAGCCCTTCAGCCTGGCGTTGCACAGGCTGTAGAAGCCGCCGCCCTTCTGGATCCACTTCAGGCCGCCCAGCGCATCGGCGTCCTTGTTGGCGTAGTACTGGTCGAGGCAGGTGTGCATGCGCGCCTTGCCGGGGGTCTCGTTGGCATATTTGTTCGAGATCGCGGTCGGGAACTTGACGCCGCGCGGCGCCTTGGTGGTCGGGGCGGCGGGCTCGCCCTTGTAGTTGGCCTCGTCGACGCTCGGCACGGTCTCGTCGTCGGCCGCGCCCGGTCCGCACTGGGCCTTGCGGAAGTCGTTCCACTTCTGGCCGCCCAGCGTGCCGGCGGTCTTGGCGGCCTGATACTTGCTGCTGCATTCGGCCATGGTCAGGCCCTTGGCCTCCGGCTCGGCCTTGGCGGTGGTCTTCGTGGCCTTGGCCGGCGCGGCGGCGGCGCTGGCGCCGGGCCCGCATTCGGCCTTGCGGAAGTCGTTCCACTTCTGGCCGTTCAGGGTGCCGGCGGTCTTGGCGGCCTGATATTTGGCGCTGCATTCGGCCATGGACAAGCCGGTGCCGGTTTCGTTCGAAGCGGCGGCGCTCTTCTTGGTCTTCTTGGCCGGAGCGGCTGCATTGTCGTTGGTGGCGGCGCTGGCGTCGGAACCGCACTCGGCCTTGCGGAACTGGTTCCAGGTCTGGCCGTTCAGCGTGCCCGCCGCCTTGGCGGCGTTGTACTTCGTGCTGCACTCGGCCATGGTCAGCGCGCTGGCCGGAGAGGCCAGGAAAAGCGTGACGACGGCGAGGCCGGTCAGTGATGCAAGTCTGTCGATGCGCATGGGTTTCTCCGTTTGCGGCCCGAAAATCGTCCCTCCGGCAGAAATAGCGCTCAACGGCCGGTTGCGCCAGTGGGGTTGCGGATGGTAACCGTCGCCGCGCTTTCCGCGAGGATTGCGACGATTGTGCCGCATTTTTGGCGAAAGAACGGATTCCTAAGGATTCGTAACATAAGATCATACATTGTGATGACTGGACGCGGGGCAGTTGTGGCATTAGGTGCCGTCAAGTTCCGGCAAGGATGATCAGTATATGTCAGGACGTTATTTCGGGACGGACGGTATTCGCGGTCGGGCCAACAAGTTCCCCATGACCGCCGAGGTGGCCATGAAGGTGGGGATGGCCGCCGGCCTGTCCTTCCACCGCGGCACCCACCGCCACCGTGTCGTGCTGGGCAAGGACACGCGCCTGTCCGGCTACATGATCGAGAACGCGCTCGTGGCCGGCCTGTGCGCGGCGGGCATGGACGTGTTCCTGCTCGGCCCCATTCCCACGCCGGCGGTCGCCATGCTGGTGCGCTCGCTGCGCGCCGACATCGGCGTGATGATCTCGGCCTCCCACAACCCCTATTCCGACAACGGCATCAAGCTGTTTGGGCCGGACGGCTACAAGCTCTCCGACGAGATCGAGCAGCGCATCGAGGCGATGCTGGACCAGGACGTGGAGATGGCGCTGGCCGATTCCGACGCGTTGGGGCGCGCCAAGCGCGTCGACGGCGTGCACGACCGCTACATCGAGTTCGCCAAGCGCACGCTGCCGCGCTCCATGTCGCTGTCGGGCCTGCGCATCGTGGTGGATTGCGCCAACGGCGCGGCCTACAAGGTGGCGCCGGCCGCCCTTTGGGAACTCGGCGCCGAGGTCTTCGCCATCAATGTCGAGCCCGACGGCTTCAACATCAACAAGGAATGCGGCTCCACCCATCCCGTCAGCCTGCAGAAGAAGGTGCACGAGGTGCGCGCCGACATCGGCATCGCGCTGGACGGCGATGCCGACCGCGTGGTCATCGTGGACGAGAACGGCGCGGTGGTCGACGGCGACCAGATCATGGCCATGATTGCCGAGTCCTGGCACCAGAGCGGGCATCTGGCCGGCGGCGGCGTGGTTTCCACGATCATGTCGAATCTCGGCCTGGAGCGCTTCCTCAACGGCATGAACCTGCAACTCCACCGCACCAAGGTGGGCGACCGCTACGTGGTCGAGCACATGCGCGCGCACGGCTTCAATGTCGGCGGCGAGCAGTCTGGCCACATCGTGCTGTCCAACTTCTCCACCACCGGCGACGGCCTGGTCTCGGCGCTGCAGGTGCTGGCCTGCGTGAAGCGCCAGAACCGGCCGGTCAGCGAGTTGTCGCGCAAGTTCGAGCCGGTGCCGCAGCTTCTGAAGAATGTGCGCATCGCCGGCGGCCAGCCGCTGGAGGACGCTTCCGTGAAGGCGGCGATCGAGGAGGCCCGCAGCCGGCTGGGCGAGAGCGGCCGTCTCATCATCCGCCCCTCCGGCACCGAGCCGCTCATCCGCGTCATGGCCGAAGGCGACGACCAGAAGCTGGTCGAGACGGTGGTGAACGACCTCGTCGACGTGATCTCCGAGACGCGCAGCGCCGCCTGAGGCGGCCTTGCCGCCTCATTGCACGGGTTTTATCTCGCCCAGCGGTATGAAGCCGAGCGTGGCTTTGCCCTTGACCACGTTGAGCGGCAGCGACGGCTCGTTGCCGAGCATGGCCAGCACGCCTACGCCCTGCCGGATCTGGCCCGCCTTTTCCGGAAGCGCACCGGCCAGCACCTCGGCCACTGCCTTGGGATTGTGCAGCCTGACGGTGAGCGCGGCGTCGATCAGGCCGTCGGTGCCGATCGTCACCGGCCCCGACACCGATACGCGCGCCTCGCCCGAGGAAAGCTCCGCGCCGGCGATCTCCACCGTGTGGCCGCGCAGGCTGCGCGTGTCCGAGGCGAGCAGGGCGATGCCGTCCTTGAGGGTGGCGCGCACGTTGCCGTCCAGCGGCGGCAGGGCGCGTCCGCCCACCGCCTCGGCGTCGATCTCCAGGTCGGCGAAGCTGCCGCTGTAGTCGAGGTCCGTGCCGTTCGGCTGCACGACGGCGGCGGCGTTGCCTATGCTGAAAAGCTGCACCGGGTCGGTGTCGTCCTGCGGGTCGGTCTGGCCGGAAAGCCCCTCGGCATCCAGCGAGACACGCTTCGGCAGCGGCCACGACAGGCGCGCGGCGGCCTGAAGCCGGTCCCAGTCGATCCACAGCGGCGTCATGCCGGGCGACGTGGTGCGCAGCGGGCCGCGCATCTCGGCGGTCGGCAGCCAGGGAAAGGGCAGGCTCGCCGCGGCGTTCAGGCTGCCGGCCGAGGCGGCAACATTGCCGGCGTCGTCCTCATAGGCCATGGCGTCGCACGTCACGTCGAGGCGCAGCGGATAGCCGCTCACCTGCATGTTGACGCAACTGGCACGGATGCCGCGCGCGTCGAGCGCCGCGATCCTGGCCGCGGTCTCGCTGCGCAGGCGGTCCGCCAGCCAGAACCAGCCGGCGCTGTAGAGGCCGAACACGACGAGCAGCAGCAGCGCCACCCACCACAGGACGCGGCGGGGCTTGCGGGGAATTTCGTTGCTTGACGTCATGCTGCGGCTCTCGCTACCTCTGCGCCATTAGAACGTACCGGCTATTTCCGGCGGGCCCCGGCCCGCGGGGACTCGCGCCGGCGCGGCCATACAGGCTTGGCATATGGGCGATTTTTGGGTTTTTGGCTACGGGTCGCTGATCTGGCGCCCCGGTTTTGTGCATGTGGAGACCCAGCGGGCGCGGCTGTTCGGCTACCGCCGCTCGCTCTGCGTCTATTCCTTCGTGCATCGCGGCACGCGCGAGCGGCCGGGACTGGTGCTGGGCCTCGACAGGGGCGGCTCCTGCGTGGGGCTGGCCTTCCGCGTGCCGGGCGACCTGCGCGGCGAGGTTCTGGCCTATCTGCGCGAGCGCGAGCAGGTCACCCTGGTCTATCTGGAGCGGACCCTCGACGTTCGGCTTGAGAACGGCGAAAGCGTGCCGGCGGTCGCCTATGTCGCCGACCGCCGGCACGAGCAATATGCCGGCGCCCTCGACGAGGCGGACGCGGCCGCGGTGGTGACCGGCGCGGTCGGCCAGTCCGGTCCCAACGAGGAGTACGTGCTCAATACGATCGCGCATCTGGGAGCGCTCGGCATCCGCGACCGCTGGCTGGAAGGGGTGGCGCAGCGCGTCGCGCCGCGGCCCGAAGGAGTCGGGGCAAAAGCGCTGTCAAGTCTTTGATATGGCCGCGCGGCGGCCTAGATTGCGGCATCTGAGCTTCGCAGCATTGGAGACCGCCTTGCAGAAACGCCGCCTCGGTTCCACCGCCCTCGAAATCGCTCCGCTGGTCCTCGGCGGCAACGTGTTCGGCTGGACCGCCGACGAGAAGACCTCCTTCGACCTGCTCGACCGATTCGTCGAAGCCGGCTTCAACGCGATCGACACCGCCGATTCCTATTCCCGCTGGGTGCCCGGCAACAAGGGCGGCGAATCGGAGACCATCATCGGCAACTGGATGAAGGCGCGCGGCAACCGCGACCGGGTGATCGTCGTCACCAAGGTGGGCTCCGACATGGGGCAGGGCAAGAAGGACCTGTCCGCCGCCTATATCGAGAAGGCCGTGGAAGCCTCGCTGAAGCGCCTGCAGACCGACGTCATAGACCTCTACCTGTCGCACTGGCCGGACCCGACCGTGCCGCATGAGGAGACGCTGGGCGCCTACCAGAAGCTGATCGCCGCGGGTAAGGTGCGCTATATCGGCGCCTGCAACCTCGACGCCGGCCAGCTCCGCGCCGCGCTCGACGTCGCAAGGCTGCGCGACCTGCCGCGCTACGAGGTGCTGCAGCCCGAATACAACCTCTACGACCGCAGCGCCTTCGACGGTCCGCTGCGCGACCTGTGCATGGCGGAGGGGCTCGGCGTCATCAGCTATTTCGCGCTCGCCAAGGGTTTCCTGTCCGGCAAGTACCGCGGCCTCGACGATCTCGGCAAGAGCGTGCGCGGCGAGGGCGTGAAGGGCTATCTCAACCCGCGCGGCATGCGCATCCTCGCCGCGCTCGACGCCGTCTCGGCCCGGCATGGCGCCAAGCCGGCGGAGGTCGCGCTGGCCTGGCTGATGGCGCGGCCGGGCATCACCGCGCCGATTGCCAGCGCCACGAGCGCGGCGCAGATGGACAGCCTGGTGAAGGCCGCCTCGCTGAAGCTTTCCGCCGCCGACATGGCCGAACTGGACAAGGCCGGCGCCTGAGCGGCGATTGCCTGTTGCGGAAAAGGCGCGCTTTGCCGAATATGCCGCCGGCCGGCGCGTCGCGGCGGCCGCCCTTTCCCGGCAGGACCGCATGAGCAGGACGCCCACCGCAGCCGCCTATCTGGCAGACCTTGCCGCCCGCATGGGCCGGCTGCTGGAGCACAATGCCGAGGCCATCGCCGCGGCCGCCGATGCGGTGGAGCGTGCGGCAAGGGCCGACGGGCTGGTCTACATCTTCGGCACCGGCCACAGCCACATACTGGCGGAGGAGGCGCACTACCGCGCCGGCGGCCTGGCGCTGGTGGTGCCGATCCTGGCGACCGCGCTGATGGTGCATGAGGGAGCTGCGGCCAGCACCGCGTTCGAGCGCGTTCCGGGCGTGGTCGGGCCGATCCTCGAACACTATCCGGTGGGGCCGCGCGACGTGCTGGTCATCGTCTCCAACAGCGGCGTCAACGTCGCCGTGGTGGAGGCGGCGCAGTTGGGCAAGGCGCGCGGCGCCACCGTCGTCACCATCACGTCGGAGGCATATTCGCGGCAGGCGGCGGGCGACCGCCCCCGGGTGGCCGACATCGCCGACATCGTGCTCGACAACGGCGCCCCGCCCGGCGACGCGGTCATGTCGGTGCCGGGCTCGGAGCTGCGGGTGGGGCCGGTCTCCACCTCCGTCGGAGCGGCGCTGCTCAACGCCGTCTTCGCCGAGGCCGCGGTGCGGCTCAGCGCTTCCGGCGCGCAAGCGCCGATCTATCTCAGCGCCAACATGCCCGGCGCCAGAGAGGTCAACGAAAGGCTGATTGCCCGCTACCGCGCGCGCAACCGCCATCTTTGAAGCGGCGGGGCGAGGGCGGCCGCCACGCAGGGAGAAGAACATGGATTTTTCGGCTGTTGACCGGACCTATGCGCGGGCGCGCGAAAATTTTCGGATCGACGTGCCCGAAAAGTTCAACTTCGCTTTCGACATCATAGACGGCTGGGCCGCGCGCGACGACCGCACGGCCGTCATCGCCGTCTCGCGCGACGGCGAGACGGTGCGGCACATACCCTTTTCGGAATTCAGCGACAGCTCGAACCGGCTGGCCAATGCGCTCAGGGCGCTGGGGGCGGGACCGGGCGATTTCGCCTGCGTCGTCGTCGGCCGCGTTCCTTCATGGTACACGGTGCTGTTCGGCTGCATGAAGGCCGGCGTCGTCTCCATGCCCGGCACCAATCTCCTGACCGCGCACGACATCGCCTACCGCATCAACCATGCCAGAGCGACGCTGGCCGTCGTCACGCCCGAGCATTGCGCCAAGGTCGAGCAGGTGCGTGCCCAATGCCCGACGCTGAAGCATCTCGTCGTCGTGGACGGCGAGCGCGACGGCTGGCTGTCGCTCGGCCGCATGCTGGCGGACGCCCCGCCGGTGCTGGAGCGCACATCCTTTCCGGCCACGCGCGCCACCGACATGATGATGGCCTATTTCACCTCCGGGACGACGTCCATGCCGAAAATGGTGCCGCGCGACCATGCCTATGCGCTGGCACATGCGGCCACCGGCCTGTTCTGGATGGACCTGCGCCCCGGCGATATTCACTGGTCGCTCACCGACACCGGCTGGGCCAAGGCGGCCTGGGGCATATTGTTTCCGCAGATGCTGCTCGGCACGCCCTGCGTGCTCTACAATGGCGAGGGCGCCTTCGACGCCGACATGCACCTGAAGCTGATCGGCAAGCTCGGCATCACGACATTCTGCGCGCCGCCCACCGTCTACCGGCTGTTCGCGCAGCACGACCTCACCCGCTACGACCTTTCCAGCCTGCGCCGCTCGCTCGGCGCAGGCGAGCCGCTCAACCCGGAAGTCATGCGCATCTGGAAGGAGGCCACCGGCACCACCATCGCCGACGGCTACGGCCAGACCGAGACCATCAACATCGTCGCCAACTTCCCCGGCGAGGCGGTGCGGCCGGGCTCGATGGGCCGGCCGGTGCCGGGCTACGACGTCGACGTGGTCGACGACGACGGCAGGCGGCGCCCCGACGACGAGGTCGGCCACATCGCGGTCAGGATCACCGATCCTTATCCGGGCGGGCTGTTCCACGGTTACTATCAGGGCGAGGGCAAGCCGCTCGACACCGCCTCCTTCCGCCATGGCTGGTACTATACGGGCGACACGGCGCGCCGCGATCCCGACGGCTATCTGTGGTTCGTCGGCCGCTCAGACGACATCATCACCTCGGCCGGCTACCGCATCAGCCCCTTCGAGGTGGAAAGCGCGCTGCTGGTGCATGATGCCGTGGCCGAAAGTGCGGTGGTGGCCAAGCCGGATGCCACGCGCGGCGAGATCGTGAAGGCCTATGTAGTGCTGGCCAAGGGGTTCGCGCCCTCCGACGAGTTGGTGCGCGACATCCAGGAGTTCTGCCGCAACCTCACGGCTCCCTACAAATATCCGCGCGAGATCGAGTTCCTTGAGGCGCTGCCCAAGACCATCTCCGGCAAGATAAGGCGGGTGGAGCTGCGGCAGGCGGCGCGCAAGGCGTAGCTCTCACGCCCCATCCCTGTCGGTCAGGCAGATGTGGCAGCAGACGTCGCCGTGGCCGGGCGTCCAGGTGACGTTGGTAAAGCGCACGCCGGTGGCCTCGAACAGGCCCCGGTCGAAGGCGCCGGCGATGCGGCACAGAGTGGCGAGCTTTTCCTCGCCCACGCCCGCCTCCACCCAGGCGTCCTTGAGCGGGCAGCGCTTCACCTTGAAGGCGATACGGTCCTCGCCGCGCTCCACCTCGGTCGGGTACATGCGGCCGTCGTCGGGGCTGACGGCCAGGAAGGCCTCGCCGATCTTGCGGGCATCGTTTGGGCCGAAATGCGGAAAAGCGGCCGCCGCCACCTCGCGGCCCCGCCGTTCGATGGCGCGGATCATGACATGCTCGGCTTTTTCCGCGCCCATTTCCGCGGCGAGTTCTTCCAGCATCAGCCGATAGAGATCGGCGCGGTTCCTGAAGGCGCCGTCGAGTTCGCGCGACAGTTTCTCGGCTCTTGCTTCGGCGTCGGTCATGGTCGCTCCTGTCCTGCAACGAGTTTCGGCGCCGCCGCCACCAGCGCCCTGCCGACGGCCGATCGCGGCGCGTCGACGACGGCGCGCGCGTCGCCCTGTTCGGCGATGCGCCCTCCCTCCAGCAATATGAGGCGGTGGGCGAAGGCACGCACCAGCCCCAGATCGTGGGAAATGAACAGATAGGCAATGCGTTCCTCGCGCTGGAGCGCGAGCAGCAGTTCCAGTATCTGCCCGCGCACGGAGACGTCGAGGGCCGAGACGGCCTCGTCCAGCACGATCAGCGACGGTTTCGTGGCGATGGCGCGGGCGATCGCGACGCGCTGGCGCTGGCCGCCGGAAAGCTCGTGGACGGTGCGGGCGGCAAGCCCGGCCGGAAGCCCGACGCGCTCCAGCAGCCCGGCGATGCGCCGCGGCCGCTCGGATCGGGGAGCGATGCTGTGGATGCGCAGCGGATCGTCCAGCACCCGCGCCACCGTGGCGCGCGGGTTGAAGGCGGCATTGGGGTCCTGGAACACCATCTGCAGGCGGGCGCGGCGGGACCGCAGGGCGCCGCCGCGCAACGCCAGCCAGTCCGCGCCCTCGAAGCGGATGTTACCGGAATCGGGCTCGACCAGGCGCAGCAGAAGCCGCGCGATGGTCGACTTGCCGCTGCCGGAAGGGCCGGCCAGCGCCAGCGTCTCGCCTGGCATGATCGCAAAGCCGACATCCTCCACCGCCGGCACGGCCTTGCCGCCGCGGCGGAACGTCTTGGTGAGGCCGGACACGGCGAGCAGCGGCTCATGCATGCGGCCGCTCCGAAGAAAACAGCGGCGCGGCGTCCAGCCCGATATGGGCGTCGAGCAGGGCGCGTGTGTAGGCCTGGGCCGGCCGCGTGACGATGGCGGCGGTGGCGCCGATCTCCACGATGCGCCCGGCGCGGAACACGGCGATGCGGTCGGCCAGTTCGGAGGCCAGCGCGATGTCGTGGCTGATGAACAGCAGCGTCATGCCGTCCTCGGCCACCAGTTGTCGGATCAGCGCCACGATCTCGGCCTGCACGATGGTGTCGAGCGCGCTCGTCGCCTCGTCGGCGATCAGCAGCTTCGGCCGTGCGGCGATGGCGGCGGCGATGGCAACGCGCTGCTTCTGGCCGCCGGAAAGCTGGTGAGGAAAGGCATGCCGGATGGCATCCGGTTCGGGCAGGCGCACGCGGGCGAGCAACTCGCGGGCGCGCTCCTGCGCCTGCCGCCACGACAGGCCGAGATGCGCGCGCGCTACCTCGGCCACCTGCCGGCCGACCGGCATGACCGGGTCCAGGCTGCCGGCGGGGTCCTGGAAGACGAAGCCGATGTCGCGCCCGCCCAGCGGAGCGCGGGCAAGGCCCGGCCAGCCGATGCGGCCTTCCTGCACGGCGCCCGCCGGCAGCAGGCCGGCAATCGCCAGCGCCAGCGTGCTCTTGCCCGAGCCGCTCTCGCCGATGATCGCCAGCCGCTCGCCGGGCATGATGTCGAGGTCGATCCCTTGCAGGGCCAGGGGGCCGTCGCGCCGATAGGCCACGGCAAGATCGCGGACGGAGGCGAGCACGCTCACGACAGGCCCTTGCGCACGGCGGAGCTCTCGACCGCGCCTTCGCCGGCCAGGTAGATCCCCAGCACGGTCAGGACCAGCGCGATGCCGGGCACCACGGACAAGAAGGGCGCGCTGCGCAGCACGGTGCGGCCTTCGGCGATCATGCCGCCCCAGGTGACGCGGTTGGGGTCGCCGAGGCCGAGGAAGGACAGCGCAGCCTCGGTCAGGATGGCGCCGGCGACGATCACGGAAGACAGCGCCAGCACCGGCGGCAGCGCGTTGGGCAGCACCTCGCGCAAGGCGATTTCCACGGGGTGCATGCCGACGACGCGGGCGGCGGCGACATAATCGCGCTCGCGGATCGACAGCACCTCGGCGCGCGCCACGCGGGCCGGCCCGGTCCAGGCCGAAAGCGCGATCGCCGCCACGACCACGCCGAGCGAGGGGCCGACGATGCTGACGAAGGCCAGCGCCAGCAGGAAGCCGGGCACGGTCTGAAAGGCGTCGGTGACGCGCATCAGCGCCTCGTCCGCCAGCCCGCCGGCAAAGCCCGCCAGCGTGCCCACCAGCGCGCCGATGGCGAGCGAGGCGGCCGCCGCCGCCAGCCCCACCGCCAGCGAGGTACGCGCCCCGTGGAACAGTTCGGCGAGCACGTCGCGGCCCAGCCGGTCGGTGCCGAGCGGCAGCGACCAGTCCTGGAAGGGCGGCAATAGCGCGGGGCCGGCGATGCGCATGGGATCGCCGGGAAAGAGGACGGGCGCGAGGAGCGCCATGGCCGCCAGCAGGGCCAGGATCAGCGTGCCGCTTGCTGCCTCCGGCACGGAAAGGAAGCGGGCGAGCCGGCTCATGCGCCGGCCTCGCTGGCGCCCACGCGCGGGTCGAGCGCGGCATAGGCGATGTCGACGAGCAGGTTGATGACGATGACCAGCACCGCGCTGATGAGGATGATGCCGAGCAGCAGCGGGGTGTCGCGCTGGGCCACCGCCTCCTGCGCCAGCCGGCCGAGGCCCGGCACCGAAAAGACGCTTTCGATCACCACGCTGCCGCCCAGCATCTGCGCCGATTGCAGGCCGAGCATGGTGACCAGCGGCAAAAGCGCGTTGCGCGCCACATGGGCGAGCACGATGCGGCGGCGGGCGATGCCGCGCGCGCGGGCGGCGCGGATGAAATCCATACGCCAGATTTCGGCCATGCCGGCGCGCATCATGCGCAGGTAGAGCGCCAGGTAGATGACGCCGAGCGAGGCGACCGGCAGGGCCAGGTGCCAGGCGATGTCGGCGGCGCGGGCGAAGCCTGTCCTGCCCGAAGCGACGGTCTCGATGCCGGCGATGGGAAACCAGCGCCATTTGACGGAAAACAGCACCGTCAGCACCAGCCCCAGCCAGAAGCCGGGCACGGCATAGAGTGCCAGCGAGCCGATGGACAGGAAGCGGTCGCGGAACGAGCCCGGCCGGGACCCGGCATAGATGCCGAGGGCCGAACCCAGGCCGAAGGAAAGCGCGGTGGCGCTGCCCATCAACAGCAGCGTGTTGGGCAGACGTTCCAGGATGACGTCGCGGATCGGGCGCGAGAAGGCGACCGACTGGCCGAGGTCGAGATGGGCGAGCGCCCACAGATAGTTGGCCAGCCGGGTCAGTTCGCTCTGGTCGAGGCCCCAGCGCTGGCGCAGCGCCTCCACCAGCCCGGCATCGCCGCCGGTGGCCGCGATATAGGCATCCACCGCGTCGCCCGGCGCGGACTCGAGGAGAAGAAAAGTGCCGACGACGACGATCGCCAGCACGAAGACCGAGCCGACCAGCCGGCGGCGCAGCAGGACGAGCGCGCGGGTCATGGCCGTAAAAGCAGCGGTGAAGTTCGTACGTCATTCCGGCCAAGGGAGCGATAGCGACCGCGAGCCGGAATCCATTCCGGCCGGCGACAGAGCTCGCGCGAGTTCTGCGCGGTCAATGCCTGCTCGATTGTTCCGGAATGGATCCCGGTTCGCGCACTCGCTTCCGCTCGTGCTTGGCCGGGATGACGCGGGGGGAGGGTCGCTGCCAGCCGTATACGCCGCGGCGATGCCGTGGTTCGCAATGCAACCCTCCGCGGTAAGACGAGACATGGCGGTTCACTCATGGCGAAAGCTGAGCATTCGCGCGGGCAATGCGCAAGCTTGGGGAGAATGCGGCCTATTCCTCCAGCCACGTATCGGCCCAGTTCGACACCGCCCAGCGCGGATTGTCGGCGATGTTGTGGAGCTTGTCGCTGGCCACCGAGATGAAGCTCCAGTCGGCTACGTTGATGAGCGGCAGGTCGGCCGCCACCAGCCGCTGGAAATCCTTGTAGAGTTCGGTGCGGGCGCCGGCGTCGAGCGTCTGCGAGGCCTTCTCGATCAGCGTATCCATCACCGCGTTGTGATAGCCGCCCTGGTTGGAGAAGGGCACGCCGTCGGGGATGCCGCTCTGCACCAGTATGGTGGTGGAGATGGCCGGGTCGCCGCGGAACACCGGCGGGCCGACGGCGAGGTCGAAGGCGTGGTCGGTGTAGACGGCCTTCATGTGGGCGGCGGCGTCGTTGTTGACCAGTTGCGCGTCGATGCCGATGGCGGCCAGCGCCTGGCGCAGATAGTCGCCGAACTGCTTCGTCTCGTTGAAATAGGGCGCCGGCAGGAGCCTCAGCGAAAAGCGCGTGCCGTCGTCGCCGCGCTTGTAGCCGGCCTCGTCCAGCAGGGCGTTGGCCTTGGCCACGTCGAAGTCGTAGGTCGGCACGTCCGCCGTGTAGAATTGCCTGTCGTTCTTCGGCACCGGGCCGGTCGCCGTCTCGGCATAGCCGAGGAAGATCGTCTTGACGACGAAATCCTTGTCGATGGCATGCGCGATCGCCTGCCGCACCTTGAGATCGGCAAGCTCCTCGCGGCGGTGGTTGATCTCCACCACGAGCTGATAGGTCAGCCCCTCATAGCCCTTGGTGACCACCTTCAGGCCCGGCACCTTGGCGATGCGGTCGAGATCGGCCAGCGGCACGGCGGAGAAGGCGGCGAGCTGGATCTCGCCGGCTTCCAGCGAGTTCGCCGCCGAGGCGCGGTCGGGCAGCACCTGGTAGACGATCTCGTCCAGATAGGGCTCGCCCTCGCCCCAATAGGCCGGGTTCTTCTCCAGCCGGTAGTACTGGCCGGGCTTGTACTCTGCGAACCTGAACGGCCCGGTGCCGACGGGCGCGTTGTTGGCGGGGTTGTCCTCGATCTTGCCTTCCGCATAGACGTGCTTCGGCACCACGCTGGACAGCGCCGGCAGCGCGTTGCGGATGAGCTGGAACGGCGTTGGCTTCGAAAAGCGGAAGACGGCGGTGTGCTCGTCCGGTGTGTCAACGGCCTCCAGGTCCTTGAACACGGTGCGGCCGAGGTTCTGCAGCTTCTTCCACACTTCCAGCGCCGAGAAGGCGACGTCAGCGGAAGTGAAGGGCTTGCCGTCGTGCCATGTCACGCCCTCGCGCAGCTTGAACGTCGCGGAAAGCCCGTCTTCCGCGCCTTCCCAGCTCACGGCCAGGCGTGGGCTCAGCCCGTCCTCGCCCTCATAGTCGGCTTCCGCCAGTTGCTCGACGATCTTGCTGGAGACGAAGAAGACGCCGTTGGAGGCGACGATGGCGGGGTTGAGGTTGCGCGGCTCCGAATCGGCGGCCACCACCAGCCGCCCGCCCTTGCGCGGTTCGGCTGCAAGGGTGATCGGCGGCAGCGCGGCGGAAGC
>Ga0182749_1002411_pt1 | contig 13691 bp, 8 predicted proteins | sample eDN3rd37CKraftMG_FD_128875 | JGI IMG/M metagenome (GOLD analysis project Ga0182749, IMG submission 128875) | Enriched Miracle-Growth compost microbial communities from Emeryville, California, USA - eDNA 3rd pass 37_C Kraft MG (version 2) (version 2) ...
CAACGGCGGTGACGGAGGATCGAGCGGGAACGCCAATGGCGGCGACACGGACGACGCAAATGGCGGCGACGCCATCGGCGGCGACGGCGTGGATGCAATCGATCCGCAATTCCCGATCCTGAATATCGGCGGCGACGCCGGGAATGCCGGCGCAGGCGGTACGAACACCGCTGGCGACGGCGGCACGACCGGCAGCAGCGCCGGTGGGGCCGGTGGAGCTGCTGGGCCGGGTGGCGCTGGCGGTGATGGTGGCGCAGCCGCAGGCACCGGCACGGGAGCCGGTACGGGCACTGGCAGCGGCACCGGGACCGGTGGCGCTGGTGGCGCCGGCGGCGCGGGCATCGGCGGTGCGGCCGTTAGTGGCGATGCCGCCGGCGGCGATGCCACGGTTGGCGATGCGATCGCTGGCGGTGGCGTAGGTGGCGGCGCGTTGAGCGGCGCTTGGGTAAGCGGTGACGGCGGCGACGGATTCGGCGGCTTGGCTACGGCCGGCGGCGGCGGCGCCGGAGGCATGGGCGGCACGGCCTTCACGGGCGCGGGCGGCGCAGGCGGCGACGGCGGAAGCTGGGGCACGGGCAATGGGGACGACGGCTATGTCTATGGTGAGAGCGTAGCGTCGGCCGATTCCATCGTCAGCACGAGCGCCTTCAACCAGGAAATCGTGATGGGCGCCAACCTGCAGCAGAACGCGATCGACATGACCGTGGTCGGCGGTGACCTTACGAGCTCTTCCGCAGGCGAAGACTTCGACGACGCAACCACCTAAGGGGGGCGTTTTGTCGGCTTCGCCTCTGCGAGCCGATGAAACTGGGACTGCGCGGGCTTCCCGCGCAGTCTTAATGGCCATGCGATCAGCCGATCTTGGAGGAGATGGCACTCATGCAGATGGATCGGACCTCTGAAGCCATTGCCCATTTCATCGGCCTTTTCGGAATCACGATCGGGGAAGCACGTTCGCGAGAGGCTTACCTGGAGTTCCAGGCCAGGAAGGTGCTGGATCCCCACTCGCCCGATCTACCCCAAGTAGATGTGCCCTTCGAGGCGCCCTATCAGCTTCTGGACTACGAACCGGGGCTCGCCTATCAGTCGCCTCCGCAGCCCATCGTTCCAATCTTTCCAGCGCAGGATCCCGTCTTTGTTCAGCCAGAGGTTCCGCTCTCCGGGCTTCAGGACGTCGACATATCCTCCGATTTTTCCATTGCGAATGTGGTGTATGGCGGCTCCTATCGGGTTTTGATGCCCGAGATAGAGCCCGTCGGCTCGGTAGCCAATTATTTCCACCAAGGCATCAGCCTTTCCGACAACGACTACTTCAGCGTTGGTGGCCACGGGTTGGCCTTTGCCCCCGAAGTCGTCGACAATTCGCAGCTTGAAGCTCTCGCCGCGGAAGCGGCCGAGTTGATGCCGCTCGACGAACTCGAAATGCCCGGCTCGGCCGAGGAGATCGTGGCCTTCGTCAAAGCAGTCGCCGAGACCCTGGAGGCAATGCCCGAAGACCAGCCGGACAATGTCACGGTCGTCAAATCGGAAGAGATCACCGGATCCTTCGTAAACGGCGAAAAGATCGACGGAGACATACCGAAATTCGAGGACTATCACAGCTTCGAAGACGATGATGCCGAGGCTGAAGGCGACGGCAATACCGAGATCACGGAGAACGGTGTCGAGATCGAGGTTTCCGTGAGCGTCGAGACGGGCGGCAACACTCTCGTCAACAACGCCATCGTCAAGAATTTCTGGACCGCCGCCCCCGTGACCGCGGTGGTGGGCGAGCATATCGAAATCAACGCGATCATCCAGATCAACGCATGGTGCGACACCGATTACGCGACTTCGGCCGTGGGCGATTGGGTCCGGCAGACCGATCCGACGCAGACATTTAACATCGCAACTTTCGAGCGCTTCGACGACTTTGGCGAGCAAAACGCGGCCTCTGCTTCCGAACCCGATTTTCCGAAGCACTGGGCCGTGACCGAGATCGACGGCGATCTCATGATCACGAGCTGGCTCCAGCAGCTCACATTCATGACCGACAACGACATCGGCATCCTGTCCTCGTCAGGCGTCACAAGCCGCATCTATTCCGGCGAAAACGGTGCCTACAATGATGTTTCCCTGGATCAGATCGGCTTCGGCTACGACCTCATCATCATCGGCGGCAATGTTTATGACGCCAACATCATCCAGCAGCTGAATATCCTATCCGACAACGACATGGTCGGCGCCGCGGCAGACTTCGAAACCACTGGCGAAGGTTCGTTGTCGACCTCCGACAACCTGCTCTGGAACCAGGCCTATATCTACAATGTCGGCGCCGCCGACCGGTTCGAGGCCATGCCCGATGCCTATCGCGAGACGGCCGAAAAGCTTGCCGCCGGCAAAAATTATGTGAGCGACGGCGTTCTGTCCGACAGCGCTTTCGCGGGTGTGGGCGCGCTTCGTGTGCTTTATATCAAAGGCGATCTGCTCAACCTGCAATACATCAAGCAGACCAACATCCTGGGCGACAGCGATCAACTCGCCCTGGCAATGGACGCGACGAAAGCCTACCCGGGCGCGGAGTGGTCGGTCACCACCGGCAGCAACACGCTGGCAAACAATGCGGCGATCATGGATCTCGATTCCGTCGGCAAGACCTATGTCGGCGAAGGGCATTATTCGACCGAGATCCTGATCCAGGCGGACATTATCTCCACAGACCCCGACCTCGGCGGTCAGAACCCCGACGCCCTGGTCAATGAAGCCGTCGCTTTCCTGGATGACGATATGGCTGGAGCAGGCGACCCTGAATACGTTCCGACGCATCAGGGCGAAACCGATTACCTCCACTCCGACGGCATGAACACCATGCTCGGATGACTGGTCGAGACCCCCTTATGTCGGAAATCATACCCGCAGCAATGCCGAGCCGAACCTGGCAGCAGGGCTTTCCCCGTCCGCCCACGAAGACGGACGGCTTTTCGGCGGGACACGACCGCCTCGCCCACGCTCCTTCCGTTGAAAAGGAGAAGCTCGCTCGGACGGAAGCTTTGATTGACCGGATGGTGCAGGAGGTTTTCAGCACTATCGAAAAGGAGAAGCAAGCCGCTCTTGCCGTCGTTGCCGAACCCGCGCCGGAGCCCGTGGAGGCGTCGGCAAACGCCGGAATGGCGACAACCCCGCAGCCAAGGGAAAACGACAGCGCCGACAGGAAGGATTCACCGAACCCCTCCGAAAAACAGGAGGAAGTGCTGGTTGAGGAGCCAGCCAGGAAGGAAACGAAAGAAGCACCGCGGCCCGAGGGAATAATCTCCATAGAGGGAGACCGAGGTCCTATCGAGGCGAGAAAGCCGGCTTCCGATCAACCGGCGGCTCCGGGAGGCGCAGGACCGGGGACCCAGCCGGCAGGCGGCGGTGACGGCGTCTTTCACAAACGGCTTGGTCCGATCGACTTCGCTGCTTGCCTGAAGGCAGGCCTGACCGCCGTCCGCAGAAATCTCGCCGTCGTCATGCTCTTCACGGTCGCCACCAACATTCTGGTTCTGGCGATCCCGGTATACCTCTTCCAGATCTCCGACCGTGTCATGACCAGCCGCTCGCTCGATACGCTGGTGATGCTGACCATCGTGATCGTCGGCGCGGTCATCCTCCAAGCCGTGTTCGATGCGATCCGGCGCTTCATCCTGATGCGCACCGCAGTGGAGTTCGCCGCTCAGCTCGGCGCGCCTATCCTGAGCGCGGCGGCCCGTGCCTCCCTTTACAGCAATGGTCGTGAGTACCAGACCCTGGGAGACCTGCAGCAGGTGCGCTCCTTCCTCGTCTCCCGCACGCTTCTTGCGTTCCTTGATGCGCCGATGGCGCCGCTCTTCGTGCTCGCGGTGTTCCTGATACACCCTCATCTGGGCTACATTGTCGTACTCACCGGCCTCGTGCTTCTCGCGTTCACGCTGCTCAATCAGCGCGCCACGGCGAAGCCCTTCAGCGAGGCAAACGTCTCGCAGGTGAAGGCCAATCTTCACCTGGAATCCATGTCGCGCAACTCGCAGATCATCAATGCGCTGGCGATGATCCCCGAAGCCGTGCAGATCTGGGGCAGAGACACGGCAAGCTCGCTGAAGGCGCAGGTGGTCGCGCAGGACCGCAACATCGTCTTCGCCGCGCTCTCCAAAGCCTCGCGCCTTCTGACACAGGTCGGGATGCTGGGCTGGGGCGCCTATCTCTCCATAGAGGGTGAGATCACCGGCGGCATGGTGATCGCGGCTTCCATCATCGCCGGTCGCGCGCTTGCGCCGATCGAAGGCGCGATCGAGGGCTGGAATCAGTACAGCCAGTCACGCTCGGCCTTCGAGCGCATCTCGGCGCTCCTGAAGTCCTCCCCGCTCAACCTAGAGCGTCTCAATCTGCCGCGTCCCGAGGGGCGGCTCGATGTGGAGCGGCTCCTTTATGTGCCGCAGGGAACGAAGCGCGTCGTCCTCAACGGCATCTCCTTCGCACTCTCGCCAGGGGATTCGCTCGCCGTCATAGGCAATTCAGGCGCCGGGAAAACGACACTCGGCAAGATGCTGGTCGGCTCCATATTGCCGACCTCCGGCAGCGTTCGGCTCGATTTGATGGACCTGCGCAATTGGGACCAGCGGCAGTTCGGCGAGAACATCGGCTATCTGCCCCAGGACGTTCAGCTCTTCCCCGGCACCATCAAGGCCAACATCGCCCGTATGCGTGATGACGCGACGGATGCGCAAATCTACGAAGCGGCAAGGCTTGCGGATGTGCACGAAATGATCGCAACCCTGCCGCACGGCTACGAAACCGTCGTCGCCGCCGATGGGTCTCCCCTCTCCGGCGGGCAGAAGCAGCGCATCGCACTCGCCCGCGCCTTCTTCGGCGGCCCGCGCCTGGTCGTGCTGGACGAACCCAATTCGAACCTCGACAGCGCCGGCGATGCAGCTCTGCTGCGGGCCCTGCAGCACGCGAAGGAAAACAAGATCACCGTGATCACGATCACCCAGCGCCCCTCCCTGCTCGACATGGTGGACAAGGTCCTGCTGCTCGTGAACGGAACCGTGGCCCTCTTCGGCATGCGCAAGGATGTCCTTCAGGCACTTGCCGCACGCGGCGTGAGCATCGAGGGCGGCAGCTTCGGCCATCATCAGATTCACTAATGGCGCACCATGTCCGATATCGCGAAAGTCCATGACATCGAGTGGTTTTCAGAAGTCCCTCGCTCCATCAGGAAGCAGACGACCTTCGGTCTCATCCTGCTCGGCGTGACCTTCGGCGGCTTCGGCGGCTGGGCGCTTACCGCACCCCTGGCAGCGGCGGTGATCGCGCAAGGCAGCTTCGTCGCCACCGGACAAAACAAGATCGTTCAGCATTTCGAAGGCGGGATTATCAAGGACATCCTTGTCAACGAAGGCGATGCCGTCGAAGCCAATCAGCCGCTCATCAGGCTGGACGAGACGGCAGCCCTCGCCAAGGAGCGGGAACTTTTCCTGCGGCAGGTACGGCTGGAGGCCATATCCGCACGCCTTTACACGCAGCTGCAGGGCAAGGATGAGATCGAGCTTCCTGCCATCCTCGCCGACAACATCGGGGACCCCGAGGTCGCGCCCATACTGGACGCACAGCAGCTCAACTTCGACGCCTGGAAGACAAAGCTCAAGAGCGAGGTCGCGCTCGTGGAGCAGAACATCGAGGCGCTGCGCTACCGTGCCGAGGGATACGAGAAGCAGCGGGAAGCGACGATCATTCAGCTTGGCCTGTTGCAGGAGGAAGCCGAAGGGAAAGAGGTGCTGCTGAAGAAGGGACTCATCCGCAAGACCGAGATCAAAGCCATCCAGCGCGCAATTGCCGAGGCAACGGGCCAGATCGCGCGTCTTGCAGCCGAGGTGTCCGAGACCCGCTCGCAGATGAACAAAGAGGAGCAGCAGATCATCCAGACGGAGACCTCATATCGCGAAGCCGTCCTTGAGGAACTGCAGAGCATCCAGGCGGAGCTCGATTCCGTGCGGGAGCAGTCCCGCGCTGCAAAGAACGTTCTCCAGCGCGCGTCGATCAACGCACCCGTCTCCGGCACGGTCGTCAAATTGAACTACCACACGGCGGGCGGCGTCATCGAAAGCGGCAAGGGGATCATGGAAATCCTACCTGCGGATGCGCCTCTCATCATCGAAGCCCACGTTCCCCGGAACGAAATCGACGATGTGAAAGCGGGACAGGAGGCGATCGTGCGGCTGGTCTCTCTCAACCAGCGCACCACGCCGGTGCTCCATGGAGAAGTCTTTTACGTGTCCGCCGACGCCCTGAAGGGCGACCCAAGCGCGCCGCAGGATTTCTACCTTGCGCGTATCCGCCTCCCCGCAAGCGAAATCTCCCGGGTGAGCGGCTTCACCCCGACACCGGGCATGCCGGCCGAAATCCTCATCCAGACGGCGGAGCGGACGTTCTTCAGCTATCTTGCCAAGCCCATCACCGACAGCATGTCGCGTGCCTTCGCGGAGCATTGAGGCAAAGAAAAGAGGCCCAAAGGGCCTCTTTCATGATGCTTCGTCTTCAGGCGTGCGCTGGCGCGGCTTCCGCTGGCACCTGCCCGCGTACACGAACATCCTTGCTCGAGATGAAGGTGTAGAACATCGGCACCACGAACAGCGTGAACATCGTGCCGATCAGGATCCCCGAGAAGATGACGAGGCCCATGGAGTAGCGCGCTGCGGCACCCGCGCCCTGCGCCAGGATGAGCGGCACCACGCCGAGCGCCATAGCAGCCGTGGTCATCAGGATCGGCCGCAACCGCACCTTGGCCGAGGCGACGATCGCTTCCCGCCGCGAAAGCCCGTGCAGCTCACGCTGCTGGTTCGCGAACTCCACAAGCAGGATGCCGTGCTTGGTGATCAGGCCGATAAGCGTGATCAGGCCGACTTGCGTATAGATGTTGAGCGTCCCCAGCCCGAGATTGAGCGGTATGATGGCGCCGAAGATCGACAGCGGCACCGACATCATGATGATCAGCGGATCGCGGAAGCTTTCGAACTGCGCCGCGAGAACCAGGTAGATGACGATCACCGCCAGGATGAACGCGATCAGGATCGTGTTCCCCTGCTCCTTTTCGAGCCGCGACTGCCCCGAATAGTCCAGGAAGAACCCTTCAGGCAGCGTCTGTTGCGCGATGTCCTCGATGGTCTGCAGGCCTGTGCCGGTGGTTACGCCGGGCAGGGGCAGCGCCGAGATGGTGGCCGAATTGAGCTGGTTGAACTGCTCGATCGACGCCGGCGACGCATTTGTCGTAATCGACACGACGGCCGACAGCGGCACCATGTCTCCGGCTGCGCTGCGCACGAAATAGCTGCCGAGGTTCTCCGGATTGGCCCGGAAGGCTTCCGGCACCTGCGTGATGATGTCGTAGCTGTTCGAATCCCGGTCGAACTGCGAGATCGATCCGCCGCCCACGAGGGCGCCGAGGGTTTGGCCGATCTCGCTGGCCGGGATGTTGAGGGCGGCCGCGCGCTCGCGGTCCACCGCAACCGTCACCTGAGGCGCATCGAACGCCATGGAGTTCTGCACGATGATGAAGCGGCCGCTTTGTTGCGCCTTGTTCTTGATCTCTTCGGCAATCTCGTAGACCTGGCTCGGATCGCCCGTCGACTGGACGACCACCGAGATCGGCAATCCGCCGCCGGTCCCCGGCAGGGTCGGCGGCGCAAAGACGAGCGCCTCCACGCCGGCCACGGGGGCCAGGCGTTGCTGGATATCGGTCTGGATTTCCTTCTGCGAGCGGTCCCTTTCCGCCCAATCCTTGAAGGCCCAGAGCGCGATGGCGCTATTGGTCTGACCGCCAAAGCCGACGATGGAGAAGTCCGCTCGGAGTTCCGGCAAATCATCCGTCAGATCGCGCATCTGGTCCGTATAAAGCTTCGTGTATTCCGAAGTTGCATAGCGGGGCGCGGTTATCAGCGAGAAAAGCGCACCCACATCCTCCTCCGGCGCCAGCTCGCTGGACGTCTTGAAGAAGAGGAAACCGGTGAGGCTGACGAGCGCGATGACGATCATTAGCGTCACCGGCCGGTATTTCAGCGATCCGGAGACCAGCCGCTCGTAGCGGTTTTCCAATCGCGTGAACGTGCGGTCCACGAAGTTCTGGAATCGGCTGTGAGAACCGGATTTGAGTATCCGGGCGCTCATCATGGGCGTGATGGTCAGCGCCACGATACCGGAGATAACGACAGCGCCCGCCAGCGTGAATGCGAATTCCCGGAACAGCGAGCCGGTAAGACCGCCGGTGAAGGCGAGCGGTGCGAAGACCGCAGCGAGCGTGATCGTCATCGCGACGACGGCGCCCGAAATCTCGCCCATGCCGGTGAAGGCCGCCTGGAAGGGCGTCATCCCCTCTTCCATGTGCCGGTGGATGTTCTCCACCACCACGATCGCGTCATCGACAACCAGGCCGATGGCAAGCACCATGGCCAAAAGAGACAACAGGTTGATCGAGAAACCGACCGCAAAGAGCAGGAAGCAGACGCCAACCAGCGACAGCGGGATGGTGACGATCGGCATCAGAACCGAGCGGAAGGATCCGAGGAACAGCAGGATGACCACCACGACGATGGCAACCGCCTCGCCGATGGTCTTGAACACCTCCTCGATCGAGGCGCTGATGGAATCGGTCGCGTCATAGACCACCTCCATCTTCATCCCTTCTGGAAGCGTGGCCTGGATCGCCGGCATTTCCGCGATCACGGCGTCGGCCGTATCCAGGGGGTTCGCGGACGGCGTGGGAAAGATGCCGATGAAGGTGCCCGGCTGTCCGTTGAAGTTGACGATGGTGTCGGTGCTTTCCGCGGCGAGTTCCACTTCGGCGACATCGCGCAGCCGCACCACCTGATCCCCATCGGATTTGAGCGGCAGCGTGCCGAAGGCCTCCGGCGTCTGCAGCGTCGTCTGGGTCGTGATCGGATAGGCGACGAATTCGTTCTTTGTCTTGCCCGGAGCGGAAAGGAAGTTGGAGGCGTTGATGGCGGTGACGACTTCTCCCGCCGTCACGCCGCGCGCGGCGAGCCTCACGGGATCGATCCAGACCCGCATCGCATAGTTCTGCGCGCCCATGATCTGCACTTCGGCCACGCCCTGGATGGTGGACACGCGCGGCCGGATGACCCGCTCGATATACTCGGTCAGTTGCTCGGGCGTCATGTTCGGGTTCTGCAAAGCGATATACATGATCGCGAATTGCATGCCCGTGCCCTTGACGATGGTCGGATCCTCCGCCTCCTCGGGAAGCTGCCCGCGCACCTGCTGGACCTTCGACATCACCTCGGTCAAGGCCGCGTCGGGATCCGAGCCGAGCTGCATCTGCACGGTCACGACGCTGGCCGAGGGGCGGCTCTGCGACGACACGTAGTCGATGTTTTCCGTCGTCGAGACGGCAGCTGCGATCGGCGAGGTGATGAAGCCCTGGATGAGGTCTGGGCTTGCGCCGGCATAAGCAGTCGTCACGGTGATGACCGTCTCTTCGACTTCCGGATACTCACGCACCGAGAGATTGAAGAGGCCCTGCACGCCAAGAAGCAAAATCAGAAAGGCGAGCACCGTTGAAAGAACGGGCCGCCTTATGAAAAGCGCCGAAATGTTCATCGGTTGCTGCTCCCGACCTGCACGGGCTTCACCGTATTGTCGATCCTGACCCGGGCACCGTTCGTCAAACGGTTCTGCCCCGCGTTGACCACCACGTCACCGGCATTGAGCCCTTCCGCGATCTCAACGGACCCCTCGGCACGGCGTCCCGTCTTCACGAAGACCTGATTGATAACGAATACCTGATCATCGCCGGATTGGGCCGCTGTCTCCCCGGAACCGGCGCTGGCGCCCTGCTCTGCCGCGCCCTGCTGTTGGTCGCCGCCCTGTTGTTGCTCAGCGGCTTGGCCCTGGCCGGCCGAACCGCCGGCGTTTTGATCTTCCGCCGGGCGGAGCCGGTAGACATAGTCGCCATAAAGGCTTGTCACGAGAGCGGTCTGCGGGATGGCGATGACATTCTCTTCGGCCGGAAGCTCCACCCTCACCCGCACGAACTGGCCGGGATTGAGCCTGCCTTCCGGATTCGTGACATCCGCCCGTACCGACACAAGCCGCGTCGCCGGGTCTATTCTGGGATCGATACCGATGATTTTGCCCACAAAGGGCATGTTGTCCTCGGTGAGCCCGAGCCTCACCGGCTGGCCCAGCTTAAGCTCCTCGAAGCGCTGCTCCGGGACCGTGAAGTCCACCCGCATGGTTTCGAGATTCTGCAGCGTAGCCACCATCGTTCCCGGCGTCAGGTATTGCCCCAGTTCGATCCTGGGAATGCCGATCGTGCCGGCGAACGGCGCTCTCACCACCATCTGGTTCAACGCCGCCTGGAGGCTTTGCACCCGGGCCGCGGAGGCCGAAGCTGCCGCTTCCGCCTCGTCGAGGCTGGACTGTGTGCCCACGCCACGCTGCTGCAAGGCCCTCGCACGTTCCAGCGTCTGCTGATCCAAGTTCGCCTGAGTCTGAGCCGCCGCCAGATCGGCCCTTTGGATCTCGTCGTCCAAACGCACGAGAACGTCGCCGGCGTTCACATGGCTATTCGCCTTGAAAAGAACTTCCACGACGATACCAGCCGCCTCGACGGTGAGGTTCACACCGTTTGCAGCCCCCATCGTGCCGATCGCCGCGATGTCGGGTGTCCAGGTCGATGGCTCAACCGTGGTGGTGGACACCGTGAGCGTCGGCGTCGGCATGTTGGCGAAATACTGCTCGATCGCCTGATCGCGGAAGATGTTGAAGCCGATAAGCCCCCCGGCGATCAAGGCAACGAGCACAAAAGCGATGATGAAGCGTTTGACCATGGATCGGTTTCCGTCCGCGGAATCTGCTGGTTGAACACCTTGACGCCGGTATCCAAACGGCAAGTTGTGAAAGCTGCGAAGTTACTGTACCGTCTGGACGGTCCTGTCAACAGGCCCGACGGAAATTGGCAATGGCAACCGGTAAGAACACAAGGCAAAAGATACTGAATGCCGCGACCGAGCTCGCCAAGATGGAAGGCTCGGCGCATCTCTCACTGGATGCGGTTGCTGCCCGCGCGGGCATCTCCAAGGGGGGGCTGCTCTACAACTTCCCCACCAAGTCGGCTCTGCTGAAAGCGCTCGTTCAGCAGTATATAGATGATTTTAGGGCTGCACTGGAAGAAAGGCTAGAGAAGGGCGGAAAATCGCTTGCGGCCGAGTACTTCGAGGTTGTGGTCGAGGAGCTGCAGAAGAAAACGCCGCCCCCTTCCGGTTTGCTCGCGGCCTTGGCGGAGGACCCTGAACTCATGGCTCCGATCCGGGCCTTCAACCGCGAGATGCTCGACCGGATGAAATCGGACGGTGCCGACAAGTCCATCCTGCTGGTCTTCCTGGCGCTGGAGGGTCTGCGCTGCGACAATGTGTTCGGAACAGATGTTCTGGACAAATCCGAATGCGACATTGTGCTCAAGAGCCTTCGCGAGATGCTGCAGCAGGATTGATCGCCGACTTTGCGAGGAGCGCTTTCACCACAGCCGGGATTGGTATTACATTCCGCCGGTATCGACGCCTGATATTGGGGATATGGAACTTGTGATAGAGGATGGTCCCGGCCCAGCCTATCGCCGGCTGGCCGATGCCCTGGCCCGGCGGGTGAGCGAAGGCGTGATAGCCGTGGGCAGCGCGCTTCCTACCGAGCGCAGCCTTGCAGAGAAGCTGGGCGTGGCCCGCGTCACCGTGCGGGCTGCTTACCGCAGCCTGTGCGAGGCCGGAATCCTCGAGACGCGACAGGGCAGCGGCACCTTCGTGCGCGCGCTGCCGTTGCGCATAGAGCAGCCCTTGTGGCGGCTCTCTTCCTTTTCCGAGGAAATGACGAAGCGCGGCTACCGCCCCATGACCAAGGTGCTTGCCATAGCGATCGTGGACGGCTCTCCGGAAGAGAGAGCAGCCCTGGCGCTTTCCGGCAAGGACAAGATCGTGCGGCTGAAGCGGCTGCGGCTTGCCGATGAGATGCCTCTTGCGATCGAAACCGCCGCCGTGCCTGCGCACATACTGAACGGCACGAAGCCCGGATCGGGCTCACTCTATGAGCTTCTCGCCGCCAGCGGCCATCGCCCGGTGCGCGCCACCCAGCGGCTGAGCGCGATCTCCCTGGATGCGGCTTCCGCCAAACTGCTCGATATCCGGGACGGGGCAGCTGCCCTCCTCCTGCAACGCGTTTCCTACAGCCGGGACGACTGTGCGGTGGAATACACATGCTCGCTGTATAGAGGCGATGCCTATAATTTCGTGGCGGAGATGAAGGACGGGAACGACCTCTCCTGATGGGCAATCCTTTTCATGGCGCCATCCGCTGGCGCAGGATATTCCACCGGCGTCTTGATGTTTATATAAACTGCACCCGGATCGTTCCATATACATAAACCGTCCCGTCTAAACACGCTTGAGCGGCGCGCCCGCTTGCGTTCTTCTGCCCTTGTTCGGCGGGCTTGCTGCATTCTTACAGCTCTCCGGCAAATTCAATTCACGCATTATAGAGGACATTATGTCACTACGTATTTCAGGTATATTGTTTGCCATGGGCATCCTGTTCCTTTTTGCCGGTTCGGCGCCCTCCCTGGCACTGACGATGCGGGAGTGCGGCGCCAAATATCTCGCCGCGAAAGAGGCCGGCACGCTGAAGGGCATGAAATGGAAGGATTTCCGCAACGCTGAGTGCGGCGCCACTCCTAAGCCCACCAATCGCCCGCAAAATCTCATCACCGGCGCGATACAATCCGGCGGCGTCGTCTTCCCGTCAGCGGTTTCCCGCAAATACGCCAGCGAGCCGCTGAGCAAAGCCCGTATGCTTACCTGCCTCGATCAATACCGTGCCAATATGGCCAATGGTGGCAATGGCACCTTGAAATGGATTGAGAGAAGCGGCGGCTACTACAATCAATGCAGCAGCCGGCTGGCTGGCCGGTAGACCGGCGCCTCCGCTCGGCCTTGTGGCATCCCGGGGCCGCTCGATCCGAGCGGCCCGGTCTGGAAACTCAAAAGCATCATCACGCTTGTTGGTATGTTGCGTTTACAGCGGCAACGGCGGCTTCGATATCGGCGGTCTTCCCGCGGTCCAGCAGCGCCTCTCCGAACGCCTTCACACTTTCAACGACGATCTGCTGCCGCGCCCTCTGGCCTGTGTGGTTGATCCGGACAAGCTCGGCGGGAACGTTTCCAGCAGCTCGATCAAGCTCCGCGGCGCGGCTGGCGGAATGATGGAGGATGGCATCCGCGGAAAGCCCCGATGGGAGCCGGACGGCGGTGACGAGGTTCGATGCGTTCTGATCCTCCACCCAGAGCGAAAGCCCCAGCGCGCGCAGGCCATTGCGCGCCGCCCGCGCGGCCAGTGCATGGCGGGCGATGACGGCCTCGATCCCCTCTGCTTCCACCCTATCGAGGGCCGCTTCCAATGCATGGAATTCGAGCGCCGAGGGCATGCCGGGCGGCGCGCCGCGCCCCGCATCGAGCCAGCTTCGCTTGATATCCGCCAGGGAAAGGATGGAGGCGGTGGGCGCATCGGGCCGCATGATCGCTGCCCAGGCCCGCCCGCTGACGGAAAGCGCGGAGATGCCTGATGGGCCCGCCAGTGACTTCTGCGGACCGATCACAGCGACATCGATGCCGAGTTCATCCACGTCGAGATGGTGCCCG
>Ga0182749_1002413_pt1 | contig 13689 bp, 11 predicted proteins | sample eDN3rd37CKraftMG_FD_128875 | JGI IMG/M metagenome (GOLD analysis project Ga0182749, IMG submission 128875) | Enriched Miracle-Growth compost microbial communities from Emeryville, California, USA - eDNA 3rd pass 37_C Kraft MG (version 2) (version 2) ...
GAGTAAACGAAGGGCCGAAGTCCGACCGGCGCACGGAGTGCGAACAAGTGGGAAAGCCGCGTCGTTTCGATACCCATCGGCGGCGGGCGCCTCTATAGAGATATGGGGCCCGCAGCCGGTTACGGGTAAGTCCAACAAGCCAAATTTACGAACTGCTAAAAGCAAACCGACGCGAGGGAAGACGATGAGCGATGTCGCTGAGCGCGTGAAGAAGATTGTCGTGGAGCATCTTGGCGTGGAGGCCGAAAAGGTCACCGAGAATGCCAGCTTCATCGACGACCTGGGCGCTGACAGTCTGGACACTGTAGAGCTCGTGATGGCATTCGAAGAGGAGTTCGGCTGCGAAATCCCGGACGATGCAGCCGAGCACATTCTGACCGTTGGCGATGCGGTCAAGTTCCTCGAGAAGAACGCCTCCGCCGCCTAAACTTTTTGTCGGCTCCCGTTTCGCTCCGGCGATACGGGAGCGGCAACACCGCGGTGCTTGCGCGAGGCTGTCCAAGCACATCGAGGCTTGACTTCGAGGCTTGACCGGACCGCAAGCTTTCGCGCCGGCCATTAATTCCCGCTTCGAAGGATCAGGATGCGTCGCGTCGTCATTACAGGACTTGGCATCGTCTCCCCCGTCGGCTGCGGGGTCGAGGCGTCGTGGAAGGCACTGCTGGCTGGCGCCAACGGCGCCCGACGCATCGAGGAATTTCAAGTCGATGATCTGACCTGTCAGATCGCCTGCTTCATTCCCCGCGGCGCCAAGGAAGACGGCAAGTTCAATCCCGACGATTGGATGGAGCCCAAGGAGCAGCGCAAGGTCGACGACTTCATCGTCTACGCGATGGCGGCGGCCGAGCAGGCTCTGGCGGATTCCGGCTTCGTTGCCGATACGGAAGACAAGCAGGAGCGGGCCGGCGTTCTGATCGGTTCCGGCATCGGCGGCCTTTCGGGCATTGCGGACACCTCGATTCTCCTGAAGGAGAAGGGCCCGCGCCGGGTGTCGCCGTTCTTCATCCCGGGCCGCCTTATCAATCTCGCCTCCGGCTACGTGTCCATCCGGCACAAGCTGAAGGGTCCCAACCACGCCGTCGTCACCGCGTGCTCGACGGGCGCGCACGCCATCGGCGATGCGAGCCGCATCGTCGCCTTGGGCGATGCCGACATCATGGTGGCCGGCGGAAGCGAATCTCCCATCTGCCGCATCGCGGTCGCGGGCTTTGCCGCCTGCCGCGCACTCTCAACCGGCTTCAATGACCGGCCGACGGCGGCCTCGCGGCCCTATGACAGGGATCGCGACGGCTTCGTCATGGGCGAGGGCGCGGGCATCGTCGTGCTCGAGGAGCTGGAGCACGCCAAGGCGCGCGGCGCCAAGATCTATGCCGAGGTCATCGGCTACGGCATGTCGGGCGATGCCTATCACATCACAGCTCCCGCCGAGAACGGCGATGGCGCCTACCGGTGCATGCGTGCCGCACTGAAGCGGGCCGACATCGAGGTCAGCGATATCGACTACGTCAACGCGCATGGCACCTCGACGCCCATGGGCGACGAGATCGAGCTCGGTGCGGTCGAGCGCCTGTTCGGAAATGCGGCGGGCAAGCTTGCGATGTCGTCGACCAAGTCGGCGACGGGCCACCTGCTCGGGGCGGCGGGCGCGATCGAGGCGATCTTCTCCACCCTCGCCATCCGGGACAACATCGCGCCGCCGACGCTCAATCTCGACAACCCGTCGGTCGAGACGGCGATCGACCTGGTGCCGCATACGGCGAAGAAGCGCGAAATCAACACCGTGCTGTCGAACTCGTTCGGGTTCGGGGGTACGAACGCTTCGCTCATTCTGCGCCGGCTGGACTAGGTTCGGCGTAGATTCGGCTCCGCTGAGGTAGTATCGCCACGGCGCCCGAACCGCGTGGACGGGTAACGTTTTCCTCTCGCGCTTTTGCCATAATTCGCTCTAGGTTCAGGGCGGTATTAACTGCGATGCCGTCATGGAATGGCGTAGCCGGAGCGCACCTTGAGCACCCTGCCTCCACCAAGGCACGAGCCGACTTTACGCCGTGGCGCTAATCGTCCGCGCTCGCCCGCCGAGATGCTGGAGCCGTCGCGGCCGCCCGGTCCGCCGCGCGGGGCCCTGCCCCCGCATGCCTCACGCCGCGGCTCTGTCGCCGTGCGCATCCTGAGCGGCGCCTTCACGCTGCTCCTCTTCATGATGCTCGCGGCCGGCGGAATGCTGGCGCTGCTGTACCATCAATTCGAAGCGCCGGGTCCGCTGGCCCAATCCCGCGTCGTCACCATTCCGCGTGGGGAAGGCCGCATCGAGATCGCAACGCGGCTCGAAAAGGAAGGGGCGATCTCCAACCGGTGGGCGTTCATCGCCAATTACCTGCTGCGCAATGCCATCGGTCCCAAGCAGACCGAGCTGAAGGCGGGCGACTACGAGATCAAGAAGCACGCGAGCATGGCCGAGATCATGGAGACGCTCGCGCTCGGCCGCGGCGTGCTCTCCAAGATCACCATTCCCGAGGGGTGGACGAGCCTGCAGATCGTGCAGCGGCTGCGCGAGGAGGAGGAACTCGCCGGCGAGGTCACCGAGATACCGCCCGAAGGCTCGCTCCTGCCCGACACCTATCGCTATTCGAAGGGCATGGATCGCCGCGAGCTGCTCGAGCGCATGCAGAGCGAAATGCAGCGCTTCCTCGCCGCTGCGTGGGAGCGCCGTCAGCCGAGCCTGCCGATTGCGACGCCGGAGGAGGCGCTGGTATTCGCATCGATCGTGGAGAAGGAGACGGGGCGGGCCGACGAGCGCGGCCGCGTCGCCTCCGTCTTCATGAACCGGCTGCGCAAGGGAATGCGCCTGCAATCCGATCCGACGGTGATCTATGGGATCGTCGGCGGGCAAGGCAGCCTCGGACGCTCCATCACGCGGGCCGATCTCGACCAGAAGACCGCACACAATACTTATCAGATCGGCGGGCTGCCTCCGACGCCGATCTGCAACCCGGGCCGTTCGGCCATCGAAGCGAGCCTCGATCCGCCGAAAACGAACGACCTCTATTTCGTCGCCGATGGCACCGGGGGGCATACGTTCTCCGACAGCCTGAAGAACCACAACGCCGCGGTGAGCGTCTGGCGCAAGGTTGAGCGTGAGCGCAAGAAGGATACGGCGGAGGCGTCGAATGCAGCGGCAGGCGGCGCCGCGGACGCAGGGGACGATGCCATCCCGACCACCGGCTCGGAAGGCAACGGGGAGATGCGCGTCATCAATTCCACGGCGCCCGCAAAGGCCGCGGGCGCTACGGCGGGCGCTTCGATTCCGCTGCCGGTGCGCAAACCACGGCATTGATAGGTTGGGACCCGCAGCGTGGCGCTGTCCGCAATTGCCGCGCGCACTGGGTCCGCCCGCCATTGCCGTGACGCGCCATTGCAATCGCTGGGCTTTTGAATAAGCAATCGCAGCGGGACGCCAGGCGTGTTTGTGCAGCCTGTTGCCTCGCCCGGCCCTCGCAAGCACGATCGCCTTTTCGCTGCATCGCGACGCGGTCCTCGGCGTTTGCTTAGTCCGGAAGCACGCGCTACCCACCGTGCTTCCCATCGGAAAACCGGTGTCCACTTTTCCGGAAGCACGCGCTATCCACCGTGCTTCTGATCGGAAAACCGGTTCCCACTTTTCCGGAAGCACTCTAGATTTTGACATGCGTTGGGCACCCCGGCGCTCACCCAGCCCAACGGAGCGGCAATGACGATCAAGAGCATGACCGGCTTTGCGCGCGCGGAAGGCGCTTTCGCGGGTACGAGCTGGCATTGGGAGATCCGCAGCGTCAACGGACGTGGCCTCGACGTGCGTCTGCGTCTGCCATCCGGTTTCGAGCCGCTCGAGCCGAAGATACGCGAGGCGATTGCACGGCATCTGACCCGCGGAAGCGTCAACGTCAGCCTTTCGTGCGAGAGCGCAACCGAAGCCCACGAGCTGCGCCTCAACGAGCGCGCGCTGGCGCAGGTGCTGCTGGCCGCCGACCGTATCCGCGACCTGACGAATGCCGAGCCGGCGCGGGTCGATACACTCATCGCCATCAAGGGCGTACTCGACGTCGTCGAAGCACAGGAGGACCCCGAGCAGACGGCAGCACGCGCCGATGCGCTGCTCGCCTCTCTGGAGACCGCGCTGGCCGCACTCGTTGCTTCCCGCGCCGCGGAGGGCGCGCGCCTTTCCTCGACGCTCGCTGCGCAACTCGACGAGATCGAGCGCCTGGTCGAAACGGTGCGCGTAGCGCCGGGGAGGTCACCGGAAGCCATTGCCGCGCGCCTCAGGGAGCAGGTGGCGCGTCTCATGGAGACGGGCGCCAGCTTCGACCCGGCGCGGCTCCACCAGGAAGCGGTTCTGCTTGCAACGCGCGCCGATGTGGAAGAAGAGCTGCAGCGCCTAAATTCGCATATCGGTGCCGCGCGCGAGCTCCTTTCCGACAACGCCGCCGTGGGGCGTAAGCTCGATTTCCTCACGCAGGAATTCAACCGCGAGGCCAACACGCTGTGCTCGAAGGCGAACGACATCGAAATCTCCCGCGCCGGTCTCGCGCTGAAATCGATCATCGACCAGCTGCGCGAGCAGGTGCAGAACATCGAATAACGGGAAGCGAAAGGCGAGCGGCGCAACCGCCAGCGGACGGGATATGTCAGACAGCTCAACGATAGAGCGGCGCGGGCTGCTTCTTGTTCTTTCCTCCCCATCGGGCGCGGGCAAGACGACGCTCGCGCGGCACCTGATGGAGACCGATCCCGGCATCTCGATGTCGGTATCGGTGACGACGCGGCGTCCACGCCCCGGCGAGGTCGACGGTAAGGACTACACATTCGTCGACGAGCCGGCGTTCAAGCGCATGGCTGACGCGGGTGAGCTGCTGGAATGGGCCCGCGTGTTCGACAACTACTACGGCACGCCGCGTGCGCCCGTGGAGGCCGCCATTGCCCAAGGCCGTGACATCCTGTTCGACATCGACTGGCAGGGGGCGCAGCAGCTCTCCGAGAAGATGAAGCACGACGTGGTGCGCGTGTTCATCCTGCCGCCGTCCGTCTCCTCGCTGGAGCAGCGGTTGCGCGCGCGGGCGCAGGACCCGGACGAAGTGGTGCGCCGGCGCATGGACGAAGCGGCGGCCGAGATCAGCCACTGGCCGGAATACGACTACGTCATCGTCAACACCGATCTCAAGAAATCGATGCACGGCCTTGGCGCCATTCTCGCCGCGGAGCGGCTGCGACGCGACCGCCTCAACGGGCTCACCGCGTTCGTGCGCGACATGCAAAGCCAGCTCTGACGTCTGGCGCGGCGCTGCGTAAGTTCAGGGCGGCGCTTCCGGGGCCGATTGCCGCGCCGTGCAGGGCCGGCGGCGGCGCGCTCCGGACAACGTGCTCCCATCGCCCCGGCCGCCTAAGATCGCCGTGTCTCGTGCTTTCGCGGGAGTTAGGAGGAGTTGCGTCATACGGGCGCCCACGGATGGGGCGTATACCCTGTTGCGGCTCGATAAAGACACAGGCGCGCCTACCCGCTAAGAAGCACGACCCGGAATATCAGCCCCCGGAATCCCCGTATGCGTGTTCGCCGTTTCTCCTGGTCTGCGGTTCGCCTGCTGGCGCTGGTGCTCAGCGCGATGGTGGCTGCTGTCGGCGCGGGCACGGGTGCGTCCGCTGCGCCCGCCGCGCCGTACCAGGTCGCGCCCGCAGAGCTGCGCAAAGCGCCGCCGGGGTATCTGTTCAACATCTACCCGCAGATCGGGGGCGCGCCCGCCAACGCGAAGGCCTTCCGCATCATCTACCGATCGACGGGCGTCAACGGCGAGCCGATCGCCGTCTCGGGCACCGTCATTTACCCCGCCGGCACCGCGCCCAAGGAAGGCCGCGACGTGATCGCGTGGGCCCACTACACGACGGGCGTTTCCGCACGCTGCGCGCCGACACTGCTGCCAAATCTTTCCGGCACCATTCCGGGTCTCGAAACGATGCTCTCGCGCGGCTATGTCGTCGTCGCCACCGACTACGAGGGCCTCGGGACAGCCGGCGTGCACGCTTATCTCGTCGGCGTCAGCGAAGCGCGCTCGGTGCTCGATTCGGTGCGCGCCGCGCGCAGGCTCTCCGGCGCGCATGCCACGAACCGCTTCGCCGTGTGGGGACATTCGCAGGGTGGCCATGCGGCGCTCTTTTCCGGCGAGCTTGCGCCGGAATATGCACCGGAACTGAAGCTCGTCGGCATCGCGGCGGCCGCGCCCGCGACCAATCTCGTCGAACTTTTCAAGTCGCAGAAAAACTCGATCGCGGGCGACAGCCTCACCGCCATGGCGCTGCTGTCATGGGCACGAACCTACAATCTGCCGCTGCGCGATCTGCTGGAGGACGGTGTCGAGGCGCGTTTCGAGAAGGTTGCGGAAAGCTGTCTGCAGTCCATCTCGCAGATGCTGAAGACGCTCTCGCTCGCCCGGCCGCTGAAGGAGAACTTTCTCAGGGCGGACCCCACATCGCTCCCCGCATGGCGCTCGCTCATGGAGCGCAACTCGCCGGGGCACCGGCCGATCAAGGTGCCGGTATTCATCGCGCAGGGAACGGCGGACAAAACCGTAAGCCCGAGCCTGACAGTGCGCTACGCCAAGGCGCTCTGCGCCAAGGGGACGCCGGTCACGCTCAAGATGCTGAAGGGTACCTCTCACAGCTTCGTTGCCGAGCAGAGCGCCTATGCGGCCGTCATGTGGATCGGCAAGCGCTTCGCGGGCGCCAAGCCGCCGAACGATTGCCCGCGCTGAACGTGCGCGCCATCTGCAACTCGGGACCGGTGCGCTCTTCCCATGGTGAGGGCTTCGTAACGGGTCGATGCTAGGGAGCTTGGGCGTGCCCCATGCGATCACTTGCACGATCGAAGGGGCCGCAGCGTTCATCCAGGTCCAGCCATCCGGTCCGATTCCGCCCATGCTGCGCTACGTCATCTCGCTCCGCCTGATCATGCTCGTTGCCGCCGCCGGCACGGCGATGGGCGCCGCCATCATGTTCTGGCAAGGGAGCGCGCTGATCTTGCGGGCCGCGCTCGATCTCTACGCGGGCGAAGAGCCAAAGCTCGTCACCGCGACGGTGATGGGCGCGACCGACGTTTTCCTGTTCGGCGTCGTGCTCGTGATTTTCGCGTACGCGATCACGTTCGGCTTCGTGTTCGAGCTGGCGCCGAAAGAGCGGCGCTCGCTGCCCAACTGGATGCGACCCACGGGGATGCACGAGCTCAAGATGACGCTGGTGAGCGTCATTCTCGTCTATCTCGTCGTCGATTTCGCCACCGACTGGGCGGAGACCGGCCAAACAGTGACCTGGGAGATGCTGGTGAAGCCCATCTCGATCCTGCTGCTCGCGGCCACGTTGCGGCTCTTTATGTTCGAAGCGGAGCATCGGCCGCCGGAGAAGGACGAAACGACGGCTGCCGGGTCCGAGAAGACTTGAAGGAGATAGGCGCCGAACGCGCTCAGGGCGCGCCGCCGCCCCGCAGAAAAGCGCGCTCGTAAACGAGCGCAAGGCGCGCGAAGTCCTTCACCGGGATGTCCTCAGCGCGCAGGTTGCCCGCGATGCCCGCCGCTTCGAGCAGAGCTTCCGGCTCGGCCTTCAGCTGCTTGAGGCTGGCCCGCAGCATCTTTCGCCGCTGACCGAACGCCGCGGCTGTGACCTGCGCGAGCACGGCCGGCTTACAAGGCGGCGAGGGATCGGGATGGGGGACGAGATCCACCACAGCGGAAGCAACCTTCGGCGGCGGTGTGAAAGCTTCGCGCGGGAGATTGAGCACGATGCGCGCCGAAGCCCGCCACTGCGCCAGCACGGAAAGGCGCCCGTAGGCTTTCGTTCCCGGCTGCGCAACGATACGCTCGGCGACCTCCTTCTGGAACATGAGCACCATGCGCGCATACCAGGGCGGCCATGGCTCGGCGTCGAGCCAGCCGGTGAGCAGGAGCGTTGCAACGCCGTAGGGCAGATTGGCGATGATGATCGCCTTTCCCGCCGATGACCCGAGCAGCTTGCGCCAGTCGACGCCGAGCGCGTCGGCGAAATGCACTTCGAGCCGGCCATCGTAACGGCCCGCGATCATATCGAGGGCGCCGCGGGTGCGCTCATCCCGCTCCACGGCAACGACGCGCTGTGCGCCTTCGAGGAAAAGCGCGCGCGTGAGGCCGCCGGGACCGGGGCCGACCTCGACCACCGTACGTCCTTCGAGGGAGCCTGCCGCCCGCGCGATACGCCGCGTGAGGTTGAGATCGAGAATGAAGTTCTGCCCGAGGCTCTTTTTGGCGGCGAGGTCGAATGCCTTGATCACCTCGCGCAGCGGCGGCAAGCCGTCCGGCGTGGGGCCCGCTCCGTCACCCATCGGCATGCCGGGGTTGCGGCTCATGGAGAGGTTGCAGCGCGCGATGCGGCGATGGACGAGGCCAAGCGCAGCGCCTCGATCAGGCTCGTTGCGGAGGCCCGTCCCTCGGCGGCAATGTCGAACGCCGTGCCATGGTCGGGCGAGGTCCGTATGAACGGCAGCCCGAGGGTGATGTTGACGCCCTCATCGAACCCGATCGTCTTCAGCGGGATCAGCGCCTGGTCGTGATACATGGCGATCACCGCGTCATAGCCGCGGCGCGCAGCGGCATGGAACAGCGTATCGGCCGAGTGAGGGCCCGTCACCGAAAGTCCCTCCGCACGCAGATCGGCGATGGCGGGGCCGATCGTGACGATCTCCTCGCGCCCCATGGTGCCTTCCTCGCCCGCGTGCGGGTTGAGGCCGGCGATGGCGATGCGCGGCGCGCCAATTCCGAAATCACGTTTGAGGGCGGCATAGGTGATGCGCACGGTCTCGTAGATCAGCGGGCGCGTGATGGCGTCCGGCACCTCGCGCAGCGCGCAGTGGACGGTGAGCGGTACGACGCGCAACTCTCGCGAGGCCAGCATCATCACCGGGCGCTGGGACTTGCCTGTGCGGCGCTCGCAGAGGGCTGCGAGAAACTCCGTGTGGCCGGGGAACGGGAAGTCGGCGCTCCGCACCACGTGCTTTGCGATGGGGTTCGTGACGACAGCCGCCGCTTCGCCGCGCATCACCGCCTCGGTGGCCGCCGCAATCGCGCCGACGATGCCGGCGGCGTTGGCCGCATCGGGGGCGCCGGGCCGTGCACGCGCGGCGAGCGGCTGGTGGATCACCGGAAGCGCCTTGCCGAAGGCGTCCGCGGCTTCACGCAGGCCGGTAAAGCGCGCGACCGGAACCGTCAGGCCAATATGCCGGGCGCGGTCGGTGAACGTGTCGGCATCGCCGAAGACGACGAAGGGCTCCAGGCCCCGATCGGAGCGCTCCAGCCAGGCGCGCAGCGTGATCTCCGGCCCGATGCCCGCCGGGTCGCCCATCGATACTGCAAGCGGGCGCCGCCGGCGCGGCTCGGCTCCAATCCCCATCAGCGGTACTCGATGTGGGCGTCCGTGCGCAGGTCCTTGAGGTGCTTGCGGGAGATAATCTCGAACTCTTTCTGCCGCAGCTCGTTCTGTGCCGTCTCGCGCTTCGTCTCCGCGGCCTTGATGACCTTGCGCCCGCATACGGCCCACAGCTCCACCCCGTTTTCGCCGATGGTCGCGGGGAGCAGCTCATCATCGTGCGCGTTGAGCAGGAGACTGCGGGTCGGCTCGGGCAGACTGCTCGGGCGGCGGTCGCCGAGGTTGTCGAAGCGGACGCCCGGCACGCCGCGCGCCATGGCCTCCATGCTCTTGCAGCCGTTGAAGCGCATGCGGAGCTGCTCGGCATCGCTCATGCGCTGGGCGAGGCGCTTCTGGTCCTGGTTCGTCGGCACGGTGAGAAGGATGCGATGGATGCGCAACTCCACGTCATCCTGGCCCTCGGTGGTGGCGACGATGCGGTCGACGTCGCGGTTGGTGACGGTGATCTGGTGGCCGAACTTGCGGCGGATGACATCCTGCCAGGAAAGCGTTGCGCGGATGCGCTCGCGCATGACCGAGATGTTGGCGCCCATCTTCGCGAGATGCTCGCCGAACTGGGCGAGGTTCATCTTGTTGCGCTCGGCCATGCCGGCGATGATCCGGTCGACTTCCTCGTCGGGGGTGACGATGGAGAGACGCTTGGCTTCCTGCAGCTTCAGGCGCTCGTCGATGAGCTCGTCGAGGGCGGCCTTGCGCGCCTCGGGCACATATTCGCGCTCGACCTGCTTCTTGAGGCTGGCGACGAACTCGCCCTGGAGCTGGCGCACGCGGGACTGCTGCTCGGCCTCGCTCTTGGGCGGATTGGCCTGGAGGCGCTTCATGGCGAAGGCCTTGAACTGGTCGTTCATCGCGGGCGACTTGAGCCGCGCCTGCAGCTTGCGCTGAATTTCGGGGGCGCCGAGCATGGCCAGCGCGACGCGCTGCTCGATCTCATAGCCGGTGATCGGCTCGTCGTTGACGAGCGCGACGATGGATTGGATGGGCCGGTCGGCGTTGGCATCGGCCTGGGTGACGCGCGCAACCACCGTCGGCTTGGCGCGGGCGCCCTCGGCGCGGACGGTTGAGGAGACGCAGGCGAAAGCCGCGGCTGCAACGACGGGCAATGCGAGCACGCAGAGGCCGGCGACCTGCCGCTGTGATTTCTCGACGCGATATCCGGCGAGGGACCGGACACTGCGCAGCGATCGGGCGCGGTGCGGTGCCTCGGCCGATGAGCGCGCAGGCCGTGTGTCGATCACCGCCGTGTCGGCTTCGGCTCCGCGCCACGGGGGAGGCTGTGGCCGGTATGTACGGAGATTGACCATGTGCTCAAGTCTTCCAGTCATGCGATCGGCTTGGGTGTCGGCGCTCCGGTCCGCCACGAGCGCCTCCGCTGCCTGTTTTCTTAAGCCGACTTCGCCGTCCCGGCCAGCCCGACGGGTGCATCTTCATGCGTCCGCGGGTGGCCGCGGCGCGTCCTTACGCGGCAATCTATCGACGCAAACATTGGCCGTCCCGTGGCGGGTGCCAGAGCGGTGAACGGGCCGCTGACCCAGCTCAACCAAGTGCGTCCGATCCCGGGCGCAGCGGTTAACGGGCGGCCGACTGCTGCTCGCTGAAGCGCGAGCTCAGCGCATCGGTCGAATAGCCGAACTCGCCGAGGTGCTTCAGCTCGAAGCGCAGCATTAGGGTCTGGCCGTCGACGAGATTGGGGTTGTGGTAGTAGTTGTCAGTGTACGTCGCGGTCAGCACGAAGCACTCGTCGGCGTAGCGCACCTGGAACATGTCGGACGCGAGCTGGTCGTCGTCGATGTCGTAGCGCATGGCGGCGGCGACGGTCCAACGGTCGGTCAGGCGCAGGCTGAGGCTCGCGTAGAGATCCTCCTGGGCCGAGTTGATGGAGTTCGTCGGATCGGTGTTGAGGTAGGCGTAGACCGCGTTCGCGGCCACGGGCCCGAACACCACCTGTGCGCCAGCGTCCTGGCGCGCGAGGGAGAAGTCCGACTGGTCGAAGCGCGACTGCGAGATGAACTGCAGGAAGCTCCAGGGCGCGATGTAGGCGCCGAGCACGTAGTCGGACCGGTCCGTCTGCAGGCCGCTATAGGGCGTGAAGGTCGGATTGCCGCTCGGATCGAGGCCCGGGTCGGCATAGGGGTTGAAGCCGGCAATGTGATAGCTTTCGCCCGCGAGGATGCGCGCATAGCCGCCGTTGTTGCCCTGGAACGTATACTGCAGGCCGACGTTGGCGCGCGTTCCCGTCTCGATGCGGTCGTAGCCCGAGAACTTGGTGATCTCGAACAGGTTCGTATCGTCGAACACGAGGCTCTGGGCGTCCTCGTTCGGCAGATTGTCCTGCTCGATGTAGGCCTGACGGGCGATGATCTGGCCGATCGGCTCGATCACGTGCGAACCGCGCTGCGTGTTGGCGACCCACGGGTAGGCGACGGTCACGCCGGCAGCGGCGAGGCCGCGCGCGACGGAGGTGTCGTGCACGCCGTTGGGGTTCTGCGGATCGACGTAATTGTTGAGCTGGTAAAGGTCGCCGCGCAGCTGCGCGAAGGGCGTGTAGGTGATGCCGATCGGGTCGGTCAGGCGGCGGCGCCAGTTCACCTCGGTCACGACGCGGTTCATCTGCTCGTTCCCCGTGATGTTGGGGAACACGAGATTGTTCTGGTCGCTGGAGAAGGCGAGCGCGTTCGTGTTCCACGTCAGCTCGCCGCCGAGCACCGGATCGGCGAAGACGTAGTTGTAGTCCATGATCGGATAGGCCCACGACTGCGCGCCCGACTGGGGCGTCGTGGAGTACTGCAGGCTGGTGAACTGATAGGCGGAGAGGCCGAAGTAGTTCCGGTCGCCAATGCCTTCGAGGAAGATCTTGTTCACCCGGTCCGTGAGCAGGATGTTGTCCAGCTTGTAGAAGCGGCGGAACTCGTCGTCGCTTTCGACGGTGACGTCCCAGCCGAACTTCCACCAGCTCGATAGCGAGAAGAGGCCCTTGGTGTCGAGGCTGCCGCGCCAGCCGTCGTACTGATCGCGATTTGCGATCGAGGACGGGAGCGTCGAAGCGTCCTGGTCGATACCCGTGCCGCGGATGAAATACTGGCCGTTCTCGGTGCGATGGCGCCACTCGCCCTGCCAGAGGACGCCCTGCCGGGATGAGACCATCGGATAGAAGGTGAAGTCGTAGTTCGGCGCCAGCGCGAAGTAGTAGGGGATCGTGGTGCTGTAGCCGAGGGTCTCGGAGATCGACGGCTGCGGCATCAGGAAGCCGGACTTGCGCTTCACCGACGGGTCGGCGTGCTCGAAGTAGGGCGTGTAGAGGATCGGAACGCCGAACAGCTCGAACTGGGCGTCCTGGTAGGTGATCGTTGCTGCAGCCTGATCGTGGACGACGGTTGCGGCGCTGAGACACCAGAGCGGCGGCATGCCGCCGTCGGAGCGGCAGGGCGTGAAGCGGCCGTTCGTGAATACGGTCGTATTGCCGCCGCGGCGCGTCGCCCGCTCGGCGGCGATGCGCGTGTCGTCGGCGGCGACGACGGAAAGCTGCGAGACGAAGCCGTCGCGGAAATCGTCGGTCAGCGTGTAGCGGTCGGCCCGCACCACGTTGCCGTTCGGCTCCTTCAGCATGACGTTGCCCACGGCCGTCAGCGTGTTCGCGGACTGGTCGTAAACGACTTGGTCAGCAGTGAGGATGTAGTTGTTGTAGTAGATTTCGACGTTGCCGCGCGCGATCACGCGGTTGCCGCCGGTGTCGTAGACCAGTTCGTCGCCCTGCAGATAGAGCGGCTGCGACTTGTCGATGTTGCGCGAAGGACCGACGAGGCTCTGTTTCGGGAACGAGCTCTTCGGCTGGACGTCGGGCGCCAGCGTCGAAGGATCCTGGGCGAGGGCTTGGGGTGTGGCGAAGAGCGGAGCAGCGAATAGCGCGAGCACAGCCAAACGCACCCAGCCAGCAGCCTTACGGTGCCGGCAGGTGACGCGTGACGATCCGCAACCCTCTTGCGGTGCCCGCGTTTCACGCATCACTCAGCCATCCTCCTGGTGCAACAGTACCGCAGCCGAGACAATCATCACGAGGACCACGGGCAACCAGATCGCCGCCCAAGGAGGCGTCAATCCAGCCACACCGACTTGTCGGGAGACCTCCGAAAGAAGAAAGAAGCCGAACCCCCCCACCAGTCCGGTGATGACCATAGTCTGGATGCCTCCGCCGCGGAATGACCGCAACGACACAGTGGC
>Ga0182749_1002415_pt1 | contig 13678 bp, 9 predicted proteins | sample eDN3rd37CKraftMG_FD_128875 | JGI IMG/M metagenome (GOLD analysis project Ga0182749, IMG submission 128875) | Enriched Miracle-Growth compost microbial communities from Emeryville, California, USA - eDNA 3rd pass 37_C Kraft MG (version 2) (version 2) ...
CAACGCGCCGTCGAGGAAGCGGAGCTGATGGCCGGCTGCGAGATTCATTCGGTGTATGCCGGCATCGCAGGCAGCCACGTGCGCAGCCTCAACTCGCATGGCGTGGTCGCCATTCGCGATCGTGAAGTCACCCATGGCGATGTGGGGCACGTCATCGATGCCGCGAAAGCCGTGGCGATTCCGGCAGACCAGAAGATCCTGCACGTGCTGCCGCAGGAGTTCCTGATCGACGGGCAGGAAGGCATCCGCGATCCCATCGGCATGTCCGGCGTGCGCCTCGAGGCGAAGGTGCACATCGTCACCGGCGCGGACAGCGCCGCGCAGAACATCGAGAAATGCATCCAGCGTTGCGGACTGGAAGTGGACGACGTCGTGCTGGAGCAGCTCGCGTCGAGCTTCGCCGTGCTCACGGAAGACGAAAAGGAGCTCGGCGTATGTCTCGTCGACATCGGCGGCGGCACGACGGACCTCGCCGTGTTCTCGAACGGCGCGATCCGGCACACCGCGGTCATTCCCATCGCGGGCGATCAGGTGACGAACGACATCGCCGTCTCCATGCGCACGCCCACGCAGTACGCGGAGGACATCAAGATCCGCTACGCGTGCGCGTTGTCCCAGCTTGCCAATCCCGACGAGAGCATCGAGGTGCCGAGCGTGGGCGACCGCCCGGCGCGCCGCCTTGCGCGGCAGACGCTCGCCGAGATCGTCGAGCCGCGCTACGAGGAGCTGTACGGCCTCGTGCGTGAGGAGCTGCGCCGCAGTGGCTTCGAGGAAGTGATCGCCGCCGGCATCGTGCTCACCGGCGGCAGCGCCAAGATGGAAGGCGCGATCGAGCTCGCCGAGGAAGTGTTTCACGTGCCGGTGCGCCTCGGCGTGCCGCATGCCGTGAACGGCCTTTCCGACGTGGTCCGCAACCCGATCTATTCCACGGGCGTGGGTCTTCTGATGTACGCCCGCGACAACCATCTGCCCGCGCGCGGCCGGCGTTCGCTCACGAACGCCAAATCCGCGCTCGATCGGATGAAGTCCTGGTTCCAGGGGAATTTCTGAGCTGACAGACAAATGGCCTGACAGAGCATCAACCAACGGTTTCGTGAAGAGGAGCGACGCACAATGTTCGAACTGATGGACGCATACAGCCAAAGCGCCGTCATCAAGGTGCTGGGCGTGGGCGGCGGCGGCGGCAACGCCGTGGCCCACATGGTGACGAGCGGCATCGACGGGGTGGATTTCATGTGCATCAATACTGATGCACAGGCCCTGAAGCACTCGAAGGTGAAGACCGCGCTGCAGATCGGCGCGAACATGACCAAGGGCCTCGGCGCCGGCGCCGACCCGGAGGTCGGGCGCCAGGCCGCGATGGAAGACCGCGACCGCATCGTCGAGCTGGTGGAGGGATGCGACATGCTCTTCATCACCGCCGGCATGGGCGGCGGCACCGGCACGGGCGCGGCCCCCGTCGTCGCGCAGGTGGCGAAGGAGCTCGGCATCCTGACGGTGGCCGTGGTGACCCGGCCCTTCGAAATGGAAGGCGCCAAGCGCTCGCTCGTGGCCGACCACGGCATCGGCGAGCTCGGCAAGTACTGCGACTCGCTGATCACCATTCCGAACCAGAAGCTCCTCACCGTGCTCGGCCCGCAGACCACGCTGCTGGATGCCTTCAAGGCGGCCAACCAGGTGCTGCAGGGCGCGGTGCAGGGCATCGCGGAGCTGATCACGCGGCCGGGTCTCATCAACGTGGACTTCGCGGACGTGCGCACCGTCATGGCCGAGACGGGCATGGCGATGATGGGCTCGGGCGTCGCGAACGGCGAAGGCCGGGCGCGCCAGGCTGCGGAAGCCGCCGTGTCCTCGCCGCTGCTCGAGGACATCAATCTCGCGGGCGCTCACGGCATTCTCGTGAACGTGACCGCGGGCATGGACCTCTCGATCGGCGAGTTCCAGGAAGTGGGCCAGATCGTGAAGCAGTTCGCCTCGGACGACGCCACGGTGGTGGTTGGCACCGTGATCGATCCGGAGCTCAGCAATACCGTGCGGGTCACGGTTGTGGCGACGGGTCTCGGCCGCCCCGCTGCCGTTGCCCGGCCGACCCTCAACCCCCTGCACGCGCGCGAGGTGCCGGTGGCCCGTGAGGCGGCCTCGCACCGGGCGGAACCCCCGATGCGTGTCGTCCGGCGAGGGCCGCTCACCACGAGCGACTACGCCGCACTCGACAAGCCGACCGTGCAGCGGCAGCGTGCCGTGGGCGACGGGCTGCGCCCGGCCGACATGGACACCGAGGACCTGCTGGACATCCCGGCCTTCCTGCGGCGTCAGGCGGACTGAAGAGGCCCGCCTGACAGGCGAGAGCAAAATAAAAGAGGGAAGGAAGTTGGCAGCCCGGCTTGGGAACCGCGTCAGGCTCGAGCCGGGCCAAGCTGACCAGGGGCAAGTTGTGTTAGGGTAGCGCGCCTTCGTATGCCGGCGGCGGTCTGCCTGCTTCAAGCTTGAGGCGGCAATGTCGCTCCACGCCTCCGGCCTTCAAGGGCGGCGAATGTTCCGGGGTCGCAAGCCCCGGGAAACCGGCGGGGTCGTGCGTCTGGCGCGGCCCCGTTCTCGTACTTACGGACTCTCCGCTGTTCTCGTTTTCGATGGTCGGGCAACGTACTTTAAAGAATTCGATTCGCGCCTCCGGCGTGGGCCTCCACACGGGCAAGAAGGTGCTCATGGTGCTGCGCCCGGCCCTCGCCGACACGGGCATCGTCTTTCGCCGGACGGATCTCCCCAACTCCGAGGACATCCCCGCCCGCGCCGAGAATGTGGGCGAGACCGCGCTCGGCACCACGCTCGTGAAGGGCGAGTCGCGCGTCTCGACGGTGGAACATCTCCTCTCCGCGTTCGCGGGGCTCGGTATCGACAACGCCATCGTGGAAGTGAGCGCACCCGAAGTGCCGATCATGGACGGGAGCGCCGGCCCCTTCGTGTTCCTGCTGCAGTCCGCCGGCATCGAGGAACAACGCGCGCCGAAGCGCTTCGTGCGCGTGAAGCAGCCCGTGCGGGTGGAAGATGGCGAGAAGTGGGCGGAGTTTCGCCCGTTCGACGGCTTCAAGGTGAACTTCGAGATCGAGTTCAACCATCCCGTGTTCAAGCGGCGCTCGCAGAAGGCCTCGATGGATTTCTCCACGACGTCGTTCCTGCGCGAAGTGAGCCGCGCGCGCACCTTCGGCTTCATGCGCGACCTCGAGATGATGCGCTCACGCAACCTCGCGCTCGGCGGCAACCTCGACAACGCGATCGTGCTCGACGACTACCGCGTGCTCAACGAGGATGGGCTGCGCTACGAGGACGAGTTCGTGAAGCACAAGATCCTCGATGCGATCGGCGACCTGTACCTTCTGGGGCACAGTCTCATCGGCGAGTTCAGCGGCTACAAATCCGGCCATGCCCTGAACAACAAGCTGCTGCGCACGCTGCTCAAGGATCGCTCGGCCTGGGAAGAGGTCATCTTCGAGACACCCGAGGAAGCGCCCATTTCCTACGTCGAGGCGCCGGCGTCGTGAGAATCGCCGGCCGCGCTTGCCGCCCGGGCTTGCGCACCTGTATCAACGGCGAGGCAGCACGCGCACGGTCACGGTCTGAATGGCGGGATTTTCCCGGCGGATTTCCGCATCCAGCTCTGCCATGGCGTAGCGTAGCCGGGCCGACCAGGCCGAGGATTCAGCGAACACCACCAGTGTTTCGGCGCGCTCGACAACCCCGGTGATACGGGCATCGAGTGCGGCAGGAAGTTTGCTACTCAGCCAGCGTCGCCAGCTGGACTGGGATTGTCTCTGCTCCGCGACACGCCCGAGAGTAGACTGTGACGCGCGGCTCAGAAGCGCCTTGACAGATTCCACTGTTTGCGAACGCCCGGCGGGCCGAAGTCCCATTCGCGAGGATTGAAGCTTGTTTCGCTGGACTCGTTTGGGCATATTGCAACGCGCTGATCGAGGCAAACCCACCGAAAGGTGGGGGCGCAAAGCCACCGGTCTAAGGCGGGTCGCTATGACAGCGGGGTTGCCAGCAGGGCGCAAGCGATTTGAAACAGAACAGGGCGTAACGAAACGCCCGGTCTCTTCATCTGCAACGCCCGGCGTCTCATTCGGCGGCAGGCACGCGCGTCCGGAGTGGGCAGCATGAACCTTATTTTGTTTTCGCAGCGTGAAGGGCGAGCGCGCCAGCTGAATCTCGCGCATCCCGTGACCCTTGGTGTGGTCGCGGTGCTCGTGTTCGGCATTCTCGGCACGGCCTTCGCGCTCGGCATGACGCTGGGGCAGCGCAGCGGCGCCGCGTTCGGCGATAGCCAGCAGGCCCACTGGGCGCAGGTGCTGGCCGAACAGCGCCGCCAGATTGCGGAACTGCGCTCCCAGCTGCAGGAGCGCGTGGATGCCATGGCCATGCGCCTGGGTCAGGTGAATGCGCATGTCATTCGCCTCGATGCGCTCGGCAAACGCCTCACGGACATGGCGAACATCGACCCCCGGGAATTCGACTTCGACAGCGCGCCCCCGACCGGTGGTCCGGAAACCGAAGATGGGGTCAGCGCCACCATCCCCGATCTCTCCGCGATGCTCGAGAACCTCGAGCGCACCGTGGACCTGCGGGATGCCCAGCTCGCGGCGCTCGAGAACGTGATCCTCGCCCGCGACCTCAACCAGCAGATTCGCCCCGAAGGCCGCCCCACCAAGGGCGGCTTCATTTCATCCTATTTCGGTGAGCGGCAGGATCCGTTCACCGGCCACGAGGCCTTCCACCGCGGCATCGACTTCGCGGGTGCCGCCGGCTCCGAGGTGGTGGCCGTGGCGGCCGGTGTGGTGACGTGGGCCGGGGCCCGCTCGGGGTACGGCTCGCTGGTCGAGATCAACCACGGGAACGGATACGTCACCCGGTATGGCCACAACCAACGCACGCTGGTGACGGTGGGGCAGAGAGTCACCCGTGGCGAGGCCATCGCCCTCATGGGCTCGACGGGCCGGTCCACGGGCCCGCATGTCCACTTCGAGGTGCTGAAGAACGGGCGCCAGATCAACCCCGCCTCGTTCCTCAAGACCCGGGGCAGCAGCTCCGTCGTCCGCGAGGGTGGCTCGGCCGAGATCAAGCGCTGAGGTCGTCCCGCAAAGGCAAGGCGCCTCGGGCCGCTTCGGCCCATGCCCTCGACCTTCGCCGCGCGCGGCCTGACCTTCTCCGGCCCGCTCGCCACGGCGCCTCGCATCGCCTGCCGGCAAGCTTGTGTTGGCCCTGGCCCGCCCCACATAGCGCGGATGCCACGCGCGAACGAATACCGCGTACTCGCGTCTATTGCGTACAATACGCGCCCCGCGTCGGCGGCGGCCGCGCAACTGCCGGCCACCAGTAGAAATTTCTTCTGGGTCGAAACCTTCGGATAACGGGAAGTCCCGGTGCTGCAATTCCTCACGCGCCTGCTAGGCAGCCGCAACGATCGGCTCATCCGGTCCTATCAGCGCGATGTTCGCGCCGCCCAAGCCTTCGAACCGCAACTCCAGGCCCTGAGCGATGACGCGCTCCGGGCCAAGACGGACGAGTTCCGGGCGCGGCTGAAAAAGGGCGAAACCCTCGACCAGCTCCTGCCCGAGGCGTTCGCGGTCGTGCGCGAGGCTGCGCGCCGTACGCTCGGCATGCGGCACTTCGACGTGCAGCTCATCGGCGGCATCGCGCTCCACCAGGGCAAGATCGCCGAGATGCGCACGGGCGAGGGCAAGACGCTCGTCGCCACGCTTCCGGCTTACCTCAACGCGCTCACGGGCGAGGGCGTTCACATCGTCACCGTGAACGAATATCTGGCCCAGCGCGACGCGGACTGGATGCGGCCCGTGTACGAGTTCCTCGGGCTGACCGTCGGCGTCATCCGCAACTCGCAAACGTCCGTGGAAAAACGCGCCGCCTACGCCTGCGACATCACGTACGGCACCAACAACGAGTTCGGCTTCGACTACCTGCGCGACAACCTCGCCTTCCGGCTCGAGGACCGCGTGCAGCGCCCGCTCGCCTTCGCGATCGTGGACGAGGTGGACTCGATCCTCATCGACGAAGCGCGCACGCCGCTCATCATTTCCGGGCCCGCCGAGGAGAGCACGGAGCTCTACCTTCGCATCAACCAGCTCGTGCCGCGCCTGAAGCGTCAGGAGACCGAGGACGGCCCGGGCGACTTCACGGTCGATGAGAAGGCCAAGCAGGTCCACATCACCGAGGAAGGCCACGAGCACGTCGAGCAGCTCATGGTCGAGGCCGGGCTGCTGCGTTCGGGCGAAAGCCTCTACGACGCGGCGAACATCCGCCTCATGCATCACCTGAACGCGGCGCTGCGCGCGCACGCGCTCTTCAAGCGTGACGTCGAGTACATCGTCCGCAATGGCGAGGTGATCATCGTCGATGAGTTCACCGGTCGCACGATGGTGGGCCGGCGCTGGTCCGACGGCCTGCATCAGGCCGTGGAGGCGAAGGAAGGCGTGCGCGTGCGCGAGGAGAACCAGACGGTTGCCTCGATCACGTTCCAGAACTACTTCCGCCTGTACAAGAAGCTCGCGGGCATGACCGGCACGGCGGATACGGAAGCGCCCGAGTTCATGCAGATCTACGGCCTGGAAGTCGTCGTGATCCCGACGCACAAGCCGATGATCCGCAAGGATGCGGCGGACCTCGTCTATCTCACGCAGAATGACAAGTTCGAGGCCATCATCGAGGACATCCGCGATTGCGTGAGCCGCGAGCAGCCCGTGCTCGTCGGCACCACCTCGATCGAGACCTCCGAGTTCCTCTCCGAGCTGCTGAAGAAGCACGGCATCCGGCACGAGGTGCTGAACGCCAAGCAGCACGAGCGCGAAGCCCAGATCGTTGCGCAGGCGGGTCGGCCGGGTGCGGTCACCATCGCCACGAACATGGCCGGTCGCGGCACGGACATCGTGCTCGGCGGCAATCTCACCGCGGAGCTCGCCGCGCTCGGCCCCGATGCGGACGAGGCCCAACGCGAAGCCGTGCGCGCCGAATGGCAGGCGCGCCACGACAAGGTGGTGGCCGCGGGCGGTCTGCACATCATCGGTACGGAGCGCCACGAGTCCCGCCGCATCGACAATCAGCTGCGTGGCCGTTCGGGCCGCCAGGGCGACCCCGGTTCCAGCCGCTTCTATCTCTCGATGGAAGACAACCTCATGCGCATCTTCGGCGACCCGGTGCGCACCAAGCGCCTGCTGCAGATGGCCGGCATGAAGGAAGGCGAGGTCATCGAGAGCGGCATGCTCACGCGCCAGATCGAGAAGGCGCAGCGAAAGGTCGAGTCCCACAACTTCGACATCCGCAAGCAGCTGCTGCTGTTCGACGACGTGGCGAACGACCAGCGCAAGGTCGTGTACCAGCAGCGCACGGAAATCATGGCCACGGACGATCTCTCCGCGGCCATCAAGGGCATCCGCACCGAGGCGGTGGAGAATCTGCTCGATCAGCACTTGCCGCGCACCTCGGCGCCGGAGGACTGGGACTTCGATGCGCTCTCCGAGCAGCTCGCGAAGGATTTCAACGTTCGCCTCGACGTGAAGTCGTTGCTGCCGAACGCCGAAGCCACCGATGAGCAGGGCCTGGACGAAGCGGCGGTCGTGCGCGAACGCGTGATTGCGGCCGTGGACGCGGCCTATGAGGCGAAGGTGGAGCGCATCGGCCCGGCCATCATGCGTCACGTCGAGAAGGACGTGATGCTCCGCATGCTCGATCAGCACTGGCGCGATCACCTCGCCGCGATGGACTACCTGCGCCAGGGCATCCATCTGCGCGGCTACGCGCAGAAGGACTACCGCTACGAATACAAGCGCGAAGCCTTCGAGATGTTCGCGGCGATGCTCGAACGCGTGAAGTTCGAAACGGTGTCACTGCTGTCGAAAATCGAAGTGCGCACCCAGGAAGAAGTGGATCGCGAGGAAGAAGAGCGCCGGCAGCGCCTCATGCGCGCCCTGCAGGCCCAGCACGCAGAGTCTGCTTCGTTGCTCGCGGGCGCTTCGCCTGAGCCCGCCGCTGTCGCTGAAGCGGCCGCTTCCACACAGCGCCCGGCGGCGAGCCTTCCGGCCGGCGCACAGCCCTTCCCGCCACCGGCGGAATCGCACGGCACGTTCGTTCGCAGCGAACGCAAGGTGGGGCGCAACGAGCCCTGCCCGTGCGGCTCGGGCAAGAAGTTCAAGCACTGCCACGGCGCGCTCACGAGCGTCGGGTGATCCGGGCGGAGGCAGGCGACGTCATCCGCGTCGTCGCCGCGGCGCTGTACGACGCCCAGGGTCGCGTGCTCCTCGCCGAGCGGCCTGCCGGCAAGCACATGGCCGGGCGCTGGGAGTTCCCCGGCGGCAAGATCGAGCCGGGCGAGAGTGAACGGCAGGCACTTGCACGGGAGTTGCACGAAGAGCTCGGCATCGAGGTGAGCGACGCTCACCGCGTGCTCGTGCTGAGGCACGATTACGCCGAGCGGCGCGTCGAGATATCGATGTGGGTCGTCGAGCGCTATGCGGGCGAGCCGCGCGGCCTCGATGGCCAGCGCCTGAAGTGGGTGGCACCTGAACGTCTGCCGGACGAGGACGTTCTCGAGGCCGACCGGCCCTTCATCGAAGCCCTGCAGCGGCGGTCACGCAGCATCACGGCTTGAAACGGGCTCGAACAGACCAACCGTCCATGCAACGCCGGACACACGCGTCCGGGACACTGTGAGGTATGACAATGGCATCCCAGCCCGATCTGCCGGAGGTCAAGCTCGACGCCGCAGGTCTCTATGAGGAAGACACGTTCACCGATCGCCGGGCAGGCACGATCCGCCGGCTCCGGCCCGTTACGGCGGACGGCTCGCCGGACCCTGCGCGCCCGACGCTCTATTCCGGCCAGACGCAGCTGCTGACGCCCGCGGGCGTTCTGCCGCTCGCGTTCGAGATCGAGGCGAGCTCGCTCGAAGAGGCCGTTCAGAAGTTCCCCGAAGGGGTCAAGGCCGCGCTCGAGCAGGCCATTGATGAAGCACGCGAGATGCGTCGGGAAGCCGCTTCGCGCATCGTGGTCCCCGAGGTGGGTGGCGGTGGCATCGGCCCTGGCCCTGCCGGCGGTGGCAAGATCAAGTTTCCCTGAACGTTTCGCCTTCAGGTCTCACGCACGCGGGCAGCGCATGGACGCCGCCCGCCTGACACCCTGACCGGCAGCGCGTCTCCTCACGCGCTGCTGTCTCTTCGTTGAGTCGGCTGCGCCGACGCTCATGGCCGGCCTCACCGCATTGCACCGTACGCGGTGTGGTGCCGGATCCCACCCGCGCCGCCCACGGTCTCGAATTCGGAACACGCCATCGGTTCCGCCCGAGACGCGTGCCGATTCTTTCAAAGCCCGCATGCAGCATTGCAACTTCCGGCTGCCTGCCGCAGGCTCGACGCGCAAGTCCCGGGCGGCTCTCGCCGCATGGCGTGATGAGAGCCGCCGGTCTGCGCGGGTGACTCGTCGCGTTCGCATCGGCATGAGACGTGCTTCGATGCGAAAAGACCCGGGCGGGGAGTGCCCGTGTTCCCGAAAACGGATCACAACATGAGCGAGGCGGCATGAGTCGCGCGGCGAATACCGGTCGGGACGCTCCCCGGGTGAGCGTAGGGCTACCGGTCTTCAACGGCGAGAATTTCGTCGCGGATGCCGTGGACTCCGTGCTCGGGCAGTCGTTTGCCGATCTCGAGCTGATCGTGCAGGACAACGCCTCCACCGATCGCACGCCCGAGATCGTCCGCGCCTTCGCAACCCGTGACGCCCGCGTTCGATACTTCCGCAATCCGCGCAATCTGGGTGCGGCTCCGAACTACAACCTTGCCTATCGCACCGCCCGCGGCGAGTACTTCAAATGGCTCGCGCACGATGACCGGTTGGCGTCCGGCTATCTCGAGGCAACGGTTCGCACGCTCGACGAGCGGCCCGACGCCGTGCTGTGCAATGCGGTAGTGCGTTACATCGATGCGCGCGGAGAGCCGATCGGCGTGTACGACAGCGGATTGCGCCACGCCGACGTGGGCTCGGCGGCGAAGCGGTTTGCGCGCATGGTGCTTTCCTCGCATTCCTGCGTGGATTTCTTTGGACTCATCCGCCGCAACGCCATGCTCGGTTCGCTGCTTCACGGATCCTTCCATGGAGCCGACCGGGCATTTCTCGCACAGATGGCCTTGCGGGGACGCTTCGTTCAAATACCCGATGCGCTCGTCGAAATGCGGGAGCATGGGGGGCGCTACACGCGCAGCCGTGTGCGCTCCACGGAGCGCCTCGCGTGGCACGACGCCTCGCTGAGCGGTCGCGTCAGTTATCCAACATGGCGTCTTTACGCTGAGTACCTCAAGGCCGTCGCGGGCGAGCGGCTTCTGGCAAGCGAGCGCCTGAAGTGCTATGCGGTGCTGGCACGCTGGTGGGGCGTGAACTGGAACGCTGTGCGTGCGGCGGTGGACGTGGTTGCTGTGATCGCCCCGAGTGCTCCGGGCCTGGCGGAGCGGGTGAAAGCCCGGCTCTTCGGTGTGGCACCGGGTCACTTCATCCGGGAGCCTCGTCGATGAGCGATGTGGCAGCAGAGATCCGGAACGCTCAGGGCTCGCGCGCAACGCAGGGCTACCGGATCGCGATGGTTGCTGCCTGCCCCATGCCATCACGGCGCGGCACGCCGCTGCGCGTGGAGCGGCTCGCCAACGCGCTCTGGAATCGCGGACACGACGTCGAGCTGATCACGTATCACATTGCAGACGACCAGCAGGCGTTTGCATTTCCGGTTCATCGCATCTTCAGCCGGCCGCTCTACTGGCGCATGCCCGCCGGGCCGAACCTGCGCAAACTGGCGCTCTACGACCCGGCGCTCGCGTACAAGGTGTGGCGCGTGCTCGCGAAAGGTCGTTTCGATGTGGTGCATGCCCATCACGTCGAAGGGCTGCTCACGGCGCTTACGTCGCGCATCGCCGGGCAGGTGCCGATCGTGTACGACGCGCACACGACGCTCGCCTCGGAGCTTCCGAGCTATGGGCCCGGCCCGGGCCGGCCGTTCGCACGGCTCTTCGGCGCCTGGGCTGATGGTGTGTTGCCGCGCAGGGCGGATCACATCATTGCGGTGACAACGGATATTCGCGACCGGCTCGTGCAGACGCACCGCATTCCCGCGGATCGCGTCACGGTGGTGACAAATGGTGTGGAGCTCGAGCGTTTCTCCGCGCCAGCGCAGCGTCATCCGGGAACAGTGCGCATCCTGTACAGCGGCACGCTTGCGCGATACCAAAATGTGGAACTGCTGCTGGAGTCGTTTGCGCGTGCGTACCGCGTGAGAAGCGATCTGCGTCTGGTGCTCTCCGTCAGCTCGAGTTTCGAGCCGTACCTCGGGCGGGTCACGCGGCTCGGCATTCGCGACGCTGTCGAGATTGTGCCGGATGCCTTCGAGCTGCTTCCGGAACGCCTCGCGGCTGCGGCGATGGCCGTTGTTCCGCGCACCACCTGCGAAGGCATTCCCCAGAAGCTGCTGAACTACATGGCGGCGGCCACGCCGGTCGTTGCGAGCGCCGGATCGGCCAAGGTGATCGAGCAGGGGCGCACCGGGCTTGTCGTTCCCAACGGCGATGCCGAAGGGTTCGCTGCCGCGATCCTCCGGCTGGCCAACGATCCTGTCTACGCACGGGAGCTGGGGCATGCCGCCCGCGAGCACGTGGCCGCGCACTACAGTTGGGAGCTTGCGGCCGAACGCGTGGAGCGCGTGTACGACGGGCTGGTCGGGCGGCGCGGGAGCACACCGCGCGAGATCGATCGCACATCGCGGCTGCCCCTTCCGGATTCGCCCGGCTCGCGTGCCGTGTGAGCGCGAATGCGATTGTCTTTCAGAGGGGCACGAGCTGCGGCGTCAGCCCGCGGGCGGCCAGGTCGGCTCGAATTTCATCCGTGTAGATCGAGTTCATGATCAGGACGACGTCCGGCCGCAGCGCCGTCAGGACGTCCGGACTCTGGATCTCATGGCCGCTGCCGGCAAGAAACTTCCCGTGCTTGTGAGGGTTCACGTCCACGATCGCCTGTGGCGACGCACTTGCACCGAGCGCGGAGAGTAGCGCCACGCACTTCGAGCCGGACCCCCAGATGGCCAGCGTCTTGCCTTCACGCTGCCACTGACCGGCAGCAGCCGACAGCTCGCGGATGCGGTTCGCCACCGCGTATCGGAAGTGCTCCACCAGCGCGGCCGTCGACTCGAGATCGTCTTCTTCCACCAGACGAGGCGTTGTGGGGCCGGGAGCGGGCACGGCGTTGATGACGACGTACTGCCCGTCGTACACCTTGTACACCGACCGGACCTCGAAGCCCGTCGCACGGAACAGGCGCGCCAGAGAGCCTCGCGTGAAATAGGTGCAGTGCTCGTAGTAGATGTCCCAGAACACGCCTTCCGCCAGCACGCGCTCCATGTCCGGCAATTCGAAGAACACCGGCACGTCGCGCCGATCGCCGATCGTGCGGCGGATCAGTCGCATGAACTCGGCCACGGGTGCGATGTGCTCGAGTGTGTGCCGGCAGCAAATGTAATCCGCGGCCACGTGCGCGTACGGCGGGCCGTAGAAATCCCGCACGAAGGTGATGCGCTCGGCCGCTTCGCTCTCCGTGCGCTCCGGGTGGTAGCTGGGATCGAACCCGATCCCGTTGCAACCACTGCTTTCGCAGAGGGCGACGAGGAATTCACCCTGGCCGCAGCCGATCTCGAGTGCCGTCTTCCCCGGCCGCAGGCCGTGGCGCGCAATCTGATCGTCACACAATTCCCGCAGGAACCTGCGGAAGCGCGGAGAGAACGCCTGTGTCTCCTCGTAATCCGCGCTGTACCGGTTCAAAGACGGATCGAAGCGGAGATTCCCGATGAAGCCGCACGATCGGCAGAACGCCAGCTCGATATCGCCCCGGGGGAATTCAAGCGCCTGCTCACGCGTGGGGAGCATGAGGCAGCTGTGAGCCGGCACGTTCCGAGCTTCGTAGAAAGTATCCAGCTGCATGCCGCCGCAGGCCTGACACACCTCCGGCCCGGGCTGCCCCGCCGGCCCACGCGCGTGCTCCAGGGGTGCGGCCACGCTGCCCTCACAGGATGACAGGCCGCGGCACCGGCACGATGAAGCGCCCGCCGCGGCGGCGGTATTCCGCCTGCTGCTGCATGATTTCGTCCTTGAAGTTCCACGGCAGGATGAGCACGTAATCCGGCTGCGTTTCGAGAATGCGCTCGGGCGCTTCGATGGGCAGTCTCACACCCGGTACATAGCGGCCCTGCTTGTGCGGGTTCCGGTCCACGACGAAATCGAGCGTCTCGCGGCCGATGCCCACGTGGTTCAGCATGATGGTGCCCTTGGCCGCCGCGCCATAGCCCACAATGCGCGCGCCACGCAGCTTCAGTTGCGCGAGCAGACTCGCAAGCTCGGTGCGGATGCTGTTCACACGCGACGAGAAGGCCGCGTAGTAGCCGAGGCTGCGCATGCCCACGCGCGTCTCGGACTCGAGATACCCCGCGACGGTGGCGTCCGGGTTCTCGTATTTCTCCACGAACAGCCGCAACGAGCCGCCGTGAATGGGCTGATACTCCACGCGATTGAGAAACAGCCGGTGGCGGCGGAACAGGCGCCAGAGCGCCGTCACCGAGAAGTAGCAGAGGTGCTCGTGGTAGATGGTG